>Ga0209381_1004135_pt1 | contig 13509 bp, 20 predicted proteins | sample DewCreD2012metaG_FD_184111 | JGI IMG/M metagenome (GOLD analysis project Ga0209381, IMG submission 184111) | Hot spring sediment bacterial and archeal communities from British Columbia, Canada, to study Microbial Dark Matter (Phase II) - Dewar... ...
GGCTTGTTCGCGCCGATGTCCACGTCGGGCATGAGTTCGATAACGTTTCCCGCCGCCCAAGAGACGGCGGTGTAACCGCGCAGACCCAAGACTGAGGCCGCCGCGGCGCGGGCCATGTTCACGCTGGAAACGCGCAGGTACTCGGAACTGGAGAACGTCCCGACAACCTTCTTGAGGAGAAGCGTCCCAGCCGCGTTCCCGCCGCCCCACGTGCCGCTCGTGACCACGACCTGGTCCACAACGGCGGTCGCACCGGAGGTCGCCCCGGTGAGGACGTCTCCCTGGCGGATTTCGCTCGTGCCGGTGTTGAAGGCCAAGGTCGCCCAGTCCACGCCGAAGCAGTAGAGCGTGTTCCCGGAGCGGTAGTTCACGTAGCGGCAGTCGCCGACGCCGGAGTTCACGGTCTTGTTCCTGATCCAGAAGCCCTTCACCGGCCAGCCGGTGGCGTCGGTCACGTCGAACGCCCCGGCGACGAGGCCCAGGCTCTGGCCGGAGGCGACGGCGCTCTGCGCGCCGGAGGGCTTGCCCGTGTAAACCGAGAGGTCCACCATGGTGTCGGCGGGGTCGGTGTTCTTGACGCATTCGAGGCGATAGCGGGTCTTGCCGCCGATGTCGTTCTTGGTCTCGTAGCCCTCGTAGTCGGGCGTGAGCGTGCGCTCGGGATACGCCAGAGTCCACGTGTCGGTGCGGTCCACGGTCGGGAGCGACGCGGCGACGATGTCCACCTGGAGCCACGCCTGGCCGTCTGCCGCGAAGACGATGCCGTTCGTGACGTTCGTCGAGGTGTCGAGGCCCACGCCGTAGGCCTGCGTGCCCATCTTGATGTAGAGCATCTGCTGAGTGCGCTTGTAGAAGACGGTGAGCGTGCCCGCGCCGAGGAGCGCGGAGGCCTTCTTGATGGTGAGGCCGGTGATGTTGACGCCGGAGACGGGTTTCAGTTCTGGCAGGACGCCGCCCACGAGCATCCCGAAGGTCTCCTGGGCACTCCTCCAGTTGCCGCCGAGGACAAGCCGGAACGTGTCGCCCGCGGCCGGGACGGCGGGGAGTTCCTTCGAAAGCAGGAGCGTGTCGGTAGCGGCGTCGAAGTCCTTCACGTGGAAGAACTGTCCCTGAAGCGCCACGGTCGGCGTGTTGCCGTCGAACCAGCCGACAGCCCCATTCCAGTAGTCGTCGGCCTGTGTGAGCGCGGCGTCCACGATGGTCGTGAGCGAGCACCCGGCGTCGGCCACGAGCTGCGGAAGCGCGTCGCCGTCGGCGGTAAGGTTCTTCGATGGGAAGTAGACGCGGAGCTTGTCTGCGGTCGGCGTAGGCATGATTCAGTCCTCCAAACGGAAATCGTAGGTTCCGGGAACGACGCCCTCGGTCACCGAGACGCGCTCGGGGACAGGCGGCAGGTCCATGACGAAGTAGGTCCAACTCTGGCGCGTGGACTCGTTCCCGTACTCGTCCACGGCCTCGACGCGCAGGAAGTGCCAGACCCCGCCTCGGCCGTCGAGCAGGATGGGACAAACGACCTCGCACCGATCCAGCCCCTGCAAGGCGGGCTTGTCGTAGATGAGCGTCTCGGCGGCTTCCCCGCGCTTCCGGTGGTAGATGCGGTAGCGCGTCGCCTCCTCGACCGGGTTCCAGGATAGCGTCGGTCGCGTGTTCGGCTCGGCCTGGATGGGGTCGGGCCGGACGGCGTCGTCCGGGAAGTCGTGAATCTCTATCCGCGCCACGTTGCCGAGCGCGAAGGCGATCTTCACCATCTTCTCGGCCGTGCCCGTGACGACCGGCCCTGCGGCGTGCTTGCCGTTCACGAAGACCCAGGACACGCCGTTCGGCCAAAGCGACGTCCACGCGAGGTTGCAGCTTGCGTCGTCTCGGGGCGTGATGCGGAAGTTCTCAACGAGCATCGCGCACCTCCTGGACGAGTTTGCCCAGCGCCTCCCAGTCCGGGATGGTCCCCTCAGTCTGGTATGCCTTCCGCGCGGCACGGATGGCCGTGTGCAGCGTGGGCCACTCCTGCGACTCGTCCTCCGCCTCGTGGAAATGCCCGATGGCGCGGAGGCGATGGGCGTAGCCGTCCGCCGTCTCCGCCAGGAGTACGTAGGCCGCGCCGAGGTGTTTCTCGACGCACTCCAGGCACGATGGCCGCGTGGGCGCGGTCGGCTGGACTGCCGCGCTCTTCGTCTTGCAGCCGCACTTCTTCGCAACGGGCGCGGAGTTCGTCGCCGCGACCGGCTCCGGCTGGCGGCGGACGGCGGCGCTCGCGGGTCGGACGTTGACGGCCTCCGCTTCCTTGAGCCTGCGGCTCTCGAAGTTTTCGCCTATGCGTTCGGCGTAGATGACCGTGCGGCCGAGAACGGTGCACTTGTAGGCCGGAACGCCGTCGCACTCGATGAAGTGCTGGCGGCCGGTGGCGAAGTCGTACTCCAGCGTGAAGAACTCCTCGCCCTCCGTCCACTGGCCGGTGATGAGGAGCCGTTCAGACAGGTCGGCCCGGTAAGCCACGCGATATAAGGTCGCGCCGGGAAGCTCGATGACCGCATCCCCGGCGGGCTCGCGCACGTGGACGAGGTCCTCCGGGTCGCCGTAGACGAGCCGGTCCCGGTAGACGAACCCCGTCCGGGCCGCGAGCATCGCCACCGGCGCGGAAAGCCGGTCGAGCATCGGGCCTTCCATGCGGAAAAGGTGAAAGAGCGGGTCTTCCGGCTTGCCGCCTGCGATGAAGGAGACGTGCCAGCCAGTCTCGTCGCACCAGGCAGTCGGAGAGCACTCGCAGACGTCGTCATCCATGCCGGTCTCAAGGCGCATGACCGGGCCGTCGCCTGTGACATAGTGCGCCTTCCAGACGCGCTTCTCGTCGGCGCGGCAGAAGAAGAGCACGCGTTCGCCGTCCGGCCCCGTGGTCAGGAACGGCATGTGCGTCATGATGCCGTCTTCGTGGATTCGGTTCAGCATGAGTACCTCGGAGTCCGGCTTTGGCAGCTTCCCGGCCAGAGGATGTAATTCGGGTCCGCCGGATCGAGACAGCCGATTTGAAGCTGCATGTAGCCGTTGTAGTAGTAGTTCGATTGGAACTGGTTCGGGAGTCCCACGAGCCTGCCCGAACCGTTCACACAGCCCGCGCCGTACCACGGATGCCAGCCCGGGTAGCAGGAACCCATCTCGATGAGCCGCCAGTACGAGTTAGGCGGAGCCATGTGCTCGCCTTGGTAGGGCGTGAGGTTCCAGGGCGGGTTGTTCCGGTTCGTGGTCGCGGAGGCCAGCAGGAACGGCTCGCACCCGCAGCAGGTCTTGCAGGAGCCGTCCTCGGCGAAGACCGCGCCCTTGCCGCTCTGGTGGATGCCGCGCTTGCCGCTCTCCAGGATGACCGATTTCCCGTGCGTCGGCATCAGTAGCCCCCAGATTCCGATTCCTCGCACGGCTCCTGGTCCACCATTTCGTTGATCCAGCCGAGCACGAGGTCGCCGTCGCCGTTGTAGTGGGCATAGCCGAAGGTCGCCGGGTTCATCCAGCCCACCGAGGGCCGCTTCCACTTGTGCGGGTCGGCGGTGGGGTCCACGCCCTCTTCGAGCGTTTCGCCGGTGAAGGCATCCTTGACGTTGTAGGTCCAGGTGGCGGGATTCTTGTCGTCGCCCTGCTCGCCGCCGTACTGTTCCAGCTCGACTGGGAAGAGGATGGGCAGGTTCCCCAGCCGGACGACCGCCCACTGGACGCCGGTGCCGCCCTCGCGCCAGAGGATGACCGCAGAGCCGTAGGTCGCGGCCTTGAGGTTTCCCGTGACGCCGTCCTCGATCTCCGCAAAGCGCGGCTCGTTCTTCTCGTCCGGGACGTTGAGCTTCACCTGGCAGAGGCCCGCCACCACGGCCCGGCCGAGCTTGCCGGAGGCGACCGGCTCGACATAGATGGCGAACCTGCTCCGGTGCTTGCCTTCGTCTGGCTTCACGCCCTTCATGACCACCCGGTGCCGGAACTCCCGGTCGTTGTCGTCGGGCGAGATGACCAGGCCGTCCAGGCCCACCACGGCGAACTGCTCGAGGTCGCTTCCCGCGTCGTTCCGCACGTAGATGATGCCGGTCTTGGTGTCGTGCTGCTTGTACTCGCCCTCCATGCCGACGGTGCGGTTGCGGTAGTCCACGGCCGCGTCGATGAAGGCGTTGTAGGCCGCCGCCGGGATGCGGAGCGGCTGGCCGCGCGCCACCTTTTTCAAGTCGTCTCCGGCCACGGCTACCCTCCGATCCCCAGCGCGCCGAAGTTGCCGTCGGGGTAGACCTTCTCGACGTAGGCCGCCACGGGCTTCTTGATGACCTGCTTCTTGTCGTTGTCCACCTCGGGCGCGTACTGCACCCAGAGGTACTCCCAGCCCTTCTTGGAGATGGGGCCGATGTCGCCCACGCGGATGTCGTTCCGGTTGGGCTGCGCCGCGAACTTGAACGTGATCTCCCAATCGTCGTCGTAGCCCGTGCCGCGCCGGGAACCCGACGCACCCAGGAAAAGCACTTCCCCGGCCGCGAAGCCACGGAAGCCGCCGGAGTTCACCGTGCCGGTCACGCGGAAGAGGCCGACCCGGTAACCGGCCGTGACCACGGACGCCGGGAGGTAGTGGGTCTCGGAGAAGTTGTAGACCGGGACGGTGACGTCCACGCCCTCGACGTTCTCGCCGTCGAAGCCGATGGCCCCGCCGAGCTTGTCCGTCGCCGCCGGGCCGTATTTGCCGAGCGTCTGGATGGATTGGGTGATGTGCTGGGTGCCGCCGCCGGTGTCGAAGGAAAAGACCGGCTCCGGCTCCTCCTGCTGCTCGAACTCCTGCGCCTCGTAGCGGACCACGATCTTCCAGGTGTCGGCGTTGATGCGCTCCGAAATCTCGACGGACTTGCGGGGCATCCCGGCGTAGAGCGTGGGCGTGGCGGCGAGGGCGGCGGACTTGACCGCCGCCTCGTCGGCCGCTTGGCGGACGATGTAGGGGATCTCCGCCGAGGGCTTGCTGGATATGACCTCGGTGCGTCCCTGAAAGAGTTCTTCGACTACCGCAGGCATCGTATTCCCCTATGCGAAAAGGCCTGCCTGCCGAAGCATCGGCGCAGGCAGGAGCCGCGTCTGCGCGGCTTCCTTGGTTCCCAATGGAGCGGGGTGACGGAACCGCCCCGTCCCCTCGAGCCTGGGCGGCTCGCGGCTCTCTCTTGAGCCCTCCCCCGCATCGACCCACCAGCGGCAGTCCGCCGCCTTGGGATAAATCCGCGTCCAATGGACGGGCGACTCCCGGAGGAGCCGCTTCCGCTCCGCGTGGCCGCAGAGGAACTTCACGTACCGGAACTGGTAACCCCACCATTTGGCGAAGCCCTGGCGCGTCCATTCCTTGCGGCTCCGCGTGCCGAGGCGCGTAATCATGAGGCGCGGATGCACCGGCCCGCCGTGCTCGTCCACATAGAGGTCGGTCTTGATGTAGCCGCCGTAGAGCCACGAGGACGCCTGGTAGACGTAGCCGGGCTTGCCCCGCAGGCCATCGGCCCAGGAGAAGAGCAGCTTCACGTCCGGGCAATTCGCCCGAATCCACTCGGCGCAGAGCGAGATGAAATGCGACTCGGAGTTCCTCGGCTCGTCGTCCCGGAGGCAGAGGCGGTTCAGTTCCAGGTAGTCGCCCACGCCCAAGCTCGGAAAGAGCTTCTGGATGGTGTGCCTCGGCCGGACGCCATAGCCCCACATGGCGACCGCAGCGATTTCCCCCTTGTCGTCCCGCAGGGCGAGGTTCACGAGGCAATGCGGCGGGAAAATCTTCGAGTAGTGCCAGCGGCGGACAAACTCCTTCGCCTCCTGGAGCGCGATGCGTTCCGGCCTGCCCGCCGTAGCCTCGGCGAAGACGGGGCTTTCCGCCGTCTTCCTGAACATGTTTTTCGTCTCGGTCATGCGTTTCCCTACTCGAATGCCAGGGCGAGGCCCTGTTCCATCTTCTGGGCGATCCTCTTGGTGTTCTTGGCGGTCTCCTCCGAGGCGCGCGCCGTGCGCTCCTCGGCCGCCGTCGGCCCCACGCCCATCCGGTCCGCCGCCTCCGCCGTGAACGTGCCCACCACGTCGACCTTGAGCGCCCGCTCCAGCTCCGGTATGGCCGCCTCGAACTTCTCCTTGAACTCCCCCAGGTCCGGCGGGGGCACCTCCGGCGGCGGTTCGGGCTTGGGCTGCTCGCGGCCCTCCATCGCGATGCGCTTCTCCTTGGCCTCCTGTATGGCCGAGCGCCACTCGTCCTTGGCGCGGGCCAGCTCGTCCTCGGATTCCTTCATTTCCTTCGCGTACTGGTCGCGCCGCGCGCGGTCCTCCTCGTCGGCCATCTCGGCGATGGCGATGATGACCTGCTTGCGTTCCTTCTCGATGTCCGCGAGTTCCCGTTCGCCCTCGACGCGCTTGTCGATGACACTCCGGGAGACCTCCAGGTTCTTGCGCTGGGTCTCCTCGTCGATGCGCTTGTTCACGGCCTCGACGTCGATGGAGGAGTCGAAGACGCCGATGACCTTGGTCCATTGCTTGGCCAGCCACCCGGTGAGCGAGTTCCAGGTCTTGAGGAAGAAGGCGGCGAAACTGCGGAGCACGTCCGCCCAGAAGTTGACCGTGTTGGCCCATATCTTTCGGAGGCCGTACCACGCCTCGGCCACGAGGACGACCGCGCCGTAGAAGAGGTCGTTCGTGGTCTGGAGGAACCAGTCCTTGAAGCCGAGCCACCAGCCCTTGAGCTTGTTGATGCCCGCGCGCCAGACCACCTGGAGCGAGAGCCAGAGCACACGCGCCGCGAGGGCCACGTCCCCGGCCGCCAACGCGTCCTTGATGCCTTGAAAGGACTCGATGGCGAAGGACTTCAGGTCGCCGAACCGCTCGCCGAGCCAGGAGAGGGCCTCGCCGCCCGCGCCCGTGGCCCAGAGGATGTAGCCGCCGATGCCCGCGATGGCCGCGATGACGAGGCCGACGGGCGACAGGATGAAGCTCAACGCCGCCGAGACGACCGAGGCGAAGACGCCGAAGGCCGTGCCGAGCGCGGAGAGGATGCTTCCCAGCGCCACGAATGCCGCGCCCGCGCCGAGGACGATTGCGCCGATCTTGAGCATTGAGATCACGAGGCCCTTGTTCTCGGCGAGCCAGTCGCGGAAGGAGCTGACGAGGGACACGATCTTGTCGGCGATCTCGGTGAGGAGCGGGGCGAGCGCCGCGCCGACCGTGACCACGAGGCTTCGCAGGGACGCCCACATCCGGTCGAGCGCGTCGTTGAACGTCGCCGCCGCGCGGGCGTCCTCGGTGGACATCACCACGCCCAGGCGCTTGGCCTCCGCACGCGCCTCGGCAAGGCCCTCCATCATGGGGATAAGCGTCGTTCCGGAGCGTCCGAAGACCGCCATTGCGGCGGCGGCGCGCTCGGCCGGGTCGCGTATCTCGTTCAGGCGCTTGCCGATGACCATGAACTGCTGGTCGGGCGAGAGCGCCATGAGCTGTTCGGCCGAGAGGCCGACCATCGCCAGCGCCTCGGCGCCCGACTCGGAACCCGCCGCCGCGCCCGCGATGGCGCGTTGCATGTGCTTTACGCCGGTCTCCACGTCCTCCAGGCTCGCTCCGGACCGCTCCGCCGCGTAGCCCAGTTCCGAAAGGGACTCCACGCTCATCCCCGTGCGCGCGGCCATCTTGTCGAGCTTGTCGCCCATGGTGGCGAAGCTCTTGGCCGAGGCGAGGAGCGGCGTGACGATCCCCGCGCCGACCGCCATCATGCGCGTGCCGATGTTCCGTAGCCCCGCACCGAAGGACTGGAGCTTGCGCGAGGCGGCCTGCAGGCCCTTGATGAGCCGCGAGTCGTTCACTGAAAGCTCGATGAACGCCGCGCCCGCGCGGATGCCTGACGCCGACGGCATGGGTTAATCTCTCCTTTTTGGCGTTGTACACCGATGAAGAAAAAGGAGAATTAGCATGCGTAGAATCAGAGCATTATTATTCTTGGGGATGAGGAGATGGTTATGCCTGTTTGCAATATCTGTCATAGTGCGAAGAAGGACGTCAAGGGGTGTAATCCCGAAAGATGGACTTTCCCTATGAAGAGCCAAGCGAGATTTGCCCCCACGCTTCATAGGAGATGTCCATTTTTCGGGAATGCACCCGACGTCAAGAATCGCATCTTCAAGAAAACGAAGAAGCTGCCGCTTTGTGATAGTTGTCACATGCTGGCGAAGCGACGATTCAACCCTCATCGTGGCAGAAAGAAACGCCGAGTGGCAACTCCTAGCAAGCAGGAGTGGATTGATGCTCTGAAATCCGCGTGGAACAATCGGAGAAAATGCTTTGAGTGCCAGATAAGTCACGTGCGCCTGCATACGACGAACAAGAAGTCTCCCTTCTATCCCACATGCGAACATGTTACCCCGAGCAGTGGTGCGGGTGGCTGGCTTGTTGTGGCAGCAGTCATTAACGACATGAAGTCCGACCTTGACCTTGAGGAGTTTCACAAGATCTTGGCCTTGCTTCCCCCATGCATGACTAATGCGCCCCAAGCGTCGGCCGTGGCCACGTTGGAATCCGTTATTGGTTCTCTGAAACACTGGAAACGCTGAAATCGAAATCATCGTTTCTGCTCCGGTCCGGGGTCGGGCAGGCAGTACCAGCCTTCCGGCAGGTCAAGGACGCCCGGAATCTCCTTCCCGTCCTTGTCCGCCACCCAGACCTTCGCGTGCCGCACCATCTCCCGCAGGCGCACCGGCTCCCCCGGCGGCACGAGCACCACGCGAGTCGCGCAGCCGCTCAAGCAGACGATCACGAAGACTTCCGCGGCGAGCGCCGTCTTCCACCGTGTCAGCAAACCCTTCACGTATCGCATGGGACAGAATCTCCACCAGCACCGGCGCGCACTCGGCCAGTACCGCCCCGAGGAAGCGCCCCAGTGCCGCAGCAATGGAACTCATCTCGCGCCCACGTCTTCGCTCGTCTTGTCGTTGTCGCGTGCAAACAGCAACCCGACCGCCGCCGCGAGCGACGCCCCGAACGCGCCCCAGTTCGCGGTCGTCGCCGGGTCGTTGTCGAGAAGCGGGATCGCCACCAGGGTGATCCCCGCCGCGACCGCCGCCAGGATGCCGCACGCCGTCGTCTTCCAGCTCTTCATGATTCTCTCCTTTCGCTCTTGTCCACGAACACCGCCTTCAGAATGCTCAAGTCCTTCGTCTTCCCGACCGTCTTCTTCTCCATCTCGTAGGGGTTGAAGTCGGCAGGCTTGAAGGCCCGCGTCTTCTTCGGGTCTCGGTTGACGTTGGCCGTGAGCGCCATCGTCGCCGACGTCCGTCCCCAGTCCGCCCGGCCCTTCGCCTCCGCCATCCAGAGAAGCTCGCGGAGCGTGAAAGGCCACGGGGCTACCCCGACGACCCCGGCGAGCTGCCAGACGAGCTTCCAGCAGTCGTCGCCGAACCGGCGACCCGAGCCGGGCTGGCAGCCAAGAGCGCTGCTTCGAGCTTCTCGTCCAGCTCCGGGCTCTCCAGACGCTTCTCCGCCACTTCGAGCGCCTTCGCCTCCCAGCTTTTCAGCTTCCCGAGCGCCTTCTGGAGAAGCCGCCGCTTCCCCTGCGGGAAAAAATCCACGAGTTCCTCCAAAAGCGCCGTCGTCGCATGCTCCACCGCGTCGCCCGCCATGGCCCGGCCGAAATCCTCGTCCGTGATCCCCTTGGCGTCCGCCTCCGGCTTCACCAGCGCATAGAGCACGTCGCAGAGCAGGACCGGGTCGCCGGCGAGCCGCTCGATGAGCCTGCCGTCCAGGACTTCGAGCAGGTTCACGTCGATGAGCGACCGGACGCGTTTGACGGCCGAAACATCCACCGTCACCGTCCAGGTCCGCCCCGCGTTGTCCTTGAACGTTTTCATGCCTGCACCTCCGTTACGTGACCGTGACCCACTGCGGGGCCGTGGTGGAATAGGTGGGCTTGGCCGTCACCGAGACGGTGAGCGCCTCCTCCAGGGCCTCCTTGCGGGAGAAGTTAGTGATGGAGAAGTCGGCTTGGAGTCCCTGCGAGCCGGAGGCCGTGATGTCGCCGTCCATGACTGCGAAGCCGATCTTCGCGTTGGCGAAGTAGGCGTTCTTGATGGCCGTGAACCCGGCGTCGCCCGTGTCCCAGACCATCTCGAACTCGATGCTGCCTTCCTTCAAGGTCGCCACCGTCGCCCGCCAGCCCGCGTTGCCGCGCGTGGTGACGTCGGCCTCGCCGGTCTCCAAGTTGAGCGTGACGTCCTTGACGTTGACGAGTTCCTGCCAGGAGCCGGAGCCGCCCACGCCGCCGACCTTGTAGTAAAGTTTCGCGTCCATCCCCAATCGTACGGCCATCGTGATGCCTCCTTAGCTTTTCACCGATCCGGCCCACATCTTCGGGAGCCGGTCCTTGGTCTTCTCGAGTGCCGGTCCCATGAAGGGCCGCTTCGGGTAACGCTGGCCCCGGAACCGCCCGCCGAACTCGTGCGCCGTGCCCGCCGTGCCGACAACCGAAACGTCGGGGCCGACCACGACCGTCTGCTTGCTCTTTTCGACCGCGTAGAGGATCGCCCGTCGGAGTTGCCCCTTGCGCGTGTGCGGGGGCGTGCCTTCCGGCGACTCGGTCTTCGCGCGCTTGATGCTCCGCTTGGCCGTCATGCGGAGCGCGCCGCCCGCGTGGCCGAGGCTCTTGATGGAGCCCGACCGCGCGGCCTTCACGACCCGCTTGCTTTCCATCTTCGTCCTGACCTTCACGCCGATCATGTTTGCCTCACGCTGGCCCGAGGTTCACCTGTCCCTGCCGCAGTTGACCATTCAGGTTGCGGGCATGGAACCGCACCCGGTTGGCGGAGGCGTCGAAGAAGATCGCCATCTGGCCGTTAGCGAGTTCCGTGTCCGGCGGGGTGGTGTTCTGCGCGGTGAAGAGCGCACCCGTAGCCTTCACCGGCCCGCCGACCGCGAGCGCCTTCGTCGCCTTGTCGAAGACGAGCCCCGCGTCCGCGCCGAACGCGCCGTTGTCGTTGAACTGGACCTGCCGGTTCGCGCCCGCGGGAGGGGTTGGGGGTGTCGGCGGGGCGATGACGATCTGGCCGAAGTAGCCCATCACCAAGTCCCTCCGACAATCGTCACCACGTCGCCCGGCACGCCCTTGACCTTGATGTCCGCCAGGTTGATCCGCTTGAAGCCGTGGTACTCGCCCGGCACCCAGGGCACGTCCGAGCCGTCATCGCCCCGGAAGAAGACCACGCCCGAATTCGTGGGCGGCGTCGAGACCTCCACGCTCGCCACCTCGCGACTCTTGGCCGAAAGCGGCTGGTAGGTCGCCGTCACTATCACCTTGCGCATCACGACGTTGTGCATCGCCTCACCTCGTCACCCGGAACGTCAGCGTCATCACGCTTGTGAACTGCCGCAGCTCCTGCATGTGTTCCTGGGCGTAGACCGGCGCGTGCTCGGTCTTCACCCACGCGGCCTCGGGGAAGTCCTCCAGGCGCTTGGCCCGGAACAACTCCGCGATCTCCCCGGCCAGCTCCATGAGCGGGTCGAGTTCCGCCGCATCGCCCTTCTCGAACTTCTTCTGCACCGCGACGTCGACCTTGTAGTCGAATGTTCCCTTGCCACGCGCTGCCTGGCTTACTTCCACACCCCTCGGCACCACAGTCACGTGCAGGTCCTTCATCTCCGCGAGGTCGTACTGCGGCTGGTAGTGCCGCTCCGCCGTGAACGGGAGCGAGAGCGCCGCCGCGTTCAGCGCCGAAACCACCGCGTCAGCCGTTCGCAGAAGTTCGGATGGCATGCTTCGCCTCCGCGTCGTGCAGGCAGGGTTTGTGTTCCAGCGTGTCCTTGAGCTCCCGGAGCGCGCCGCACAGGTCGTTCTGTGCCTTGACGCTCTGTGCCGTCAGTTCCACGAGGCTCCGCTCCAGGCCGTCGATGCGCCCGGCCATGCGCGCCTCGCGCTCCTGCGACGCCCTCCGGTCCGCATCGCTCGCCGAGGCGAGCCGCCAGACGAGGAACGCTGCGAGCGCCGTGAAGCCGCCCTGCATCGCGAGCGTTATGAACTGCGTCTCGCCCACTACACGTCCTCCGTCGCCACGTGCTTCGTGTGAATCCTGAGTGTCCTGCGATACGGGTCCGACCACCGCCAGCACGGCTCACCGCCGGGGGCCATGACCTCGTAGACGAACGTCTTGTCGCCCTCCGTCTCCCGGATGCGGTCGCCCGCCTTGGGGAGCGCAAGCGCGCCGCCCAGGACGAGGTCCGCTCCAGAGACCAGATAATCCCGCGCCTCGAGGCGCTCGATGACGCCGTAGCCCTTGTCGAGGCGGAAAACCGTCTTGCCGACCGTGGCCGCGACCTCCACGGAGTCCGTCCCCCGGACGTAGACCACCGGCCGCGAGGCATGCGCGGTGCGCATGCCTTCGAGCCAGTCCGATCCCTTCTGCAGGAGGTCGGCCACGGTCGTTCCCTCTACTGACTGAGTCGCACCCGAACGGTCGCGTCCGCGTCGGCCGCGGCCTTCACCGCTTTGCCGAGGTAGCCTTGGGCGAGCGCCACGGTCGTCGCCTGCTTGACCGCCGCGTCCCACCAGACCTTGGCCCCGGCCGCGATGGCGCTGCCCGCGCCCGTCGCCTTCGGAACATCGAAGACGCCGGTCACCGCGAGCGCCCCGAGCTTGCCCGACTTGATGTCCAGTTTGGCAATGCCCGTGAGGTCGTTCTGGATGACCACGTCGCCCGCCTTCACGTCGGCAACCGGGGTGTAGTCCACCGCGTCGCCGGTCTGCACGTACTTGGCATTCATCTTTTACCTCCTTGCTCCTTGCCCTTTGCCTTACCGAGCCTTGCCACGCCATGCCCCGCCCGGCCTATCCTCGCCTGGACGAGAAGGGCGTCATTCGCCCTGGAACTTGGTCATGCCCCTGAAATCCTGCTCGCGCACGCCGAGGTCGAAGTAGACCCGGAACTTGATGCCCAGCGTGTCGAAGTCCGTCTCGCCCTCCTCGACGGTCGGCACCCGGCGGCCCTTGAGGTAGCCGATCTCGAACGTGTCCACGACCGCCGGATCGGCGAACAGGAACCACGCCTTCGCGCTCGAACCCGGGTAGTTGGCGTTCGAGAGGTAGGGGCTGGTGACGACCTCGATGTCCTCGTCCGCGAGCGCGTTGTAGGTCGGAATGCGGACCTTGTTGGCGCTGCCCGTGGCGAAGAAGGAGACGGAGTTCAGGAGCTCCCGCGCCGTCATCTTCAAGGCCGTCGGCACGAGCAGGAACTTCGGGTTCACGTTGATGGGCTGGCCGTCCGCGTCGGTCTGGTCCAGGAACATCTGGATGGCGAGCGCGAGCGCGTCGGCGGAAAGCGCCGTGTCCGCGCCGTCGCGCCAGTTTCGGTGGTCGGCGTGGAAGAGCGTCTTGCCGTCGCCCTGGACGGGATTCGCCAGGAGCCGGGTGAAGAAGAGCTGGTCGATCTTCCGCGCGGCCCGCGCGCCCATGCCCTCCGGCACCTTCATGAAGGCGTTCAGATCGTCGTTGTAGATCATCTCCCGCGTAAGCGAGAA
>Ga0209381_1004150_pt1 | contig 13463 bp, 11 predicted proteins | sample DewCreD2012metaG_FD_184111 | JGI IMG/M metagenome (GOLD analysis project Ga0209381, IMG submission 184111) | Hot spring sediment bacterial and archeal communities from British Columbia, Canada, to study Microbial Dark Matter (Phase II) - Dewar... ...
CTCGACAAACCGCAGATTGACAGTATCGTCAATGAACTCAACAACAGGCCCAGGAAAACCCTTGGATACCGAACGCCCTATGAAGTCTTCCATAACCTGGATGTTGCACTTGGAACTTGAATCCGCCTTCATCCATGAAAACGTTTGCGCAAGGACGCATGGCGCGGATAGACTGGCGGCGGAAGGGAAAGTGAAATGTTCCGCCTGGCAAGATTTTTTGTATTGTTCTTTGCGGCGATCTTCGTGTGTTTTCCGGCCATCGCGGCAAAGCAATCAACGAACGAGGTTTCCATGACCATGAAATCGAAGTTGCAGTCCCTTGCCTTTCAGCCATTGCCGTTGGGCGCGGTACGCCCGCAGGGCTGGCTTCTGAATCAATTGCGGATTCAGGCCAGTGGCCTCTCCGGGCATTTGGATGAATTCTGGCCGGATATCAAGGACAGCGGCTGGATTGGCGGCGGCGCGGAAGGCTGGGAACGCGGACCATACTGGCTCGACGGGGTCGTGCCGCTGGCGTTCCTGCTCGACGACGAATCGCTGAAAGCCAAAGTCAGGCATTGGATGGATTATATCCTGACGCATCAGATGGATGATGGCTGGCTGGGACCACTGACAAGCAAAGGATACCAGCCAAAGGACCCATGGCCGACTTTCGTCATCCTGAAGGCGATGACGCAGTATTATGAGGCGACGAACGACCCGCGCGTCATTCCGGCCATGCGGAAAAACGCGGCGTGCCTCACGGAACTCTTGAAAAAGCAGCCGCTGTTCGTCTGGGGACAAAGCCGTTGGATGGACCTTGTGCTGAGCCTGCACTGGCTTTACGATCGTACCGGTGACGACAAACTCCTCAAACTGGCCGCGTTGGCCAAAGAGCAAGGCTATGATTGGCGCGGCCATTTCGCGGATTTCAAGTTCCCGGAACGCGTCCCCACGGAAAAATGCACCCTGATCACGCATGTGGTCAACAACGCCATGGCGGTGAAAGCGGGCGGTGTCTGGTATCGGCAATCGCGCGATTCCGCCGACCGCGATTCGGTGTATCGCACGATGGAGATGCTCGACCAATATCACGGGCAGGTGACCGGCATCTTTTCGGGCGACGAACATTACGCGGGCAAGAATCCCTCGCAAGGTTCGGAGTTGTGCAGCGTGGTCGAGTACATGTTCTCGCTGGAGAATCTGCTGGCCATTCTGGGCGACCCGGCGTTTGGCGACCGGCTCGAACGCATCGCGTTCAACGCGTTGCCGGGGACGTTTTCGGGCGACATGTGGACCCACCAATATGATCAGCAAGCCAATCAGGTGGTGTGCCGCGTCTCCGAGGATCGTGTATTCGCGACGAACGGCGCGCACGCCAACACCTTCGGTCTCGAACCGAATTACGGCTGTTGCACGGCGAACCTGAGCCAGGGCTGGCCGAAGTTTGCATCGCATCTCTGGATGCGATCGCCGGAAGGCGGCCTTGCCGCGATGGCCTATGCGCCTTGTGCCGTGAAGACGGAACAAGCGGAGATCGAGGTCCGAACGGAGTACCCGTTCCGCGACACGATCGCCATTACCGTGAAGGCTCACGAACGTTTCCCGATCCATTTGCGCATTCCGGCATGGGCGGAAGGCGCAACGATCGCCGCCGGAAACGATACGCCCGCAACCGCGAAGCCCGGCACATTTCATGTCCTCGATCGACCCTGGAACGGGGAAACCACAATTACGCTGCGGTTTCCGATGAAAGCGCGCGCCGAGCGGCGTTTCAACGATAGCGTGACGATCCTGCGCGGGCCGCTTGTGTATTCGCTGAAGATAGGAGAGTACTGGAAAAAGATTGCCGGCGAAGAGCCGCATGCGGATTACGAGGTCTATCCGACAACAGCGTGGAATTACGGGCTTATCCTTGATCTGTCGAATCCGGACGCATCGGTGCGATTCGAAGAAGTTCCCGTGGGCGCCTGCCCGTTCTCGCCCGAAGGCGCGCCCGTCCGGGCCATTGTAAAGGGCCGCATGGTCCCCGAATGGATCATTGAACACAGCGCGGCCGGTCCCGTACCCAAAAGTCCCGTTCTGAGCAATCAGCCCGTCGTTGACTTGACGCTGATCCCCTACGGCAGCGCCAAACTGCGCGTAAGCGAATTCCCGCTGTTGGCCGAAGAAGCGGGCAAGTAATCATTTGGCGCCTATTTTCCGTAGAACCAGTCAATACCGATGCGCGCGACGTGCAGCCCGTCGCGCTGATGGTAACTGATCAGCGCGAGGTCGTCGAGGAACATCAGACTTGGATAACCGTAATCGTCTTCCGGATCGCCCCTGATTACCCGCTCGTCCGCCCACGTGGCCCCATCGTCTTTCGACAGCACGCTCACAAACGGCGTGCGGCGATGCGGCGGTTCCTTCGGCCCGTCGCTGCTGCGCACGAGAAGCAAGTCGCCCGTCGCGGGGATGCGCTGCACATTCAGCGCCGAACTGTTCGGCGGCAGGCGGAGTTCCTTGACGGCCTCGCCCTTCGACCACGTCTTGCCCTGATCGGTCGAATAGGCGCGGGCCACGTAACCGCTGTATGTCCGCATGAGCATCATCACGCGCCCGTCTTTCAACTCGACAGCGTGCGCTTCCTGCGCCTCGACCGGCAGCATGTCTACCACGTTGTCGCTCGAATGCCAACTATAGCCGTCGTCATCCGAATAGAACGTATAGGCGACATAGCCGGCATGGTCGTCGTTCGATGTTCCCTGGCGGTACTCAAGCGGCGCGAGAATCCGGCCTGTGGACAACTGAATCAGTTTGTCGTTGTGCATGATGTGATAGCCGGGTTTCGGCGTCACGATAAGTTGGTCGCCCCATGTCTGCCCGTCGTTATCGCTGCGGCGATAGTAGTTGTGCCCGAACAACGGCTCCGAACCGGATGTGTAGATATACGACAGCAACAACTCGCCGTTCTTCAGACGCAACAGGCTCGGATGGCAATAGCGTCCGCGCGTGCCTGGTTTCGGACGTTCGACCAGCACGGACTCTTCGCTCCACGTTGCGCCCTTGTCCGCCGAGATCCGCGCGGTAATCGAGCCGTCCGCGTGGCCGTCCGGCAGAATACGCGTATAACACAGCAGGATGCGCCCGTCCTTGAGCGCGATCATTGAGCCGGGCATCCCGCGATAACCGTAGACGCCTTTCGGCAGGTTCACGACGTGTACGTCTTCAAATGTCGCCGCCGAGGCGCATACGGCCGCACACAGCGCAGTTATTGAAAAAACACCCTTTTTCCACATGATCAATCCCTCCTTCCGGAATCAACCTACAACTTCGCGGCAAACATCAATGTGCGGACGATGGCGGCTCCCGTACAGATGATGAGCGGTCCGGTGCCCAAGATCGCTGCCATGAAATCTTCAAACCCATCCATGGGCAAAACCATCTTGATTGCCCCTGTGGCGGCGAGCGGCAGGGACCATAGGATAAGTTGCCGTCCCCCATATTCATTGATGGCAAACCAGCATTCGTCGGATTGAAACGATTTCCGAAGCCGAAATCCGTACCAGCGATTCATGGGAATTTTGCGGTAGACCAGCGGCACGGACAACAGGATAAACAGCCATGCGCAACCGATGTCCGCGAATCCTAACGAAAGGGACGGTGTCATGGCGAAAGTTTCCTGCTTGCCGGCATCGGAAACACCCGGCTTCATCGAGCGAGCAGAATAAGGCCCAGGACGACAAGTCCGGTGCCTGCAATCTTCTGCCAAGCCAGTGTTTCTCCCAACAACAGCGCCGACGCGAACAACACGATTACGAATGCAAGACTCATGAACGGGTACGAATAACTTATTTCAAAACGGCTCATGGAAGCGGTCCAGCACATGCCGCCGACAAAAACGACGGCCACTCCCAGCCATGGCCATGGACTGAAAAAGATCTTGAAAACAAACAAGACCTTGCCCAGTAGTTCCTCCGGCGGAACACCCGCGCGGTTTACCGCCCACTTGATGATCAACTGCGCCGCAGCGGCGGAACACACACCCGCCAAAATCAATACATGTCCAAGCCAGTCGAAACCCGCCACTGCCGGCATTTCTTTTCTCCTTGTGACGCCGCCGGGTTGCCCGGCCGCCCATGATGGCGCATTATGATCGGGGGAATAATCCTCCTGTCAAGCGTGGGTTTGCGCCGGAGTCCATACCCCGGTACAATTCCATCAGTGTTGGGCAGAACGCTTGCGGCCAACCGAAGGAAATGGGTCCATGCTGAACGAAACGGCGCCCTCCGCCGATATTACGTTTTTTGTGCCTTGTCTCAACGAGGAAAAAAATGTCGCGGGCACGTTTTCCGTAATCATGGCAGCCGTGGCGGAAGTGCCGGTATCGTATGAGATTCTGGTGATGGACGATTGTTCGACGGATGGCACCGTGGCCGTTGTCGAAGCGTTTCAACAAGCGCATCCGGACGTTCCCATCACCCTCAAGACCCATGACCGCCACCAGGGACTCGGCGTCATGCACGAGGAGGGCGCCCGCTTGGCCCGCGGCAAATATTATATGCTGGTCAACGGTGACAATGTCGAACGGAAGGAAGTCATCGTCGCGTTATTGTCGAAACTGGGACAGGCGGATATGATTATCCCCTATTTCGGGACGATGGACAACCGGCCGCTGCTTCGGCGTATCATTTCGCGCACGTTCACGGCCCTTGTCAATTTCATCAGCGGAAATCGAATCGGCTATTACAACGGCGCGGTCGTCCACCTGCGCGAAAATGTGGTTCGGTATCACCCCGGCACGCAAGGATTCGCCTATGAAGCCGAGTTGATCACCCGGCTGCTTGCGCGTGGCGCGACCTGCGTGCAGGTCGAAGTACCCAGCGAAGAACGGCAGCACGGCGTTTCAAAAGCCTTTCGCCCGCGCAATTTCATTTCCGTCGGCTATAGCCTGTTGAAAATCGCATGGCGCCGCCTGACCGGGCGCGCGTGATCCGGGCATCCATGAAAGGGCGCATCCATCTCATCATGAACGCGAGACTGGTCCTGTGTTCGGTTTTTCTCGCGCCATGGTGCGCTCGCTTATCAATCGCGCGCCGGGACATTTCGTAACCGGTGCTATTCCTCGCCGGGCGGATACCGCCGCATCAGCCACAGATTTCGCACATAGGGTAACCCATCGGCAACGCTGCCGATGGCCAGCAACCAGTCACCGCGATAAAAAAAATAACTCCCGTGCAGAAACAGGCCGGCAATGCTCAGCCACCAGAACGACGCGGGAATGACGCTTTTACGCCGGATTTCCGTTACGATCCATTGGATGAGGAATCGCAGAAAAAACACCGCTTGGCCCAACGCCCAAATAGCCGACCAAGCCCAGAATTCCGCCGTGTTGGCGTAACCGGCCCGCCAGGTAAAAAAGGTCAGCGCCGTTGCAATCCCGATCGTCACGCACGCGAAAAGGTGCGCGGCGGCGCTTCGAAACGGGGTCAGCACGCCGCGTTCACGCCAGATGTGGATGAGGTTGCGGCAATAGACAATGAGGTTGAAGCAGACGCTAAAGGTCCCGCCCGGCGAACCGCGTCCAAAGGCATAGACGAAAAGCATCAGCGATCCCGCCGCGCTCATGTACCAGAACGATACGGGAATGACGTATTGCTTCTTGATCTCGGCGATGATCCACTGAACGTAGAATCGCCCGAAGAACAAGACGGATCCCACAAGGCCCACGATGGTGTATGCTGTTTCCAAAATAATCGGATTGCTCCACGCGATGCGGCCGTTCGCCCCGGCCATGACGCGCTGCCTATAATAAACAGGGAAAGGAACACGGCGGCCGATGTGTCCCGACAATTTCCAGCGAAGTGATCATACCTTCTCGCGGCGCGATGCTGCAATCGCCGCCGTGTTGTTCGTTCTGACGGCACTGGGCAATTGGACCTATCTGGCCCTGGCGGGCGAAACGCCAGGCGACCGCCATTGCGATTCGCTCATCATGTTCGTTCCCCCAGCGCTGTGGGCCATGGGCCACGGTATGTCGGAAATCGTCCCCGGATTCTATCCGCCCGCCCTGGCCGATTTTCTCCTGCACAAAACCGAAACGTTTTCGCCGGAACAGATGCCGTCCACGCCGGTCTGCATAACCACCCGGGACAAGTTCATCTATGACCGCCTGTACCTGATGTACGCGATAGGGATCTTGTGGAAGATCTTTGGCATTTCATGGGGAATCTTGAATTCGATCGTGTCCGTGGCCGGCGGACTGGTCGCCGCGCTGGCCTACTGCATTTTCCGCTTCGGAATGACGCGCCTCATCAGCGTCGCATGCGTTATTCTGTTCGTGTCTTCCCCCGTGTATCTAACCCATCTGCCCGCCCTGCGCGATTTTTGCAAAGCCCCGTTCATTCTGGGCGCAATCCTCGTGACGGGCTATCTGATCTCGCGGCGGCTTTCCGGAAAAACGCTGGTTGCGCTGGCCTGCGCCGCCGGGCTATTCACCGGTTTCGGTTTCGGATTCCGCCAGGACACCCTCATTGGCGTGCCCGCGATTTTAGCAGCGATCGCCTTTTCGCCAGGAGGGGGGAAACGCCGTTTTCGGCTGAAAGCCGCTGCCATGGCGATCTTTATGGGGTGCTTCCTCATCCCCGCCTATCCCGTGTTGCGAGTGAACAGGGACACCGGTGGAAACAATGCATTTTACCTGATCCAGGGTATTACCGAATTCATGATGTCCGACGCGGACACCGGGCCCTCCTCATACGCTCCGTTGCTGGACCATCACGATTTTCACGCGCATGCGGTTATCTCGCATTATCACAATCAGACTCAGGCGGACAAGCGGCAGGCGGCCGTGGACGCCAAAATAGGCCTCTGGTTGAATGCCGCCGCCGAGGCGCCGTTTCACCCGGCCGTTTCACTGATTTACACGGCGGCCGCGTTGTCTCTGCGCACTGATCTGGATATATGGAGCGCCGAAGCCGAGCAGACCGGACGGCGGTTGGTCTTCGAGTGGGCGGCTACGTATCCGGCGGACTTCATCGCGCGATGGTATGGTGCGGCTTTGCGCTGCATTCGCGGACTTCAGGGGAAAAACGCCCGTTTTGACCTGTCCGTCATGGGGATGAAAGAATCCGAGGCGCTTCATGCGCCGCTGGCGCGTCATTTGCGCGCCTATGGCGTTTATTATGCCGCGGCGGCGTTCCTGGCCATCAGTTTGCGCGGACCGCGCATGGGATTGGCTGCGGCGTTCATCCCCTTGTATTTCTGCGGCTACACGAGCCTGGCGTTCCAGATGCGCCACGCGTTTCATCTCGATATCATGGCCTATTGGCCGGTTGGATTTCTCTTGAGTCTACTGGCACGCGCCGCATGTGGCTGGATAAGAGGAAAATCGCCGCAGTCTGCTTTGGCGGCGTCGGGTCTGCCCCATGCGCCCCTGCGGACGCTGGCCGCCCGGCCCATTCTGGCCGCGATTCTGCTGGCTGTCCTGCTCAGCGCCCCGTTGTATGCGGCACGGCGTTATCAAACATCCGCGATGGCGCCGATTGTCATGAATTACCGGAACGCCGCGCTCGAACCGATTCCCATGATCCAACGGCAAGACACGGACGGACGGACTTTGGTTGCGCCGGCCCAAATGCCGGATTTGGGCCGGACATGGCTTGCGCCGGACATACTCGCCCATTATTTCGCCATTGATTTCGAGATTACCGGAGACCCGCCCACGGCCACCCAAGTCGGACCTGCCAGATCGGCTCCGTCGCTGGTCTTGCGCTATAAACCAGCGGACGCCGCATGGGACCGCGAATACGCTCCCCCTGAATGGAAGAAATCTTCGACTGTCCGGTATTTCTTTCCGGTATTCGATTTCTCACCGCGTTTCCGGAAAAACGCATGGGAGCCGATAGCCGATTTTCAGGGCATTGCCGTACCCGATACGCTCCGCCCAACCGGTTTCTACCGTGTGCGGGACATTACGCCCTTCCCGCTCCTGATGCACGTCTGGCTTCCTGGCGATCCGGCAATGTTCAAAACATATCGCACCGTTCGATGGGGCATAAACGATACCCAATAACGGCTGGCGTGGGCAAAGCCCACGTTGGGATAAATGTAGACGGTATTGATTCGGATCGTTTTTGTCTCACACGCGGACGAAAACGCGCTTACGGTAAAGACCGTACAGGCCGATCCACAACAGGCCGAATATCAGCAACGCAAAGGGGAATGTATAGATTGCGGGCCATTCGCGGGCGCTATCGCCGAATAGCCATGTCGCAACGCCATGTGCGCTGACCAGTCCCTCGGCCAAATAGGCCAGCAGTGCATTGGCGCCAATGACCACGAAAAGAAATGCCCACCTGTTGTATCCGAACACGTCCATGATCGTGTAGAACGCGGCAAGGAGCAGATAACTGAGGCCCGCCGCGAACAGTACGAAGGAACTGGTCCAGATATGCTTGATGATTGGAAACCAGAGGCTCCAAACCAGTCCACCGGCCGTCAACGCCACGCCCATACCGGCCAGCGCGAGAGCCTTTTGACCTTGCGTGAGGCGTTCCGATTTCAGGATCTGCCCGCCGAACATGCCCAGCAGCACCGATCCTGCGAACCCCATGCTGCTGAGTATCCATGTGTAATGTGTGCCGTCGCGAAACCGGCGCAACACGGCCTCGTCAATGAACATTGCCAGATTGCCGCTGGGCGTCAGCACGCCCGCGCCGTGTCCCGGCACGGGCACAAGCATCATGAGTAGCCAGAATCCGATTAGCAGCGCCGCGCATAAAACGGCTTGGCCCACCGTGCGCAGGTGAATCAGCGCAATCGTCGCGACGAGATAACCGGCGGCAATCGCCTGTAGTGTGTTGCAGTAGATGTGTATGCGATCGAGATCAAAAGTCAGCAAATGGCCTTGTGCAATCATGCCCAGAATGAACAACATAATTACGCGCCGGGCCGTGTGCCGGTAAATGCTGGCGCGCGTGTCGCCCCGTTCGATGCGCCGGCCCACCGAAAACGGCATCGCCACGCCCACAATGAACAGGAACAGCGGCATGATTAGATCCCAAGCCGCGAATCCCTCCCACTCGACATGGCTGAATTGGCGCGCAATGCCGGCCGGCATCGGATCGCCGAACAGCCGGATGAATTGCTTGACCGCCTCGCCGCCGCCCATAATCCAGAACATATCGAAGCCGCGCAGCGCGTCCACGGACATCACGCGCGGGCGGATTTCATTCGCATCCTGCGCCTCTTTCAATTTCATCCTCCCGAAGCTTTCCCGTTCATCTCATGTACTCGACATCGTAGAGCGATTCCCGCTCTTGTTCGCTCTGCTGCTGCATGGCCTTGATCCGCCGATCATACCAAGCCTGCCACTCGGAAGGTTGATCGCCGGCATCGTCCCCGGTCAATTGCCGGAGGACCTGCACGGCGCTCCGCCTCACCGCCACGTTGGCCCGCATGATTTCGATCAGGAGGGGGATGGCGGCTTCCGTTTTCATTGCGCCCAGCGCCAGCACGGCTTCGCGCGCCGTTTCCTCGTTGCCGTCCGGAGGCGCCATGGCCAACCGGCCCAACACGGCAAACGCCTCCGGCCCTCCTGCATCGGCCAGCCCCCCGATGGCCGCCTGACGGACACGGGGAAACGGATGCCCCGCCAGTTCGCCCAAGTGCGCAATTATTATCGGATCGCGCACGGCCAGCAATGCCTGCACGCAGGCAAGGGCCGTCGCCTCGTCTGATTTCCAGGCGCATTCCGACAACGCCGGGATCGCCGCGACACTGTTCATCCGGCCCAGACAATACGCGGCGATCCGCTTGCGCGGGGGCGTCTCGTCCGACTCCGCAAGCACTTCCATGAAACGCGGCTCAAATCTTGCCCCCAATAGGGGAATCGCCGGATCGATCCGCGCCAATGACTCGCCGCCCCCACGCGCAAGCAATTCCATGAGCCGCGCAAAGACTTGGCCGGCGTCTTGTTTCGCGAGATACCCCGCCGCCAATTCCCGAATGGGCGGCGATGGATCGTTCAGCGCAACCAGAAAACGATCCAGGTAATCAGGATTGCCGGATTCCGCAAGCGCTTCCAATCCATGAAAACGCGTTTCGGGATCTTCGGCTTGCGCCGTCTCTTCAAGCACGGGCGCGGCCGTCTGTGGACGCGGAACCGGCGGCAGATGCGAGGAAACGGAAACGGCGGTCCATTCCACCGAACCACGGCGCATCAATTCCGACGCACGCTCCGCCGAGCGCCGGACCGCGTCGTCCTCCGCCGCCGACGCGGCTATCTGGGCCAGCAACAGTCCATACAGACACCATCGCATCACGCAATCCTTATTTTCATGGTATAATCTTGATAAAGGTTCCCGTCAATGTCAAATGGGCAAAGGCGGATCGAAAAAATTTTTATCGGGAATAGATTTTGGGACCTCCAGTGTTCCATAGGCAGTTGTGAGTGAAGCCTTTCCCCCAGCTTGTACTCACAGCCACAGTCAGTAATGACTGGTTCCCACCACCGGCGAGTGCGCTTCGTGGCAGTCCCCCCGCTGCCCGCACTCGCCTCCTTTTTTTTACTAAATTCGGCAATCGAAACCTGCGTCCTGTGCGCAACCCGTGAACATCATGGACTTTGTGGACGAAATTGGATAAAAAAACCAATCTTTCGGGTGAAATCCGCTGTATCCATACAGTCCATGGGGCCCAGAAGGCAGAACGTGGTATCCGATCTGGCATGCCAAATCGAAGTTGAAACATTTTCCTCCAAATCTTTGTAAAAAAATGACTTATACTGTTCTTTCACGGAAAAAGCAGATGGGATCATTGTCGATTGATAAAAAATTTGAAAAAAAGGTACCATGAATTTAGTAATTATAATAATTATCTCTATTTTCGCTAATCAAGACAATAAATTCCATGAAAAGTATTGACAATGGCGCAATTATCATCTACAATATTCCCAATGCGGAAGTACAGAGAAAAGAGATGTGGTTGTTCCGCTAGACCGTGTTCAATGGAATGATTGGGCACGCAACGCGCAGGTAGGCGCATGGACCAGTAAACCCAGTGGATATCAAATCGCAAAATAGTTCAGCGGCAGGCGACGATCCCGGCATGGTCGCCGATCATGTGGCGTCACGGGACAGCCGGATGAGTCTTCGAATTTCAGCGGGGTTGTGGATATTTGCCAGTGGTGTGGATCCGACGACTCCCGAAGGGTTTCGCGAGATGCCCCGTGTGCAGGATCGCCTGGCCATGGCTTCGAAAATCAAGGGGCTGAAGGCGGTAGAGATAGCGCAAACCGATGTAACGCCCGATTTTCCCGTCCGTGAGTTGAAACGTGTTCTGAAAGAATACGGCTTGCTCTGTTCAGGAGTATCGGTCAACTTTGTACAGGATAAGCGTTTTGTGTTGAGCGCTTTCGGCCATCAACATCCCAAAACGCGGAATGTCGCTATCGAAGAGGGCCGCAAGGCGTCCGACATCGCCCGCCAATTGGGCGCGACCGAGGTTACATTACGGCTCTACACGGACGGTTTCGATTATCCGTTCCAAGTGGATTATGCAACCCATTGGAACACGGTGATTTCGTCCATCAAAACCATCGCCAAATATGCCTCGCCGGACATCAATGTGGCGATTGCCTACAAACCGCGCGAACCCCGCAAGTATCTGACCATCTCGTCGGTGGGCAAGTCGCTCAGCCTCTGCCAGGAAATCGCGATGAAGAACGTCGGCGTGGCCATGAATTTCTCCCATGCGCTGATGGCGGGAGAAAATCCGGCGGAGTCCATCGCCTTTCTGACCCGGGCCAACAAGCTGTTCCAGATGTATTTCAGCGATTCGTACCGTCTGACCGACGACATGATGATTCCGGGCAGCGTCAATATGTGGGAAATCATGGAAGCGCTGCTCTATCTCAAGATCGCGCGCTACAAAGGGTATGCCATCCTCGATATGATCCCGCATCGCATGGATCCCTGCCATGCCTGCCAAATCGCGGTGGGCAATCTTTCGATTTTTTGGAAAAAACTCGAAAAATTAGACGTTGCGGAACTTCGCAAGGCCCAGCGCACGCTCGACGCCGTTGAAAGCCAGAAGATCATCCGCCGCGTCATGCTCCAAGGATAATTGTGGAGAAAATCCGCACGCCTTTGCCGTCCGGCCTCTTTGTGTTCTCGAAAGCGGGTCTTGTGGGGCTGTTGATTCTTGTCTCATGCCACGCGCCGGACGATTTTACCGCCGCACGATCCGCGCGGGAACAATACCATGCGGACAAAGCCGCCGTGGCGGATCCTCTGGCGCAACAGGATCCCGCTGTGCTTCAACAACGTCAGGACAAGGCGAACGATTCCCTGAAACAGGCTATTCTGCGCTATGAACAAGCGGGTGCGATCGCCTCGAAGGATGCGCGTGTGTTGCGCGAATACGCCGAAATGCTCTCGGCCGCCGGCGATTACGACCTTGCCTCGGAAGTGTGGCGGAGGTTGACGAATTGGAAACCGGACGATGCCTCCGCATGGAAAGAACTGGGACGTAATCTGTCAGCGCCGGGCCATTTCCGGGCGCAGGAAGCGCTGGTTGCGCTACGGCGTGCGCTGGAATTGTCTCCGGAAGGTGATACCCATTTTTTAATGGGGCGCATATACCGGCAGGAAGGGTTGTCTGATTTGGCCGCGGAAGCGTTCGGCAAGGCCCTGGAAAACGATCCGGCGCATTGGGGCGCCCGTGTGGCCATGGCGGCTTTGAAAATCGAGACCGGGCGCGTGCGGGAAGGCAACAGTGATCTCGAAACCCTCGGCGCGCCGCCGCCCGAATATGCGGATGAATACACCGAGCGCATCAAGGAAGCCGTTGACCGTCTGCTCGACGCCCGCCGTATTTTGCCTGACACCGCCGAAGATGCTATGGCGTATGCGAAGGTGATGTTGCGCGCTCAGCGATTGCAGGACGCGATGGAAGCCGCCGAACGGTCCGCGCGGCTTGCGCCGAATGACGAAACCGTGTTCAATTTTATCGGGGATGTAGCCGTCCAACTCGGACTGCGTGACCGCGCCCGCAAAGCCTATGTCCGATCGCTTGAACTAAAAGGCGATCAACCACGGACCATCGAGCGCATGCAGGCGATCGACTCGCCGGCGAAGTGACATGGCGGAGTGCCAACGAAAAACTTCCGGTTTCGCAGTTGGGCTTCACGCGCCAGTCTTTTTTCGTGACCGTTCACGGACTGTTATGGAGGACATCAAAGGGTTTTGGACGCTTGTTCCACAAAAAGATGGGACACATCTCACTCATTGACTCGCTCGCTTGTGCCAGTCCCGCTTTTTATTTCGTTTTGCTTGAAATATTGGGTTTTTACTTGTAGTTTCTACCTTTAAACCTAAAATCGGCAGTTGAACGCGGCTCTTTCGACCAAACCATGGACGAGATGGACATTGTGGACCCAGTGGACTTCACCCGCAAGGGGATTGATTTTCTTGTCCATTTCGTCCACAAGGTCCACGACA
>Ga0209381_1004152_pt1 | contig 13451 bp, 10 predicted proteins | sample DewCreD2012metaG_FD_184111 | JGI IMG/M metagenome (GOLD analysis project Ga0209381, IMG submission 184111) | Hot spring sediment bacterial and archeal communities from British Columbia, Canada, to study Microbial Dark Matter (Phase II) - Dewar... ...
GCGGTGGGTCGGTTCGGCGGCGGAAATGGGCGTAGATCTTTTTCACCCCGCCGCCGATCAGGACCGCGGCCATGAAGTAGAAGCAGAAGGCGATGAAGGGCAAAACGCCCGCGAAGGAATCGATCTCCCGGATCCGGGGCATGACCTGGGGGATGCGGAAGAGCAGCCCCACGCCGGTCAGCGCGAGGATCACCCCCCAGACCAGCTGCAGCCGCGAGCGCAGTTCGGGGTCCATCGTCAGGCCGGGGGGTCTCCCTTGAAACGGCCGCGGAAAACGGGCTTTCGTTTTTCGAGAAAGGCGCGGGTTCCCTCGCGGGCGTCGGGGCTGGCGAACACGAGGGAAAAGGCGTCCACCTCGAGGCGGCAGCCTGTCGCGAGATCGACGCCCAACCCGTGGTTCACCGCCTCCTTGGCGGCACGGAGCGCCACCCGCCCCTTGGCGGCCGCCTCGAGCGCCGTCTTGCGCACCTCGGCCATCAGCTCCGCGGCCGGGACGACGCGATTCACGATGCCCAAGCGGAGCGCCTCCTCGGCGGCGATCATGCGGCCGGTGAAGATCAGCTCCTTGGCGGCCGCCGGCCCGATCAGCCGCGGCAGCCGCTGGGTGCCGCCGAACCCCGGGATGAGTCCGAGCGTGATTTCGGGCAGGCCGAAGCGGGCGCTGTCCGCGGCATAGATGAAATCGCAGGCGAGCGCGATCTCGGTCCCCCCGCCGAGCGCGTAGCCGTTCACGGCGGCGATCACGGGGATGGGGAGCTCCTGGAGCCTGCCGATCACCTCGTGGCCCATGCGCGAGAACCATTTCGCCTCGAGCGGCCCGAAGGTGGCGAGCTCACCGATGTCCGCCCCGGCGACGAAGGCCTTCTCGCCCGCCCCGGTGAGCACGAGCACCCGCACCGATTCGTCTTCCGCGAGCTTTCCGAGCGCCTGGGCCAGCTCGCCGAGCAGCGCCCGGTTCAGGGCGTTCAGGGCCTTCGGCCGGTCGAAGGTGATGGTCGCGATCCCCGCTTCCTGCTCGAGCCGGATGTTCTCGTAGCTCATCCCCTCCTCCTCTGGTTGACGGTTCGTCCCGCCCCGGCAAAAGCCGCGCTCAGCCGGACGGCCCGGCGGCGGGCGCTTCGAACGCCGTCGGTTGGATTTCGCGGATATAGGCGCGGATGCCGTGCACGATCGCCTCGGCCAGGTGCTCCTGGAAGGCCGGGGTCGTGAGCAGCCGGCACTCCTCGCGGTTGCTGATGAAGGCCGTCTCGACCAGGATCGAGGGCATCCGCGCCCCGAGAAGCACGTAGAACGGCGCCTGCTTGACCCCCTTGTCCTTGACCCGGCTGTAGCCGTTTCGCTCGAGATTCCGGACGAGCGTCGCCTGGACCATCTCGGCGAGCCGGCTCGACTCGTTGATCTTCGCGTTGCGCAAGAGCTCGTTCAAGATGGAGTGGAGATCGCTGATGTTCTTGGTCGAGGTCGCGTTTTCCATGGCGGCGACCCGGATCGCCTCGTCGTCGGTGGCGAGGTTCAGAAAATAGGTCTCGGTGCCGTAGGCGCGCGGGTCGCGCGAGGCGTTCGTGTGGATGGAGACGAAGAGGTCGGCCCGCTGGGTGTTGGCGAAGGCGGTTCGCTCCTCGAGGGTGAGGTAGCGGTCATCGTTTCGCGTGAGGATCGCCTCGAGGTTGAGCTCCTCGCGGATCTTTCTCGCCGTGCGCCGGGCGATCTGCAGCACGACATCCTTCTCGTGCACGCCGGGGATGAAACCCGGGGCGCCGAAGTCCTTGCCGCCGTGGCCGGGGTCGATCACGATGCGCCGCACGCCGAGCGCCAGTTGCCGGGCGATCGCCCCGCGCGGCACCTTGCCGGCGCGATCGGCCGGCGGGGCGGGCGGGGCGACACCGGCCGCATCCCCCGGGGCCGCGGCCTGAGCCCCGTTTTTCCCCCACACGTCGATCACGATGCGGAAGGGGTCGCGGAGCGAGAAGACCTTGTAGGTCTCAAACGACTTGATGTCGACGACGACGCGCACCGAGTCCGGCGTGTAGCGGGCCGCCCGGGCGTCGCTCAGGAGGTCGTCGTGGATGGGGATCGTGCGCTGTCTTCCTTCGGCAAGCGTGGCCTGCGCGAGATCCACGTAGAGCCGGGGCGGCTTGTCGATCGCCGGATCGCGCCTGAGGAGCCGGTGGGAGTACTCGGTCTCGCGGTCGACATAGACGACGACCCGGGTGTAGTCCGGGTTGGACCAGTGCTTGACGTCCTGCACGACGGCCAGGCCCTCCTCGCTCGCCTCGGCGGCGGCGGCAGGGACGTCGCCCGGCTCCGCGGCCGGGGCCGGGGTAGCCTGCGGCTCCGGCCGCGCCTGCTCGGCAGGCGCCTGCGGCCGCCGGGCGATCGGAGCGGGCGGCCGCGTGCGCGGAAGCGCCTGGAGCTCCTTCTCCGCCTTGGCGGCGACGGGGTGGTCGGGGAACGCGGTTTTGATCTTCTCGAAGTTCTCGGCCGCCGCCCGCAGGTCGGAGTTGAACTTGAGACCCCGGTGCAGGTCCCGGTAGAGGAGCCCCTCGTGGTAGAGCGCCTGCGCGGCGAGGCTGCCCGAGGGCTCGTTCAGATAGACGTTGCGGAAGCGGCCGATACAGAGCATCCATTCGCGGCGCGTGTTCTCGGTCGGTTTTTTCCCGGAGAGCTGCTTGAAGCACGCCTCCGCGCGGGCCAGCTGCTCGCGGGTCTGGGGCGAGGGGGAAGGCTCCTTCGGCGGGGCCGGCTTGGGCTCAGGCCGCGCGGGGAGGGGCTTCGCGGCCGCCGCCGGCGGGGGGCTCTCCCGGGGCGGCGCACCCGCGGCGGCCTCCGCCCGGAGCTTCTCGAGCTCCCCTGCGGCGCGGGCGCGGTAGGCGCTCGCCGGGAACCGTTTGGGGATGGTTTCGAAGTGCTCGATTGCGCTGCGCCGGTCGGCCTCGCCGCCGAAGCGACGGTAGAGGTCGGCATGGAGGGTCCCGATCTGGAAGAGGCTTGCGGGCGCAAAGGGCCCCTTGGGGTCCTGCCGGTAGACGGCCTGGAATTGCTCGATGCAGGCGCCCCAGGCGGCCGGCTGCCGGGCTTTCGCCGGGTTGCGGCGGACCTCGCGCGCGCAGGCCTCGGCCTCGAAAAAGGCCTCGCCGGCCGCGGAGGCCTTGCCGGCCCGGGCCGCGGCGGGAAAAACCCCGCAACCCAGCCCCGCGAGAACGGCCAGCAAAAGAGCCGGGAATGAAATGGCGCCTCGGGTGAACATTTCAAAAAGTGTAGCGCAAACGACGCCGCATTTCCACCCGGATCCTCACCCGGCTTGCCTCTCCTCGCCCCGGGCCCATAAGCGGCCTCAGGGCCGCTTCCCGCCGAGCTTCTCCTGGAGGCGATGCAGCAGGTTCATCGCCTCGAGAGGGGTGAGGCGGTCGATGTCGATGCGGCGCAACTCCTCGAGAACGTCCTTTTCCTCGCCGGCGAAGAGATCGAGCTGCACGGGGAGGGCGACGGGGACGGCGGGCTGCGCCGCTTCCTTCTTTCCCAGGCGGACATGCCCCTCGCGTTCGATCCGCCGCAGGATCGCCTTGGCCCGCTCGATCACCGGCCCTGGAACACCGGCGAGCCGGGCGACCTGGATGCCGTAGCTGCGGTTGGTCCCGCCGGGGACGAGCTTGTGGAGGAAGATGATGTCGTCGTTCCACTCCCGGACGGCGATGTTGAAGTTGCGGACTCGCGGCTTGAGGTCGGCGAGCTCGGTCAGCTCGTGGTAGTGGGTCGCAAACAGCGTCTTCACCCCCCGCCCCTTCCAGTCGTGCAGGTGCTCGGCCACCGCCCAGGCGATGCTGAGGCCGTCGTAGGTGCTCGTCCCGCGGCCGATCTCGTCGAGAACCACGAGGCTGCGGGCGGTCGCGTTGTTCAGGATGTTCGCAGTCTCCTGCATCTCCACCATGAAGGTGCTCTGGCCCTCGGCGAGGTTGTCGAGCGCGCCGACGCGGGTGAAGACCCGGTCGAGGATCCCCACCTCGGCGCGCCGCGCGGGGACGAAGGAGCCCATCTGGGCGAGGATGGCGATGAGCGCCGTCTGGCGCAGCACGGTCGATTTGCCGGCCATGTTGGGGCCGGTGATGATGAGGACCTGGTTTTCGCTATCGTCGAGGGTGATCGAGTTGGGCACGAAACGGCCGCCCGGGATCAGGGTCTCGATGACCGGGTGGCGGCCGTCCTCGATGCGCAGCCGGCCGTCCTCGAACATCGCGGGCCGGCTGTAGCCCAGCCGCTCGGCCGTCTCGGCGAGCGCCAGGAGAGCGTCCACGCGGGAGACGATCCTCGCCGCCGCCTGGATCGAGGGGTGGCGGCGCGCGGCCTCCTGGCGGAGCTCGAGGAAGAGGCGCGTCTCGAGCGCGACCCGCTCCTGCTCGGCGCCGAGCGCCCTCGCCTCGAAATCCTTCAGCTCCTCGGTAATGAAGCGCTCGGCGTTGACGAGCGTCTGCTTGCGGATGTAGTGCGCGGGCGCATCCTTCACCCGCGAGCGGGGCACCTCGATGTAGTAGCCGAAGACGCGGTTGTAGCCCACCTTGAGCGTTGCGATCCCGGTCGCCTCGCGCTCCCGGGCCTCGAGGCTCGCGAGAACGCCGCGGGCGTCGGTGGCGATGCGGGCGAGCGCGTCCAGCTCGGCCGAGTAGCCGGGCCGGATGAGGCCCCCCTCGTTCAGAACCGGCGGGGCGTCCTCCCGGATCGCGGCCGCGATGGTGCGCCCGAGATCCCGGAGATCCTGGAAGGACTCCGCGGGGCGGTAGAGCTCGGAGGCAAGGCCCAGGAGCTCCCGGCAAAGCTCCGGCAGGACCTCGAGCGACCGGCCCAGGGCGAGGAGATCCCGTGCGTTCGCCTGGCCCATGACCACCCGGCTTCCCAGCCGCTCGAGGTCATGGACCCGCTCGAGCAGCCCGCGGAGCCTCCGCCGCGCCGAGGCCTGCTCGAGCGCCTCGGCGACGGCATCGAGGCGCCGCTCGATCTCCTCCCGGCGCAGCAGCGGGTAGAGCAGCCACTGCCGCAGGGTGCGCGCGCCCAGGGGGGTGACGGTGCGGTCGATCACCGCGAGCAGGCTGCCCCGCCGCGCGCCGCTCTTCATCCCCTGGACGAGCTCGAGGTTCCTGCGGCTTTGCTCGTCGATCAGCAGCGCCTCCTCGAGGACGTAGGGCTCGAGCCGCACGATGTGGCCGGTCTTCTGCTTCTGGGACTCGGCGACGTAGCGCAGCAGCGCCCCGGCGGCGGCGACCGCCGCGCGCAGCTGCCCGCAGCCGAAGCCTTCCAGGTTGAGCGTGCCGAAATGGCCGGCCAGGTAGTCGCGCGCCCGCGCCGCCTCGAAGGCGCGGTCTTCGAGGTAGCTGAAAGCCGAATCCGGGAAGGCCCGGCGGATCCAGGAGGCGCGCTCGTCGTTGCGGGCGGCCTCCGGCAGCAGGATCTCGCGGGGGGCGATGCGGCGGGACTCCTCCTCGATCGCCTCCGGCCGCTCGCTCTCCGTGGCGCGGAATTCCCCGGTGGAGAGATCGAGCCGGGCGAGCCCCCAGAGCCCGCCGGTGTGGGCGAGGGCGGCGAGAAAATTGGGGACCCGCGCGTCCAGGAACTCCTCGTCGAGGATCATGCCCGGGGTGATGACCCGCACCACCTCGCGCCGGACAAGCCCCTTCGCGGCGGAGGCCTCCTCCATCTGGTCGCAGAGGGCCACCTTGTAGCCGCGCTCGATCAGCCGGGCGATGTAGCCGGAGGCCGAGCGGCAGGGAACGCCGCACATGGGCACGGGGGATTCCTCGTTCTTGTTGCGCGAGGTGAGCGCGATTTCGAGCTCGCGCGAGGCGACCTCGGCGTCCTCGTAGAACATCTCGTAGAAATCCCCCATGCGGAAAAAGACGATCGCCTCCGGGTGCTCGCGCTTCACCGCGAGGTACTGCTGCATGACGGGGGTGGGTTTGGCGATGCCCATGAACCCGGAACCGGCGTCGGATCGGGGGGAATCAGGCCGGCTTCAACGGCGAGGTGATCGAAGATTCCTCCGCCTCGCCGCCGAGATAGGGCGGCGGGCCGCCCTTCAGCCCGGCGATCTCCTCGCGCAGGCCGGCGATCTCCTTCTCCTGGGCCGAGCGCGTCTGCTCGAGATGCCGGACCGCACGGCGCAGCCGGAAGCGCGCGGCCAGCCCGAAGAGCCAGGAGACGACCGCCCCGAAGAGAAAGAAGACCACGAAAAAGACGGCCACGGGCAGGCTGGGCGAGGTGTATTCGGGAAAGACGTAGAGATGGATCCTCAGGCTCTGGGCGGTGTTCAGGCAGAACTCCTCGTTCTGGTAAAACACCACGGCGAGCAGCACGGCGATCAACAGCCAGAGGATGAGCTTCACTTTGTTCATGATCCAGGCTCCGCGATCGTCAGGTTCCGGATGCCCGCCGGGTCTCGTCAGGTGCGGCGGGGGTTCGAGCTCTGCGGGGCGGTGCGGCCGGCGCTCCGCCTGCCGGCCCCGGCGCCCGGGCGGGGACGCGGGCGGGTGTCCGCGGCGTCGCTTTCGGCGAAGTGCGGCTTGAGCAGGGCGCAGGTCTCCCGCAGGTGCTGCGGGATGACCCGCACGTCGTCGATCACCGCGAGCGCGTTGGTGTCGCCGAACCAGCGCGGCACGACGTGAATGTGAAGATGCTCTTCGATCCCCGCACCGGCGACGCGGCCGAGGTTCAGCCCGATGTTGAACCCATCGGGCCGCATGGCGGCCTTGAGCGCCGCAACCGATCGCGAAACCGTCTGCATGAGCTCCCGCATCTCTTCCGGGTCGAGTTCCTCGAGCCCGGCCACGTGGCGGCGCGGGGCGACCAGGAGGTGCCCGTTGTTGTAGGGGAACTTGTTCATCAGAACAAGCGTCCTCGCCCCCCGGAAGAGGGTCAGCTCGGCTTCGGCGCCGTCGGCCTTGCAGAAGACGCAGCCCTCTTCCTTTTCGCCCAGAATGTAGTCGATCCTCCAGGGGGCCCAGAGCACCTTCATGGCAACGCCTCGATTTTGAAGCTGATCCGGCGGGCACCGGCCTGTTTCTGGTTAATGGATCCGCGTCGAAAACTCAACCCTTTTCTCTCCCGGCCGTTCAGACCCCGCCCGGGCATTCGACCGGCGCGGGACGGAGCTCCGGGGGGCATTGCTCGAGGAAATAGCGATCGGTCATCCCGGCGATGAAATCGCGCACGATCTCCGCCGGCCGGTGTTCGGCGGCGTAGCGCGCATCCATGCCGTGGAGAAACCCGCGGAAAAGCACCGACTCTTCGCGACCGCGCTCGAGATCGTCGAGGTAGCGCGAAAAGAGGAGGCGGAAGAGATCGCGGATCCGCGCCGTGTGGGGTTTCATCGCCGGGTTGAGGTAGATGCGCTCCAGGTTGAACTCCTTGAGCGCCTTCAGGGCCCGCGAGACTTCCGGGCTGAAACGCACGCTCGGCCGCCCCCGGCTCATGCGCACGAGATCGCTGGTGAGCGTGAAGACGATGCGGCCGTTGGTTTCGCCGAGAACCCGCGTGCACTCATGCGGCAGCTCTTCCCGCCGGATGAGGCCCAGGCGGATCGCGTCCTCGATGTCGCGGCCGATGTAGGCGATCGTGTCCGCCATGCGCACGACACAGCCCTCGAGGGTCATGGGGACGAGCTCGAGGTCGGGGTTCTCCTGTTTCGCGCGGATCTCCTCGGCGAGCGCGGCGAAGCTCTTCCCCGGCCGCGGGGCGAGCTCCTCGCTGTGCACCTCGCCGTCGTGGCAGAGGATGCCGTCCAGGGTCTGCAGGGTGAGGTTCCAGCCCCGGCCCTTGCGCTCGACGCGGTCGAGAAACTGGACGCTCTGCACGTTGTGCTGGAAGGCCCCGATGCCGTGCTCCCGGCAGAGCTCGGAGAGAAAGCGCTCCCCGTCGTGGCCGAAGGGGGTGTGGCCGATGTCGTGCCCGAGGGCGACGGCCTCGATCAGGTCCTCGTTTAACCCGAGGAAGCGGCCGATCGTGCGGCTGATCTTGGAGACGAGCTGCACGTGGAGCACGCGGTGCGTGATGTGGTCGTTGCGGACGAGGTAGAAGACCTGGGTCTTGTCGATGTAGCGTGCGTAGGCGAGCGAATGGAGAATCCGGTCGCTGTCCACGGAAAAGGCCTGGCGCCAGCCCTCCTCGAGAAAGGCCTCGTGCTCCCGCCGCAAGGCGGCCGCGTTTGGCGTGGCATGGGGCGAAAGCTCCCCGCCCTGCCGGCGGTCGAGCTCCTCGCGCAGGCATTTCAGGTCGATCGTCTCAGATCTCATGGGTTTCGATCAGCTCCTCCATGAGGCGCTCGTAGTCGATGCCGGCCTCGCGAAAGCCCTGCCGGCCGTATTTCATGTTGGCCTCGAGCACGAAAAAGGAGTCCCCGCAGCGGCACAGGTCGATGCCGACGTCGTTCCAGCCGCAGGCGCGCGCCGTTTCCCGGGCGAGCCGGAGGGCCGCCTCGGGCACGGGCGAAAGCTCCACCCGCCCCCCGGCGGCGAGGTTGGTGCGGAAGTCGCCGGCCGGGGCGATCCGCCAGTAGGCGTGCACGACCCGGCAGCCGATCACGACGGCGCGGATGTCGCGGTCGATCGGCAGGTACTCCTGGATGTAGGCGGGGGAGCTCCGGCGGCAGTAGACCTCGAGCTGCGCGCGGTCCCGCAGAAGAAACACCCCGCGGCCGAGGGCCGAGCCGCGCGGGATCTTGGCGATCAGGGGGAAGCGGAACTCCTGGAGGATCCGTGCCACGGGGTCCTTGCCGTAAAAGACGCGCGTCCGGGGGTGGGGGATGCCGAGCATCTGAAAAAGCGCCGTCTGGCGGATCTTGTCCTGGGCGCACTTGTAGGTGTGGTAGCTCGGGAAAATCCGTTTGCCGCCGGCATCCAGGAGGTCGGCGTAAAACGTGGAGGGGTAGTAGACGATGTCGGCTTCGAGGATCCGGCGGCGCTCCTCCGGGCGGTAATCGGTGAAATCCGGGCGCACCCCCAGGGTGAGCACGTTGCGGCACTTCCGCAGCCGTCCCTCGAGGGCGACGACCTGTCTCCGGAACGATGCGCTCATGCGGAATCCGTCGGCTCCTTTCCCGCAAGGCGGGTTGCGGGGCCCTCGGGCTCCCCTCCCCCAGCCTCCCCCGCCGCCCGCCGCATCCAGGAGCGAATCTCCGCCAGCGCCCGCTCCGTGTGGCTTCCCCGCCAGTAGACCCGCCGGCAGCGCGGGCAGCGGGTGAAGGTTTCGTTCGTCTCCCAGGTGTAGTCGGGCACGAGGCCCAGCACCTCGCCGCGGTCGGCCCTCTCGATCGGCTCGTTGCAGCGCAGGCAGAGCCGGAAGGGGCGGATCGCCTCGGGCCGGATGCCCAGCGCGCGCAGGACCTCGACCACCTGGTCGGCGGGCCGATCGCTTCGAATCCGCACGCGGCGGAGGAAATGCGGCTCCCCCCGCCCTCCCCGGCTGCGCGCGAGAAAGACGCGGCCGGGGTCGACCCGGGCGGTGAAGTCGCGGCGGGAGTGCTCGCACTCGGAGATCGTGTCGAAGCCGAGCATGCGCAACAGCCGGGCGAGTCTGCCGAGGGTCCGTTCGACGGCGAAACGAGGGGCCGTTTCCACGGGCGCTGCCGTCCTCCGGGTCAAACCGTGCCTCGGAATCGTAGAGGATCCGGCCGTTGCGGTCAATCGGCGGCGGCGGGAAAATCCGCTCAAGAATCGCCCGGCGCTACCGATAACCCAGAAGGGCGACTTCGCGCACCAAAGGAACGGGGCTTCATGCGCAGGGGGATCGGCTTGGCGACGGCGGCGCTGGCGATGGCGATCGCGGCGGCCGCCTGGTCGGCGCGGGATGAGTGGAACCGCACCCTCATCGTGCGCCACGACGGGGCGGTCGTCGTCGCCGAGCGGGTGTGGGAGGTGGGCGGCGACGTCTACTACGAAAATGAGAAGGAAGCCGGCTTCATCCCCGTTGCCGCGATCCGCTCGGTCGAGAAGCGGGACTTCACGGCCTCCCTCCTCGCCGCTGCGCGCCGGCACGGCGCAGCCCTAAACGGCCTTTTCCACCGGCTCGCGCCGGCCGGGGCCCGGGCCTGGCAGGAAACCCCCTTCGCCCCCCCTCTCGCCGTCGGTTTCGCCGCCTCCGCCCTCGCCCTCGTTCTGCTTTCCCGCTTGCGCAGGGCCGCCCCGCAACGGCGGGCCCCGGCGGAAGAGGCCCCCTCCCCGCGTCCCTCCCCGGCGCCGGCCGAGGGCGAAATGCCCGGCCGGGCCGATGTGATCCGCTTTTTCCTGCAGCTCTTCCGCCGGCAGATCGGCGCCCCGCCGACGGCCCCGGCCGATTTTCAGCAGCTGCAGATCGCCCCGAACGGGATCCATCGCATCTACGAGCTGCGCGTGCGCCTGGGCGACGACTGGGTCCGCCGGCGCATGACCATCGGCCCGATCGGCGAGGAAGGCGGAAGCAAGAGCACCTGCTATTTCGTCATCTTCGACCGCCACCTCGTGGTCAAGATCCCCCCCCGACCGATCCGCAGCTTCGATGACTACGTCGCCGGCTTGAAAAAGGAGCGCCACATCGTCGAGCGGCTCGCCCCCCGGGAGTGCATCGTCCCCCAGGTGGCCGTGATCCTGGGCATGGTCCACAAGATCGCCTCCTGCCTCGAGGCGCCCGAGGAGGTGCGCGAAGACACCTACATCCAGTGGCTGCGCAAGAACCCCGAGCACCAGGAGGCGCTCAAGATCGGCGGCCGGTTCGCCTATTTCATGGATCTTTCGCGCTACTACTTCCTCAGCCAGATCCTGGAGGATCTGCACGAGACGGGCTCCCTGCTCCAGGCCGAGATCGCCACGCTGCCCGAATGGGTGCGGCAGCCGGAAAAATTCCGCGAACGCTACGGGGCCGAACACGAGTCCCTCGGCTTCGAGATGCGCGAGTTCTTCCTGCGCTGCGAGGCCGAGCTCCGGGACCTGGTCAAACGCCGGGGGCTCCCGGCGGCCGCGGCCGCCTACCGCATCCAGGGGTGGATCGTCGAGTACCTGCTGCGGCAGGACGTCGCGGACATGGAAAACACCCCCGCCGGGGTGCGCGAGGCGGTCGTCGCCTGCCTCGCCGGCCGCTTCGCCGAAAACCGGGGTCTGCTGGAGGCCTACCAGGCCCTCATCCGCGGCTTCGCCCGGCGCCTTGCCCTGGAGCAGAACCGCACGGCGGTCGCGGGCATCGTCTCCCACCTTCTCGATCTTCTCGCGTGGTTGAGCGCCCGCGGGGTCGCCATGCGGGATCTCAAGCCGGACAACCTGCTCGTCGCCGGCGACCCCGCGAACTACCCCGCCTTCCTGCGCACCCCCGCCGAGTACACGCTCGGCTTCATCGACGTGGAGACGGCCGTCCTCACGCGCCCCGAGGGCGAAGCCCCCCTCCGGCAGCCGCTGCTCGGGGGAACGCCTTATTACGCGACCCCCGCGAACCTCTTCCCCAACCCGGTGCTCGAAGCCGCGCTCCGGGAGCTGCCGCGGGCGCTGCACCTCCAGGACTGGCATGCGGTCCTGGTGATGGTCTTCAAGGTCGTGACCGGCGATCTCCTCTTCGAACGCACCGCCCGCCTGTTCGCGGAAACCAAGGCCCAGGTGATCGAGGCGCTCAGAGGCAAAGAGGACCTGCGGGGCCGCTTCGAGGAGGCAAGCCGCGCCTTCTGGCAGAGCGCGGCATCCGAGTTTCGCCTGCGCCTGCGCGCGGCGGAACCGCTCTTGCGCAGGATCGAGGCGGACCTCGGGCCGGCGGCAAGGGGGCTCCTGACGCGCACCTTGAAACACGAAACGAAGCTCCTCGAGCAGCGGATCCGGAGCCTGGTCGCCTCCGGCAACCCCTTTGCTTCCTCGCCGGTCGCCGGGCAGCTGCTCTCCTGCCCGTCGGCGCGGATCGCCGCTTTGAAAAAAGAGCTCGAGGCGCGCACATCCGGCGCCCCCCCGTCGTCCTCCCTCAAGGAGCGGGCCGCGTTTCTCGAGCGGCTTTGCGCCCTGAAGGCGCTCTGCGAGCGCAAGGCCGCCCTGCGGGCGAGGCTCGAGGCGGAAGGCCACATCCGCCTCTCCGCCTGGGAGATCCTGATCGTCCTCTTCAACAGCGTGTGGCTCGGCCTCCATCGCGAGGAATGGGCCGCAACCGGTGAAGAGGCGCCCTCGGGCGAGCCGGGCGACGAGCTCTCGCTGGCGACCACGATCTGAGGCCCCCGGAACCCGTTGACGCAACCGCTTCCCCGGGGTAGGCTTGCCGCGAGATCCCGCGCGCCCGAAAGCGACGCCCCATGGCCCACCCCCAAGACCCCGCGGGGATCATCCCGCCCGAAATCGGCCGCTGGCTTCCGCCGCTTGCCCGCCAGGCGATCCTCGAGGCCTTCGGCAAGAGCCTCCCCGATCCCGAGCGGTGCGCGCTGGAAGAGGCCCTGCGCGACCCCCGGTTCACGGTGCGCGCCGGGACCTTCGTCACCCTCACCCGGGAGGGGAGGCTCCGCGGCTGCATCGGCAATCTCGCCCCGACGGATGCGCTGGTCGCCAGCGTGCGGCGAAACGCGCTTCACGCCGCCTTCCACGACCCGCGCTTTTCGCCCCTGGCACCCGATGAGCTCGACCGGGTGCGCATCGAGGTGAGCGTTCTCTCCGTGCCGCAAAAGCTCGCCTTCTCCGGGCCGCAGGAGCTCCTCGCGCGGCTCGTTTCCGGCCGTGACGGGGTGATCCTGAAGCGAGGCGTCTCCTCGGCCACCTTCCTGCCCCAGGTCTGGGAACAGCTCCCGCGCAAGGAAGACTTTCTCGGCCAGCTCTGCATCAAGGCCGGCCTGCCGCGCACGGCCTGGAAAGAGCCCGGAACCGAGATCGAGACCTACCGCGTGCAGGCCTTCGAGGAACACGGGCGGGGCTGCTGAAAAACGAGGCGGCCGGCGGGAGGAGCCTTTCCCCCCCCGCCGGCCGCCTGCGGCCCTCGTGGGCCGTCATTCGTGCTTCCAGGATTCGATGCGGATCTTCTTTTGCGGGATGTTCACGAGAAAGGCGTTCAAGCCCGTGACGGCCTCGTTTCCGCCGACGACCCCCGTCAGCTGCGGCGAGGAGGTGGTGACGAAGACCGTGTCCTTGAAGAGGACCGGCTGCGAGCCGACCCCCCGGCCGACGTAGACGCCCACGGGCACGACGGGCTGGCCGTTCAGGACCACCTTGTCGGCGTCGTTGAATTTCCCGTCGCCGTTCAGGTCGAAGACCGGCTTCGCCGGGGGAAGCCCCGTGCGGTAATCGAGAGCGAAGAGGTAGGTGTCGCCGCTTCCGCCGCAGGGGTCGACATCCGGGATGAAGGTCGTGAAGAAGACGAGCTCGCCCACGACGAGCGGCTTGGTGAAGACGCGCTCGCTGCCGCCGATCGCGGAGGGCCCGCCCCAGCCGGGCTGGCCGTAGAAGAGCCGCAACACCCAGGGGCTCTTGCCCGGGTTCGCCCCC
>Ga0209381_1004156_pt1 | contig 13430 bp, 6 predicted proteins | sample DewCreD2012metaG_FD_184111 | JGI IMG/M metagenome (GOLD analysis project Ga0209381, IMG submission 184111) | Hot spring sediment bacterial and archeal communities from British Columbia, Canada, to study Microbial Dark Matter (Phase II) - Dewar... ...
ATGCTCCGAGAACTACAAACGGCTGCGGGAAATCGTCGAAGAAATGACTCAATTGAACATGGCGCTACTAAAAGAAGACTACGAACCCTGACCCCCGTCAACCGGTCAAGAACTTGTGACTGTCGAGATTCTTGCATTCTTGCTGCAAAAGACTCAAAATCTTGATCTTGCAGTAAATGCGGACAAGGAGAATCTGAGCGAATGAGACAGACCAACAAATATGCCTTCACCATTGTCGACTTCAGCGAAGACTGCGGCACCCCAAAGTTCTTGGTCGCAAAGGACTTGGACTCGTCGGGCTGGACCTTTCCTGGGGGCGTTCTGTCGTCTGGTTCGCCATCGGTTTCAGATACCAGCGTGGGAGTTGCCATCCTCGATGCTCTTCTGCAAGACTTCGTCTCTGTGGCGCCCTCTGAAACTGGGCCAGAATTGCGGAAAGAGTTGAGCCAAGTTGTTTTGCTGGGGGAAACCCCATACGTAGTTCCTTGTCGCCTTAGGCAACCTGCGCCATCGCGGGGATATATCGAGGCCAACGCTCACGTGACGTTTTTCTATCTTCACGTTACCAGCCAAGAGACACCTGTCCTTCATGGCGTCTTGTGTAAACTCGCGAACTCGGTCTGGAACCAGAAAACAGAAACCATTCTATCACGAGTCAGGCTGGTCTCTGTCGCCCATCTCATCGACATTGCCTGGTCTGATTCGCGCAACGTCTTCCTACGCTCAGCGTTCAAGAAACTTCCAAAAATATTCGCGCGCCCACTAGAGACGCAAAATCTGCCTGCCCACGAATTCAACGCGCCTTTTATTGAGATGGAACTGCAGAAGCGATTCGAGCGTATGCTTCCTAGGTTACTTGGCGCGGAAACCAGCATCGACATTCAATTGATTCCACCGCTCGCTTCACAAGCGAACCAAGACGTAAAACGGAATCATACCATTGAGGCAGAGGTCCAGATTCGCTGGTCCGAACATGACGATGTGGCTTCATTTAGATTTCCCTGTCCCGTGCATGGCGTATTTGCTTTCAGATCTCAAAACAAAAAGGACGCCGAGAAATGGACATGGAGGCCGCGATTGGTGCCCCGTCTCGGCTTCTGGTCTATCCGAAAGATTCGTTATACGCGGAATACCGATTACATCGCGGAACAGAAGGTCTCAAAGGTTGCCCGATTGGGCTTACCGGGCGGAAAACATATCGACGTCTTATCGGACAATGAGAGTGACGCAATCCGTGAGACGGCAATAACGCGAGCTTTCAAAGCGATGCCCCGCGTCACAATTCTTCCTGACCTAGATTCTGTCTATTTGCCGGACGATCTGAAGTCGATCATTCGGGAACTCAGCCCGTGTGTCCTAATTGAAAGGGAGTATAATGCTGATGGTACGCCTGAAGTGCAACTGGCAGCGGACGACTCCAACGAGGCCCGCAAGTTCCTCAACGCCTTGCTCGTAAGCGCTCAAGACTACGACTCCGAATCCGCCTATGATGAGCAAGATCGCGAATATCAACGGCTGTATACCTACAGCGCCTTCATGCTTGAGCGTGTTTACCAGGTGGCCATGGAACGTCTGGTCGACAACAGTCGCCAATGGATAACTCAACTTCGGTCTGCGGGGCAAGGCGGCCCTGCTGAAAGAGCCTGGTTGGCCCTATGTGTGAAAACACCTACCGTGACGTTCGGAGAACTTGCCGATGAAGGATACCTTCTCTGGTTTGACCCCAGAAACGCGGTTGAAGCAGCTTCTCAGCTTACCGTCTTTTCAAGATATGCGGTCCATGGGGAAGCCATAAAACGACAACCGCCTGTTCTAAGGCAAAATCACGACAGCTATGCCGGCTTTTTCTGCCCATCCGAAACGCCCGACTCGACAGGTGTTGGGTTAACGCTGCATCTTGCCAAGGGGGTAACGTGCTCCGTGGATGGGAATCTCTATACGCCAACACTCGGCGACAAAGCTGCCCTTGGGTATTCGGCCGGCTTGGTGCCGTTTTATCATCACGATGATGGGGCACGGGCGATGATGGGAGCCAAGAACATCAAGCAGGCGGTGCCCGTCAGGAATGCATCAAGGCCGATAGTCAAGACTGGAACTGAAGATGCGCCGTTCGACTTGGTAAAACCCCTTGTGGATATCGAGTGGCTTCCTGATACCCCAATGTTTGCTTCTCCGGGTGTGGACCTTCTCGTGGCCTACATGCCTTGGTTCGGGTGGAACTGTGAAGACGGCATAGTCGCACACGAGCGCCTGCGTGAAGAGCGTATCCTTGAATACGAGGAAGTACTCGATGGATTCATTTCCGTAAGACCTGGTTTTAAACCCAAACTTCCGGTCTTCACCGACAATTGGACTCGGTACCTTGTTGAGTTCAATTTTGAGAAGACGGGCCTTCTACGCAAGGGAACTCCGGTTTTTGCCGACAGTATTATCGGCTATTTTGAAGACCAGGATAAGGCTATTTCCGAGCTATATTTGAACGTTGATCCTGGCGTTGTTGGAATACTCGAGGACATCGAATACGTTCGTCCGCCGTCGCCTATGATGGGCGGGGTTCTCAAATGGCGGATTCAACGGCGTTTTCCACTCTCTATTGGCGACAAGCTGATGGGCCGACATGGAAATAAAGGGGTCATTGCGCGATTCTTCGGGGAAAAGGATCTGCCCAGATTGCCAGAAGACGCCCGTTTGGGTCGATTCTCGGGAAAGGCTGTTGACTTGGTCCTCAATCCGCACGGCGTCATCTCGCGTATGAATATTGGGCAGTTGATCGAGACTCAGATAGCTTTCGTAAAGGAGCTTAATACCGGCATTTCATATCCTGACAATATGGGGGCCGCTTTTGCACCGGGGCATGCCAAATTCCTTAAAGATACATACGCTTCTATGTGGAATATGGGGAATCGGCCGCTTCGTATGGATGAGTTCGGACGCACGTTCCTGATTCTTCCTGACAAAAGGCAAACTGAATCGCCCATTTTGGTTGGGATACAACATTTCTATCGATTGGATCACAAGCCCGTCGGGAAGGCAGCTGCGCACAAAGGTCCAGATGCACACTTTGCTATGACTGATAAGATGAAGATCGAGAGGGATCTTCACAAGAAATGGAGGCGCGGCGAAGCCTATAGCCTTGTTACAGGACAGCCTGTGAACAGCGGAGAGCCAGGAGACCGGCCTCAGCGGATCGGCGAAATGGAAATGTGGGCGTTTGCGGCCCATCAGGCAAGGAACATTGTGGACGCGATTCTCGCGCGCAAATCCAGTCCTCAGGATCCGTCGAACGCGCCAGGTTCCGGCAATGGCAGCGCATTGGAAGCAATAAGGGCGCATTTTCTTGCCATAGGCGTAAACCTGTTCAAGACAGAGCAAGGATACGGTTTTGACTGGCTAAACTACGACAAATTCGTTGCCAAATCCGTCGAAGCCACTAACCCGGATACGTGGCAGTGGGTAACCGATGCCGACCACGTCTGCCCGGACTGTGACTACAGAATTGAAAATATGCCGGCCACAGGAAAAGTGCAGAGAGATCATGTATGCCATCTCACGGTCGGGGATGTCTTGCGTCATGCCGGACTTGAGCCTGCAAGTCTCCAGACTCCTCCAGAACTGACTGAGTTGAGATTTGACCCTGCGGACCCTAGCCGAAATGAAGTTGAGGGCGATCTTTCCTTCTCTCTGCAGTATAAGCCTACGGACAGGCAAACACTCCGGTTCAAACTAACTCGAACACTGAAAACGGTGTCGGCTGAATTCAGCATTGGACCCAATCGTTACGTGGCTTTCACGCAGTCGGTCAAAGATGTTTTCAAGTTACACGCAGTCCTCCGTTTGTTCATTTCCTGTGAAAATCACAAACACAAGAGGTTAGTTCCTCTATCGGGAAACAGGAAGATTCGCGCCGTTCCCGGCGGTTTAGTAGACAGTAATCTCTTCGGGCCTGCGGACCCGCAATATAGGGTTGTTGACCCGGAACTGAAAGGCTGGGGACACATCCGGTTACCCTTTGCGATGCCACACCCTCTATGGGGAAAGGATGCCCCGCAGATTAACGTACTCCCTGTGATACCACTGCGATTCCGATTTCCGTACCCCAACGGACGCCAGCCGGGAGAAGACATTCGAGAGAACCTTACGAAGTTGTACGCGCGGGTAATTGAAGCTAAGAAAGCCTATGAGCGCGCGACATCTGATCGCCTCGAAATAGCGGCCGGCCGACTTAAGCGAGCGGTCCGGAACCTTTTCACTGAACTTCAAGACAGGCTCGTTCCGAAGCAAGGACTAATACGGCGACATGGTCTGGGGCGTCGAATTCATTTCTCCGGCAGGTTCGTGATTGTGCCAGACCCGAATCTTGGATGGGACGAATGTGGTGTTCCGCTCCTTGCACTGCTCACCTGGTTAGAGGATGAACTTGCCTCTGACCTGGCACCGCTCCTTGCTCAACCCGGACTGATGCAGGATATTCAGCCTTCCTTTGGCCAAGACCAGGTGGCGATAGGCAAGATCCGGCGTATTCTACACAAGGTATGGGCATCAGGATCGGTCGAGGGGCTTGACGCGTTGGAGAAGAAGGCGCTGGCCTCGGCGACAGAGGTGGTGGGCAACTATCTCAAGCGAACAGAGAATAAACATCTCAGAGTCATTTTGAATCGTCAACCTACATTGCACCGCTACAATATCCAAGCATTCCGGCCCACGATATTGCCGCCCGAGTCTGGGCTTGTGTTCTCAATTAACCCACTCATCTGCAGCGGTTTCAACGCGGACTTTGACGGAGATACCATGGCGGTCCACTTCCTTACTGACCCGAAGGAATGCGAAGATGCCAAGGAAATGATGCCAACGCATCCGAGAAATCTCTTGTCCGTCGCAAGTGGTAGCCCCGTTGCATCGTTTGATCAGGACATGGTTCTGGGGACTTTCTTGCTCTCGATGAATGCAAAAAGGCGGACGGCCTTCTTGAATCAATTCACGCGCCATTCTGTCGCTGACGTTGTCGGAGGACAGCCCTGTGAAGCCTGTATGGCGATTCTTGACCCGCGACCTCCTTTTGAACAAGACGCAGCCAAGACGCCTATCTGGATTGATCCTCAAAGCAAGCGCATGTGGAGTAAGAGCACAGGGCTCCTGTGGGGCAAGTCAATCGGGTTGGCTTTCCTGGAACACCTCTGTAAAGAACACCCTGCCGACGCCGTTGCCGTTGTGAGCGGGTGGGCACATCTTGCCTTCGAAGAGGTCACTGTCCGGGGCGTATCTTTCGGTTTTAGTGAACTTGCCGCCATCGCGCAGACCCTCGAAGCCGAAGTCAGCAAGGTTCTTTCTGCCGTATCCTTGATAGGAACTGAACGTGGAACAGCAGTCTTGTCTACGGCGTCAGCTACGGAACAACTGGATCAGCTTGCGCTCGAACGATTGCTCCGGATCATCGAGTCCGGAAACGTCGCCGAGCCAGGTTATGGTTTTGCCGCGATGGCGGTCAGCGGCGCTCGAGGCAAAGGACAAGTCAGGCAGATCGTGGCTGCTAGAGGTCTCTTGTCGCCTGGGGATATCGGGTTTTCTCAATCTCCAGACGGCCCGAGCCCATTCTTCATCCGCGGTTCACTGGCAAGCGGGATGACTGCCGAAGAAACATTCTATGCGGCGATGAACAGCCGGAGTAGCATGATTGATAAGAAATTCATGACCCCGAGGGCTGGCTATCTGACCCGTCGGCTTGTACTAGCGTGTTGGCCATGGTACGTCAAGGACGGACACTGCGGGACCAAAAACGGAACGCCCGCGTCATGCCTTTGGGGTAAAAGACAACGAATATGCGCGGCCTGCTACGGTCAATTCCCGGGAATATCTTCTATGAAAGACTTGCCGGCCGGAATCATAGCCGCACAGTCATTTGGCGAACGAGGCACTCAGCTGTCCATGCGCAGCTTTCACACAGGCACTCGTGAAATATCTATTGATGGGGTAATCGCGATGCTCGATGGTAAGGACCACTTGCAGGATCCTCATGCAAAAGCGAGGAACATCAAGAATTGGTTTGAAGACGCCACCGATGCCCCCGCGTTCGTAAAACGTGTGAGAGAACAAAGCGCCTACGCTTCTCTGGATTCAAGACACCTTTACTTGATCTGGCGTGTCATCCATCAGAGCGAAAAGAAGACCCTGACGTCCGCTTGGGAATCCCAATGCGGACCGCTATCCGGGCTGGCTGGCGGAAGGGTAATGGCGTTCATATTGGACAAGATAAAGAAAAGGACCGTCTGTGAAGATTCCTCGCCAATGGCACGCCTACTTAGAAATGAGTCTTTCGTGCCATAAGGCACGCAGCTCGCAGGGAGAGGATTACAAATGGCAGCCTCAAAATCGCCGAACACAATCGCCAGTCCCGTGAAAGAAGAGTCTGGTCCAGGTAAGGGCCATCCCGAGGTCGAAAGCGTCTGGTCAACGCCGCCGGAACCTACAGGATTCGATAGACCACCTGTTGATGGGCCCGGCATGGATGAAGAGCCGGACGGCATCTTCGATGGTCCTAGCGAAGCTGAAGATTTTGATGAAGATGGAACACCTATCGAGGATATTCAAGACGACGATGACCGAAGGCCGGCTGTCCAGGTCTCCCTTGGAGCTGCCGCGGTCAATAGACGCCAAATCTATGAGTTGTCTGTATTCACTCGCGACGGGGGCGGCATGGCATGCGAATATAATCCCGCATCGTGGCATGAACGTAGCCTAGGTAATCCAACCCTCGATTTTAACGTGCGCAAGAAATCCGACTTCCTGCGCGCCTGCGCCGCATGGCTGGAAAGCCGAAAGAGCAGTTTCTTGCAGACCCGCAAACTCGTCGACTACCTCGGCAATGAGACATCCGAAGATTACCGGACTGCCCCTCTTGTAACCGCGAAGGGGTTTCTTCTTCGCGTAAATTCGATGCTGCCCAAGGAACAGCATGTCCCCGAGTTCAATTTCGCCCGCATACTCCCGCAGATCTGGTTAGTTTGGGACGACGGTATCTCTATGCCGCTTGCTGCGTTGGTTTCCGAAGATGCCAGAATAATGTGGGTTGTTGAAGGGTGCAGGAAGAAATGTCCCCTACCCGACGTCTGGCGGAAGATACTCGTAACAGGGATGAAGATAGAACCAAAGGCCACATCTACTAAAGCTGCAATCGAGGTGTTCGAGAACCAAGACCCCGCTGAAAGATGTATTTACTTGTTCCGCAGGGCTGGTCTGAGAGCTACAGAGGACCTTGCGAACGTACTCGAACAGCTTTCGAAATAACGGTCCTTGTCTGGAAACGGAGGTTTGCATGCCCCTCATTGACTCGTTGAAGGAATACTACAAAACCAGGCACTTACACCTGGCAAACATAGAGCTGCTAACTGTTGGAAAAAGTCAATTCATTCTTGCGGCTTTGACGTCGCCGGACGCCGTGCACGCATCGATGAAAGAAGTGATTGTCTATGAGATTCCCCAAAGAGGACACTTTGAAAAAGCCAACGTGGATAGAGCTCTTCAACATGTGTGGGGTCACAGGCTTCACGCTCGACCAGGCACGGTCGTCGTGGTGTCAGACTTCAAGTCCAAGATAAACGATTTACAGTCTCCGTCGTCGAGGTGCCAAATCGAGAATGTCGACATCCATGATGTTCTGAATGACAAAGTTACCGAGAACAGACTCAAGACGGAAAAGGCCCTGGGAGAGCAATGGGTAGCAGTTATGCATGATTTGAGGCCGAAAGTGGACAAACTCCGCCAATCGATTGACCGCGCGTCAGCAGACTACATTCGTACAACCCCCTTCTGCTCATATCAGGTTGACCAACAGTCCGTGTCCTTTGACTTACGTGACATACTTCTCATTGGCGCAATAACCGAATCAGATGTCTTGCTGATAGGTAAAACCGGCACGGGAAAGACCAAACTTGCCAACGCTGTTATGAAAGGTTTGTTCGGGGAAAAGGGATACTATGCCAAGACGACTCTTCCCACAATGAACCCGTCGGACTTCATGGATATCGATTTTGGAAAGCTCCTTGATGGTGGGACGCTTAAAGGGGCTACAGAAGGTATCCCCGCCTTGGAACTGCCAGGAATTCTTCTCAATGAAGTAAACCGGGCACCAGGAGTAATCCAGAACATGCTCATCGCCTTTCTGGATAAGGAATTCGAAATCCAAGGGAAACCGGTCGACATGGGAAGGCCGTGGGAACATGGGAGATATCAATTTCGAATTATGACCATCAACGAGGGGGAACAATATAAAGTCGAGAGGCTTGATCCAGCAATACGAGACCGCATGACGATTGAAATTCCCATCGATGCATTTCCACAGAGCCGCGAGGATGTTCTCGCCATGTTCGATGCCGCGAATCCCTTTTCTGGAACAGGGACTTCATTGACCCCTTCAGAACCAGACAACTTCGATGCAGTGTGTGAGTTGCGGGTTGCCGTCGAGAGTGTGCCGGTTCCGGATAACGAAAAGCTATTTCTTGCCTACTTATGTGGCATGAGCTATTGCATTAAAGCACCCCGAGGAAACAAAGAGTCAATTGACTTCGCGGCCGGAGTTTGCGATGGCTGTCACCACAGTGCTCCATTCTATAACCTGTGCCAGAGCATACGGGCGCCTTCGCCGCGCGTCATCCTACGCCTGCAAAAGGTAGCCAAAGCATTTGCTTTTCTTCGGATGTGCCGGGGGGGAGGAAAGACTCCGGCACTGACGTATTATGACATTGTCGAAGCGGCGCCCTTTGTCCTTTATTCCAAATTGAGCCTGGAGGAGAATTGGGTTCGGACGGCGGGAGCGCCCGACCATAGATTCCTTGGTGATCGCTGGACGGCCATTCGCGAGATTCTCGACTGGGTCTACAAGACGCGCTTTCTTCCCTTGATCTGCCCCGACAAGAAAGGAATCCATGATTTCTTGTCCAGCGTCTCAGAAGGAAACCAACCAAACACGGAGGCCATTGAGGCGGCATGGAATTACCTTCAAAATAAGGACCCTTGGGCTTATGATCCCGCAGCTGTTCAAAAGATGCGAAGGGCATTGCTTTCATGATTTTCGTATTCCAACGTTCTTTGTGGGGTGACAATCTTGATTGAGACCATTGAGAAATTGGCCCATGAACGCTTGTGGCGACTCAAGGTCTGTCGTCCTAAAAACATGCCGGAGCTTGTTGAAGCCACCATTGAAACTGACGGGTGCTGGACTCTTTCATTCCGACTCGCCGTGAATGCTGAGCAAGAATTTCGAAAGATGGGCTTTTCAACACAGGATCAAAAGAAACTTGCGCGAGGCATTTTTGAGCACGAACTTGGCCACTGGGAAATCTGTCCGCACGATATCGGAAGGAAGTACCACTACGTTGAAGCGATAGCGCAAGTGTGCCGGCGGTATAACCAGGCCAAAGATCTCGCCAAACAGATCGTCTATTTTGCCAATGTCTTCTCTGACATGGTTGTGAATACGGTAATTGCTAGCGAGAGCTTAGACTCAGAGTACGCCGACGCCATGTTAATGTTTATGCTTATATCGTTGCGTAACAACGAGACCGTATCGCCACGAGGGAATTTGATCGCACGACTGTATACGCAGCTCTATGGACAAGGCTCTTCGTACGCAAACGAAGTCGTTAATCGCCTTCCCCAGGACTCTCCGAAGGCGCTTGATGAAGCCTTAAGACTGTTCCCTTACCGCGATGAACCTGAAAGACTCGCCTCCTGGCTACGGGATCACAAGAATTGGTCATGGTTGGCGGCCGAGCTTGCCCGTATTCTTTTGCTGCAACAGGATGATGACGACGCGGAGAGCCTGTCGTCCGGCTCCTCCAGCCTATCCGCATTCCACGACGTCCTGACAACGCTATACGAGGGCAGGGCAGCGAATGTTCAACTGGCATTCAGCGAGGGCGCCGTCGGGACAGTTGAATGGCCCGTTTCACCGTTGTTTGTTAAGCCTGTCGAACCTCGCCATATGCCAGAGCTTCAGCATATAAATTGGCCGCAAACACGCATTTATCCGAGGAAAGATGGTTCATGGGAACTGCAACTACAGCAGACAGATCTTTATGTTGCGACTCCCTTGCGAAGTGACGCGAGCAAAGGCATATTGCCGGATCTCTCATTCTGGATCGACAGTTCAGGCAGCATGTGTTTTGACCCCTATTCAGGTCGAGGAGAGTACGATCTGGTCTTGCGAACGATCTTTGGCGTCTTCGAGTGGCTCAAGAGGGGGCGCGTCATCGACTACTTAAACTACTCAGTACTAACCTTTTCCAGCAGTACACGCTATTCTGGATGGCGGCGATGGCATGATCGAAAATCCATCTATTCGGCCCTTTTCAACTATCAAGGTGGCGGCACGCGACTGAATACCGCGATGATGAGGCGGTGCATTCGCGAAGCGCCACGCCCTTTTGTGGCGATCATGATCACGGATGGGTGTCTCGAAGAGGACATCCTCCCAGACATTTCCGCGCAGTATTCCGGCGGGAAAAGCTTTGTCCTGATCCAAATCGGAAAGACTAGTCAGTTGGCATCAAGATTAGAGGAAGCAGGTTTCCCTGTCTATCTCATAAGCAACGTATCGGAACTGAAGGGACTTGTTTTGCGTGTTGTGCTTAGCCGGTATATCTAGCTTCGAGGAGAACCATTTCTCGCCACATGGCAAAAAGGAGCCTATCTACAATGTTGTTGGTATCACCCATAAAAGATGAAGACGGTGGCTTTCATGCCTTGAATCGATGGGAGGAGAGAATCGGGTTACCGGCCAAATTGTTTCTGCAAATCCTTGCAGAGTGCAATTTGTATCTCCCTGATGACTGGCGGTTAGTGAGTTCTTCTGCGGAGTGGCAAGTGACGCGGGAAGTGGCAAACCGCTTTCGCATAGACGTTAGGTTGGCCGAGCCCGCAGCTGCTGCGGCATTGGTTGGGCGCAGCCATCGTGTGGGGAAGACGGAGATTGTGCATCTCATTAATACAGTTGTCAATGTACATGATTTTAGCTCACAGATTCTTAAGGATTACTGTCAGGAACACAACGTAACCTTTGATCGGATTGACCAGAAGGTTAAGGATGAACTTCAGGAAATTCTGACGCCGAATCTTTACTATTTCTCGCCGTGCCCGGAGGATTCCCCAAGCCCATTGTTTGCCAGACAATACGAGCGGGTGAAGTACCTGGACAAGATGAAGGTGGGCGCACAGTATCATCGACTTCACGCGTTGACACGTGACGGCGTGGACGCGGACCACTTTCGATGGGTGTTCTGGAATACTGATGGGGATGTCCGTCCTGTTGCCTTTCCTGCAGACGACTTTCGCGGAAAGAGCTACTGGGGCATACGTACCCTTGGCGAGTCGGTTCAGGCGGGGGAGCGTAGTTCTTCTGATGTGAATTTTTACAAGAAAACGTATGCGAAGATGCTTACGGATAATGGCGTTGTGGTAGCAAAACCGGAGCATACGCCGTATTCGTTATACGAGGTTGAGTTCAAATTCAGTTTGGACGGGGTGGACAGGGATGCCTTTTCTGCAACACAAGGGAAGGTGCTTCAGGTAATCACAGGTTCTGGTTTCAGTGTTTCCAGTGCCAACAGCCGTAGTATGAATGACACGTACATGGATGACGAGAATCGGAGTTTGCTTAAGTGCGGCGCCTCCTTCCGTCTAAGAAGGCAATCTGACAACGTGCGAGTCACCCTCAAAAAACGCTTTCCTGAAGAAGCATCGGGGCTTTACAAGCGCATTGAAGAAGAAGTCGTTATTAGCAAATCTCAAGAGAAAGAATTGCGCGCTGGAAAACCCATATCTGCTCTACCGTACAGGCTTCTTGCATACGTGGCTCCAGGTTATGAAAAGCTGACACCCGTGCTCGAGGTTAAGAATGTACGTGTTGTGCACACAATTTCGGACAAATCTCAACGTCACGCCGAACTCTGTTTTGACGAGGTGACGTTTATTGTTGGCAATCGCCAAGTAGGACCCTTCTACGAAATCGAACTCGAAAGCAAAGGCATCGCATCCGATGAGTTGGCGAGACTTGCAAGTCTCTTGGATGCCTTAGATGGCCTTGGCCTTACACGATCCTCAGAATCAAAATACGCACATGCAGTAACTGTTCTTAGTAAGTGTTGATGCCAATGAAGACACGATTTGGCCAAGCAGAACAAAATCGCCGCGGCTTGGGTGTCCCGTACTATTGGTTTGCAATCGCCTCGATCCCATGGCGGCTTTCAGTCTTCTTAGAAAATCGTCCTTATGGCTTTCCATGAAAGTGTCCTGTGCCTCGCAAATATACGATCGTGAGAAATTCATATGCCTGATTTCAGCTGGGCGTCAACTGGGTCGGTCTGACCCGCCGGTCAATCCTCATCCCTCCGCTGTCCCGTGCACAGGTCGTCCATCCAGCCCTTATCCATCGACGGGAACATATCGAAATAAGGCACCGGTCTGGGTGGGCCCATGTCGTAGAATGGGCATGACCTTGGGCCCTAACAGAAAGTCTCTTTCCGGTAACGCTTCACTATGCCGAATTTATACTCGATCTCGACAGCCGACTGGTTGGCTCACATGCAGATGAAACATCGCGTCCGCCAAAGCTTCGCATGAAGCATGCGCGCCCCACGCCTTAGAAAGACCTCGATGGGCGGCAATAGTCCCGTGAAAGGCGGACCCGCAGGATCAGTCTGTTCGTTTGCACGCGTCAATGCCTTGAACTCGCCCGCACGGTAGTAGTCGGCAATGTCATGCTTGGCCTTGATACAGGGCCAGGCTGTTCCCTTGAACACGTCGCCAATGCGAAACTTAGCGGGGGCTGGATTCGAACCAGCGACCTTTGGGTTATGAGAAGAATAGGGGGATTTCCGCAAGTCCTTTGATAGCAAGTAATTAGCTCAACGCCAACCACTTAGCAATTTTCAAATTTGACGACATGTTGCCCATGGGGCACATGTGAGCGTGAAAAAAGTGGCACACAAACTGCCACATCTCGTTGGGTTTTGAACCCAATAGGGGTTCCGAGCGAGGCCGCCGTCCGGCTTGGGGGTGCATAAATATGGCGGTCCCTGATACCATGTGTTTTCGCGCCTTGGGCTGGCTTGGCGCTGCGGAAGGTATCAGCATGGAAGACCTGTTTTTCTCGTTCCTGACCCTCGTCCTGCAATGGTTTCGTCCTCGCTATAACGCTCATCTTCAATTGTTGCAGGCGCAGATTCGGATTCTGCGTTCCCGTATCGATGTCAGCCGTATTGTACCAACTCCGCAAGAGAAAGCGGAACTTCTTCGGCTGGGGGCACTGGTGGGCGGATTCAAGTTCCAAGTGCAACATCCAGGTTATGGAAGACTTCATAGGGCGTTCGGTATCCAAGGGTTTTCCTGGGCCTGTTGTTGAGTTCATTGACGATACTGTCAATCTGCGGTTTGTCGAG
>Ga0209381_1004161_pt1 | contig 13423 bp, 9 predicted proteins | sample DewCreD2012metaG_FD_184111 | JGI IMG/M metagenome (GOLD analysis project Ga0209381, IMG submission 184111) | Hot spring sediment bacterial and archeal communities from British Columbia, Canada, to study Microbial Dark Matter (Phase II) - Dewar... ...
CCAACTCGCTCCCGTGGCGGCATGAAAATCTTTGCGGGAGGAAAAGAATCTACGGGTTAGTAGTACAGAGGACACAGCGCGGCAGGGCCGCAACCAAACAGCGACGGCGGTTGTGGTCTGGCCGGCAACTCGCTCCCGTGGCGGCATGAAAATCTTCGCGCGCGGGGAAGATTTCAGGGGTTAGTAGTACAGAGGACACAGAGAAAACAAACCACAGCGCGGCATAGCCGCAACCAAACAGGCGTAGCGGCTGGGGTCTCACCGCCAACTCGCTCCCGTGGCGGCATGAAAATCTTTGCGGGAGGAAAAGAATCTACGGGTTAGTAGTACAGAGGTGGAAAAGAGGGGGCGGACACGTTGGGCCGCCCCTACGGATGCAACGATGCGATCGAGGAGAGGGCGGTGGGTAACGGGGGCCAAGGACGGCAGGAATGCCGGCCCCACGAGAACAGCCTGCGCCACAAAGAGAGCCTGGACAACAACAGCACTCGGCCGCAGGCAGGAATGCATGACCCACGAAAGAGCCTGCCCCGCAGAAGGAGGCTTACGCCACAGGCGGACAGTGTGGAGAGTTAATGGGGGCGCAGGCTGGCAGCCGGCGCCCACCCAAGGCAGGAGTTACTTGATCCGCTCGTCGCGCTCCACTTTGCCGTCGCGGACGTGAATGACGCGGTGGGCGTACATGGCGATGTCGTGCTCGTGGGTCACCAGCACGATGGTGTTGCCTTGCTTGTGGAGCACATCAAAGAGGCCCATGATCTCGTTGCCCGTGGCGGAGTCCAGGTTGCCGGTGGGCTCGTCGGCCAGCAAAATGGAGGGGTTATTGACGAGAGCCCGGGCAATCGCCACGCGCTGCCGCTGACCGCCGGACAACTCGCTGGGCTTGTGGTACATGCGCGATTCCAGGTCCACCATTCGAAGCGCTTCTTTGGCGCGCTCGAGGCGTGCCTCCGCGGGCATACCGGCGTAAATGAGCGGGAGTTCCACATTGTGCAGAGCGGTGGCTCGCGGGAGCAGGTTGAAGGTCTGGAAGACGAACCCGATCTCCTTGTTGCGGATCCGGGCAAGCTCGTCGTCGCTCAGATCGGAAACCAGCTGCCCATTGATATAGTATTCGCCGCTTGTGGGAGTGTCCAAACATCCGATCAGGTTCATCAGCGTGGACTTCCCGGACCCGGAGGGACCCATGATGGCCACATACTCACCACGGTGGATGGTCAAATCGACGCCGGAAACGGCGTGAATCTCCTGATCCCCCATCACGTAAGTCTTCCAAAGATTATGGGTCTGAATGACCACTCCGTCGCGCTTCAACTGTTCGCCGCGTTCTCTGATTTCTGAGACTGCTCTTGCCATGGTTAACCTTCTCTCACCGGAGACAGGCGGCCCTTTTAGAGAGCCTTCGAAGTCTCCGCACGGTTGTCTATCTTCACACGGGTTTCGTTTCGTAAGGTCCGGATGACCCGGTAGCTGCCCGTGATAATCTCATCGCCTTCCTTCAAGCCGCCCAACAACTCTATGTACGTTGCGCCGGTGATGCCGGTGTCCACTTTCCGGAAAACGGCCTTCCCTTCCTGGACCACAAAGACCCCTTGGACTTCCTCGCTCAACTCTTTCTGTTTGGCGGGGTCAGTCGTGGCTGCCGCCTGGACTCCTTTCTTCGGCCTGGGCAACAAGTCACCTTTTTGCCGGACGGTCAACGCCTGGATCGGAATAGATAAGACGTTGTTCCGGGTGGCTGTGGTTATCTTTGCGGTGCAAGACAAGCCGGGTCGGATCTCGGGCGGGGGGTTGTCCAGCGCAATAACCACTTTAAAATCTTTAGCTTCCTGACTGGAAATGGCGCTTTGAGAGGCGGCCAAGCCGGTGGAGCGCAGAATGGCGGTGTTGCCGATCTCGATGACGTGGCCTTTAAAGGTCCGATTGGGCAAGGCGTCGATGGTGATGTCGGCGATCTGGCCGTTCTGGATGCTGACAATATCGGCCTCATCGACTTTGACCTCGGCGGTGATGAGCGACATGTCGGCGATGGTCATGATGAGGCTGGCAGGGGAATTCTGGATGCCGGGGACGACCGTCTCGCCCACGCGGACGGGCAGGTTGGTCACGATGCCGTCGATGGGGGAAGTGGCCAGATGCTTGTTCAGCACGTCTTTGACCCGCACCAAAGAGGCCTGGATTTGGGCGACCCGCTTCTGGGCGGAGGCCAGCGAGGCGGCGGTTTGCGCCCGCTGGGCTTCGGCCTGAGCGAGGCGGGCTTCGGCTTCGCGCAAGGTCGCGGCGGCGGCCTCGGCCTGGGCCCTGCGCAAGTCAAACTCCTGCTTGGCGATCAGACGTTCGGCGTAAAGCTGCTGGCCGCGTTCGAAATCCAGATTGGCTCGCTGCAACTCAGCGCGGGCGCGGTCCACCGAGGCTTTCAACGTCCGGAGACTTTCATCGGCGGCCTTCAGGGCGGCCTCGGCGCCGGTGACCTCGGCTTGGGCGGCGCTGAGGTTCGCTAATTGGGCGTTGACGTCGGCGCCGGCCTGGACGGACTCCAGTTTGGCAAGCAGTTGCCCTTTGGTCACCCGGTCTCCCTCTTTCACGAGGATGTCGGTGAGGCGCCCCATGACATTGGCGCCGATGTTGACGTAATTCCGGGGGCGGATCTCACCGGAGGCGGTCACCGTGGCGGTCAGGTTCTGACGAATGACCTTTCCAGTTTGCACGGTTACGATGTCGGCCTGGCTCTTCTTGACCCCGTAGTAAACGGATCCCGCCAGGATTACGACGACGCCAATCGACAGCCAGATTTTGACCGGTTTTTTCACGGTGTGGGCTCCATCGACAGTAGACGCAGATCAGCGGCCAAATGTTCGGGGTTGAGGAGCTAATTTCATGCTACCACGGGAGGAGGTCAGGCCCCCAGGCCGCTGAAGAAGTTGCCCATGAGCCGGAACTTCTGGTAGCGGCGTTCCAAGAGCTCCGCGGAGGGGACCGCGCTCAATTCGGCCAGGGCGCGGCGCAGGGCCTCGGCGAGGGCGGCCGCGGCCTGGTCCGGGTCTGTGTGAGCGCCTTCACCAGGTTCGGGGATGATCTCGTCGATCAATCCGAGGCCTTTGAGATCCTGAGCGGTGAGCTTTAGGGCGTTGGCCGCCAGTTCCGCTTTGGAGGCATCGCGCCAGATGATGGCCGCGCAGCTTTCCGGAGAGATGACGCTATAGACGGCGTTTTCGAGCATGTAGACCCGGTCGCCTACGCCGAGGGCCAGGGCTCCGCCACTGCCGCCCTCGCCGATGCAGACCACGATGATGGGTACCGGCAGGCGGGACATTTCACGGAGGTTGACGGCGATGGCTTCGGCCTGGCCGCGCTCTTCGGCGTCGATGCCAGGGTAAGCGCCGGGGGTGTCGAGCAAGGTCAGAATCGGTCGGCCGAACTTGGCCGCCAGGCGCATGACGCGCAAGGCCTTGCGGTAGCCCTCCGGTTTGGGCATCCCGAAGTTGCGGTAAAGCTTCTGCTTGGTATCACGGCCTTTCTGTTGGCCGGCGACCATGATGGGGTTGCCTTCAAAAAAGCCGAAACCGCACACGATGGCGGGGTCGTCGGCGAAGGCGCGGTCGCCGTGAAGCTCGTGGAAGCCGGTGATCAGGCGTTGAATATAGTCGAGCGAGTGGGGACGCTTGGGGTGGCGGGCTAGTTGGACCCTCTGCCAAGGGCCGCTCGGGGAGACCTCAGCTTGGAGCTTTCTCAACTCGGCCTCGATCTGTTGCAGCCGCGGCTCCGCCTGCGGGTTGGCCGCACGGATTGCGGCCAGCTCGCGCTCGAGGGCTTCAACCCGTTGCTTGGCCGATTGGGGATCCATCTTTTTCATCATAGTCGGTCAGCCCGCCCGGTGGGGGCTGCGGGCCGGCGGTTTGAGCACAACGGCGGTCGCCCATGAGGGGTATAGACTGAAGCTCAGCGGGCCAAGATTTCGAGGGAACCCGGTCCGCAGATGCGTTCGAGCTCAGTCCGAAATTCAGAATCGGGCTGGATCTTCCACGGAATATCCAGGAAGGCCTGAAAATCGCGGCTTTTTTCCAGGCGCAGGCGGACCGCGGTCTCGCCTGGCTTACGCCGGAAGAGTTCCGCAAGGGGCTCGAGGCGGTCCTGCCCGAGCCAGACCCGCACGGCGATCAAGGAAGGATAAGAGATGCGCGCGGACTCCAGGGGGACGATGTCGACGATGGAGACCTTCGGCGCGGAGTTCTCTTCGGGGAGGACTGAGCCGGTGACCACAACCGCCCGGTCCTCGACCAGCTGGGGCTCCAGGCGGTCGTAGTTTGTGGCGAAGACGAGGGCCTCCACGGCGCCTTGCGGGTCGTCGAGCTGGAGGGAGGCCCAGGGCCTGCCGTCTTTGGTCCGTTTTTTCTGGATGCCGGTTAAGACGCCGCAGAGGACGACTTCGGCGCCTTTCTCCAGACCCTCCAGAGTGGAGGAACTATGCGTGGCCAACTCGCGGACTTTATCGGCGAACTTGTCGAGGGGGTGGCCGGTGACGAACAGGCCAAGCACCTCTTTTTCACCGGCCAGCTTTTGGTCCAGGGTCCAGTCTTCGACCTGAGGCAGTGGGGGTTCGGCGGCGAATTCCTCGCCGGCGGATAGTGAAAAGAGGGCGCCCTGCCCGCATTGCCGGTCGCGCTGCGCCCGCTGGCCCGCCTCCATGGCCGGCTCGATGGCCGCGAACAGTTGAGCGCGCGTTCCGCCGAGGCTATCCATGGCCCCGGCTTTGATCAGGCTCTCCAGCATGCGCCGATTCAGGGAGGTGAGATCCACGTTTTCGCAGAAGTGCCGCAACGAGCGGAAGGGACCGTATTCGGAGCGCGCCTTCTGGATTGCCTCGACGGCGGTGCGGCCGAGGTTGCGGATGGCGCCCAGTCCGAAACGGATGCCGCCCCGCTCGCCGCACTGATAGTCAGGGGTAAAGCTCCATCCGCTGTGATTCACATCAGGGGGCAGAATGGCGATGCCCATGTCCTCGCATTCATTGATGTACTTGACCACCTTAGCGGTGTTTCCCGTTTCGGAGGTCAGCAGAGCGGACATGAAGTCGACGGGGAAGTGGGCCTTCAGGTAAGCGGTGACGTAGGCGAGATAGGCGTAGGCGGCCGAGTGCGACTTATTGAAGCCGTAGCCCGCGAACTGCTCCATGAGGTCGAAGATGCGGGCGACGCTGCGCTCGGGGTAGCCGCGGGCTTTGGCGCCGCTGATGAATCTCTCGCGCTGCGCGGCCATTTCCTCGGGCTTTTTCTTGCCCATGGCGCGGCGCAAGATGTCGGCTTCGCCGAGGGAGTAGCCGGCCAGAACGTTGGCGATCTGCATCACCTGCTCCTGGTAGACGATGACTCCGTAGGTCTCCTCCAGGATGGGCCTCAGCTCTGGCAACTCGTAGGTGACAGGCTGGCGGCCGTGCTTGCGGTCGATGAAGTCATCGACCATCCGGCCCTGAAGAGGCCCGGGGCGGTAGAGGGCGTTGAGCGCGATCAGGTCTTCAAGGCGGGATGGCCGATAGCGGCGCAGGATCTCCCGCATGCCGGGAGATTCGAATTGAAAGATGCCGCTGGTGTGGCCCTTACAGAAAATCTCGTAGGTGGCCTGGTCGTCGAGGGGGAGGTCTTCGAGCACCAGGCGCACGCCATGGTTCTTATGGATGAGGTCCAGGGCGTCGTGCACCACGGTGAGGGTGGTCAGCCCCAGGAAATCCATTTTGAGGAGGGAGAGTCTTTCGAGGCTGGCGCCGTCGTACTGGGTGACGATTTCGTCCTTATTGGTTCGGTAGAGGGGGAGGATTTCCTGGAGCGGTTGGGGAGCGATGACTACACCTGCGGCGTGGATGGAGGCGTTTCGGCACATGCCTTCCACCCGCCGGGCGATTTCCAGGACCTCGGCCACCCGCGGATCGCTGCGGGCGGCTTCGGCCAGTTTCGGCTCTTTGGCCAGAGCCTCCTGGAGAGTGATGTTGTGGACGTTGGGGACGAGTTTGGTGAGGCGGTCGACCTCGGCGAAGCCCATTTCGAGGACGCGGCCGACGTCTTTGATGGCGGCGCGGGCGCCGAGCGTATTGAAGGTTATGATCTGCGCCACTTGGTCGCGCCCGTATTTTTGAGCGACGTACTGGATGACTTCGCCGCGGCGGTTCATGCAGAAGTCGATGTCGATATCGGGCAGGGTCACGCGCTCGGGGTTGAGGAAGCGCTCGAACAGGAGCCCGTACTGGAGGGGGTCGATATCGGTGATCCCCATGGCGTAGCTCACGAGGCTTCCGGCGGCGGAGCCTCTGCCGGGGCCGACCGGGATTCCCTGAGACTTGGCGTAGCGAATGAAATCCCAGACGATCAGGAAGTAGCCGGAGAACTTCATCCGCTGGATCATCTGAATCTCGCTGTCCAGCCGCTGGGCGTATTCGGCGGGATGGTGCTTCAAGCGGCCGTCTTTGTAGAGAGCTTCCAGGCGGGGGCGGCGCGCCTCGAAGCCTTGCCGGGCGGCGAATTCGAAGTAGGTGTCGGTCGTGTGGCCTTCCGGGACGTCGAACTTGGGGAACGGCTCGCTGATCTTGTCCAGCCGCACCTGGCAGCGCTTGGCGATCTCCCAGGTCCGGTCGAGCGCGTCGGGGACTTCTCCGAAGACGGCCTCCATCTGAAGGCGCGACTTAATGTAGAAGTGCGGCGTCCAGGTTTTCATGCGGGAGGTGGCGCTGATGGTCTTGCCGGTCTGAATGCAGAGGAGGATGTCGTGGACGCGGGAGTCCTCCTGTTGGAGGTAGTGTGAGTCGTTGGTGACGACCAGGGGAATGCCGGTTTCCTGGGACAGGCGGTAGACTTGCGGGAGCAGGCGGCGGTCTTCGTCCAGGCCGTGATCCTGAAGCTCCAGGAAGAAGTTGCCAGGTCCGAAAATGTCGAGGTATTCGAGGGCCCGCCGCCGGGCCTCATCGTATGCGTCCGCCAGCAGCAGTTCGTTGATGTCGCCGCGCAGGCAGGCGGACATGCCGATCAAGCCTTTGGCGTGGCGGCTCAGCAGGTCGCGGTCGATGCGGGGCTTGTAATAGAAGCCTTCCAGGAATCCTGCCGAAACGAGCTTGACGAGGTTGCGGTAGCCCTCCTGCGTCTCGGACAACAGCACGAGGTGGTTGTAGCGGTCTGTGTCCGAACGGACTTCGCGTCCCTGCTGGGAGACGTAGACCTCGCAGCCGATGACCGGGTGGATGCCTTCGGCCTTGGCCGCGTGATAGAACTGAACGGCTCCGAAGAGGTTTCCGTGATCAGTCATGGCCACGGCGGGCATGCCCAGCTCGGAGACGATCTGCATCAGCTTGCCGATTTCGCAAGCGCCGTCAAGGAGCGAGTAGTCGGTGTGGGTGTGAAGGTGAACGAACGGGCGTTCAGGCATTGCGCTTCCAGTACAGCCACCCGGGGGAGGTAGAGCCCAACTCTGGTAGGGACGGGCAGATTCGAACTGCCGACCTGCCGCTTAGGAGGCGGCTGCTCTATCCATCTGAGCTACGTCCCCAACCTGCTTCGCCGGCCGGCCGATGGCCTCCAGCAGCCTTCATTCTAGCGCAGGCCAGCGCTTGAGTCCCTTGCGCCCAATATCGCGGCGGCAATGCATTCCCTCGAAATGGATCTTGCTTACGGCGGCGTAGCAGTTCTCGATGGCGGTGCTAAGGACGGCGCCCGCCGCTGTGACGCCGAGCACGCGCCCGCCGGAGGTCACCAGGCGGCCATTCTCGATGCGGGTTCCGGCATGGAAGACGCAGGCGCCAAGACTTTCGGCGTCTTCAATACCGGAGATTGGATCGCCTTTGCGAGGGGAGCCTGGGTAGCCCGCGGCAGCCAGGACGACGCACACCGAGGGGCCCGAGCGCCAGCGGATCGGTCCGGGACGCAATTCCCCAGCGGCGGCGGCCTCCAGCAGCGGGAGCAGGTCGTCGTCCATGCGGTGCATCAAGGCCTGGGTTTCCGGGTCGCCGAGGCGCACGTTGAACTCAAGGACTTTGGGCTCGCCCTCCACCATCATGAGCCCGGCGTACAAGAAACCTGTGAAAGGCCGGCCCTCCCGGCGCATCCCCTCGACTACGGGATAGATCACACGTTCGAGGATGAGGTCATGCTGGCGAGCGGTAAGGATGCGGCTGTCGCAGTAGGCTCCCATGCCCCCTGTATTCGGTCCCTGATCGCCGTCAAAGACCGCCTTGTGGTCTTGGGTGGGCTCCAGGGGAACCACGTGAGTCCCGTCGGTGAGAGCGATGAAGCTTACCTCTTCGCCCTCAAGGAATTCTTCGATGACCAACCTGCGGCCAGCTTCCCCGACCAGGGAACCAGACAGCAGCGCCTCGGCGGTCTTTTCGGCTTCCTCCCGCGTGCGGACTATGCAGACGCCTTTGCCGGCAGCCAGACCGTCGGCTTTGAGCACCACGGGGCAAGGAAAGCGGCGCAAGGCATGGAAGGCGTCCCCGAGATTGTCGACGCAGGCGTATTGGGCCGTCGGCACGCCGAAGCGGCGCATGGCTTCCTTGGCGAAGATCTTGCTGCCTTCGAGTTGCGCCGCCGCCGCGGAAGGGCCGACAATTCGCCGCCCGCGGGCGCGAAAGAGATCAACGATGCCGTCCACGAGCGGCGCCTCGGGACCGACCACGGTCAGGTCGGCTCCGATGCCTTCGGCCACCGAAAGAAACCCTTCGGGTGTGGGGCTGGCCGGCGCAATGCACTCCGCCTGGCGAGCGATCCCTGGGTTGCCGGGACTGGCGTAAAGCTTCGTCGAGGCTGTGCTTTGCGCCAGCCGCCACACCAGTGCGTGTTCCCGGCCGCCGCTGCCAATTACGAGGATGGTCACGTCTATGGGCTCCTTGGGCAGATTTGTTGCTGAGTGCTCAACTTTCTTAGAATAGAACTAATCTCCGTTGGGCTTCACCAGTCACTTTGACGTCATTGTCGTTGGAGCCGGCCATGCGGGCTGTGAGGCCGCCCGTGCCGCCGCACGAATGGGCTGCCGCACGGCTCTAGTGACCATGAATCTCGACCTGATCGCCCAAATGTCTTGCAACCCGGCTGTGGGCGGGATCGCCAAAGGCCATCTGGTGCGGGAAGTGGATGCTCTGGGCGGGGTGATCGGGGAGGTGGCGGACCGGGCGGGCATCCAGTTCCGTCTGCTGAACACCAGCCGTGGACCCGCGGTCTGGTCGCCGAGAGCGCAGTGCGACAAGCAGCTCTACCGGGTGACGATGAGGGAGGTGCTGGAGCAGGAGCCGAACTTGCGAATCATGCAGGGTGAGGCTGCGGGGTTGATCCTGAGGGGAGATGGGGAACGGCGGTTCGCTGGAGTTGCTCTGCGCGATGGCCGGATTCTTCAGGGCGAGGCTGCGGTCATCACCACGGGGACTTTCTTGAACGGGCTCGCGCATGTTGGTGAAAATACTTACACCTGCGGGAGGAACGGCGAGCCCGCCTCGGAGCTGCTGGCCTCGCAGATCCGCGGTCTCGGGTTGCGATGGATCCGGCTCAAGACCGGGACGCCGCCACGGCTGGACGGGCGCACCATCGACTGGAGCCGTTTCGAGCCGCAGGATGGAGACCGGGACCCTACGCCGTTTTCCTTCCTGACAGAGCGAATTGATCGCGATCAGGTTCGGTGTCACATTGCATACACTACGCCGGAGACTCATCGCATTTTGCGGGAGAACATCAGCCGGTCGCCGCTGTATAGTGGGCAAATTCAAGGCATCGGACCGAGGTACTGCCCGTCCATCGAAGATAAGGTCGTCAAATTCCCGGAAAAGGAACGGCACCAGATCTTTCTAGAGCCGGAAGGCCTCAACACGTTCGAGGTTTACTTGAATGGCTTGTCAACCAGCATGCCGTTGGACGTCCAGGCCAAGGTCATCGCGTCTATTCCGGGCTTGGAGGGAGCCGAGATGATCCGGCCGGGGTACGCCATCGAGTACGATGCCGTCGACCCGCGAGAACTGCTCCATAGCCTCGAGTTGAAAACGATCCGCGGATTGTTCCTGGCGGGGCAGATCAACGGGACTTCTGGCTACGAGGAGGCCGCCGCCCAAGGCATCATGGCCGGAATTAACGCGGTACGACGACTGAAGGGCAAGGATCCGGTGGTGTTGAACCGGTCAGAGGCATACATTGGGATACTAATAGACGACCTCGTCACGAAGGGGGTCGATGAGCCGTACCGAATGTTCACCTCCAGAGCTGAGTTTCGGCTAAAGCTGCGGATCGACAATGCGGACGAGCGTTTAACTCCCCTCGCGCACGAGCTGGGACTGGCGACAATCGAGCGCTGGTCGCTGTTGCAGCGAAAGATGTCACAAAAGCGAGCGATATTGCGCTGGCTTTCGAACGGCCGGGCCGACTCTGGCGACGGGCTGCGCTGGCGGGAATGGCTGAAACGCCCCGAGAACAGAATCGAGGAGTTGCGAGACCGCATTGAGGCGGACCTGAAAGAGCCGCTCGTGCGTCATGTGCTGACCACCGTGGAGACGGAGCTGAAGTACGAAGGCTATATAGCGCAGCAGGACCGCCTGGCCCAGCGTTTGGCCGATGCCGAGAACCGGCGAATCCCGCCCGCCTTTGAATACGACCGGTTGCCGGGCTTATCCCGCGAAGTGCGGGATAAGCTGGCGAGAGTCCGGCCGGTGACCCTCGGGCAGGCGTCCCGCATCCCCGGCGTCACTCCGGCGGCGGTCGCAGTGCTCGATGTATACTTGACGCTTTCGAGCCGCCATTCATGAGCCAGTTCGGGGACCTCCTATCCCGGAGCGTTGCACCGTTCCTTACCATTAGCGACAGCCATCTCGTGATGCTGGAACAGCATTGGGAGCTATTGAAGAGCTGGAACCGCAGGCTCAACCTGACAGCAATCACGAAGGAGGAGGAAGCGGTTACGCGGCACTACGCCGAATCGCTGTTTGCGGGTGTCCAGCTTCCGGTAGGGGAGTTGAAGATCGCAGACATAGGTTCTGGAGCGGGGTTCCCCGGGGTCCCCATCGCGGTGGTCCGCCCAGAATGCAGAGTAACCTTGGTCGAATCCGCCCAAAGGAAAGCTGTGTTCCTCAGGGAGGCAACTCGTGGCATGAGCAATGTCGAGGTTCTTTGCGCGAGAGCGGAGCAGCTGAAATCCGGGTACGACTGGCTTGTCAGCCGGGCGGTTCGGCCCACCGATGTTTTGCGTCTCGCCCGCAGGCTTGGTAGCGGGGTAGCCCTGTTGGTTCGCACCAAAAACGCCGATTACCTGAAAGGGGAAGTCTGCCCCGAGTGCACGGTCGCACCATTGCCTTGGGACCCGGGGAATTGTGTTCTTCTGGTTCATCAAGTTTCACGTGGAACATGACCCCGGTTTCCTTTCATTGGGTTTCACGTGGAACGGCTCTGCGTGGGTAATCCGAGCCTCTCGCCTGCCCTCAGCGAAGTGGAAAACTTGATATGATGAGCTACTCTGGATCGGGAGGCTGGTTTTGGGAAGAGTCATTGCAATCGCCAATCAAAAGGGCGGGGTAGGTAAGACCACGACCGCCATTAATCTGGGCGCGTCATTGGCCGCAAACGACATCCGGGTGTTGGTCATTGACACCGACCCCCAAGGCAACTCCACGACGGGCTTGGGGGTGCTTAAAGAGCCTGAGAGCCCCTCGCTCTATGACGCACTTCTTGGGGAGATGGCTCTTTCCGACGTTCTTGTGAGCACGGCCTTCTACGGCTTGGAATTGGTCCCGGCGGATCGCAACCTCGTCGGGGCCAATATCGAGCTCGTTGAACTCCCTGACCGCGAGCGGAGATTGAGATCCAAGCTGGACCCCATTCGACACCGCTACGGATACATCTTGATCGACTGCCCTCCCGCTTTGGACCTGCTGACATTGAACGCTTTGGTAGCTGCGGATTCGGTTCTGATCCCCATCCAGTGCGAATTCTTCGCACTCGAGGGGATCTCCCAGCTCCTGGACACAATCGAGAGAATCCGAACCTCTTTTCAGCACCCGCTGCGTATTGAGGGAGTCCTCCTCACCATGTACGACGACCGGACGAACCTGACCCGGCAGGTGGCGGCGGATCTGCGCGAGTTTTTCCGTGAGGAAGTCTTCGAAACGGTCATTCCCCGGAGCGTGCGCCTGGCTGAAGCCCCAAGTTTCGGCAAGCCGATCCTTTCTTACGACGTCCGCTCCCGGGGAACGGAAGCGTATATCAAGCTTGCTAAGGAGATTCTGAGCAATGACCAACGTAGCAGGGAATCCTCGTAAAGCGCTTGGTAAAGGCCTGTCCTCCCTCTTAGGCCCCAAACCGCCAGTTGCGGGCGGCCAAACGGCGACCCTGGAACCGGCCGCCCAAACCCCCACCGAACAGGTTGTTCACATCCGCTTAGAAGACATTGATCCTAACCCCCTGCAATGCCGCACGGTGTTCGACAATCAGCGTCTTCAGGAACTCGCCGATTCCATCCGTTCTAACGGCGTGATTCAACCGTTGGTTGTACGCCGAAGTCGGGGCCGGTTCCAGCTGGTCGCAGGCGAGCGCCGCTGGCGCGCGTCAAAGTTGGCCGGTCTGAAAGAAGTTCCGGCTCTGGTTCATGATCTCCCGGACGACCGATTGCTCGAGGTGACGCTCATAGAGAATGTACAGCGCGAGGATTTGACAGCAATCGAGATCGCCCGAGCATTTGAGCGCCTGGTCAGGGAGGTCGGCCTTAGTCACGAGGAGATCGCCCGCCGGACGGGCAAGGACCGGAGCACCATCAGCAACATGCTCCGTTTGCTCCGGCTGCCACCCGACGTGCAGCAGCTGGTTTCTGAACACCGCCTTTCGATGGGGCACGCCCGAGCGATCCTTTCGCTCCCGAGTGAAGATCTACAGCGTCAAGTCGCCGAGAAGACCGCCTCGCAAGGACTTTCGGTCAGGCAAGTAGAGCGCCTGGTTCACCGGATGACGGAATCCAGGGAACCCAAAAGCCCGGACGACCCCTCCGTCGACCCCAACTTGAAGGCAGCGGTTCAGGTCTTGGTAGAGGTGTTGGGAACCCGGGTGCGAATCGTCTCGCGTGCGCAAGGGCGTGGGCGCATCGAGATCGAATTCTATTCCGAGGAGGACTTGCAGCGGCTCTACGAGCTGCTTACCGGAGCCAAAAACTGATTGGTGCCGGCGGCTGGACTCGAACCAGCGACCTAGGGATTATGAGACCCTCGCTCTAGCCACTGAGCTACGCCGGCCCTCCCCTTCAAAAATACCAGATTATTCCCCGCAAACGGTGGTTGTCAAACGACACAAGGGAAACCCCTTTCCTATCCAGGCACATGGTGACCCACCCCGGCTGCGGGTGTTTGCTGCTGGGGTCTGGGAGAAGCTGCGGGAGCAGGCCCATGCCGGCGGGGTGGGGGTGTGGGCGAAGCCGAAGCGGAGCGCAG
>Ga0209381_1004162_pt1 | contig 13419 bp, 15 predicted proteins | sample DewCreD2012metaG_FD_184111 | JGI IMG/M metagenome (GOLD analysis project Ga0209381, IMG submission 184111) | Hot spring sediment bacterial and archeal communities from British Columbia, Canada, to study Microbial Dark Matter (Phase II) - Dewar... ...
CCTCTTATTATAATGGAAGATTTGGCATCGTTGGGAATTATTACCGAATTGCGTGTCAATCGTAGCGAAGTACCACTGCTTGATAATCTTGATCCTGAGAGGTGCTATCTTTCATGGGATGTAATACTGAAAACAAAAAGCAAAGAAGAAGCATTAGATGATGTGTTTATTTTTGTCAGGGACGACAATGACATTACAATTACAAATGTAACAAAAAATTATGTGGCACAACCTGTTATTGAGGATGTCCCTAAATTAGGCGAGCTTTTACTGTCAAAAGGTATGCTTACTGAGAAAGAATATGAAGATGTGTTAAGTGAGCATGAAAAGACAAAGAAGAAGGTTGGGGAGATAGCTATTACAAAAGGCTATATCGAAGAAAATGATGTTACATTGGCACTTAAGGAACAGGAGAATATTAAAAAGCATATCAGTACATCTACGCTGCGTGTGGATGCTAAAAAAGTTGATAACATCATGAATCTTTTGGGCGAGATGGTTATTGGATTTTCAGGGATCAAACGTATTGCCGAGGAAATAGAAGATGAAAAAGCATACCGCTTAAATAATGCACTGTATAGTGTTGATCGTATTATCCGTGAATTTCAGGAACACCTGATGCGCATACGCATGGTGCCAATTGGGCCTGTATTTGAACAATACAGGCGTTTTATCCGCGATACTGCTAAAGCACACGGAAAAACAATTCATCTGGAGATAGCTGGTGGTGATACAGAAATAGATAAAACTGTAATTGAGCGTATTAATGATCCGCTGAAGCACTTAATACGTAATGCGATAGATCATGGAATAGAAAGCCCACAGGAGCGAGAAGCAAAGGGGAAACCGCGTGAAGGTAAAATTTTACTGAAAGCGTATCACCAGGAAGGCAATATTTTTATAGAAGTAGGTGATGATGGGGCAGGCATTGATAAACAAAAGGTATTGCAAAAAGCGATTGCTACAGGAGTTATAAATAATACTGAAGATGTACCTGATGCAAAAATTTATGAATTGCTGTTTGCCCCGGGGTTTTCTACTGCACAGGCTGTTGGTGATCTTTCCGGAAGGGGTGTTGGGCTTGATGTGGTTAAGACCAATATTGAAGCATTGCGCGGTAGCGTTGATATACAAAGCCAGCCGGATGCAGGAACCACATTTATCATTAAACTTCCGTTAACATTAGCAATCATTGATGGCATGCTTGTAAAGGTAGCCCATGAAACCTTTATTATACCAATTCTTTCAATTGTTGAAAGTGTAAAGCCTGCAAAAAATGATATCAAGACAATTGAAAACAAGGGTTTGGTTGTTCATGTGCGTGGTGAATATGTTCCACTGCTTAAGCTTCACGATGAGTTTAAGTTGCCGCAAACTGTTGAAAATCCATGGGATGGGTTGGTGGTAATTGTCGAATCACAGGGCAAATCATTAGGGTTGGTTGTGGATGAATTGATTGGCCAGCAGCAGATTGTTATTAAAAGTTTAGACAGGGAAATAACTACTTCAAAGGCAATTTCCGGAGCCGCCATTTTAGGTGACGGAACTATCGCCCTTATTATTGATGTTCATGGTTTTATTAGTGCATAAAAATGATATTGTACAGATTGGATTTTGATGATGAATTTTTTTACCGATAGTCAAGTATTTGCACATCACTATGAATACCTGAAAAACCTTAAAGGTAATCAAAGCCAGCTTTTTGCTGATTTAATTCAGCATTTTACCACTATTAATCAACGTATTGAAGATTTTTTCTCTATGATACGTCCGTATATAAATTATTTTTACACTGCTGATGAAAACCTTCATGATACATTTTTGCATGATGTGATTGTTGGTACAAAAGAAGAAATTAATGGATACATAGAAACAATTGTAAAATATATGATAGATGACAGAAAGACAAATAAAGAAGTGGAGGATGCAATTAATAAAACACTTACATTGAGTAACAGTGTTGCGATGATAATAGATGCTGTTGAAGCTATTGACCTGTATGCCAAGAATACAATGATTATCTCAATAAAAGCCGGAATGGAAGGTACCACATTAACAACAATTGCACAGGAGATGTCGCATTTAGCTGACATGGTCAATACTGTTTCGGATGAATTTCAACAGATAATTGAATATCTAAATACCTTGCGAATAAAATTTGGTGATACCTGTCAAAATGTTGATGCTATCATTGAAAACTATCTTACTCAATTACAGATAAAGTTAAATAATTCAATTGGCGATATCATACAGCATCAAAAAAGGCTTTCGGTCAATGTTGAATCAATTGTTGCATATGCTGAACAGTTAAAAGCAAACATACAAAAAGTATTATTGGAATTTCAGATTGAAGACATTGTGCGGCAGGATATTGAAAAGATTCTTTTTGCAATTGAGGCATTGGAAGAAATTGGAAGTATTCATCAAGATGAAAGCAAAATATTGCTGTGGGGTATCTTACAGAAGTTGATATCGTTGGAACATGATTTTATGCATTTGTATAGCCGTGCGTCAACAGGTATGACAACTATGAAAAATAATGTTGAGGCTATAGCAGCTGATTATAGCAAGTCTTCAGAATCTGTATTTGATGGTAGTGAATTTGCTATTGAAAAAGTGTATAATTCCCTTGAATACTTGCAACAGGAGACAATCAGATACATTGATGATATTCTTGTGCAGAAGGCTTTGCTTTTGGATATATCCAATGATGTTGTTGTAGAATTATACAAATTCCAGGATTTCTTCCATAAGATACAGGATGTTGTACGGAAGTTTGATGTGGTGAATATGTTAACCCGAATTGAATTAGCACGGCACCAGCAGCTTCAAAAGACAATAGCAAGCTCACTTTCAGATATCAGCATAATGCCAAAAAAGATTAAGAAGATCGTTGAAGAGTCTGAAAACCTGTATAAAGATGTCATTGGCACTATGGAATCAACGTATCAGGTATACAAACAGGCAATGTCAATACAGGATGTTATTTTAAAAAACTGTGCCGAAAATTTAAAGAAAGTTTCATTAAAATTGTATGAGTCAAAGAAGTACTATGTAGATATATCCCAGCAAATAGAAAGAAATCTTAATGCTTTGCAACAATTTCTTGAACAAAAGGTGGAAGAAATTGAGGCATTTAAAGACATTGAAGAAAATCTAAAGAATTTTAGCGTTGTTTTGCTGGACGCAGGTGTAGAAAAAGTTATCCCTGATGAAGGACTTATTGACAAAACAATTGAAACATTAACAGCACACTATGGCAGTGATTATAAAGGCTTAATGTTAGTTTCGTTATTAAAGGAGTACTCTACTGAAAAAGCTGAAGATACTGTTATTGTTTTTTAAGTTCAAAGTTCAAGGTTCAAGGTTCAATGTTCAATGTTCAAAGTTTTCTGTTTAGATATAATGTGTTGGATAAATTTGTAATGTTAAGAATTTAGTGTATGTTATGATGAGGGGGATACATGTTTATAATAGAAATTGATGAATTTGTCAATGTTAAGCGTATAAAGCAATTTGCAGATGAGGTTGCAACAGTTTTTGCAACGGAAAAAGAAATAATTCTGGATTTTACCAAGGCAAAACGTTTAGACCTGTCGGTTGTGCAGGTTATTTTGTCGTTATTAAAATCAGCAAAGGAAAAGAAAAAAACAATAAAATTTAAAGGAGTCAATGAGACTATTAAAAAGCAATTAAAGTTGTGTGGGGTAATAAGGTAATTAATTTGATTTGATTATAAAAACTGTATATACTTTAGAGAGGGTTTATTATGAAATATATACTGATAATTGATGATTCACCAACCATACGGACAAGTGTTGAATACACATTAAAAGATACAGGGTATGGCATGATGCATGCTGAAAACGGTGTGGATGCATTGAATAAAATTCAGGAACTGGGGAATAAGGGCGATGAAATAGCGATGTGTATTGTGGATATTAATATGCCTCAAATGGACGGTATTACCTTTATAAAAAGATTCAGGGAAAATGATAAGTTTACACCAATTGTAGTGCTTACTACCGAAGCCGAAGAAGAAAAGATTCAGGAAGGCAAAAAAGCTGGTGCATCAGGTTGGATGATAAAACCATTTAAGGCTGAACAGCTTCAGTCGGTGGTTCATAAATTTTTACGATAGGGGGACAATATGAATATTGAAAATACTACTATTGAAAATAAGCCGGATATTGCTTCAACCGAACAATTTGTAACATTTAATATTGGCAATGAAACCTATGGAATAGAAGTATTAAAGGTTCAGGAAATAATTGGCATGACCCATATTACGCATGTTCCGAATACGCTTTCCTTTATGAAAGGTGTTATTAATCTTAGGGGTTCAGTGGTACCGGTTATTGATATGCGCAAAAAAATAGGAATGGAAGAGATAGAGTATAATGCATTTACTGTTATAATAATTACCGAGGTAAAAGGGAAGCTCATAGGGATGATAGTTGATTCGGTGCAGGATGTTGTTACCATTCCTGTTCAGAAAATACAGGATACAATACATTTTACTTCCCATGTGGCTACTGATTATATAAAAGGGATTGGCCAGATTGATGATAACCTTGTAATTATCTTAGATGTAGATAAGCTGTTGACATCTGATGAATTGGCTCATATAAAAACAGTTTAAAAATAAAATATGATTATTATGGCACGCTAGCTATGATACATGTTTTTGACTCAACTATAAAGAAACCAATACATATTTTGCTTCCGGGCGAATATCATGCTGCAAAAGATACTATCCTTTCAACTATTGTTGGCAGTTGCTTCGTTGTATGCTTATATGATGCTGTAAATAAAATTGGGGGCATGGGGCATTGCTTACTTCCGGTTTTATCTTCAATTCAAATGAAAAAGGAAGACATATACACGTATAATATCAACTTTATGGAACATATCATTGGACAGATGGTCAAATTAGGTGCAGACAGAAAGAATTTTATTGTTAAGATATTTGGAGGAACAGGTACATCGTATAACAGGCAATATACAAATGATTTTATTGAAGAGTTCTGCAAACAGGAAAATATGAATTTAGAGGCAATTGATATTGGCGGCAACTATCGCCGAAAATTATATTTTTTTTGTAATACCGGCAAGGTGCATAGGTATCTGGTAGAAGCTAATGATTCAGTATCTGAATTTATAAAAATGGAAAAAGAATTTATTGATAAAGTATTGGCCGACAAAGTGCAGTATGGCAATGTTATCTTATTTGAGTAATATATGAATAACCTGTATTACCAACAACTGAATCAGGAGGATTTTGATTTTATTAGAAGTATCGTATATAAGGAATCAGGCATTAAGCTTTCTGATATGAAGAAGGCATTGGTGCAATCACGCCTGCTTAGAAGAATGCGTGAGGTGGGGATTAATAGTTATGACCAGTATTGCGCATTCCTCAGGGAAAATTATGATGAAGAAATTGAAAATTTAATAAATTGCATCACTACCAATAAAACAGAATTTTTCAGAGAACGGGAACATTTTACTATTTTACAAAGGATTGTTGAACAGGAACTATCGCACAAAAACATTACCGTGTGGAGTGCCGGCTGTTCCACCGGCGAAGAAGCATACAGCATAGCGATAGTATTATTAGAAAGTAATTTCCACAAACAATTTACTATCATTGCAACAGATATTGATACCAAAGTTTTAGAAACAGCAAAACAAGGTATATACCCGTTAGAAGCTGTACAAACGCTTGATATTAATCTACTAAAAAAATATTTTTTGAAAGGCAAAGATGAGTATGCTGGATATGCAAAGGTAAAAAATTTTCTTAAAGAAAAGATTTTGTTTCAGCATCTTAATTTGCTTGATGAACGTTATATATTAAAAGGGCATTTTGACATTATATTTTGCCGCAATGTGATGATATATTTTGACAGAGAAGTGCAGGCAAAAGTTTTAAAAAAATTTTATGATTATTTGCCAAAGGGTGGCTATCTTTTCTTAGGATATGCTGAAGCTGTGGTAAGCAGTAATCTGCCTTTTCATTATGTAGCTCATTCGGTATATCAAAAACGATAAAACAGTACCAATGCTGTGTCTAAGAGGGTAGCTTATGTACATTAGGAATATGCACAAATTTAAAAAACCACTTAAAGTATTGTATCCTGGCGATTGTTATGTAAGCAAAGAAAATGAGTATATAGGTACTTTGTTAGGTTCATGTGTTGCTGTGTGCCTATATGATACTGTTAACAAAGTTGCAGGAATGAATCATTTTGTTTTACCAGGTAAGCTTGCCATGCTCAATTCAAAAAAGCAACGCGCTGTTGCAAACGATACTAAAAAAGAGATGTTAAAATATGGAACAAAATCCATTGAGAATTTGATAGCACAAATGGAACAATATGGCAACAGAAAACATATCGTGGCCAAGATATTTGGAGGCGGAAAGGTTTTAGATTATCAAACAACACAATACGGCATTTCAAATATGAATGTACGAATAGCAAAGATTTTATTGGAAATGGCCGATATTCCTATTGTAAGTGAAGATGTTGGTGGTACTGTTGCCCGTAAAGTTATGTTTGATGTTGAAAGCGGGAAGGTGTGGTGCAAACAATTAACTAAAGTTGAAGAAAAGGATACAACTTTTACTATGGAGTTACAGACAGTTGAATAAAATAAAAGTTCTTGTGGTTGATGATTCTGCAGTAATGCGCAAATCATTGACCGATATTTTAAATTCATCAAAGATAGAAGTAGTTGGTACTGCCCTTGACCCCTATATTGCAGTAAATAAGATAAAGCAGCTTAACCCAGATGTATTAACACTTGATATTGAAATGCCGCGTATGGACGGCCTTACCTTTTTGCGAAAGCTCATGATAGCAAATCCCATGCCGGTAATCATGGTAAGCGCGTTTACCGAAAAAGGCGCATTGCAGACTATACAGGCATTGGAATATGGCGCAGTTGATTTTATACTAAAACCGCGCTCTGACGATGCACAGGAATGGGAACGCTTTGCAACAGAATTACGTGAAAAGGTGTTGGCTGCAGCGCAAATTAAAAGCGAAAGGTTTACTACCAAAAGCAGAGAAAAGGCCATTGAGATTGAAGAGAAATTCACTGCTGATGTTATATTGCCTAAAACTATATCCAAAGTGCGAACAACTCACAGTGATGTCATCATTGCATTGGGTGCTTCCACAGGTGGTACGGAGGTTATTGCTCAAATTTTATCTAATCTTCATGAAAATGTGCCTGCTATTGCAATAGTACAGCATATGCCTGAAAAATTTACCGAAGCGTTTGCCAACCGTGTGAATAATAATTCCAGATTATATGTCAAAGAAGCTGCCAGCGGAGACAGGTTGTATAGAGGAACTGCGCTTATAGCGCCGGGGAATAGGCACATGTTAGTACGTGCCGATACCAATGGCTATTATGTTGAAATCAACGATGGACCGCCTGTTAACCGGCACAAACCATCGGTGGACGTGTTGTTTCGCTCGGTAGCGCAGGTGGTAAGTAAAAGTATTGGAATTTTGTGCACAGGCATGGGTGCTGATGGTGCCGAAGGTTTGGGTGAGATATTACAATCAGGGGGTATGACTATTGCTCAGGATGAGGCTTCTTCGGTGGTGTTTGGTATGCCACGCGAAGCTATTAAGCGCGGTGCAGCCCAAAAGGTTATGAATGTTGAACAGATGATTGCATATATAAATAACTTAGAATGAATCGTAATGTTTTTGTTTAGTAAAAAACTATAGCTGGCAAAAATAGTTTATTTCATTTCATTTCAGTATTTATTGCTTAAAAATAATTTAACATAAATACTTGTAAAATCCCGCCGCCTTTGGCGGAGGTATTTTACATTAATTTATTTTTGCACACAATATTATATTTAGGAATTAACAGTGATTTCATTTTATAAAAATGATTGATTTTGTGATAGTAGAATATTATATTTGTTATATATAAAAAGCATAGCAAATTTTTAATCAAAGGAGGAAATTGTGACGTATGGAAAAGGTTGAAGAGAAAGTGAACCGCTTGGAAACAGCATTTGAAGAATTTACCCGCACAGTTGGCCTTGAATTTAACAAGGTTTATAATGCCATAATGTTAAGTCACATAAATTATGACAGGATTTCGCAGGATATTGCTCAATTAGGTAATAGGATTGAAGCAACAAGGGAACTCCTTGACAATTTTATTAAGGAATCTGAAAAGCAGCGACAGGAGGATAGGCAAAGGTTTAATGAATTCAAAGATGAAATGAAAGAATTCAAGGATGAGATGAGAAGCTTCAAAGAAGGTATGGAAACGTTTAAAGAGAGAGTGGAAAATTTTATTGATGGTGTTAATCAATTCAAAGATGAGATGAAAGAATTCAAAGATGAAATGAAAGACTTCAAAGATGAGATGAAAGAATTCAAAGATGAGATGAAAGACTTCAAGGATGAGATGAAAGACTTCAAAGATGAAATGAAAGACTTCAAAGATGAGATGAAAGAATTCAAAGATGAGATGAAAGACTTCAAAGATGAAATGAAAGATTTTAAAGATGATTCAATCGATTTTAAAGCTGAAATGAGGTCTTTTAAAGATGAGATGCGTGAAGAGCATAGGAAGATGAATAGGCAGTGGGGTGAATTAGCCAATAAAATGGGCACCATTGTTGAAGATATAATATACCCTGCAACGCGGCCGGTACTGGAAAAGTATTTTAACTGTGAATTAGAAACCACAATGATGAATATTACCCGTAAAAAAGACGGTATAAAAGATGAATTTGATGTTATAGCCGTAAGTGCTGATAAGGTTTTCCTTATTGAAGTTAAATCAACAATGCGTCAGCAGTATGTAGATGATTTTAAAAATAAAAAGCTTGAACGGTTTAGGTTTTTATTCAGTGAATACAATGACAAAACATTAGTGCCAATACTGGCAACACTTCGTTATGAAGATTCAATGTTAGCGTATGTAACCCGTAACAATATCTATGCAATGGCATATAGAGAATGGGATTATATGGATATACTCAATTTTGAGGACATTACTATTTGATATTTAGCTTTTACTATATAAATAAAAAATAATCCCCATCCGTTTGATGGGGATTATTTATTTTATGCCAAAAAACTCAATAAGCCTGGTTTCTTCAAATACTTTACGCAAAGATGAGCTTATTGCAATAATCTGGATGTCTTTACCTTTTTTTTGTAAATCCTGCTTTTTCCACATGAGATAGCCCATCAGTGTAGATGGCAGATAAATAGTTTTTGATAAATCAAAATAAATGACAGTGGCACCGCTTAACAAAAGCCGTTCAACAGCATATTCCACTTCCACTTTATCATCAGGGGTGGCTTTTTCACAATGCAATGTAATGGTGTTGTTTTCTACTGTTACCATAATTTATTGGACTAAGTATGCATCCAAAGTTGTAAACGATAAAGATTTAGTGTTTATTGTAAGATTAGGAATAGTAATTGAATATACGTTATTGCTATTTGGCCCAGTAAATGTAAAAGAGACATCATTAAAATTGGCTGTATATTTAACTCCATTTTCAATAACCGTTACTGTTCCTGATTTACTGCCTGAAGTTAAATCACCAGAGTAATAAATAAACACCTTAAAGCTTCTGTTGGTTTTAGGATTCGTTCCCAAAGCAATGCCTACATTACCTGTGTTATTAACATTTGATAAAATGATTGCATAGTCATCTGTTGTAGATGGGTTGTAATTATTTGTACCAAATGTAACATTAAAACTTGTTCCTTTCCCTGTTAAATTAGGAGTGATAGTAGTAACATCACCGGGCTTTATCTTGAAATCACTGCTTGATGAACCTGATGACTGGTCACCACAAGAGATTGTGGTTAACACAGCTAATGCGCATACAAATAGTGCAATAGTATTTTTCATAGGAAATACTCCGTTGTTATAGTATCGGTTTTCATGGTCTAAACATTTACTAATAAAATGTAATAGTACATTATGGGTATAAGTGATAAATACTTGCTTCAAGAGCCTCAACAAGCGTTGATTTCAACATCAAAACACATTATTGCTGAGATTCATGAAGAAACCACATTTTAAAACAAATAACCATCTTCTATTACCATAGCAAAATCTATGCTAAAGCGTCAATATTTTTATGTCGCTTGTAGTGTATTGAGTGTTTGTAAACATTCTTTGTTACAATTGAAAAATACTTGCAAAAAATAAATTAAATGCATAATTATAATAAAAATATACTTTGGGTGGATATCATGAATTTAGAAACATCCAATGCTGCCAATTTTACTGGGGACCACACCCGGAATTGCTGAAAAACTACACGTAAATTACAATAATACGTTAACTTACAAAATATTGTTGACATACACATCAATATACATACAATAATATACTGTAACAAAAGGAGTGGTGTCATTTATCTAAAGAAAAGGAGGTCGTCCCCTTATGAATGGCGATGTGCTTATCCAAAACATTATTAATCTTTTTGTCATGGCAATCATATTAGAAGCAGCAATCATGGCCATTTTCTCCATGTCTGCTTTCCGTGATATGAAAATGAATCGTGCTGTTGAAGCTACCAGAGATGTCATTGTATTGCTTGCTGCTTTTTTCTTGTGTTACAAAGTTGATGTATTGCATGTTTTCAGGGGTACTGGATTAAAAATACCGGTTCTTTTTGACATTATTATCAGTACACTGGTGTTAACACGTATGACAAATTTTGTAAGGCAGGTGTTCAATAGGTTACGTCAGGACTAATGAAATTTTTTAGGGAATAGATTCTTATAAAGCAATAGTCTATTGTAAGGAACTATCGCCAAAAAATAAATGGTATTTTTTTAATACCACACAACACAAAAAGCCGCACTACAAGGTGTGGTTTTTTTGCACGGTTTCCGAAGGGGGCTACATAGTATCAGGATTTTTTAACCCTATTGTCAACTGAGTAGCTGGTATTCATCACTTCGTTATATTTGTCAATAATAGCATTTGTGATGAGGTCCCGTGCTTCCTGCGTAATAGGGAAGAACAGGTCAATGTACTCACCATTTTTGCGCTTGTTTGACGGCATACCAATAAAGATACCCTTGTCACCTTTTACAATGCGCAAATTTTTAACAACAAACCTGTCTAACAAAGTGATGTTGGCAAACCCCAGAGTTTTCCCTAAATTATCCTTGGGAAACACCCTAACTTCGGTAATAATGTCGTTCATGTGATCACCACCATACCGTATATATAATTGTATAAATTATACAATTTAGACTTATTATAAGTCAAGCACTATTTTTTATCTATGTGTAGGTATCCATTTAATTGCTTTTGTATAGCATACTTTTTTATCATTTTTGTAATTTTTTTATGGGCGATAGTTACTGCTGTTGTTGCATTGATATATATTTTTTTCTAAATAATAACCCACAGAGGAACAATACTAAAAATAAACCTATTGCAGGAGCCATTAAGCCCAACAAAGCATTACATGTAACCTGGCGCAATAGCTGCACAAGCAGTATCGATATATTTTCAGATGGTTGAATCAACACTAATGGTGTGCACAGTGTAATTAATGCAATAGATACTATAACAATAGAAGGATATATAAAAAGGCGCTTAAGCCAGAGTATTTTTTTTACTCTTTCAGCAGATGCGAAAATGATAAAAATCAAATATGCTATGACGCAGATAAATGTCCCGTATACAATATACGAGCTGTATGACAAAAATTGTATAAGTGGAATTATTAATTCTGCAGTATTTCCTGTAAGTATAATATTATGTTTATAAAAGGTTCCGTTGGAATACCATAGCCCTGCTTTTTTTACATAACTATTTGCCAGCCATTCACCAATTGCTGTATCAGCAAACTTAAACACTGTTATAAAGAAAACCCTGTTTTTAAGATTTTGTGTATTCTTTATTTCTTCAACTAATATATCGCTAATCAAATGTTTTTGTTGCCCGTTATCATTTATCCATAAGCTTATGGTTATATCGGGTAAAAGTATTTGCGTAACTTTTTGGGGATATAATGGATTGCTTGAATTTGTTAATTCTAATATGTATTCTGATTTTATTGTATCGTATGAAGTAAAAAAGGTAGTATATTTTTCAAAAAGTGGTAAAAGTTTTTGGTCAATAAATTTTTCATTAATTATTGTGGTTAATACTGGTTTTAATGTTTCCAGGTCATCATTAAGCTGTGCTGCAAATGTGCTGCGATGCTTTTGTATAATTTCATTTGCTTCTTCCTGCTTTTCGTTGTATAGTTCTTGGGCTTCATTAAATCTATCTTCTAATTCTTCTAACTTTATTTGTGCTGCTTTTATGTCTTCTTTGTGTTCTTTACGGTATGTTTCAATGGTTTCAATTTGCTTTTGTAGTTTTTCCATTTCTGCAATTTTATTTTGTTTAAATGCTTCTTCATTGGGGAATGCTGCTTTAACATCGTTATAATGAAGGCTTTTTATTTCTTCATATTGCTTTTGCAACTTTTCGTATTCTTTTGTTTTATTAATGATTTCATAGGCTTTAATTGCTTCTTCATATTGTTTTTGTATTGCCTGATATGTCAGTGCATAAGAAGCAAGCCCAACCTTTTTATCAATTTCATCCTGAATAGATTGTGTTATCTCAAGGTTTTTTGCTTTTACAAATATATCAATAAAATCCGTGTGTTTTAAAACATATGCATAAAATGCAGGTGTTGTTACTATGGTTAATAAAATTGAAAGAACAAGGAGTACTGGTATGATAACAATAGCAAAAACATTTACAATTGAAAACAAAATTCCTTTATTGTGTTTCATGGAAAACTCCTATATTTATTTATTCAAATGTAATTATATTCACTAATTGTCATTTCATATCAAACACGCTGAGAGCTTTTAAAAAAATTAATAATGTTAAACACATAGTGTTTCAAAATTACGTATTAAACTTATTTTGTTAATGTTGAATTATAAATCTCCGTTGCCTTTGGATGTGGAAATGCATAAATATTTAATATTTATAACATTTTATCATTTTGCAGTATTTTACAAAATGATGTATATAGCTTTTATATCACTTGTATCATTGCGGCATTTCATTATGCCGCCTTCTTTTTAATTAATATTAAATATATTAAATATACTGTCAATTATTTTTATCTTGACACATTTATTTGTGAACGTAAGTATATAAAGCACATATACGGTGTTAGGGGAATGTATGAAGAAAATCGTAACATTTGCTGTAACAGCAATAATTTCTATACCTGCCTTGTTGTTTCCGCAATCTGCAAAAGATATCATTGAAAAATCAGAATCGGCCATTCGCGGCAATACATCTAAATCAACAGTAGCTATCACCATAAAAACCCGCCGTTGGGAACGCACCTTAAAGCTTGTATCATACGATAATCGTTTA
>Ga0209381_1004177_pt1 | contig 13383 bp, 10 predicted proteins | sample DewCreD2012metaG_FD_184111 | JGI IMG/M metagenome (GOLD analysis project Ga0209381, IMG submission 184111) | Hot spring sediment bacterial and archeal communities from British Columbia, Canada, to study Microbial Dark Matter (Phase II) - Dewar... ...
CGAGCTGCGGCAGACGCCGGGCGATGCGGGGTCGAATCTGCTGACGGTGATTTCGGGGGGCTCGGACGCGCAGTTCGAGCTGAACGGGGTGGCGATGCGGTCTGCGTCGAACACGATCACGGGGGCGGTGGCGGGGGTGACGCTGGAGCTGAAGGCGACGCTGGGTCCGGGGCAGACGGCGGACGTGCGGGTGCGGCCGTCGGCGGCGGGCGTGGCGGGGGCGCTGCAGAGTTTCGTGACGGCGTACAACAAGCTGGTGGAGAAGCTGGACGCGCAGACGGGCGAACGGCGGGGGGCGCTTCAGGGCGAGTCGTTCGTGCAGGATCTGAAGGCGGCGCTGCGCGAGATCACGGGCTACCGGGGAACGGGACCGCGGGGGAGCCTGTTCGAGCTGGGGGTGTCGATCGGATCGGACGGGGTGATGACGTTCGATGGCTCGGTGGTGCAGAGCCTGGGCGAGGGCGAGATTCCGCAGGTTTTCGCGCTTCTGGGCGATGGGAGCACGGGGCTTTCGGCGCTGGAGGGGCGGCTGGCGCAATACAGCGACCCGATGACGGGCTCGCTGGCGGCGTTCATCCAGAACCTGGACCGCGCCGATCAGCGGCTGACGGACCAGATCAATGCGATCTACGAGCGGGTGAGCGCGACGCGGCTGACGCTGGTGGCGCGGCTGCAGGCGGCCGACACGATGCTGGCGCGGCTGGAAGGGCAGAAGACGATGCTGAACGCGGCCATCGAGAGCCTGCAGACGGTGGCGTTCGGGAAGCGGCCGAACAACTCATGAGCGTGCTGGACAGGCCATTGTCGGAGCTCGCGGCGGCGAGCGAGGAACTGCTGCAGCTGCTGCGGCGGCGCGACCCGCAGTATCTGGAGGCGCTGGAGCGGCGGCAGCGGCTGCTGGAGCAGATCCGACAGCTCTGCCGGGAGGGCGGCGCGCCGCCGTCGGCGCGGGCGGCGCTGGAGCGGGTGAGGCAGCTGGGGGAGGCGTGCGAGCAGGAGGCGCGAGCCATGCGGCGGGAAGCGGCTGAAGCGCTGGCCGGGCTTGGGGCCCACGAACAGATGGCCGCATCGCTGGAGCGGCTGGCGGCGGCAGCGGAACCGGCGCTGCTGGATGTGCGGGCCTGAGGGCCGCTAGCGGCGGATGGCGATGGTCGGCAGCGAGGTGCGCGAGCCGTCGGGCATGCGGTTGCTGGCCATGCTGCGGTAGATGACGGCAAAGCCGTAATTGCCGTCGGCGCCGACCTGGGGCACGCGGATGCGGACGCGCCACACGCCGGGCTCGTCGGGATCGAGCGTGGCTGCGAGCACAGCGGCCTGGATGGCGCCGGAGGAGGTGATGACAAAAGCCTGGACATCACCGACGGGGACTTCGCCTCCGGGGGCTTCCCCATCCGGCGGAAGGCCGTCGACGGGGCCGGTTCCGGTGAGGAAAACGGTGAGTTCCTGGCCAACGGACGCCGGGCTGGAAGCGCTGTTGGGCGAGCCGTTCTGATTGACGGCGCGCGCCTGGCCCTGGGTGGCGGGGTTGGTTCCCGAGAACAGGACGGCCGGAGAGGCATTGGACATGGTGATATAGGCGTGGGCGAGGATTTCGCCTGTGGAGGGCCGACGGACGAGGAACTCGGCGAGGCCGGAGATGGGAGCGTCTTTGGGGACGATGAGGCGGAGGGAGGTTTCATCGACGCGGAGGAGAGGAGCGGGCAGTCCTTCGACGAGGACTTCGACATCCGACAGGTTCCTGGGCAGCGGCGCGCCGGCGGCTTCTGCGGGCGTGCCCGTGAAGCGGGCGCCGTCGGTCTGGAGGAGCACGATGGTGGCCGGAGCGACGCGGGGGAAGCCGCTGGCGCCGTTGATGACGGCGTGCAGCGGGTAGTGCATGGTGATGCGGTGGGCGGCGTCAGCGACGTAGAGGGCGCCGTTGTTGTCGAGGGCGAGGGTGCGGGGGCCGTAAGTCAAGAAGCCGTAGTTCCACTGGGGCGCAGAGGCGAACAGCAGCTCTTCGTATTTCGGGTAGCGGAGGACGCGGCTCTGGCGGCCGTCGGCGATCCAGATGTCGCCGCTGGAGCGGTTGACTTTGACGTCGACGGGGGAAACGTTGCGGTTGCCGGCGGCGAGGTTGAGGGCAAGGCCGGGGCCGCTGCCGTCAGCGAGGAACTCGGCGCGCTCGAAGACGAGGAGGCGGCTGTTGTTGGCATCGGCGACGTAGATGCGTTCGGAAGCATCGACTGCGACGGAGAGGGGGAAGTTCATGCGGGTGAGATCGCTGCCCGGGGTGGCGGATTCGCCGTCGGGCTGGCCGAGAATGACGGCGGCAGGCTGGCCGTTTTCGAAGGGACCCTGGAAGACGAGGACGCGATGGTGGGCGGGATCGGCGGCGATGACCTTGCCGTCGCCTGTGACGGCCACGCTGACGGGGCGGAAGAGGCGGTCGCGGCGGGGCTCGCCGTCGGGGGTGGTTTCGAAGTCGGGCTGGCCGAGGACGACATCGGCTTCAGGGTGGCTCGCCCAGCTGTCAAAGGGGCGGGGAAAGCGGAGCAGACGGCCGTTGCCGGTGTCGGCGACCCAGAGATTGCCATCGGGGTCGACGGCGACGGAGGAGGGCAGGAGCAGGCCGGTGCGGGTGGGCTTGGCGGGGTTGTTGTGGGGCGAATTGACGAGGCTTCGGGTCAGTCCCACCTGGCCGATGAGGAGGTCGGCCGTTTTCCCGAAGTCGAACTGGCGCGCATCCCAGTAAGCCAGGACGCGGTTGTTGCCCGTGTCGGCGATGTAGAGGTGGGGCGGTTCATCCGGGTTGGAAGGGTAGTGGAAGGCCATCGCAGGGCCGATGCCGAGCGAAACGATCTGATTGCCGGCGATGACCTGGAGCGCGCCGCCGCTGAGCTCGCGGCCTTCGAGCATGTTGGGCGAGCGGAGACCGAATTCGAGCTGGCCGTAAAGGGCGTCGGCGGGCAGGGGGATGTGGTTGGCCGCATCATACGGCAGGCCGAGGACACGGTGGTTGCCCTGATCGACGATGAACATGCGGCCGGCGGCGAAGGCGCCGGAGACGGGAGAGCGGAGCGATTCGGCCGTGGGTTCGGCGAACTGCCAGCGGTTGGGGGTGTTCTGGCTGAAATCCTCCTGGCCGAAGACGGCGCTCATGCGCGGGGAAATCTGTCCCTGGAGGGGATCTTCAGGAGGCCAGCTGGCGACGGGGTCGTAACGGACGACGCGGTTGTTGTAGGTGTCGGCGACAAAGAGGTAATCGCCCTCGCACCACAAGCCCTGAGGACCGCCTGCAAAGATGACCGTGGAGCCGCTCTGCCCGAGGCGGAAGCCGAAGGTGAAGGGGTTGACGGCAGCCAGCGGCTCCGAACCCGTCCGGGCGATGTAAATGCCGAGGAGGCGTGAAGCTGCCTGGCCGTTGGAGAAGGGCGGCCGCCAGACAAGGATGCGGGCGAGGTCGTCGGCAAAGAAGAGATTGCCCCGGGAATCGAATGCAAGCGGACCGCCGAAGCGGATGCTGTTGCGGAGCAGGCGGTCGCCGCGGGCGGGGTCGGCGCGGCCGGCGTTGGGGGTGGCAGTGACAAAGTCGGGCTGGCCGAGGACAAGGTCGGCGGCGATGTCCCTGGGAGAGGCGCCGGTGTTGGAAGGACCGCGGACGTCGGAGGCGGGGTAGCGGAGGATGCGATGGTTGCCCGAATCGCTGAGCCACAGGTTGCCTTCCGGATCGAACGCGATGGAGGCGTTCTGGATGCCGCCGGTGTTGGCGCCGTTGGTCCTGATGGTGGAGGCGGTGGGCGGGGCTGCGGACGAGGTGCTGCGGTTGGGGAGGTTGGTGCGAAGATTGGGCTGCCCGATGACGAGGTCGGCTCTGATGGCCTCTCCCCCGGGCTGCTCGAAGGGTTTCGGAAACCGGAGGATCCGGTTGTTGCCGGCATCCATGACGAACACGTTCCCCTGGGCATCCACGGCGACGGAGCTGGGTGCGTACAGGGAGCTCGTAAAGGCGCCGGATGCGCTGATATTGACAGCTGCGCTGGAAGAGAAATTGCGCTGGCCGAGAACCAGATCGGCGGGGCGGCCCATCGACGCGAGGCTGGCGTCGCGCCAGCCCAGCACCCGATGATTGCCGGTGTCAGCGATGTAGAGGGCGGGAGGGGAGAGGCTGGTGTCCACAGCGACGCTGTTGGGCCCGTAGAGGCTGGCGGGCTTGGCCATGTTGGGGGCGAGAGCCGCGGGGGCGGCCAGATCGGCCAGGCTGCGCGGTTTGTCGGACTGGCCGAAGACTTTGGCCGGCAGCGGATTGAGCGTTTGCGCGGGCGCAGCCGTTCCCCACAATGCCGCCAACACGGCCGCATAGAGAATGATTCGTTTCATCGCACGCACCCTCCCTGGGAACTTCAACACTGCCTACATTATGAACGGATTTCCTGTCACACGCTGGAAACCAACGTTCCAACAGGGCCAGTACGGCAGCAATGGTACACTCGTACTTGAGCACGAACGGGGGCACTCCGCAAAAGCCAAAGATCTGCGCCGTCAGCTACCTGAACACGGCGCCGCTGGTGTGGGGGCTTCTCCACGGGCCACAGAAAGACGCTGCGGATCTGGAATTTGCCGTTCCCTCGGAGTGCGCCCGCAGAGTGGTGGAGGGCGGGGCCGACCTCGGCATAGTCCCCGTGATCGAAATGGACCGGCACGGCCTGACGCCGGTCTCCAGCCTCTGCATCGCCTGCCGGGGGGCGGTGCGGAGCATCCTGCTGTTCACGCGGAAGCGGTGGGAGGAGATCGAGACCCTGGCCGCGGATGCGGGCTCGCGGACTTCGGTGGAGCTGGCGCGGATCGTGTTGCGCGAACGGTTTGGGGCCTCGCCCCGGGTAGCAGCGATGCCGCCGGATCTGAACAGGATGCTGGCGGCAGCCGACGCGGCGCTTCTGATCGGGGACGCAGCGCTGGCGGTGGAGCCGGAGACGTCAGGGCTGGAGTGGCTGGATCTGGGGCAGGCATGGTTCGATCTGACGGGGCTGCCAATGGTGTTCGCGGTATGGGCGGGGCGCAGGACAGCGGCTCTGGACGGCGTGGAAGCAGTGCTCGAAGGCTCGTTTTCTTACGGCTGGGCGTCGCTGGACGCTATCATTAGAAGCGAGGCCGAATCGAGGGGCTTTTCCAGAGAGCTGGTGGCCGGTTATTTCGAGCGGAACGTCGTCTACCGGATGGGAGCGGCGGAACGCGCCGGCCTGGAGGCCTATCTCGCCGCCGCGCGCGGGCTGGACGGCGCGGAGAGGGCCGGACGAGGGATTTCCGATGATGACGCAGAAAGAAGCCGCCGAGCTGTTCCGCAGCGATGATCTGATCGGCATCGGCATGGCCGCCGACGCCGTCCGCCGCAAGTGGCACCCGGAAGGGGTGGTTTCCTACATCATCGACCGGAACATCAACTACACCAACTTCTGCACCGAGTATTGCAGCTTCTGCGCTTTCTACCGCCCCATGGGGCACAGGGAAGGCTACGTGCTCGACACGGAGACGATCTGCGCGAAAATCCAGGAGACGATCGATCTGGGCGGCACGGGCGTGCTGATGCAGGGCGGGCTGAACCCGGAGCTGAAGATCGAGTGGTACGAGGACCTGCTGCGGGCCATCAAGCGGCGGTTCCCGCGCATCTGGCTGCACTGCTTCTCCGCGCCGGAGATCTGGTGCATTGCGGAGACAAGCGGGCTGACGATCCGGGACACGATCGCGCGGCTGCGGGACGCGGGGCTTGATTCAATTCCCGGCGGCGGCGCCGAGATCCTGCATGACGACGTGCGGCACAGAATCTCCCGGCTGAAGTGCACGTCGCAGGAGTGGGTGGACGTGCACATGACGGCGCACCGCCTGGGGATGAACACGACGGCGACGATGATGTTCGGCTGCGGCGAGACGATCGAGCAGCGGGTGCACCATCTGGAGGTGGTCCGCCGCATCCAGGAAGAAACGGGCGGATTTACGGCATTCATTCCATGGTCCTTCCAGCGCGAAAACACGTCGCTGGGGCGGTTTGTCAAGGAGGAAGCGACGGGCGTGGAGTATCTGAAAACGCTGGCGATTTCGCGCCTTTATCTGGACAACGTTCCGAACATCCAGTCGTCGTGGGTGACGCAGGGGCTGAAGGTGTGCCAGGTGGGGCTGCGGTTCGGCGGCAACGACGTGGGCTCGATCATGATCGAGGAGAACGTGGTGAGCGCGGCGGGGGCGCGGAACCGGGCGTCGGAGGAAGAGCTGAGGCGGATCATCCGCGACGCAGGCTTCATCCCGAAGCAGCGGGACACGCTGTACCGGACTTACTTCCTGAATTGAACCGCCTGTGAAGCGGCGGCGCGGAGAGCGCTCTCCACGCCGCCGGCGTGAAGCAGGCCGGGGACGAAGAATTCGAGCTGGAGGCGCGCTTCGTCTTCGTCGAATTCCTCCGCCGAGGCCCCGAAGCGCGCGGGCGCGCCGGCGATGGCGGCGCCGAAGAGCGCCCACCAGCGGGCCCTTTCCGCGGCGCGCACTTCAGCAGTCTGTTTCGTGCGCCGGGCGATTTCCTCGATCGCGGCGGCCACGTCCTGCACGCGGGCGGCATCGTCGCTCAGGTTGAAGGTGAGGAAATGGCGGTGGGAGCGGTCGCGCGGGGCCTGCGCGCTTCCTGTCTGGAAAGCGTCCAGCAGCAGCACCGCCCTGCCTGCGGCCCGCAGCGCGCGGAATTCCTCCGTCTGCTCCGCGGCCGCCATGCCGCCGGGGTGCAGCAGCAGAACCGCGGGCGCGCGGCCATCGAACCACTTTGAAGGCAGATCCGCGAAGCGCGGGCGGCTCTGCCAGTGGAAAGCCGCGCGGAGCCGCTCGCGGGCCTCTTCCCCGCTCATCTGGCGGGCCGCGGCGCGGGCCATGCGCTTCCACTGCGGGAACAGCTCTTCGAAGGAAAGGGCTCCTTCAGGCAGCCTGCGCCCGTGGAAGACCAGCATGTCCTGCAGCCTCTCCACCGTGGCGTTGCGCTCGCGCCACGGGGCGCGGTCCGGCGCGAGATGTTTGCGGAAGAACTCGTAAACGGCTTCGCGGCTCTCTTTGTGGTAATTATGCGGGGCGTCGAACTGGACGGCTTCGATCATTTCCGGTTTTCCGTACAGCTCCCAGACTTTCCGCATGGCGGGAAACTCCACCTTCGGCACTTCGCGGGTCCAGTCGCCCGTGGCGGAGACGAGAAGAAGCGGGCGGGGAGCGAAGAGGGCGGCGATCTCGATGTTGCTGGTTCCGATGCGGAGGCCGGGCGCGTTTTCGCAGACGCAGCCGCCCTGCATCAGGCCGCTGACCATATTGACGGGAGCAGCGGCGGCAATGCGGCTGTCGACGGCGGCCAGCAGGAAGGTCTGCGTGCCGCCGCCGCTGGCGCCGGTCATGGCGAGGCGCTGCGGATCGACATCCGGAAGGGACTCAAGAAAATCGGCGGCGCGGATGGAATTCCACAGCTGCAGTCCGAGCGGCGTGAAATTCCAGAGCTGGTATTCGGGACCGGTGAAATCGTGCGGCGCCTGCACCGTGTCGTTGTAGCCGAGCATGTCGTAGGCGAAGACGACGAAGCCGTTGCGGGCGAAGTTGGCGGCGAGCAGAGGCGTGGAGCAGAGCGCGCTGTTCTCCAGGCGGCCGTAGGGCCAGTGCCCGTGCGGGTGGAGAATGGCGGGATGGCGGCCCGGTCCCTTTGGACGGTACAGGTTGCCGCCGAGCCAGAAGCCGGGCAGTGTCTCAATAGCCACTTTTTCGACCGCGTAGCCGTCGCGCTCGATGCGGCCTGTCGACAAAACCGCCAAAGGATGTTTCGGCGGGGCCGGCCACAGGCCTGCAGCCGCGAGGATCTGGCGGCGCAGGGCCTGCTGCCGCGCTTTCCACGCATCGAGGCTGTCCGGGGCCTGGAAGGAGACGCGGGTGCCGGTGTTGGGAGTGTCCGTGTTGCGCCGGTCGGCGCCGACGGCGAAGAGGGAGAGGACGAGGAGCAGGCAGAACCGCATGTCAGCGGATTGTATCGCCGTTGGGGACGAAACGCCTGCGGAAGTCGTAGAACTGGAGGCGGCAGAAGCGGCAATACAGCAATGGAGCTCCCAGCCAGCGCCAGAGCGTGCTGAGCGGGCCGCGGTACATGCCTTCGATGGGATCGCGCTTGGCGAGCAAGAGGAGGTCCGTCGTCGCGCAACGCGGGCAACGGGCGATGCGGGACAGCTGCGGGTAGACGACCGTGATCGGCGCGGCAGCTTCAAAGCGGCAGACGGGGCAGCGGTAGATGGCGGCGTGGCGGAGTTTCTCGAGGAAAGACCGTTTGCGCCGCACCAGCGGCTTCTGTCCGCAAACAGGGCACTGCTGGAGTTGAATGGCCGCCATTTCCGCGTCGAAGGTTGGAATCAAATTCCCCAATATACACGGTACGCCACGATGGGGACGATGACACGGCGGAAGCGGGCGTGTAGGATATGCGTGGACTGATGGCCGCCCGATCCGCCGTTGTTCCGCTTGCCGTGCTTCTGGGAGCGATGATGCACCCGGCTGCCGCAGCGCAGGCGGCCTTGCGCGCGGGGGCCGCGCAGGCGCGGATCACGCCTTCGGAGCCGCAGCCGCTGGCCGGGTATTTCCGGGAAAGGCTCTCCACCGGAGTTCAGGACGACCTTTGGGCCAAAGCTCTGGTGCTCGACGATGGCGCGCAGGGGCTGGCGGTGGCGGTCTGCGACGTCATCGAGGTTCCGGCCGGCGTTGTGGAGAAGGCGCGGCGGCTGGTGCAGCAGCAGACGGGCATTCCGCCGGAGAGGGTGCTCATCGGCGCCACGCACACGCACACGGCGCCGGACGTGGAGGGCCGGTTCGCCGAATGGCTGCCGGGCCGGATCGCGGAAGCCGTAGCGGCCGCAGCGAAGCAGATGCAGCCGGCGCGGATCGCGCACGCGGCAGGCAGCGAACCGTCTCTGGTGTTCAACCGGCGGTTCTTCATGACGGACGGTACAGTCGGCTGGAATCCCGGCAAGCGGAATCCGCGGATCATCCGGCCGGCGGGGCCGGTGGACCCGCGGGTATCGGTCATCACGGTGGATTCCGCATCCGGCGCTCCAATCGCCACGCTCGTGAATTACGCGCTGCATCTGGACACCGTGGGCGGCACGGAGCTGTCGGCCGACTATCCGTACACGCTGGCGCGGCTGGTTTCGGGGGCGCGGGGCGGCGGCGTGACGATGTTCTCCATCGGCTGCGCCGGGAACGTAAACCATCTCGACGTGACGGACGCGCGCCCGCAGAAAGGGCACGAAGAAGCGGCGCGGATCGGCACGGTGCTCGCCGGGGCGGTGATCCGCACGCTGGCGGGGCTGGAGCCGGTGCGCGAGCCCCGGCTGCGCGCGGCCAGGACGGTGCTGACGCTGCCCGCCGTGACTCACACAACCGAAGAGCTCGAGTGGAGCCGCGCCGCAGCGGCGCGGTGGGACAAGGGCGAAAACCTGCCGTTTCTCGACATCGTGAAGGCGCGGCGCGTGCTGGATCTGGAATCGCGCCGCAACGCGCCTTGCGAGGCGGAGGTCCAGGTGCTGGCTGCAGGCGAGGACGTTGCGTGGGTGGGCCTGCCGGGCGAGATCTTCGTGGAGCTGGGCCTGGACATCCAGAGGGCTTCGCCTTTCCGGCATACGGTTGTGGTCTCGCTCGCCAACGGCAGCCTGGGCTATTTTCCGGACCGGAAGGCATGGAGGGAGGGCAATTACGAAGTGGCAACCGCACGGTGCGCTGAATCCAGCGGGGAGCAGCTCGTGGAGGCCGCACTGCGCCTTCTCAGGGATTTGAAACGATGAACCTGACCCGAAGATCGATCCTTGCCGCGCCCGCCGTGCTGCGGGCGCAGAACCGCACGGAACGGCTGCGCGTGGCCGTCATCGGCACGGGCAACCGCGGGGCCTATCTGCTGGAACAGCTGCTGCAGCTCGAAGGCGCCGAAGTCGCGGCCGTGTGCGACATCCTGCCGGAACGCGCCGACGCGGCGGCGACAGCCGTGGCGAAGAAGGGCGGCGCGGCGCGGACCTTCACCGATTACCGACGCATGCTGGACGAGATGAAGGATCTCGATGCGGTGATCCAGGCGGCGCCGGACTACACGCACCGCGAGATCGACATCGCCGTGCTGGAGCGCGGCCTGCACCTGTACGCCGAGAAGCCTCTGGCGCTGACCGTCGAGGACTGCCGCGCCGTGCGCGACGCGGCGCGCCGGGCCAAAGGGGTGATGCAGGTGGGTTTCCAGCTGCGCCATGATCCGGCGCGCGCGGCGGCGATGCGGTGGATCCACGAGGGCAGGGCCGGGCGCGTGCTCGTCTGCCATGGGATGCGGCACGGCGGGGACCTGCCGCGGAACATCCCGTGGTATTTCGATAAAACAAAATGCGGCGATATTGTGGTTGATCAGGGGATCCACATTCTGGACCTGTTCCGCTGGGCGATCGGCAGGCCGCCGCAGCGCTGCTACGGGGACGGCGGAACCTCCCTCTTCGTGGACACGCCGCCGGGGCGGACGGTGATGGACCATTGCAGCCTGATCTATGAATTCGAGGGCGGGGTGCAGATCAATTTCAGCCACCACTATTTCGACCCGCCGGGCTTCACGGGCATCCAGGAGCGGGTGTTTCTGAGCGAAGGCGCGGTGGACCTGATCCGGGCCGAATTCCAGCCGCGGCAGTCGAGGGAGAAGGTGAAACTGGAAGTCGCGGACGCAGGCAAGGACTCGACGCTGCTGTCGCTGGCGGCGTTTCTCGACAACGTGCGGCAGGGGAAGAAGCCGCTGAACGACGTGGAGAGCGCGTTTGAGGCGACCGTGGTGGCGCTGATGGGAACGCGCTCGATCTACGAGAAGCGCGTCGTGACCTGGCAGGAGATGACCGCCTGAGCCGGGCCCGGCGGGCGGGGATTACAGCACGCTTTCCAGCCATTCCCAGGCCCTGCGGCGGACCGGTTCGGGGAAGTCGTGACCGCAATCGGGGAACTCCGCCATCAGACGGCCGAGGGGAAACTGCGCGCGCACGGCATCGAGGCACTCGCGCACGCCCGTGACATCGAAATTGTCGTCGCGCAGGGGCGCGCTGACAAACACGGGGCGCGGGGCGATGAGGGCGAACACGTCGGTGAAATCGAACGGCATCCGCGCCGGATCGGCGCCGAACTCGCGGGCGATGCGCGGCATGTAGCCGGCATGGCTCCAGCCGCGCAGATCGCCTCCCATGTAGCGCCGGAAGGAAGTAAAACCGCAGCTGGTGACCACGGCGGCCACGCGCGGCTCGAAGGCGGCCAGAAACAGCGCGTTGTGGCCGCCGAGCGAGTGGCCGGCGGCGGCGATGCGGCGCGGGTGGACGCCCGGCAGAGCGGCCAGCAGGCGCAGGGCGCAGGCGTGGTTGAAGATTCCTTTCATGGTGGCGCTCGCGTAGCCGCGGGCGTAGGGATCGCAGCGGTATTCGCCGAAGTTGGGGTAATCCGGCGCAAGCGCCACCCAGCCGCGCAGGGCGAGTTCTTTTGCATAGTGCAGGCTGGACGTGCCGCCGAGGCCGACGGGCTCGTCCTTGCCGATCTTCGTTGTCTGATGGAGACAGAGCGCCGCCAGCCGCCTGCGGTGCGGGCGGTCCGGCAGCAGGAGCCGGGCCGGAACAAAATCGTCCGGTTCTGATTGAAACAGGATGCGGCGGCGAGTGCATCCTGCTTCGCGCCACTCGCCGCCGGCGCGCCAGGAAATGGACCCGGGAATGCGCGGCAGCGGCCCCATGACGCGCTCGAGCCGCCCGAGCCGCTCGCGCCGCGGCACGGTGGCCAGCTGGAGCAGGAAGGCACGGCGGGAAGGGCTCATTTCCGCCACGATACCCGCGGCGGCGCGCACAGGCAAGCTGGATCAGGGCGGAGGCAGCGGGATGGGCTCCACGCGGCGGGCGTGGCGGTTCCAGATCCAGGCGGCTCCGTCCCCGGCGCCCGCAAGCCGCGCGCCCCGCAGCCAATGATGCTGAGGCGCGATTCTGCGCCAGGCGCCGCGCAGCTCGAACAGGCCGTAGGACTCGTCCAGGCGCTCCTGTCTCCGGCTCCGCTCCAGCGGCAGCAGGCCCAGGATGCGCTCTCTGGCGAAAGCGAAGCTGGACGCGCCCGGCAGGCTTCGCAGCTCCGGCAGGGGTCGCACTTGCGCCTCCCCGCTGGCAAGGTCGACGTCGGCCAGCAAGCCGTCGTCAGGGGCGAGCAGCCGGAGCCGCCCTGGGGCAGGCGCCGCAAGCCAGACGCGGGAGGCGTCGCGCAGCGCGCGAAAGAGTCCTTGGGCCGGCAGCCAGAACCGCGGACCTGCGCGGGGTCCCGCCGCGCGGTGCAGCAGCATTCCGGCCGGCCCCGGGCCGAAGCACCAGACCGAGTCCGGCGCATCGGAGGCCAGCAGGCGGCAGCGCCGTTCGTCCAGATCCTCGCAACGGCCGTCGCCGCCAGCGTCGAAGCGGCAGATGAAGCGGCGATCCCTGCCCAGCGGGAATGAAGCCAGAACGAGAGCGTGCAGCGCGCCTCCGGCGTCGGCAGCGAAATCGAGCACTTCCGCCTGGCGCACCGCGGGCAGGGCGCGCCTGACGTCGATGCGGACCGGCGCGGCGGACTCCGCGAGCACGAGGACCGCTGGCGTACCGGGCCGGCCGGTCAGCGCCACGGCGCGGCCGTGCTGCCACTTGACGGCCGAGACGGGATCAGGGAGCGGAATCGGGCCCGAGAGCCATGCCGCAAGCGCCAGCCACGCGGTCACAACAGCAAGGCTAGCAGGCGCGGCTGCGTCTGTTGACAGGCGGCAGGGCAATGAGAGACAACGGGGGTTCGGAAACGGGGAGGGTTTTCATGGACTATACATACCTGGATATCGCCAAAATGATCGACCACTCGCTGCTGAACCCGACGCTGACGCGGCAGCAGCTGGAGGAGGGCATCCGCCTGGCTCTGGATTACGACGTGGCGAGCGTGTGCATCCTTCCGTATGCGCTGCCGATGTGCGCGGCCATGCTGAAGGGCAGCAACGTGCGGGCCAGTACGACGATCGGTTTTCCTCACGGCGGGCACACGACGGAGGTGAAGGCGGCCGAGGCGCGCCGCGCGCTGGCCGACGGCGGCGAAGAGCTCGACATGGTGGTCAACATCAGCGCCGTGCTGAGCGGAGACTGGGACTACGTGCGGCAGGACATGAAGGCCGTGATCGACATCGCCCACGCGGCCGGCCAGAAAGTGAAAGTGATCTTCGAAAACTGCTACCTGACGGATGAGCAGAAGATCCGGCTGTGCGAAATGGCGAGCGAGCTGAACGCGGACTGGGTGAAGACGAGCACCGGCTATGCGCCGGGCGGCGCCACGCTGGACGACCTGCGGCTGATGAGG
>Ga0209381_1004188_pt1 | contig 13345 bp, 16 predicted proteins | sample DewCreD2012metaG_FD_184111 | JGI IMG/M metagenome (GOLD analysis project Ga0209381, IMG submission 184111) | Hot spring sediment bacterial and archeal communities from British Columbia, Canada, to study Microbial Dark Matter (Phase II) - Dewar... ...
ACAACACCGTGGGCAAGACGTGGGACCAGGGCGATTTCACGTATGACGGCACGGTGAACTTCAACGACCTGCTGCGATTGAGCCAGAACTACAACCAGAGCTTCGTGAGCCCCGAGGCGGCGGCCGGTGCCACAGTGCCGGAGCCGTCCGCGCTTTGGATGCTTGGAGCAGTGACATTGCTGACTGTGCGTCGGCGCAGACAGCGGTGATGCCGAATCGACGCGGCCCCGTCCAAGTCAACGATGATGCCCCGTTCCTCTCTGCCATTCGGTGGGGCCAAGTGCCCGGATAGGTATTACCGGGAGCAGTAATCAGTTGAACGTTTCTCCATCGGCGGCATAGCGAACATGCTCTTCTTGAAAGTAGCTTCTGGGGTTTTGCAGATTCAACCTAATGCCGAACAGGCCATGATCCGTTGTCCGCTCCATTGATCAACCTGCAGTCGGGCGATCACCCACTCGATCGTTTGTCGCGTCGTTTCGGTCAACACGGCTCGACAGGCTTGCCCGATGGTCGTCAGGCGTTGCAGTGCCCACGAACTCGCACGGCCGTGCTGAATCTGCCGCATCAGAAGAGAGTACGCCAGGAACACCAGGTACAGGTGGCGGGTCTGCCCGGGCCGTTGCTGAGCTGGCAATCTCCCATGCCCAGATTCTGCTTGCCGTCCCGATGAAAGCACTCCGTGCCCGTCCAGCGATGCCGGTAGACCCGCAGGATGCGTGTCACCTCCCACCCCGTGCGGTTGGTGACCAGGATCTTGCAGGGCTCCTTGCCGTTCTGCCGGTCCCACAGGATCAGCAGACGAATCGGATGATCCACGCCTGCAATACGGAAGCGGATGGCTACCGCTGAAGAGGCCCGGCGCAGCCCGCGCATTATCAAGTGCATCCGCCTGGAGTCCTACGAAGACGCGCTGAACAACATTTCGTTCGATGAAGCATCCGGCCAGGGCGCGATGAAGTTCGAGGACTACCTGCTCAAGTACATGCTCAAGTGGGAGACTAAGCACAGCGAGGCGTTGCTCAACATCGAGAAGTTGGCCCGGCCGTTCTCCTACAAACTGCACATCCACGGCGAGGGCCAGACGCGGGAGAAGATGGCGGACGTCCCCGAGACCTTCGACTACCTGCTGGGGCTGGAGGTCCGGACGCGCAAGGTCTACGACGACGGCGGGCGACGATACCTGGTCTATCGCGGGCGGACGCGGGATAATCGGCGGGTCGCGGTCATCTGGCGAGAGACCGAGGGCTGGCAGAAGGCGGACCTGGAACGGGACAAGAAGTTCGTGGCCGAGCAGAAGTTGACGGAAGGCGCAGACGAGGTCTTCGTCAAAGGCGATTCCTTCATCCCGAACGCCAGGGCCCTGGAGCCGGTGTTCAAGGCCCGGATGTTCGCGCCGGCGGAGGCGTAGGCATGAGAATCGAGATTGATAAGAACGCGTTGGCGGAGTTCTGCCGGCGGCACCGGATACGGAAACTGGCCTTCTTCGGCTCGGTGCTTCGGGACGATTTCGGCCCGGCGAGCGACGTGGACGTGCTGGTGGAGTTCGAGCCGGGGGCGCGCGTGGGGCTGATCGGGCTGGCCCGCATGGAGAACGAGTTGAGCGACCTGCTGGGGCGGAAGGTTGACCTGAACACGCCTGGGTGCCTGAGCCCGTATTTTCGGGATGAAGTGTTGCGGGAGGCGGAGGTGGTTCATGAGCAAGGGTAACGATGAGATCCGCATGCGCCAGATGCTGGACTATGCCCGGAAGGCGCAGGCGATGACACAGGGGCGGTCGCGTGCGGATCTGGATTCGGACGTCATGCTTCAGTTGGCTTTGACACGCGCGGTCGAGGTGATCGCCGAGGCGGCTTCGCGGGTATCCGAGGTCTCTCGACGCAGGCATCCCGACATTCCGTGGCGCGACATGGTGGGGATGCGCAACCGTCTGATCCACGGGTACGAGGCCGTGGACCTGAACCTGCTCTGGGATACGGTAACGACCGACCTGCCGCCGCTGATCAAGGCGCTGGAACGTATACTTGGAGAGGAGCGGTGATGGCCGGGCGGCGATCCAGAGGCGGCCAAGACGCGGGCGGCGCTCCCGGTGCGGCGCAGTGTGTCAAACTGGAAAATCGCCTGGTCCTTCTGGCCTGGCTGAACTGCCTGTTCGGCTACAAGCACAGCCGCGAACTCCTGAAGGACATGAAGGAGGCCGGCGAAGGGTTCGATGCGGCGGGCCGCAGTCACGTTTATCACCGGCTGCTGGCCCGAGGGAACAAGGTGAAGATTCCGCCGGCCGACCTGGCCCGCTACGACGACAACGTCCGGGAGCGCCTGGCGGCGATGAACGCCCGCCGGCCCGTGCCAGCGACGCTGCGGTACTTCCAGCACCTGGCGGTGCTCTACACCGAGATCTTCCTGGACTGGTACTTCCATCGCCGCGGCGAGATGCTGCGGTCGCTCAACCGTTTCGTCGAGGAGCGCAACGCGTCGAAGACCGGGGGCGATCCGAGGGACGCGAAGTTCTCGGAATCGGACCTGAAGAAGTTGGCCTTCTGGATGGCGACCGGCGGCGGCAAGACGCTCATCATGCACATCAACTACCGGCAGTTCCTGCACTACAACGACCTGCCGCTCGACAACATCCTGCTGATTACGCCGAACGAGGGGCTGAGCGAGCAGCACATGGCGGAGATGGCGGCCTCGGGGATCCCCTGCCGACGGTTCGACCTGAACGAGAGCGGCCTGATGACGGCGGGGAAGGACGCCGTGCGGGTCATCGAGATCACCAAGCTGGTCGAGGAGAAGCGCGGCGGCGGCGTGAGCGTGCCCGTGGAGGCGTTCGAGGGCAACAACCTGATCTTCGTGGACGAGGGGCACAAGAGTTCCGGCGGCGAGGCGTGGCGGAGTTTCCGCGACGCGCTGGGCGAGACGGGCTTCACCTTCGAGTATGGCGCCACGTTCGGCCAGGCCCTGACGGCGGCGCGGAACGACCGGCTGACGGAGGAGTACGGCAAATCAATCGCCTTCGACTACTCCTACCGCTACTTCCACGGCGACGGTTACGGCAAGGACTTCCGCATCCTCAACCTGAAGGAGGAGACGAAGGACAAGACGGAGACGCTTCTGCTCGGAAACCTCCTGTCCTTCTACGAGCAGCAGCGGGTGTTCGCGGACCAGGCGGAAGCCTTGCGGCCGTACAACCTGGAGAAGCCCCTTTGGGTCTTCGTCGGCAGCACCGTGAATGCGGTCTACACGGAGGACAAGCAGAAGCGAAGCGACGTGCTGACGGTTGCCCGGTTCCTGCACCACGTCCTGGAGAACAAGCGCGGCTGGGCCGTGAGGACCATCAAGAATCTCATCGAGGGCAAGAGCGGCCTGGTCACGCCGGACGGTCGGGACGTGTTTGAAGACAAGTTCAACTACCTCCGTGCCGGCAACCTGTCGCCCGAAGAGGCGTACCGGAACATCCTCGCCAGGGTGCTTCATGCGCCGGCGGGCGGCGGCCTGCATCTCTGCAACATCCGGGGCAGCGCCGGCGAAATCAGCCTCAAGGCCAGCGGCGCGGAGGATTGCTTCGGTCTGATTTACATCGGCGACGCCCTGCGAGGACCTTCGGCTGAGATACGACGACGGCACGTGGGACCGGAAGCGCTTCGCGGAAGCGCGCATCCTTTTCCCTGAGCGGCATGACGACTATGACTACATAGCGGCAATCATGGCGAAGTAGCAGCTCATGCGGGCCACGATGCCGGAGCGGCGAGGAGATGACATGGCCAACCAAGCGGCAGTAACGCAACGGGCATACACACTTCGGCTGCGAGGCGTGGACCCGCAGGATCAGTCCTGGCGCGATGCGCTCTGGGCTACGCACGAGGCTGTCAACAAGGGCGCCAAGGCGTTCGGCGACTGGCTGCTTACGCTGCGCGGGGGGTTGGACCACGCCTTGGCGGACGCTAAGGTCAAGGGTGGGAAGAGGAAGCCTGACCGTGACCCCACCGACGAAGAACGCAAGGGGCGGCGAATCTTACTGGCGCTCTCGTGGCTGTCGGTTGAATCCGAGAAGGGGGCACCGGACAGACACGTTGTTCCGCATGACTTGAACAAACAATCCGGTTCGCGCAGCTGGAAGACGGTTGACGCGCTCAGGGAGATTCTAAAGGGCCGCGGCCTTGACGAGAGCGAGATCGAATCATGGGTTCAAGATTGCTCAGCCTCCCTGTCGGCAGCCATCAGAGATGACGCGGTGTGGGTCAACCGCAGCAAGGCGTTCGATGACGCGGTCAAGTCAATAGACTGCTCGCTCACCCGTGATGAAGTTTGGGACATGTTGGATCGCTTCTTGGGCAGCAGGGACGCTTATCTGGCTCCAGCAAAGGGGGCCGAGGATGAATCTGCGGAAGCGGAGCAAGAGGACAAAGCGAAGGATCTCGTCCAGAAGGCAGGGCAATGGCTGAGCAGCCGGTTCGGCACCGGTAAAGGCGCGGATTTCAGCCGCATGGCCGCGGTTTACGAAAAGATTGCAGATTGGGCTGGCAAAGCCCGGGCGGGGATGACGGGGGACGCGGCCGTTGCCGGCCTTGCCGCCGCCCTCAGCGAATTCAGTCCTGCGTCGAACGACTTGCAGGGAGTGTTCCGTCTGATCAGCGGTCCCGGTTACAAGAGCGCGACGCGCAAACTCCTCAAGCAGTTGCCCGCCAGGCCGTCGGTCGCTCAAGAGGACCTGGAGAACCTCCGCGACAGCGCGTGTGATGATGCAGAGAAGTGCAAGGCCAACACGGGGTCAAAAAGGCAGCGAGCTTACGCCGACGCAATCCTGAAGGATGTCGAATCGGTTTGTGGTTTCACCTATTTGCAGGAAGGCGGGCCGGCCAGGCATTCTGAGTTTGCCGTGATGCTTGACCATGCGGCCCGTCGAGTTTCGTTGGCCCATACGTGGATCAAACGGGCCGAAGCGGAACGCCGCCGGTTTGAGGAAGACGCCAGGAGGATGGACAAGCTGCCGGCCAGGGTAAAGCAGTGGCTGGACGCGTTTTGCTTCGAGCGATCGGAGCGCTTGAAAGCGTCGGGCGAGAAGAAGACATATCGCATCCGTCGGCGGGCAGTGGACGGGTGGAAGGAATTGGTCGCCGCGTGGAGTAACGCCGACTGTAAAACTGCCGAGGACCGAATCGCCGCGGCCCGGGCCTTGCAGGATGACCCGGAGATTGAAAAGTTCGGCGACATCCAGCTGTTTGAGGCCTTGGCCGACGATGAGGCACTCTGCGTGTGGCACAAGGATGGGGATCTTGCAAAGTCCCCTGACCCTCAACCCTTGATTGATTACGTTCTTGCCACTGACGCGGAGTTCAAGAAGCGGCAGTTCAAGGTTCCAGCCTATCGCCACCCGGACGCGCTATTACACCCAGTCTTCTGTGATTTCGGGAACTCCCGCTGGGATATCAGCTTCGACGTTCACAAGGCCGTCAAGACAAGCGAGCGCAACAGAAAGAACATGATGGCCCAAGACCCTCATGCCCTTTCGATGACGCTGTGGACCGGAAGCACGGTTGAACCTCAACGGCTCCGCTGGCAGTCCAAGAGGCTCGCGCGTGATCTGGCTCTTAAAGGCAGGCAGGACGCCAACGCGCGACCGGTGACTCGCGCCGACAGGCTGGGACGTGCCGCAGCGGGTGTGTTTGCACATAGTGCGGTCCGCATCGCTGGCATCTTTGCGCAGGAGGACTGGAATGGCCGCCTCCAGGCGCCCCGAGCCCAGTTGGATGCCATTGCCGCACGAGTCGCCAGGCATGGTTGGGACGCCAAAGCCAGGCAGATGCGCGACCATCTGCGTTGGCTGATCACGTTTTCGGCCAAGCTCCAATTGTCCGGCCCCTGGGCCGGCCCAGAGCCCAGCCCCTGGGTTGAGTACACAAAGACATTTCCTGACGATGCGCCCGCCAAACCCTTCGTATCCCGCAAGGGCGACTATGCCGTTAGGCACCAGGGCAACGACGCACGAAATGGCCACGCCAAACTTATCCTCTCGCGTCTTCCCGGCCTCCGTGTGCTCTCCGTGGACCTGGGCCACCGTTACGCCGCCGCGTGCGCGGTCTGGGAGACGTTGAGCGCTGAACAACTCAAGGCAGCCTGCCAGGCCGCGGGGCACGAGCCGCCGAAAGACAGCGACCTCTACCTGTATCTCAAGAAGAAAGTGAAGAAGCAGAAAAAGGGCAAGGCACTCGAGGTCGAGGAAACGACCGTCTACCGCCGCATTGGTGCGGACGTATTGCCTGACGGCAAACCGCATCCGGCCCCCTGGGCGCGACTGGACCGCCAGTTCCTCATAAAGCTCCAGGGGGAGGATACGGAGGCCCGCAAAGCCAGCTCGGCGGAAGTTGGAGCGGTTCAAGAATTGGAGAGGGCGGTAGGACGCGAGCCGCCGGATCAGCGTTCTCTGCGGGTCGATGACCTGATGTCTGAAACGGTTCGTACCGTGCGCCTCGCACTTCAACGGCACGGGCGCCGCGCTCGCATTGCCTTCAACCTGACGGCAAGCAAGAGGCATTTGCCTGACGGCCGGGAAGAAGTCCTGACTGCCGAAGAGCGCGTCAAGCTCCTTGCCGATACGCTGGCCGACTGGTACGCCCTTTTCACAGGCAAAGGGTGGCACGACGAGTGGGCCAGGCAGCAGTGGGAGACGCACATTGCGCCCTTGCTGCAAGGCTCGGTTTTGCCCCAAATCCCCGAAGACGCCGAGGATGTGCCCAAGGCACGCAGGAAATACCAGGACGATCTGATGGAACGACTGAGCCCCCTCGCCAGGAGCCTGGCCGGGAACGACTCCCTGTGCCGGAAACTTCACTGCCTGTGGGCCACGCGCTGGCGCGAGAATGACGTTATATTGCGGAAGCGTCTGCGCTGGCTGCGCGACTGGATTCTGCCGCGAGGCAGGAACGCAGAGGGCGACCCGGCCATCCGCCATGTCGGAGGCCTTTCGCTCACGCGCATCGCCACTATCAAGTCACTCTATCAGGTCCAGAAAGCCTTTCACATGCGGTCTGAGCCGGAGGACCCGTCAAGGAACAACCCGTCCAAGGGCGACGACGCCCTTCTTGATTTCGGTCGAAGCATCCTCGACGTGATGGAGCACATGCGAGAGCAGCGCGTCAAGCAGTTGGCCAGCCGCATCGCCGAAGCGGCGCTGGGCATCGGCCGCGTGAAGCGGCTTGCGGGTGGCAAAGACCCCAAGCGCCCTCGCCAGCGCGTGGACCGGCCCTGCCATGCGGTCGTCATTGAAAACCTGACGCACTACCGACCCGAGGAAACCCGCACCCGCCGCGAAAACCGCCAGCTCATGTCCTGGTCTTCGAGCAAGGTCAGCAAGTACCTGGCCGAGGCCTGCCAACTCCACGGCCTGCACCTGCGCGAAGTGCAGGCCGGCTACACGTCGCGCCAGGATTCCCGCACGGGCGCGCCGGGCGTCCGCTGTCAGGATGTGCCCGTCAGCGAGTTCATGCAGTCGCCCTTCTGGCGCAAGCAGGTTGCACAGGCCGAGAAGAAGCGGGCCGAAGGCAAGGGCGATGCGCGCGAACGGTTCCTCTGCGACCTGAACGAAAAGTGGAAAGGCCAACCCGAAGCCGACTGGAAGAGGGCCGCCGCCGTCCGCGTTCCGCTCAAGGGCGGCGAGATTTTTGTCTCGGCCGACGAGAAATCTCCCGCGGCGAAGGGCCTCCAAGCCGATCTGAACGCCGCTGCCAACATCGGACTGCGGGCGCTTACTGACCCGGACTGGCCCGGCAAGTGGTGGTACGTGCCCTGCGATCCGACGAATTTCAAGCCCGCCAAGGACAAAGTGGCCGGCTCTGCGGCCATTTGCCTCGACAAACCCCTCAAGAACGCACCGGCCGCCCAAGACACGGACGGACCCAGGAAGAAGCGCGGCAAGGCTGAGGCGCGGTCCAGGGAGGTTGTCAATCTCTGGCGAGATGTTTCTTCGCAACCGATTTCGGCGAACGATGATTGGCGCGAGTTCACACCTTACTGGAATGAGGTCCAGGCAAGAGTGGTGAACATCCTGCGGCAGTCCGCGGGATTCGCCAGGGACCAAGGGGAGCGATAGCTCCCGCATTCTCAGCAGGGAGCTATCATGGACGAACGTCTTTGGCCAGCACGCAACGTCGCCGAGTACGCTTATTGTCCCCGCCTGTTCTACTGCATCGCCGTCGCCGCCTTCAACCGTGGCGAACTGACCGAGGGGCACTTCCAGAGGACCGCGGCAGGATGCGCATTGGCCGCCACCATCATCGGCCAGTCATTGCCGCAGGCGGACGCAGGCATGGTGGTAGTGTAGTTTTCGTTCTTGCATCGCCGTGCCCGGTGGCGTATTCTCATGGCTGCCCTACAGGGGCAAGGAATTCTACGGAACGTGTCTCCCCCTTCGATGGGCTTGGCACCGTAGAGTCGATCAGATGCGAGCGTCGCCAGGGCGCATGCTTGCTCCTTGACAAGTGAATCGTGCCCGGTGCGAGCATGGAGGTGGTGAAGGGGAGTCCAGGGCATGCTCGGAGAGTCGAAATGGCTTCTGGCAGAGGCGGTTGCGACCGGTGTCAGGTCGGTCTACCCCTGTCGGCCGACCACGAAACCCGCCGTGCTCGGAAACGCGCCCCTAAGTCCTTGCTCTGCACGGCGTTGGAGCGGCGGCGGCGGAGCGAGCCGGCTCGCTCCTGATCGACTGACACCCGGCCACACCGCCCCGGCCGGTGGGGCTTCCATCAGCGGAGCGAGCCGGCTCGCTCCTGATCGACTGACACGGCCGTTGAACGCCCAAGTCCCGCTCCTGGTTGACTGATGCCGTTTTTGCCCCTCGCCACTCCCCTTCAAACGCACTTCGGTGGGACACAGATTTTCCGTTTGACAGCGGCCCCGTTCATGCCGACGGAGCACATCGAGGCGGCGAGCCGGTGTTCGACCCGCCGCCGCGCGTGGCCCGCGAGGTGAAGTTCGGGGGTGACAACGGCCCGCGGTCGGAGACGGCCAAGGGCGACTTCGCCCTCAAGGCGCAGGTCCGCGAGCTGCTGGCTCAGTTGGAGGCGCTGGGCGACGGCCTCGTCGAGTGCATCGAGGTCAAGCACGGCCTGCCCTTCAAGATGACCGTCGAGGAGGACGCCGCCTGAGCGACGGGGGTCGGCTCCCCACGTGTGATTGGAACGATTTCGGAACCTGACAACCAACCGGCCACGAGGTGGAGGCGTTGTGGGTGCCGCTGACGCGGCGGACCTACAGCGCCTCCTTCCTTGTCGGCCCTGCTTCGGTTGGCACCCACGCCACGCCTCCCCGGCCACGGGAGGCTCAAATGAGCGCCAACCAGAAGCAGCAGTGTGAACTCAGCGACTACGCAATCCGACACATTCGGCGCAGGGCGCGCCAACTGGCGAGGACCGAGGGCTTCGCGGCCCAGGACATCGAGGACATCCGGCAGGACCTCATCGTGGACCTGCTGGAGCGCCTGCCGAAGTTCGACCCCGCCAAGGCGACCTGCAACACGTTCGTCGCCCGCATCATCGAACGCAAGGTCGCCAAGCTCATCCGCGACCGCAACTGCGAGAAGCGCGACCCGCGGCGAGAGGAATGCTCCCTCAACGAGTGCATCGACGACGGCGAAGGCGGCTCTGTCGAGCACATCCAGACCATCGCCGCCGAGGAGGCCGACCGTCGGCTTGGCCGACAGGCGCGGTCCGACCAGGAGACGGCGGAACTCGCCCTCGACGTGGAGGCCGTCCTCAAGCGGCTGCCGGACAACCTTCGCAGGCTGTGCGAACTCCTGAAGACCGGCAGCATCGCCGACGCGGCGCGGGCGATGGGCGTTCCTCGGACGACACTCCACGACCACGTGAAGAAGCTCCGCCAGGTCTTCGAGGCGGCCGGACTGCGGGATTATCTGGCGGGCCGTCCGTCATCTGGGGCGTGCGCCGGGTAAGTATCCCAGTAGCGAGACGCGCAGAAGACAGGGAGACGACGATGGCCCGAGCAAACCTGGACTTCCTCATCCGCGAAACCGAGGCGGAGTACCGCGAGAAGGCCAAGACGCACCTCACCAGCCACGCCCTGGCGGACTTCCGGCGCTGTCCGCTCCTCTACTGGCACAAGGTGCAAGGTCTGATCGCTGACGAGGAACGGCCTGCCTATGTCCTCGGCCGGGCGGCGCACGTGCTCATCCTCGAAGGCCGTGAGCGCTTCGACGCGGAGTACGCCGTCGGCGACGGCCCGGTGAACGCCCGCACGGGAAAGCCTTTCGGGACAAGCACCCAAGCCTACGCCGAGTGGGCGTCATCTCAGGGCAAGCCCGTCATCACGACGGAGCAGTTCGCGCTGATCGTCTGCCTGGGCGACCTGTTGGACTGCGGCCAGTTCTCGCCGCACCTGCCGACCTACGGCGTGCCGCAGACCGAGTACCTTGACGACCTCCGCGAGGCCGGGGCACTTCTGGACCGCCTTCAGAAGGTCTGCGCGCGCCTGGTCATCGTCGAGGGCAACCACGAGCACCGGCTGGACCGCTGGGCGGCGGCCACAGCCGAGGGACGCGGGGCCTACTCCATGCTCGCCCCGCGCGTGCAACTCACGCGGGGACGCAAGTGCGTCTACGTGCCCTACGGCTCGGCCGACGGGCGGTATCCGCACTATCGCATCAACTCGCGGATCATCGCCGTGCATGGGTGGTCCTACGCGAAGCACGCCACCAAGAACCACTTGGCGGTCAGCCAGGGCAAGAGCGTCATCCACGGCCACACACACCGGGCCGACGCATCCATCGTCCAGAACATCTGGTCGCCGGGACGGGTCATCGAGGCACGCAGCGCCGGTTGCCTGTGTCGGCCCATCCCGCTCTATGGCACCGGCCGACCCGTCGAGTGGGTCAACGCCTTCATCCTGGGCTACCTGGGCCGGCGCAGCGACACGCTCTACACCATCCCCATCATGGACGACCGCTGCATCCTGCCCGACGGGACGGAGGTGGCGGCATGAAGAGTCTTCTTTGCGCGTGCGGCGGGGGAGATTCAGTCCTCGGTCCGGCTGGCCAGGTAGGCATCGGGGCCGATCACGGGGACTTCCGACTTGCGGAACCCCGCCAGGTCTCGCGTCACCAAGTGGGTCGCCCCGGTGCGGACAGCGCAGGCGTGTTGAATGGCGTCCTCGAAGTCCGGGAAGGGCGAGTCCATCGCCTGGTGGATGATCTGGGCGTCCACCTCGACAATCTCGAACACGTCGCGCAGGCCCTTGATCGCCCGCCGCGCGGCCCGCTCATGTGCGTAGTGCCGCACGATGTAATACACGAAGTTGAAACTGAGGGCCGAGATGCAACCGACGATCTCGCGGCGCTCCGCCATCGACCACAGCTCGGTCGCGTCGTCAGCGAACGGCTCGCGGTCCAGCAGGTGGTCCAGCAGGACGTTGGTGTCGAAAAAGAGCCGGTCGCTCATCGGCGGCCCTTTGCCACGATGGCCTCTTCGAACAGCTCTCGGTCGCTCTTCTTGGCCGAGACCTTCGCCAGGCCCCGCAGGCCGCGGGTGAGAGGGGCGACCTTCCGCCGACGCTCTCGCGGGGCGCTGAGCGATTCGACGAACTGGCCGAACATCGCCGAGACGCTGACTCCCTGCCGCTGGGCGATCCGCTTGGCCTTCTCGACCACATGCTTCTTGGCATTGAGCGTGAGTTTGGGCACAGCAGTTCTCCTATACGTAACTTGCCATCTGAATTATACGTGTGGCAGGGCCGCTGGTCAAAACATTTTTCCGGCGTGGAGGGCCATTGCATGCTGAGCAGCCCTCCAGCCGGGAGCATCACATTGCGAGCGTACCAGCGCGAGGCCGTCGAGGCGGTCTATGACCACCTGCGCACGCGGGACGACAACCCGTGCGTGGTGATTCCCACGGCGGGCGGGAAGACCCCCGTGATGGCCGCCATCTGCCGCGACGCCGTCGCCCGGTGGGACGGCCGGGTGCTCATTCTGGCCCACGTGAAGGAGCTGCTCGAACAGGCAGTGGACAAACTCCACGCCATGGCCCCGGACCTCTGGCACCGCATCGGCGTCTGCTCGGCGGGACTCCATGGGCAATAACGAGTGGTGCTTCTACGGCTGGCGGGAAGGCGCGGCGCACTACTTCAACCCCCAGATCACCAACGCCACCGACGTCTGGAGCGTCAAGAAGGTCAACCCGCAGGCGATGGTTCACCTCACGGAGAAGCCGGTCGAACTCGCCGAACGAACGATGATCTACTCGTCCAGGCCGGGCGAGAACGTCCTGGACCTCTTCGGCGGCTCGGGCAGCACGCTCGTCGCGGCGGAGAAGACCGGGCGGCGGGCGATGGTGATGGAGATAGACCCGCTCTACTGCGACGTCATCGTCCGGCGCTGGGAGGAGTTCACGGGCAGGAAGGCCCAGCGCGTTTCCACAACGGGCAGTGCCGCCAGGGAGGCCGTCTAATGCGCCCGCTCACGGAAGAACCTTGCGATCTCCGTCTTGCCGGTCTCACCCCGCGCCACGGCCAGAGTCAAGGCGACCAGGCCCTCCTCATCGGCCTCGATACTCACGTCGTTCATCGCCAGGAAAACCAGCGCCGCCGCGGCCCCCGTCCGCTTGTTGCCATCAACGAAGGGGTGGTTCTGCACGATGTGGTGGAGATACGCCGCAGCCATCTCGAACAGGTCCTTGTGGAGGGGCTCGCCGCCGAACGACGCCTGCGGCATCGCCAGCGCCGAGTGCAGCAGTCCGATGTCCCGCACTCCCTCCTCGCCCCCGTAGCGTTCGATCATGCTCAGGTGGATGCGAAGGACTTGGCCGATATCCAGGAAGAGCGCTGGCATGGGCGGATTCTACTCCGCCAGCTTTTTCATGGCGCGGCCAAAACGCCGGTGCACTGTCTCCAGAGCCTTTTCGAACTTCTTTTCCTCGGCCGGCCGACGCACCGGGGTCAGAACCAGGCACCGGCCGTCGGTGACAATCTCGAAGGGCGTGTCCGGGCCGGCACCGAGCAGCTCCAGGACGGGCCTGTCTATCACCAGCGCCCAACTGTTGCCGTGCTTGGTCAACATCTTGGTCATAGCGGGTCTCCTCCGTACATCCCAAGTATATCCAAAGTACTAACGGACGTCAACAGGCAGCCTGGTGCTAGCGTGGCGGTCAACGGCTCCAGTACGGCGACTCGGGCCGTCGGGAGAGAAGACCTGGCGGACCACGAGCGAGAGTGCCTGGCCCTGAACGACCGAACCCCGGCTTGCGCCGGGGTGGTCGGAGCGCCTGCCTGCCGAAGCCTCGGCGCAGACAGGGAGGGATTGACCGACCTGCCTGCCGGCAGGCAGGTGTTACGCCTTGAGCGTGAA
>Ga0209381_1004200_pt1 | contig 13300 bp, 7 predicted proteins | sample DewCreD2012metaG_FD_184111 | JGI IMG/M metagenome (GOLD analysis project Ga0209381, IMG submission 184111) | Hot spring sediment bacterial and archeal communities from British Columbia, Canada, to study Microbial Dark Matter (Phase II) - Dewar... ...
TCATGGCTTCATAGATGAGAAATGCAGGCCAGACAATGGCTTTCAGAAAGCCCAGCACTCCCATCCAGAAACCGGTTGCATGGGATATAAAATAGACGGCTGCGCCAATCAGACCAAGTCCGTAAACAGCTCCTGATGACGGGTTCGGATTGAAATTCCTGCTCATAATGGTTTTTTTAAATGGATGAATAAGGCCTGGTAAGCAAACTCAAATCAAAAAAATCTGATGAAGAGATGCGAGGTTAAATATACAGATAATAATTGAAGCAAGTAGTAAGAGCCATATTCAATCTGCCAAAAAAAATTTTCCCGGGGACTATGGAGTCAAAGTAAGCCTTCGGCGCAACGCCGCTTGCTTTTTTGTTATTCCTTTATATTTGCCATTCTGGCAGGGTAAAAGTTCATCGAGTTTTAAGATTGCCTTATCCGGGCTTTGTTGGAAAGATCAATAAACACTTGTATGGTCCGATGCTGTTGGTTTTGCCAATGTCAATGAAGGGATAGTAATTGTTCCTGATCAAATTGAATATTCTTTTATAATAAATTGAAAATCAAAACTATGTTCCTGGTTTTACAATTTATCTTTCCGGAAAATGAACCGGGAATATATTTCAATTAAAGTGTTGACAGGTATCAAAATCAACCGGGAAATGCTTCGCCAGGAGAAAATAATCTATTCGTCCAGCCAAACCACTTTCCCCGAAACGGCGGAATGTCAAATAAGTAATCAGTAATTGTCAAAGAACAATAGCAGGGAGACAATCAAAATAAGTTTAACCCATAATCGCAAAACTTCTTAAAAAAAATCAGACCACTCTTCTTGGGTAATTTATGCAAATAGAATAAATTTGATTTTGAATATATGTACATTTAAATTATTGAAAAATAGCACAATATATTCCATTTTGGGTGGATATATGCACTTTTTTGCGGGAGGGGGTGGATATATAAAAGAGTTAGCAACAAGGCGAAGGAAAAAGACAGCGGACTACAAACTTGACAAGGAAAAATGAATTTGACAACGAAATACGAAATAGAAAAATTGACTGACTGTAAAGACAAAAGATTTAGTTTTTTTGCCGACCCGCAGAAGAAAAAAGCGGAAAGCCGACACACATTTGGCACATTGCCTTTTGCCCGACACATGAGCCAACGCTTCGCAAAAGTCAAAGAGCCAAATCTTCCGACACATAAAATATTATTTGGAATTATTATTAATAAATTAACTTTGCAAAAATTAAAAGAAATTGAAACTTTGGCGTAAACAAATAATGAGATACTTTTTATTGATACTCTTTATAGGGTATTACGGAAGTATAACATTATATACTCACACCCATATTTTAAATGGTGTTACCATTGTTCATTCTCATCCGTTCAATTCTGGAACTCAAAAAAACCCTATAAAACATCAGCATACTGCAAACGGTTTTCTACTTATCCAGTTCTTATCTCATTTTTTAACGACTGTTTCATTTCTGACCTTTTCAATTGGAGTTTTAAAAGCAGTTTTAAGAAAATACATTCTCCAAAAGAATGACGAGAATTTATTCAACCGTATTTGCATATGCTCTAATGAATTACGAGCACCACCCTTGAATATTCACAATTAATATCTTTTGGTGAATATCTAAAATTCACCAGCTCATTTTTGATGCAATTAGTAAACTAATTGCCAAATAATCATATTGTGTAATATTTAAAAGGAAATTTTATGAAAAAAAACTTATGGGTTTTAGTAATTCTGTTATCTTGTTCAATAGTAGGGTTTGCCCAAAAAAAGACAGATGCAAATATATATGGACATGTTATCAATAAAATCAGTAAAGAACATATCCCATTTATAAATGTATCAATAAAAGGAACAACAATAGGAACAGCAACCGATGCAACTGGACATTATTATTTAAAAAATCTTCCCATTGGAAAGTTTATGATAATAGCATCAGGAGTTGGCTATAAAACCAATGAACAGGAAATTAATGTTGTAGTTGGTAAAAGCATCGAAGTTAATTTTGAAATGGAGGAAGACCAAATAATGTTGGATGCTGTTGTTATTTCTTCCAATCGTAACGAAACCAACCGAAAAGAAGCACCAACCATTGTAAATATTATAAGTCCGAAAATTTTTGAAAATACAAATTCAGTGTGCCTCGCACAAGGTTTAAATTTTCAACCAGGATTAAGAGTAGAAACCAATTGCCAGAATTGCGGTTTTCAGCAAGTCAGAATAAATGGTTTAGATGGTCCATATTCGCAAATATTAATAGATAGTCGCCCTATTTTCAGTTCTCTTGCAGGTGTTTATGGTATCGAACAAATCCCAACCAATATGATAGAAAGAGTTGAAGTTGTACGTGGTGGCGGTTCTGCATTATTTGGTTCAAACGCAATTGCAGGTACCATAAACATTATTACAAAAGAACCGACAAGCAATTCTGTGACGCTTTCTAACAATACAAGTTTAATTTATGGTAAAAAAACCGACATTAATACGTCATTAAACGCATCAGTTGTTTCCGACGATTATAAAACAGGTGTAATGATTTTCGGTTCAACAAGACAAAGAAGCCCTTTTGATTACGATAGCGACGGCTTTACCGAAATTGGTGAAATCAATTTAAAGAATATTGGATTTAGAGGTTTTTATAAACCCGGAAATTTTAGCAAATTAACCATTGAATATCACAATATGGGTGAATTTCGCAGGGGTGGTAATCATCTTGACTTGCCACCACATGATGCTGATATTACCGAGCAGATTGAACACAATATTAATACAGGTGGTTTAAAATATGATGTTTTTTCAAAAAACAATAAGCATCGGTTTAATATTTATTCATCTGCACAAAAAATTGACCGCAAAAGTTATTATGGAGCACAAAAAGACCCAAACGCTTATGGTTCTACTGACGATAAAACATTTGTCGCAGGTGTGCAATACACTTATTTTCTGGACACCCTGATTTTTATGCCTGCCGAATTAACCATGGGAACGGAATACAGCACCAATGAAATGCTTGACAAAATGTTAGGCTATGATAGAATAATTAAGCAGGCGGTAAATACCAAAAGTGCTTTTTTGCAGAATGAATGGAAAAATAAAAAAATCAGCATTCTTATAGGTGGTCGTTTTGATAAACATAATTTAATTAAAAACCCGATTATAAGTCCTCGGCTTAATTTCCGTTATAATCCCAACGAATTGTTTAGTTTACGAGCAAGCTACTCAAGCGGATTTAGAGCACCACAAGCCTTTGACGAAGATTTGCATGTTACCGCCGTAGGTGGAAATGTTGCTCTCATTCGCCTTGACCCTAATTTAAAAACTGAAAAGTCGCAGAGTTATAGTGCCTCAATTGACTTTTACAAAACATTTGGTCAGGTTAAAACCAATTTGCTGATAGAAGGATTTTACACCAATTTAGATAATGTATTTGTATTAGAAGAAATTGGAACTGATAGCGGGGGAAATATAATGCTCGAACGAAGAAATGGTTCGGGAGCGGTAGTACAAGGAATAAATTTAGAAGGTAAAATAGTACCTTCAAAGAATGTTCAATTTCAATTTGGAGTTACTTTTCAGAAAAGCGAGTACAAAGAAAATCAGGAATGGAGTGATAATGAAAATTTAACTCCACAGAAAAAAATGTTTCGCTCTCCTGATAATTATGGATATATAACTGCTAATTATCAAATTGTGAAGAATTTCAATGTTTCGTTATCAGGCACTTATACAGGAAGTATGTTAGTTCAACATTTTGCCGGATATGTAGCAGAAGATACAGAGAAAAAAACTCCTGATTTTTATGATATGAATATAAAATTAGCTTATGATTTTAAAATTAATAGTAGTGCTAAATTACAGATAAATACGGGGGTACAAAATATTTTTAACAGTTATCAAAACGATTTTGACAAAGGCGAATTTCGAGATGCAGGATACATATATGGTACGGCTTTGCCAAGGTCATTTTTCTTTGGACTTAAAATTTTAATATAATATTGCCAACTCACATAGGCTGGCACATTGTCGGGTCGCTCAAAGCCAACGCTAAAGCCAAAACCCGCCAAAGAGCCAGCCTGTTTTGCTACCTTTTTTGCCGACACTAAAAAAACTAAATCTTTGCAGACACACGAGCCAGACAGAAAATAAATTGTAACTTTGAAAATGTATTTCGTTTAATGACAAGTTTGTAATTCTATGACAGACAGAGAGAACGCCCAGTTGCTAACACGGTATATAAAAAATTGGGCAGATAGTACTGAAATTGAACTGTGTAGCTCGCATTTAACTTTGTGCGGGTTGACAGATTATTGCTCCGAAATGCCCAACTTTTCATATACCCAACCGTTATAGCAGAAAGGTAAAAAAATTTGTACCCAAAATTGTATCATAAAAAAGAAAAAACACCTGTAAAAATTTGTTTTACAGGTGTTTATATTTTTTATACCGTGATCCGGGCGGGATTCGAACCCACGACCCGCAGCTTAGAAGGCTGCTGCTCTATCCAGCTGAGCTACCGGACCAGTTGTACTATACCCGATCAGGGTGCCGGGCGTGCAAAAGTACAATTTCTCTTTTTATCTGCAAAAGAGTTCTGACCCGTAAATGCCTCAATGGGTTTTGTAATAGGCTACCAGTCCCTTGTGCCTGACAATGTCCATAAGGGTTTCAGGCAGAGGAGGAAAGGTGAACAAAGCATCATTGAGAAGGATTTCTCCTTTTTCGGGCCGTATAGTAACCATATCACCCGGTTTGTAGGCATTTACGAATCCTGGATGGACCAGTAGAAGCAGGCCCTGGTTGATACACGACCGGTAAAAGATGCGGTTCACCGATTTGACGATTACTGCTTTTACCCCGGCATGGGCCAGACCAACGGCAGGATGTTCGCGCGAACTGCCGCAACCAAAGTTTTCTCCTGCAATGATGATATCGCCTTCTTCTACCTTCCCTGCAAAGTTCTCGTCAAACCCTTTAAACAGATGGGGGCGTATGGCATCAGCGTCCGAGCTGAGTATGGTATAAGTAAGATTTCCGGCAAACATCTGGTCGGTATTCAAATGGTCAATATCGGCGTAATTCCATATATTGCCTGTTTTTCGGTTTTCTCCGGGCGGAATCGTATAGGTATTCTGCCGGATGGCTGGAAATGGAAACTTCTTTCCCCTGCTGAGGGAGGTGGGATCAGTAATAAAGCCTGTAAGAGCCGATGCTGCGGTAACTGCCGGTGAAGCGAGGAAGATGGATGCGTTGGGGTTTCCCATCCGGCCTTTGAAATTTCTGTTGGCTGTGGAAATAACTGTTGTGCCGTCGGCCGGAATTCCCTGTCCTGTTCCGAGGCAAGGTCCGCAGGAGGCCGAAAGAATGTTGGCTCCTGCCTTAAGAAAAATGCTGATAAGCCCTTCTTCGACAGCCTGGAGGTAAACCTTCCTCGAGGCCGGAATGATCAGCAATTGTACCCCCGGTTTGACCTGTTTGCCTTCCAGAATGTTTGCGGCGGCACGAAGATCTTCAATTCTTCCGTTGGTGCAGGTCCCTATCAGCGCCTGCTGTATTTCCTTTCCCTCAAATTCTGATACCGGATGCACATTGTCAATCTGGTGGGGAGCAGCCACCACGGGAAAAACTTCGCTGAGGTCAACTTCAATTGTCTGTGTATAGTTTGCATCTTCATCGGCCCAGATTCCGTTCAGAGCTTCCGTACCATAAAAATCAGCGAGCACTTTGTCGGGAGGGAAAACGGCATTTTTTGCCCCCATTTCTGATGCCATATTGGCCAGTGTCATCCGGTCGGCCATGCAGAGGTTCTTTACTCCGTCGCCATGAAACTCAACCGACATGTAATTGGCTCCATCGGCCCCCAGCATGCCGGTTAACCAGAGGGCAAGATCTTTGGCAGAAACACCTTCCCTGAATTTTCCACTCAGGATGATCTTCATGCTCTCAGGTACACGAAACCATGTTTCTCCTTTTTTCCATAGCCCTGCGGCTTCTGTCCTGTCAATTCCGGCGGCAAGGGCGTTGAAAGCGCCGGCCGTACAGGTATGGCTGTCGCTCCCGGTAATGATCATTCCCGGACGCGCATGGAGGGACGAGAGTTCATGGCATATTCCTTCTCCGGCATCATGAAACCGTTTGATGTTCTGCTCCCTGACCAGACGGCGTATGGCCTGGTAATCATTGGCCAGTTTGCTGGTTGTGGGAGGGGCATTGTGGTCCAGAACAACCAGAAGGCGATCGGGGAAGGCTACTTTCGTACCTCCCATTTTTTCGAATGTCTTGCTTATACTAATGGTGTTGTCGTGGGTGAGAACCAGGTCAGGCTGGCGGAATACAATACTGCCTGCCATTGCCCCCAGTATTTTTTCGGCAAAGGTTTTTCCGGGCATATTTCTGTTTTTTTGCTAAAAATAGCCCGTATTTTGCTCATTTTATCACGGGCAGGACATATTCTGCAGCAGATTATGAAGAATTGCTCCACATCAGTTCCTGGCAATAACCGGCCATTGCTTCAGACAGGTGTTCTCCCTGCTGTTCTGTATAGAGCACACAATTTTGACGGTGTGGCTGTGCCGGGAGATAAAAGCATATTATGCATCAGGAGTTAAGCGAGCTAATGCAGAGTGTGTTGGCATTCAGCCCACGATTTATCGGGTCAAGGGATTGAAGTATTTTCGATAACAGGAATTTCGATAGCCTCCCGGTTAATCTGCAATACCAGTACATTACAGATGCTGTCGGGCAGGACAGCAGGCAGGCTGATTTTATAAAAATCGTCCGTTTTCTTGAAACCTACTTCACCTCCGTTCATTAATGTTGCTTTTTGAACGTTTACACCGGGCAAAGCCGGTAAGATAATTTCCGTTTTATCCGTTTCAAATAAATGGACAAATACTTTATTGCCTTTACGGGTTGAACTGTACGCCTCGTTTGGTAGGTAGGGGCCGCCTCTTGTTCCGTAGATGCTTTCTCCGTATTTTTTGAGCCAGGCGCCCATCTGCACCAAACAGTCTATTTGTCTTTGTTCGATACGCCCATCAGGCATGGGGCCTATATTAAACAGCAGATTGCCATTGCCTGATGCTGTTTTTACAAGCGTTTGCAGGCATTCTTTTAATGACTTTAGCTTATCATTGGGCTTCCACGACCATTGGGTGCCCATTGTAATACAGCTTTCCCAGGGGAAGTCCATGTTTATATTTCCAATCCGTTGTTCCGGTGTATCGAAATCGCCGACCATTTTACTATAATCAGCATTTTTGTTGGAGATACCCGTCATTTCCTTCCCAAGCCGGTTGTTAATGATTAAATCTTTTTTCAGACTTTTCAGGTAAGTATAAATCTCTCTTCCCATTTCATCTGTCCAGGGTTCTTCCCATCCTCCGTCAAACCAGATCAGATACGGGTCGTATTTCGTAACCAGTTCTTTCAGCTGGTTTTTTATGGTTGAACGGAATTTTTCCATATTTCCGTCTTCCGATATTCCTTTCCCATCGTTATGCAGCGGGTAGTTTCTGTCGTGCCAGTCGAGTATGGTAAAATAAATGCCGAACCGGATGCCTTCTTTTTTGCATGCTTTCGCCAGTGCACCCACAATATCTTTTTTAAAGGGTGTTGCCATGATGTCATAATCGGTGTACTCCGAGGGCCATAAACAAAATCCGTCATGGTGTTTGCTGGTGATTATCAGGTATTTCATTCCGGCATTTTTTGCGGTTTTAACCCAGGCACTGGCATCAAACAAAACTGGATTAAACTCTTTATATAAGTTGTCGTAATCTTCTGTTGCAACTTCATGGCCGCGTGACCAGCCGATTTCAGTACCACGAAGGGTTACCGGACCCCAGTGAATGAACATGCCAAAACGCATGTCCATAAATTGGTTCATTATTTCCGGAGGTGTTTTCAGGGCCGGATCTATCATATTTTTTTCCTGGGCGGAAAGGCGAAAACCCATTATCAGAAAAAACGAAAGAATGTAAATGATCCTCATGTTCCTTTTCTTTTTTACAGTTAGCAAAACTGATTTGATGACCGAAAATATAAAAGTATTCTGTTTTAACAGCACATTCATCTTCCACCAATTATGCCAGGAATTCATGGTGCTCTTATTTCGGGGTCTTTCGGCTTATGTGCTGTATATACCGGCGGCAGGGGAATTGAAAGCAACGACTGTGTTAGTATGACTTTTTATAACATATTGAAGAATTTTTTCTATTAGACCTTGTTTTGGGATTCAAATGGGAGATGATTTATGTTATAATGATAACAAATAAAGTATAACAAAAATGAAAAATAAAATTTATGATGTCCATAGTAAAAAATAGTATTTCAAATACATAATGAAAATATCAGTTTGTTTTCAAAAATGTTGTTGTTATAAAAAAATAAAAAAAAGTTGAACATAAATTTTGAATGATTGTTATTATAATTACGTTTAACTCAAAAACTAAAAGTATGAAGAAACTACACTCTTTTCTGATTGTGTTGGTTGCGGCCTCGCTGTTTTTTATCAATAGCACAAAGTCGCAAACAACCGTAGTCGACATCATTGCTGGCAGTCCGGATCATAACACCCTTGAAGCTGCCATAACAGCTGCCGGCCTTGCCGATGATCTTTCGGGTACGGGACCTTTTACCGTATTTGCCCCCACAGATACTGCCTTTGCCGCTCTTCCTGCAGGAACTCTGGAATCCTTGCTGGCCGATCCGACAGGAGCCCTGGCCAATATCCTTCTGTACCATGTGGTAGGAGCCAAAGTCATGTCAACCAGTTTTTACCTTGGTCAGGAAATTACTACCCTGCAGGGGGAAAAAGTTACCGTAATAATAAATGAGAATGGAGTTTTCATTAATAATGCCAAAGTTACGGTAGCCAACATTCAGGCCGACAACGGAGTTGTGCATGTGATTGATGCTGTGTTGATCCCGCCTTCAGGAACTGTAATGGATGTTATTGTTAACAGCCCGGACCATAATACACTGGAAACAGCTGTAACAGCTGCCGGCCTTGCCGATGATCTTTCAGGTACGGGACCATTTACCGTATTTGCTCCCACGGATGCAGCCTTTGCCGCTCTTCCTGCAGGGACTCTGGAATCTTTGCTGGCTGATCCGACAGGGGCCCTGGCCAATATTTTGCTGTACCATGTCGTAGGTGCCAAAGCCATGTCGACCGATCTGTCCAACGGACAGGAAATTACCACCCTTCTGGGTAAGAAAGTAACGGTCACCATCAATGAAAATGGCGTGTTTATTAACAACGCCAAAGTAACGGTGGCCGACATTGAGGCCGACAACGGAGTTGTGCATGTGATTGATGCTGTGCTGATTCCGCCTTCAGTAACTGTAGTGGATGTTATTGTTAACAGCCCGGACCATAATACCCTGGAAACAGCTGTGATAGCTGCCGGCCTTGCCGATGATCTTTCGGGTACGGGACCATTTACCGTATTTGCCCCCACGGATGCTGCCTTTAGTGCACTTCCTGCAGGGACACTTGAAGCCTTGCTGGCCGATCCGACAGGTGCTCTGGCCAATGTCCTGCTGTATCATGTAGTAGGAGCCAAAGCCATGTCGACCGATTTGTCCAACGGACAGGAAATTACCACCCTTCTGGGTAAAAAGGTGACTGTATCGATCAATGCGAACGGTGTGTTTATTAATAACGCCAAAGTTACGGTAGCCGACATTCAGGCCGACAACGGAGTTGTGCATGTGATTGATGCTGTGCTGATCCCGCCTTCAGTAACCGTAGTGGATGTTATTGTTAACAGCCCGGACCATAATACCCTGGAAACAGCTGTGATAGCTGCCGGCCTTGCCGATGATCTTTCGGGTACGGGACCATTTACTGTATTTGCTCCCACGGATGCAGCCTTTGCCGCTCTTCCTGCAGGGACTCTGGAATCCTTGCTGGCCGATCCGACAGGTGCTCTGGCCAATGTCCTGCTGTACCATGTAGTAGGAGCCAAAGCCATGTCGACCGATCTGTCCAACGGACAGGAAATTACCACCCTTTCAGGGAAGAAAGTTACTGTTACGATCAATGATAATGGTGTGTTTATTAACAATGCCAAAGTAACGGTGGCCGACATACAGACCGACAACGGAGTTGTGCATGTGATTGATGCTGTTTTGGTGCCTCCAAGTGGTATTACTAACCAATTCAGCGATGCACGTCATCTGGTCATTTATCCCAATCCGGCATCAGGCAAGTTTATGATTTCCGGAACGAAGAATAGCGTCCTCAGCGGCCAGCTGACCATTGTTTCCCTGAATGGAAAAACCATTCTCAGAAAGAATATAACCAGTCCTTCCGAATCAATTGACATAACATCAGTACCAGGAGGAGCTTACTTTGTGACCCTTGATTCTGAGGAAGGAAAATTCGTCGGAAAACTGATTGTTAAGTAAGGTTTAGTTTATCGTTTCAGAAAGGCTGTCTCAAATTTTGAGACAGTTTTTTATATTGTCAGTTTGCTATACAATTCCATTGATGGCGCGTTGGAAACCGGATGGCAAATAAAGAGGGCAAAGGACCTCCAGTTGCAAACAGCCTTTTAGTGTAAGGAGGTCCTGCAGTGAATTGTAATGAAATTGACCGCGAAAAAATCCTACATCAGAAAAATGTTGTTCTTTCTGCACATGGTAATCATTTCCTCAGGCCATATGCTTGCCTGCACTTCCCCTATATGGGCTTTTCTGAGGAAATACATACAGATACGCGACTGTCCGATACCGCCGCCGATGGACTGCGGCAATTCGCCGTTCAGAAGCCGCTTATGCCAGTATAACTCCTTCCTTTCTTCGCAATTGTTCATTTTCAGCTGGTAGAGCATGGCTTCGGGATTGACGCGGATACCCATGGAGGAAATTTCAAAGGCATCGTTCAGAACCGGATTCCATATAATAATGTCGCCGTTCAGGCCCCTGAAGCCGTTGGTAGTTTCTGTGCTCCAGTCATCATAGTCAGGCGCGCGACCGTCATGTCGCTCGCCGTTTTTCAGGGGATGGCCGATGCCGATAATGAACACGGCGCCATATTCCCTGGCGGCCTTGTATTCTCTTTCCTTCGGCGTGAGGGAAGGATACTTGTCGAGCAACTCCTCGGAATGAACGAAAGTGATTTCCTCCGGCAGAATGGGCCGTATATGGGGGTAGTTTTCGAACACTACGAACTCGGTACGTTTGAGTACGGCATAGATTTTTCTCACAATGTACTTGAGAAAATCAAGGTTGCGCTGGTTATGGTTCATAACACGCTCCCAGTCCCACTGGTCAACATAGATGGAATGCAGGTTATCCAGGTCTTCATCAGGCCTGAGGGCATTCATGTCGGTGTAAATTCCGAAGTTCTCTTCAATCTGATAATCTGCCAGGGCCATACGTTTCCATTTGGCCAGAGAATGAACCACTTCAGCTACCCTGTCGTTCATGGAGTGAATGGGAAAACTTACCGGCCGTTCAACTCCGTTCAAATCATCATTAATCCCTGTGCCTTTCATTACGATAATCGGAGCCGTTACCCGGCGTAACTGCAATTCTGACGAAAGAGCCGTTTCAAAAAAATCCTTTACCAGCTTGATGGCTTTTTCGGTCTGTTTGAGGTTCAGAAGTGGCTGGTATCCTTCCGGGATGGTCAGTTTCATGGTTTCTCCTGTAATATTCCGCCCCTAAAATAGATATCCCTTTGCACTTCTGAAAATTTTGTACCAAAAATTTTCTTATTGTTTTCAAGATTGGTTATTTCCCCTGTAGCAAAGTTGACGCGTATTCTGTTGCCTGTTTTCAGCTCGGTTTCTTGTATACCGGGGCAGCTGACGATCGGGAACCCGGCATTAATGGCATTCCGCTCATAGATGGGAGCAAAGGATTCGGCAACAATGCACTGAATGTCCAGTGCAATAAAACAGTCAACAGCCTGTTGCCGTGAGCTTCCGGCTCCGAAATTCTTTCCGGTAACAATGATGTCTCCGGGCCGGGCATTTTTTGCGAAGTCTTCGAATCCCGCCAGGTTGCCAAAGGCATATTTGCCCATTTCCTCGCGGTTTGTAATGGTCAGGTGTCGGTTGTGGAAAATCATATCGGTGTCAATGTTGTCCCTGTCGATACGCCATATTTTCCCTTCAGCTATCAGAGGTTTTGTTATTTCCTGTTTCTTGTCTGCTTCCGGTCTTTTTTCCTTTTTTTCCGGGGGAAGGGTTTTAAATACAGCCGGCTGGCTTGGGATCTGGTGGGGGAAAGTTATGTAGCCGGCCACTGCCGAAGCAGCTACAATAGCGGGAGAAGCGAGGTAAACTTCTCCTTTGCCCTGTTTTCCGGGGAAGTTTCTGTTACCCGTGCTAAGGGTTACTTCGCCCGGTCCGTTTTGACCGACCTGTCCTGCCGCACATCCGGCACAGCCCGGGTTGGAAACCAGTGCCCCCGCTTCCTGAAAAATGCGGAGAATCCCTTCATCCAAACATTGCCTCCAGATGGCTGAGGTGGCAGGTACTACCTTCAGTATAACACCGGGGGCAACTTTTCTGCCTTTCAGGATGGCTGCCGCTGTGCGCATGTCTTCCATCCGTCCGTTGGTACAGCTTCCGATAAAACCAGAATCAATTTTTTTGCCGGCAACTTCGGCCACCGGCACTGTATTCTCCGGATTACCGGGCAGAGAGATTCTTTCTGTAAAGGATAAGGCATCAACAGTATATACCTGATCATAATGTGCATCTTCGTCGGCAAGCACCGGAATGCATTTTTTCCCTGAGCGGGCTGAGCAGTAGGAGAGAACTTCTTCACCGGGAGGAAGGAGGAAAATGAGAGCGCTCATTTCGGTTGCCATCGAAGCAATGGTAATCCGGGCATCGAGGGAAAGCTTTTCGATGGCCTCCCCGGTCAGCTCTACCGATGCGCCGAGAAGGGTATTGGCGCCAAACCGGTCAAGGAGGTTCAGAACAATGTCTTTAGCCGTTATTTCCTTTTTCCATTCTCCCCTGATGTCAATTTTTACCGAGCGGGGAACCCTGAACCACGTTTTTCCATGCGCCCAAATGGCAGCTATGTCCATATCGCCCATTCCCTGTCCGAATGCTCCAATGGCACCAAGAATGTTGGCATGCGAATCGGTCGAAACAGCCGTAAAGCCCGGAAGCACAAGCCCCTCATCAATGAGTATGTGGGTGCCTATCCCGGCATTGATGTCATAAAGCTGAATACCATTTTCCCTGGCAAATAGCCTGCACAGATGCTGGTTGGCAGCGTACTTCTGGTCAGAACCGGTGGGATTGCAGTCAAAGGTAAAGA
>Ga0209381_1004203_pt1 | contig 13294 bp, 12 predicted proteins | sample DewCreD2012metaG_FD_184111 | JGI IMG/M metagenome (GOLD analysis project Ga0209381, IMG submission 184111) | Hot spring sediment bacterial and archeal communities from British Columbia, Canada, to study Microbial Dark Matter (Phase II) - Dewar... ...
GAGGACAGCCCGCTCACCTTCGCCATCGTCACCGCCCCCACCAACGGCACGCTCACCGGCACCGCGCCCAACCTGACCTACCGCCCCAACACCAACTTCTTCGGCACCGACGCCTTCACCTTCCGCGTCCACGACGGCCTGACCAACTCCGCCAACGCCACCGTCAGCATCAACATCACCCCGGTCAACGATGCGCCGGTGGCCCTCGCGCAGTCCGTCACGACGCCCGAGGACACCGCCCGCGCCATCACTCTCACCGGCTCGGACGTGGACGGCGATCCGCTTACCTTCTCCATCGTCACCGCCCCCACCAACGGCACGCTCACCGGCACCGCGCCCAACCTGACCTACCGCCCCAACACCAACTTCTTCGGCACCGACGCCTTCACCTTCCGCGTCCATGACGGCCTGACCAACTCCGCCAACGCCACCGTCAGCATCACCGTCACCCCGGTCAACGACGCGCCGGTCGCGCTCGCCCAGTCGGTCACCACTGACCGCAACATTCCCCGCCTCATCACGCTGGCCGGCACTGATGTGGACGGCGACCTGCTCACCTTCGCCCTCGTCACCCAACCGACGCTCGGCACCCTCTCCGGCACACCGCCCAACCTCACCTACACGCCCAACAACAACGTCACCGGCAATGACTCGTTCACCTTCCGCGTGAACGATGGCACCGTGAACTCCGCCACCGCCACCGTCGCCATCACCATCCTCGCCGGTGCCAACCTGCCCCCCGTCGCCTTCAGCCAGAGCGTCACCAACGCTGAAGACACCGCCCTGCCCATCGTGTTGTCCGGCAGCGACCCCGAGGACAGCCCGCTCACCTTCGCCATCGTCACCGCCCCCACCAACGGCACGCTCACCGGCACCGCGCCCAACCTGACCTACCGCCCCAACACCAACTTCTTCGGCACCGACGCCTTCACCTTCCGCGCCCACGACGGCCAGACCAACTCCGCCCCTGCCACCGTCAGCATCACCGTCACCCCGGTCAACGATGCGCCCACGCTCAACGCCATCAGCAGCATCACCCTGACCGCCGGGGAACCCGCTGCCCTCATCGCCCTCGCCGGCATCACCAGCGGCGCACCGAATGAAGACGACACCCTGAGCGTGTCGGTGGTTTCCAGTTCAGCCATGATTGCTTCCGTTTCCGGCATTGCCTACAGCAGTCCCGCCACCACCGGCTCGTTCAATCTCACTCCCATCTCCGTCGGCACGGCCACCATTTCCGTCACGGTCAATGACGGCAAACCCACGAACAACCTGGTCGTCCGCAGCTTCAACGTGACCGTGGTCGCCCCCGCCAACGGTGTCCCCTCGGTGGCGCTGACCTCGCCCCCCAACGGCTCCGCTTACACCGCGCCCGTCACGCTCACCGTGACCGCCAGCGTCAACCCCAACAGCAACACCATCCACAGTGTCGAGTTCTGGGCCGGCACCAACTTCATCGGCCAGGCCACCCACGCGCCCTATCAGGTGGAGTGGGCGGCGCCCGCAATGAACGCCGACGTGCCCATCGTGGCCCGCGCGATTTATGGCGCCGTCGGCCAGACGGCCAGTTCCCCGGCTGCCACCGTCCGCCTCACCACCACCCCCGCCCCGTGGGAGCCGCTGGCCGTGGCCGCCAAGCCGCTGCCCGGAGAAGTCTCCGTCGCCAACAACACCTACAGCGTCCGCGGCGCCGGCGTGCTCAACGGCCCGCGCGACAGCTTCCAGTTCGTCCGCCAGTCCCTCCTCGGCGACGGCTCGCTCACCCTCCGGCTGGACAGTGTGCAATCCACCAACGCCACCGCCCGCATGGGCATCATGATCCGCGAATCGCTCACCGAGAATTCCCGCTATGTGTTCCTGGGCGTCTCCCCCGACGGCCTCATCCGCTGGCAGACCCGCACCCGCACCGGCGGCTCCATCTCCTCCAGCTTCATCAACCCGCGCACCGGAGCGCCCACCAACCTCTGGCTCCGCCTCACCCGCACCGGCGACACCATCACCGCTTTCCGTTCCGACGACGGCGTGACATGGACCCGCATGAACCGGCTCAAACTTGAACTGGCTCCCAACATTCACATGGGCCTCACCGTTTCGTCCGGCAACCTCACCACGCCCGACCGCGCCATCTTCTCGAACCCGGCCGCCGTGCCCTGAGCCGCCGCCCGCGCACCGGCCATGAATGCCCGCCACCTCGCCGCCCTGCTTGCCCTGCTCACCGCTGGCGGCCTGCTCTGGCACTTCACGCGGAATGAAACGAAGCCCGCGCCCCCAACCACCACCACCGCTCCCACCCACTCCGCCCCCAAAACCTGGTCCGTCCGCGCCCGCCCCTTGATCGAACCACCAGCCACCACGGAATCCGGCTGGGTCACCCCCTTCGCCACCCCGGACTACCTGGCGGACAGCGGCGACAACACCGCCGAACGGGCCGCCATCGCCAAAGCCGCCGCCGTCCCGCTTGGACAAATTCCCGCCCGGCTGACCGCATTATTGACTGACCCCACGCCCGCCGCCGAAGCGCTGCGTTCCGAACTGCTTCGCCGCTGGGCCGCCGCCGATCCCGCCGCCGCCAGTGCCTGGGCCGAACAACTGCCCGCCGGCCCGCTCCGCTTCGCCGCCCTCCGCGACATCGCCGACACCCGCGCCGAAAAGAACCCCGCCGAAGCCATCGAGTGGGTCAAATCCCTCCCCGATGCCGAAGAAAGCGCCGCGCTGTCCGCCGCCCTCGCCTACGAAATCGCCCGCACCAACGGCCTCACCGCCGTGCAACTGGTCACCGCCCTCCCCCCCAGCCGCGAACGCGACGACGCCCTCGCCCACGCCCTCCGCCAATGGACCAGCACCGACGCCCCGACCGCCGCGCAATGGGTGGACAGCGTCGCCGACCCGGCGTTGCGCCAACGACTCCTGGCCGAACTCGTCGAAGTGTATTCCCAGCAAAATCCCGCCGCCGCCGCCACGCTCGTCAGCACCGCGCTCGCGGGCCGTCCGGAGCAAAGCCGCGCCGCCGTGGCCGTCGTCCAACAGTGGGCGCAAACGCACCCCGCCGAGGCCGCCCGCTGGGTCGAACAATTCCCCGTCGGCGAAACCCGCCAGAGCGCCACCGAGAACCTCCTCTTCCTCTGGACCGTCCGCGACCCCACTGCCCCCGCGCAATGGGTGGAATCCCTCCCCGCCGGCGAATTGCGCGACACGGCGCGCCTCACCCTGCAAAGCGCCCGCGCCCTTGCCGCCGTCACTGCCGCCGCCGCTATGGCCGAGTGAACCCAAACTCCTGACCGAATTGGATGACGCGCGGTATCGCGGGGAAACCTTTGCGCGGTTGCCGGGTTCGACGGTTCGGACGTTTCCCCCGGAAGCCAAAAACGGTGAGTGTTGGGGCTCAGACCGCCACGCCAGCCGTGGCGGAAAGTTTCCCCCGGAAGCCAAAAACGGTGAGTGTTGGGGGGATGGCGTGGTGGCTGGAGACGGAATTGAACCGCCGACACAAGGATTTTCAGTTCTGCTATAAAGTTGTCCACTCCTGTCCGGACAGGAGCGGACACAACATCGGTTTCTCCCTTTATTTGCAAGGGTTTTCTTGACTCGTGTCCCGAACCTGATGGACAGTTCAGGACAAGATAAATAAGCCACAACTAAGCCAAGAAACACCCAAGGAGTATGAAGCCCGACCCAAGGAGTAAAGCGCAAATGGCACCACGCCGGTTCCCGAAAACGGATGCGCGATACTGGCTGAAGAAGGTTTTCACCCGGAGCAACGACAGCTACCATTGTCAAATCGCCTTCGGCGGAAAGCAGGAGCGATGGCCGCTGAAGACCTCGAACCGTGAGACCGCCGCCACCAAGGCCAGGGACATCTACCTGTCATTGGTCGCCGACGGCTACGATGCCACCCGGGCAAAATTCAAACCGTGGGAGGTTGAGGCAGAACTCAACCGCGTCGAGAAAGTAACGGTGGGGCACTACATCGACGCCGCCCGAGTCGTCTTCCCGGGAAAAGCCACGACCTTCCTAAGCTACGAACGGAAATTCCGTTTCCTCGTGGCCCAACTCGCCAGCATGAAGGCCGACAAGTCCAAGTTCGATCCGCTGGAAGGGCACAAACGCTTTCGCAAAACCATCGAGGCCACTTTGCTGGAGACCATCACGCCGCAGCGCGTGGAGCAATGGCGGCTCAACTACATCAAGGCAGCCGGCCGCAGTCCGGCCAAACAGCAGTCCGCCCGGGTAACGGCGGCAAGCATCATCCAAAACTGCAAAGCACTGTTCTCGAAGAAGATTCTCAAGGAACTCCGCCATACGGCCATGGTGTTGCCGTCCCCGCTTCCGTTTGACGGTGTGGAGCGCGGCAAACTGCCTCGCGCTCGCTACCGGTCAAAGGTGAATATCGAGCAACTCGCCCAGGACGCCTATGCCGAACTCAGGGAGCAGAAGCCGGAACTGTTCAAAGTGTTTCTGCTTGCTTTGGGTGCCGGCCTGCGGCGCGGCGAAATTGATACGCTGACATGGAAGCAGTTCAATTTTCGGGATGGCACACTGAGCATTGAAGTGACCGAGCATGGTTCATTGAAGACGGATTCCAGTGCGGAGACGATTGACTTGTCCGCCGATGTGGCGAACTACTTTCAAACGCAGATGCAGGCGAGCAATTCGGCGTTCGTCATTTCGAGCACCGCCGATCCGCAGGCTCGCTCACCGCACTGGAACCGATACCGTGGCAACGCGCATTTCAAGGCGCTGATTGACTGGCTCCGATCGAAGGGGGTGTCCGACCGCAATCCGCTTCACGTTTTACGAAAAGAATTTGGCAGCTTGATCAACCAGCAATTCGGCATCTTCGCCGCGAGTGCCGCGTTGCGTCACAGCAACCTCACGATCACCCGCGAACATTACGTTGACCGTCGCGAGCGCATTGCACTCGACGTGTCCAAGCTGCTAACCCCGCCTGCGACTCCTGCCCCCGTCAATGGTAAGCCCGCGAACGGATCACCACCGACGGACCAGAAAGAAGTCCCGATTCAAGCGGCTCAATTGGGCGTTGCGGCTTGACGACATCAAAGCCGCAGACTATTTGTCCAGTGTTGTCTGTCATCATGTGACAGACCAAGTAAGCGCCGCAGGGGCGATTACTTATTCGGGTGAATTCTGATTGCGGCCTCCTTCCGCATCGGTTTCACCTGAGTCCCGTAATGGGAGTAAACGACTCGCTGGACCAAGGACCGGGCGAGCGTGATGAATGAACGGCCAGTGCTGCTTGGCACTAGGCTGGATGATGCAAGGCGAGCTTCGTTGTGACTGAGGCTCGTCGATCAAATCTCGGCCCTCGCGGGCCATCATTCGTCACGTTTGTCATGCCAAGAATTCTTGAAGTAAAATCTCCGCCCAGTCTTTTGGGCCGCCGACAGGTCGCTGGCCTGATTGGTTGCAGCACAAAAACCGTCCAGCGCCTTGAGCGTGCAGGTCGCCTGCACCCAATTCACATTGGCCCCCGGGTGGTGCGCTATCACCCGACTGAAGTGGCCGCCTTGATCCGCAACGGTGGAGGTGTGTCGTGAGCCACCACGAAGACAGCAGGCCGAGTGAAGTCAGCCGCCCCGGCATCTCCCCGAGTTGGCTCGAGCAAAACGGAATCCACCACGTCTCGGCGCAGCATGCCCGCCAGGCAGTTGGAACTGAATCCAGCGGCCTGCTCATTCCCTACGCGAATCCGTTTGCCGGGGACGATGTTCCCATCCTTGACCCTGGCGACAAACCGTTTGCCCGGCTTCGATTGGACGTGCCTCAAGGCACGAAGAAATATCACCAACCAGCGGGCACGGGCGTTCACGGCTTCCTGCCCGCCTTGGGCGATGGCCAACATTACAAATCCGAACTCATTCTCGTTGAGGGCGAGTTCAAGGCGCTCGCGCTTACCGATCCCACGGCGGGTCTTGGCTTGTTCGCGGTCGGGTTGTCCGGCTTTTATGGATTCGCCCAGAAGCACGCCGAGGGCGAGTCGCTTCGCCTTGTCCCGGAGATCGGGCAGGCAATGGCCGGGTTGAGCCCGGAGATCGTGTTCTATTTGGGCGACAACGACACCGCCCTCAATCCGCAGTTCGCAGATGCGGCGATCAAATTGCGTTCGCTTCTGCCCGGCGTGGGGATTCTGTTACCGCGGATTCATTTGGATGAACCGAAGGGAATTGATGACGTGCGCCAGCAGCAGGGCGCGAAGTTCGAGACGTAGTTTCGCCGTCGCATGGAGGACGCAATTGAATTGAAGGACCAAGATGTTGACGCGCTCCGGCTTCGATTGGTCGAGGTGGAGATCCAGCGCATTCCGTCGCTGCCGTCAGATGTGCGGACACAGGCCACTAATCGGCTGGCTCGTTTGGCGCAGGCATGTGGCCCGGCCGCTTGTGCTGAGATCGTCCGAATGGTCAAGGCGGCGAAGGTCATGGGCGCGATGGATTTCAAGTCGCTCATTCAGGAGGCGCACGTCGAATCTGAACGGCGACTGGCCGTTGACCATCAGACGCAAATCCAGAAGGCGTTGGCCGAGGTATTCTGGGATGGTCGGTCAGCGCATTTCCGCGACGGCAGCGGCAACTGGACGGTGAAGGTTGCGAGTCGCCCGGACATCCTCGTCCACTTGCACCGCAGCTTTGGTCTGCTACTCACCAAGCTCGACGGTATCTCGCCAGCCGAGCAGGCGCTATATCAGATCCAGAAGCACAACTCGATTGATTACGCTGGGCGTATCGCAGGTCGCCTGCCCGGGCTGATGCGTGAGAACGGGCACGTCATCCTTGTAACGGCCGGCCCCACGATCATTCAACCGTCCCAAGCGGGCAACGCCAATTTCATCATGGCGTTCCTGGAACAACTGCTCGGCAAGGGTGTAATCTCCGATAAACTGGTGCAGGCCAAACTCACGACCCTGCTGGGCTGGCTGAAACACGCCCGTTATGGCCTGCTCCACCCGGATGAGCACTGCCCTGGTCAGTTGCTCACGTTGGTCGGGCCAATGGAAGTTGGGAAGTCACTCCTTCAAGAAGTCATCATCACGCCCTTGCTCGGCGGGCGGGCAACTGACCCATCCGACTACCTGTTCGGCCGGACTGGCTTCAACGACGATCTTGCGGGCGCGGAGCATCACATTCTAAGCGACGCCGGGATCGAGCCGGACGACCAATACCGACGGAAGCTGCGTGATCGCCTGAAGGCGTTTGTGGCGACCCAAACCCAATCCTTCTCATCGAAGAACAAGACACGTCTAAACTTTCGGCGCTTCGCCCGGATCAGTCTGTCCGCCAATAGCGACCCGCACAGCGTCCGCGTCGTGCCCACGCCGGACGGTGGTTTCTCGGATAAGGTCACCTTGCTTCGCTGCTACCCGACCGAGGCGCTGCCATCAGCCAAAGGCGGCGACACGCCAGTTGATCAGCTAGTCCGCCAGGAATTGCCGGCCTTCGTGGGTCAGTTGGACACCTGGCAGATTCCGGAGGAGTTCCGTGATGATCGTTTTGGTGTGGCTGCCTATCACGATCCGGAGGTCCTCGCACTTCTGCATCATGACGACCCACTGCGCAAGCTGGGCACTATCCTTACTCAGTTTGTCCAAGCCCAGGGCGGTTTCGTGGAGGGGACTGTGCAGGAACTCCACCGTCGCCTGCTCGCTTCCAACCAGCCGGACTACGCGGAGTTGGTGTCCACCTTTAACCGGCTGGGCCAGCTACTGGCGACCCTCCAGCGGGAACTGCCGGGTTGGGAGTCGCGGATAACCCAGGTTGGGTTCACACCGTATGACGAGAACCGCAACCGAAAGGCGATTTGGAGAATCACGGCTTCGTAGATTCGTAGGGTCTTACTTCTTTTCCCATATAGGGGAAAATAAAACTGAAGGAATTCTTTTACTTAATGGGGTTCTTCCGGGTTCTTAATGGGTAAAAAGAGGCGTGATCTCTCGGCCGACGGCATGCCAAACCGCCAAGGGCTTGAGAGCCTGAGCAACCGGGATGGCTGTAAGCCGCTCATAATGAAGAGCTTGTTGGATTATTGCGGGTGTTCGGCCGCAGCGGGGCGCGAGCTTGAGGCTCGCAAGCTGCCCCGCTGCTCGTCCTATTTTGCTGCGTTACCCATTAAAAAGTCGGAAGAGCGCTTAATGGAAAATAGATATGAGGGACACGTTACGAACCTTACGAACATCGTCCGGTTGGACCGGACGAACGCTGTTTGATGCCCTCGGGTGTGAACCTAACACCATCAGCCCGAATGCTTTGCTCGCCGAGATTCACAACTGGCGTGACAGCAATCAATTGTTGGCTGTCAGCCTCCGCGAGCAACCGGGCACGGACAGCCCCAACAGCCGAGGGGAAGTGTTGGAAATCCTGCCGCAGACCGGCCCCGGAGCATCGGTTGGCCTGACCGAGGCCGGAGACGCCGTTGCAGGTCAGATCCTGGCCAGACTGGCAGATGTTCGCCTCCTGAGCGCGGATAGCTCGGAGACACTACGACGATTCATTATCTTGGGTGGACCAACTCCCGCCCGCATCACCTGCCTGACCACCGCACGGCGGATTCTGGAGAACCGATCTTCGAGGTTCGACAATAACGATCCTCCGCAGCACGCCTACCCGCAGACGGTCTTTCGTATTCGTCACGATCTTGACGACCTCAGCCGAAAGCTCCGCGCCGCTGACCTGGAAGAAGTGTTCAAGCTGGAGTGCGACCTAATCGCGGTAACTCATGCCATGCAGGCCCGTGGAATCCGGGTGGATCGTGATGGTCTGCGACGGGCGGCTGACACCCGCCGGAACGAAATGGAAGAAGCCGTTGAGGCACTCCGCGCCAGCCTGGGTGATCGAAAGCTCAACCCGAACGACAATGATGGCCTGCTGAAAGCGATTCGCGGGCGCGGCGTAGAACTGCCCGGAACAAGCCGTGAAGACCTCCTGACGGTCAACCACCCGGCCGTCGAGCCACTACTCCGTTACCGCCAGGCCAAGGCGGTCGCTGATGACGCCGAGGAATGTCTCCGGCACGTCGGCAAAGACGGACGACTGCACCCAGACTGGGATGCCCTGGGGGCCGACACCGGCCGCTACAGTTGCGCACGGCCTGCCCTCCAGTCACTCAGCCGTGATTCCCGACTCAGGCGGTGTCTCATTCCGAACCCCGGAAACGTCTTCGTCCGTTGCGACTTCGCGGCGGCCGATCTCCGGCCGCTCGCCCACTTGTCGCAGGACAAGCGGCTGATCGAAACATTTCGCCGGGGTGAAGACATCCACCGGAAGACGGCCGCCGCCCTGCTCGATAAATCCGTGGCGGACGTAACCGCTGAGGACCGAAAGATCAGCAAGCTCGTCATCTTCGCGGTCGTGTATGACGTGACCCAGGAGGGCTTGTGTATCCAGGCAGCCGTTCAGCATGGGTTGGAGTGGACACCGGATTATGCCCGGAACTTGATGCGCCGGTTCTTCGAACTTCACCCGGGCCTGGCAGATTATCGAAGGAAGCTGAAGACCCTCGCCACAACCGCCACGGAATCTCGTAGTATCGCCCTGCGTCGCCGCAAGCTCCTACCGCCCGGTCGAGAACATGAAGGCTACCGGTTCCGCTGCCTGCTGAACATGCCGGCGCAAGGGACTGTAGCAGACGCCGTCAAACGGGCGATGGTCCGACTCCATCAACAACTACCGCCTTCCGCGTGGATTGTGGCCAATCTACACGACGAACTTGTTGTGGAAGCTCCTGCCGGTCTCGGACAGAACATCGCAGTCTTCTTGGAATGCACGATGAGCCTCGCCTTGCAGCGAATGATTCCCAGTGTCCCAGTCAAGGCGGAGGCGAAGATCACAACATCCCTTGGTCCTGAATAGCGACCGACACATTAGGTTCAATCCAATCCAACGAAGCGATCCTCGATGAGCAACTCGATCACACTCGATCCCGGCGCCGAAGCGGTGTTGCGCGGTTTGCAGCCGCTGTTCAGCCCCTGCGGCACAGTTAAGCCAGTGCAACTCAACAACCCGGCTGTCGTCGGGGAGTTCCGGCCCGGAGGCGCAAAGGACACGGATCTGGGCGACGTTCCGAAGCCCGGCCAAAGCTGGGCATTCGGCGTTGAGCTTGGTGGCGTCAGCAGCGACGGCCGGCTGTGCGCCCTGGTTTTCACCCACTTCTCACGCCTCGAAGCGTTTTACGCCGAGAATCCGTCCCTGTGCGGCACGCTCGTCACCTACTGGAACGGTGCCGACGTGATTTGGATGCGGGCCTCCGGACGAATTCCTCGCGACTTCATTGCTGACGGCGTTCGCTGGTGCATGAGTGGTGTCGTCCCGGTCGGGTGTCCAAAGAAACCGGCTGAGACATTTCTTTCGCTGCCGGGCGAGATCAAGCTGGTTGAGTTCGATCGACTCGTGTGGACTGAGCAACAGAAGGCGGAGGTCGAGCGATTGCTACTGGAGGCGGAGGTCGGGCCACCCTTCCGAGTCGTAGCGCGGGGCCGCCGGGTGCTCAACCTGGGATTCTGGGCTCGATACTTCACCGACATGATGTCGATCAGTTACGATCCGGACGGGGACGTTTTTGCCTGGGGTGACGCCAAGGTTGGCGAGCCGGTGCCGTTGACGGTGGATGAGACGGTGAGGGAGTTTACCAATTTCCTACAGGCTGCGGCTCCATCATTCGGCGCCCAATTCCCACAAGGCGAAATCCGACCAGCGCGTGTGCGTCAGTTGGTCGAGCGGATCAAACTGCTCGTAACCAAGTCGCGTCCCTCGGACGGCGAAGTATTGGACAGCTTCCTGGCGAGCGAGGTTGTTCGTGCTCCTGGCAAAGACATCACCAGTTTTGAGTTTCGCGTCAGATATGTTACATATTGCCAGGGCCTCGGAAGAACACCGTGTTCTGAATCGCGCTTCTTCCGGAGGCTGAAGGCCAAGCTCAGTAGTATGGGAATCGATCAAAGACATGACATTGATTGTGAAGGCAAGCCAGTCCGGGGTTACGGCGGTCTGGCGCTGCGGGAGGAGGTTTCACCACAAGCAACGGACGGCTCGGACGCCACGGACGGCTCGGACGGTGCGCAGGACACACCCTCGGAACCAGTTGCATAATCGTGTCGCTCGTTTATGCGTCAAAAGCTGCAAATTGACCGAAGTGTTGCCAGGTGGGAGGACTTTCAAGCTGCTCGGCGGTCATTCGTTTTCTGGCCACAGCGCAAGAAGCTCGACGTGCTGGAAGGGTTGTTTCTGCTGGAAGACACCGGAATATCGAGATCGAAGTATGCTGCCGCGAATGGAATTTCGCGCAGAACGATGGAAAGGTGGATCAACGACTTCAACGCTGGCGGACTCATGTTCGCATTGGAGTCGGCACTACACCGACCCGGGCGGAAGCGGAAAGTGGGCCTACAGGACTTCCGCGAGCACATCCTGCCCGTGGCGGAGGATGCCCTGCACCGATCCGGGATTCCGACCACGATCAAGAATCTTTACGAAGCCGCTCGAAACCGCGGTCTGGTGGACGCGAGTTATGCGACGTTTCGCCGCCGACTCCAGCGAATCACCGGCGATTACAAACGGCGCAAGATTGTTCCCACGATTGATGAGTTGCTTTACCAGAACAGAACAGGCCGCTGGCCTACCCGGCTGAAAGCATACGGGCGGCGACGTGAAAAGCGGCAGAAGCAGGCATGGCAACGGATGCGGGAAGACTGCCAGCAGGAATCGGCGCGGTGGAAGGCTGAGGCGGCGGCTGCGTGAGGGCAGTCCGCAATGAAAAGCCGGACCAGTCAGGAACGAGGCGGTCCAATTGCCCGACGTCGTTCCTCAATCCGGTTAGCCAGCGCCTGTTGCTCCCCGGCCAGAAAGTTCATCAAAGGGGTCGCATCAGACGGCGGCGAATCCACGTAAACGATTTCGCGCCCCAGCGGTGTCAGCAATGACGTGAGCACCTCCCGGGTGGCCTGGAGCAATGGCTTCTCAAACACGGTGAATGATTGGCCGACACTGATACGCTCGCGAAGCTGTCTTTCGTGAGCGTCGCGTTCAGCCATCAACCGGGCGTCGTGCGGATCAATGATGATCTCGCTTATTTCGTCGTTCCTGAATTTTTCAGTGCGCACCTCCTGCAACTGCCACTCGGCGCCGCGGACGGTGTCGGAGGTTGTGGACATGGTGAGTCCGCCCACGATCAGCCGGCCTGCCGCGTCCACTTTGATCTGAACTTGGTGCAGGTCTACTCCCAGGTGCGCCTTGACGGGGACTTCAACGGCGCCCATATACGAAGTCTGCTTCACCCTACCGAGGGGGATTCCCAAGACGGACTTCTGTTCCTTCGGTCCGAGCTTCTTGGATCGAAAATCCTTGATGACCATCTCCACTGTCAGCAGGCCGAGATTGGCGATGGGCTTGAATGATTGAAGGCTGAGTTGCATCCGTTCCAACCGCTCGATTTCCAGATCCGCCTCCCGGAGCTTCTCCTGAGCCTCCCGCTCCGCTCGTTCGGCTTTCAGCTTTTCTTCAAGCAGTCGGCCCTTCTCCCGTTCGTCGTCGATTAGCCCGGCAAACAGTTTGGGCAAATTGAGACTGAGGATGCCTGTTCCTAGCAGCGTGGTTGCAAAGGTGGTCGCGACCGCCAGTTCTTTACGTTCCACAAACGCGGCGATGATGAGGCCGCCGCACAGCAACACCAGGCCGGCAATCGACAACAACCACCGTGGAACGGATGAAATCTGCCTGACGAGCCAGGTCGTAATGTTCTGGTTCATGACTCGGTTCCCGAGTTTCACCAAGCGGGTAACTGCCGCCTGCGCAACTGCGACATATATTCCGTATAACCCTCGACGAAGCCGTCCTTCCAGGCGGTCACTCGATCCTGAGACCATTTTTGGAGATCCACCGGACCATACGGCATCGTTTTGATGACCTCGGTGGCCAGAAACCTAATCTCGGTTTCGGTTCGGGCGAGGCGATACGCACCTGTCACCGCGCTGACCTCAGCGAACTTTTTGCCGGCATGGAATCCCCAATTCTCAGCAATGGTCTTCAACTTGTCCTGAAGCTCCGCTTCGCGCTGGGGTCGTTCTCGCTCCCATTGTTCCCGAGCCCGAACCTCGGTGATCGAATTCCAGGTCAATCCGACGACAAGGCATACCAATGCCACGGCCAGGGCGCCGGCACGGCCTACTGACTTTCGCATAATATAGTGACACAGCCAATTCCTTCTGGTAGTCTTCGGGCATGGGTAATCCAAAAGGCGTCGAGCGCGATTTTGCGGAACTGGAAAAGCGACGGCTCAAAGCCGCCCGGCT
>Ga0209381_1004212_pt1 | contig 13271 bp, 9 predicted proteins | sample DewCreD2012metaG_FD_184111 | JGI IMG/M metagenome (GOLD analysis project Ga0209381, IMG submission 184111) | Hot spring sediment bacterial and archeal communities from British Columbia, Canada, to study Microbial Dark Matter (Phase II) - Dewar... ...
CTGTCCCACTTTCAATCACCGTCCGCCGGTTCTCGGCGTTCCACATGTTGGTCCAGAGCGAGTCGGACGTGAGATTGCCGTCCAGGTCGTGCGTGAAAGTCTCCGGTGTTTGCGGCAGGAGCAGGTGGCCGCTGTTGGTGGCGATGAGGTCCGCATTGGTGCCCTGGTTGAGCACGGCCAGGTTGGTGATGCCCAGCCACAGGGGCACGTTGTTGCTCCCCGCCAGTTCGGCGCGGAAGTAAGCGCCCCTCCGGCTGGTGGGTCGCTGGTTAACGGTCACGGTGGCGTTGTTGGTGGCCTCGCCCAGCACGTTCACAAAGCCGGGCACGGTGCGGCCCGTGATCTGGTTCAACAGATTGTTGGTGTAATGCGCCGTCCGCGTGTCCCGTGCGGTCGTTCGCCGGTTCCCAATGTCGTCGAAGGCATACTCGAACTGCTGCCCTTCCACGGGGGTGCCATCGCTCCAATACTTCCTGCCGGAGGTCACCTGGCCGAGCGCGTCGTATTGATAGACCCAGCGGGACTGGTCCGCGTTGGTGAGGGCGGTGCGCTGGCTGGCGGCGTTGTAGTGGTAGGCGAAGGAGACAGGCGGGACGCCTGTCCCACTACTGGCGATGCCCGTCAGCCGGTTCACTTGGTCGTATGACCTGGTGGTCGTCATGCGCGTGGTGGGGCCGTGCTGGAACTGAATTTGTTCCACCAGCGGCGAGTTGGCAACGTAAGAATAAGTGGCGGTGTGCGCGCCGTCGCCCACGGTGTGGAGGCGTCCGTCCGTGCAGGTGTAGGCGTGGCGGATCAAGCAGACGCCGGCAGACGGGCGAGGCTGAGGCCCTCGCGCTCGCGGAGCAGGGCGTCGAACTTGGGAACGTAAAGCTGCGTCTCCGCCGGCAGCCGCGCGGCGATGGCGGCGAAGGTTTTGTGCTTCACGTCGGCCAGGCGCGCGCGCACCCGGCCCGCGCCGGCGTTGTAGGCGGCCAGCGCGAGCGGCCAGTCCGGGAACTGCCGGCGCAAGGCCCGCAGATGGCGCGCGGCGGCGGCGGCGTTTTTCTCCGGCTGCTTGCGCTCATCGAATGGCCAGGTGGACAGGCCCAGTTCCTTCGCCGTCGCGGGCATGAGTTGATACAGCCCCACCGCGCCCGCCGGGCTGCGGGCTTTCGGGTTGAAGCCGGATTCGATTTCCGCCAGCCAGAACAGCGCCTCGGGCACACGCTCGCGGGCGAACACCGGCTTCAACGGCGCCTCGAATTTCGCCGCCGCCGCCGGACGGGGACGCGCCTTCACGGCCTTGTCCCACGCGGTCTGCGTGGCGCGCGGTGTGGGCGCGGGTTTGGGGGGCGCGGGCTGGGCGGGTTTGGGCGACGGCGGCGCGGGTGTGGCGCGGTCCAGTTCCCCGGCCACGTCGAAGTAATCCAGACGCGGCGCGAGCCAGGCGGCGAAAGGCTCGGTGGCGGGGTCGGATTGCAACAACTTCAGCCCGGCGGCGGCGGCCTCCTTGAGCGGGGCGAGGTTGAGGCAGTTTTCCTGTTCCAGCGCGGTCTGCAATTGCTGGAGCGCCGCGCGCACCTTCTCCTCATCCACGTCGCCGAGTTGAGCCAGCACATCTTCGTCAATGTTCTCCTCCACCCACTGTCGGCCCGCCTCGAGCCAGTTGTCCCAGGCGGCGGTGACGTTGGTTTGCGCCAGCGCGCCGAGCGGCGCGGCGGCGAACAGCAGGAGGGCGTGGCGGCGGTTCATGCCTGACTCTTGCGCGGGATGGCCCGGCGGGCAACCGCCAATGCGCCCAACGCCACGCACGCCCAGCCAAACACGTCGCCGTGGCGCTGGTAAAAGGGCCGTGGCGCGGGCGTGACGGGCAGTTCCACGGTGAAGGTCGCGAAGCCCGGCCCGTGAATGCCGCCGCGTTCATCGCGGAGGATTTCGCGGAGCCGCCCCCGTTCATCCACCCAGCCGGAGAGACCGTTGTTGCAGGCGCGGACGAGCGGCGCGCCGTTCTCGATGGCGCGGAAAATGGCGTTGGCCGCGTGCTGCCGTTGCGCCGCGCTCTCGCCGAACCAGCCGTCGTTCGTGAGGTTGACGAGCAGGTCGGTTTCATTGGTGACATGGGCGCGAACGCCGTGCGGGAAAACGTCCTCGAAGCAGATGAGCGGCGCGGCGTGGAGGCCGAGGTCGCGGAGCGGAAATTGCGCGGGGGTCCGGCCCGGGGTGAAGGCGCCGGTGATGGGCGTGAGCCATTTGAGGAACGGCAGCCAGCCGGCGAGCGGGACATATTCGCCAAAGATGACGAGCCGTTGCTTGTGATACACGTCGGCCAGATGCCCGCGCGGACCCACGAGCCAGGCGGCGTTGAAGTAAATCACGTCGGTCTCGCTCACGGCGCCGGGGCGCAGTTGCACGTCGTCCGCCCCGAACAGAAACCACACGGCATGGCGGGCGGCGAGGTTGGTGATGGCCGCGTGGCTGGCGTCGTTCAACTCGGGCAGCGCGGCCTCGGGCCAGAGCAGCAGGTCGGTGTGGTTGGTCAGCGCGCGTTCGGTCAGTTCGAGCAGGCGGGCGAAGCGTTCGTCGTTGGCGGAATGGTCCCAGATCATCGTCTGCGGAATGCTGGGCTGGACTACGGTGACGCGCAGGGGCCGCGTCTCGCCGGGGGGGCGGGTGAGCGTGAAATAACCGCTGGCGAACACGAGGGCCACGGTCAGCAGCGGCAGCGCGGTTTCGGCGGCCAGCACGCCGCGCGTGGCACCAGGTTGCAGAAGCTGCCGCGCCGCGCAGAACCAACCCGCGGAGGTCCACGCGACGAGGAATGACACGCCATAGACGCCGGTGACGGCGCTGATTTGCAGCAACGGCGGGAGCTGAAACTGCGACACGCCGAGCAGGCTCCACGGAAAGCCGGACAAAAGGCGCGCCCGCAGCATTTCGAGGGCGACCCACAAGACGGCGCAAAGGAACGCCCACCGCAAACGGGCCAGCCGCGCGGGGGGCAGCAGGTTGGCCGCTGATACTTCCGGCCCCGCTGGCGCGCACCACCAGCACAGCCAGACCCAAACGCCTTGAAACAGCGCGAGGTAGGCCGCCAGCGCCAGCCAGCCGAGGATGGGAAAGCCCGTGGCCGGAATGAGCAGGAGCCAGTAAAGGGAGGCGAGCCAGAAGACCAGTCCGGCGAGGTAGCCGAGGCGGAAGGCATCGCCGCGCGTGGCTCCGGCGGCGGCCGCAAGCATCAGCCCGGGCGCGAGCCACGCCAGGCCGGCCAGTTCAAAGCCGGGAAAAGCCAGCGCCAGCAGCAGGCCAGCCAAGCTGGCGGCTCCGTGGCGAAGGAGATTGGGCGCAAGGCGGGTCACGCGCCGCGCAGCTTGCCGGACGGGCGCGCGCTTGGCAAAGCCGGCGTCACGGCGCGCCCGGCTTCTCCCGCTTCCGGCACGCGTGGGGCGGCGATGCCGGCAATCTCACCCGTGGTTGTTGTGCGCGGCGGCGCGGGCTTTTTTGGATTCCTCGATGACCCTGGCCTCGAGTTCGCGGGGCATTTCCTCGTAGTGGCTGAATTCCTCGGTGTGCAGGCCGCGCCCGCCGGTGAGCGAGCGGAGCACGGTGGCGTAGTGGTTCAGCTCGCGGGCCGGGGCCTCGGCGGTGAGGATTTGCAGGCTGCCCTCGGCTTCCATGCCCTGCACCTTGCCGCGCCGCGAGGAGAGGTCGCCGATGATCTTGCCGAGGCAGTCTTCGGGGGCGCGGATGACGAGTTTCTGGATGGGTTCGAGCAGGCAGGGGCGGGCCTGCTGGAAGGCCTCGCGGAAGGCCTCCTTGCCGGCGATCTGGAACGCGATGTCGCTCGAATCCACCGGGTGCATCTTGCCGTCGTAGAAATCCACCTTGAGGTCCACGATGCGGTAGCCGGCGAGGATGCCCTCGCGGCAGGCGGCCATGACGCCCTTTTCGACGGAGGGGACAAAGTTGCGGTCCACGTTCTGGCCGACGAGGGACTGGGTGAATTCCACGCCGCTGTCGCGCGGGCGCGGTTCCATGCGCATCCAGACTTCGGCAAACTGGCCGGCGCCGCCGGTCTGCTTCTTGTGGCGGTATTTTGCTTCGGCGCGGGCCTTGATGGTTTCGCGGTAGGGGATGCGCGGGGCGACCAGTTCGAGTTCCACCTTGAAACGCCGCTTGAGGCGGTCCACCAGGACGTCGAGGTGCAGTTCGCCCTGGCCGGCGAGCAGGGTCTGGTGCAGTTCGCCGTCCACCGTGTGCGTGAAGCTGGAGTCCTCCTCGTGCAGCGCGGCGATGCCGACGGCCATCTTGTCCTCGTCGCCCTTGGACTTGAGCTGGAGGGCGGAGACGACGTTGGGGCGGGGATACTCGACCGGGGGCAGGACGGCGGGACGTTTGGCGGTGGAGAGGGTGTTGCCGTTGTGGGTGTCCTTGAGCTTCACGACCGCGCCGATGTCGCCGGCGTTGAGCACAGGGACATTCTGGCGGTTTTTGCCGTTGACGATGTAAAGCTGACCGAACTTTTCGGTGACGCGACGGTTGGCGTTGAACAGTTCCGTGCCGAATTTCACGGCGCCGGAATAGACGCGGAAGAACGTCATGTCGCCGAAGCCGGATTCGTTCATCACCTTGAACACGTAGGCCACCGGCTCCTCGTCCTGGAGCGACACGGTGACGGGCTGGCCGTCGGGGTCGCGGGCCTCGACGGTGGCGCGGTCCACGGGGGAAGAGCCGTATTTGGCGATGAAGTCCATGAGGCGGGTGACGCCGATGTTGCGCTCGGCGGAGACGTAGAACAGCGGAATGAACGACTGCTTTTGCACGGCGGCGTGGAGGCCGGCGCGGAGTTCCTCCTCGGAGAGCGTGCCCTGGTCCATCCACTTCTCCATGAGCGAGTCGTCGGACTCGGCGATGCATTCGATGAGTTTCTGGTGCAGGTCGCGCACCGTGTCGGCGGCACCGCCGACAGCGGGCGTTTCGGTGAACTTGCCGCTCTGGTCGGCGGCGTAGGTGGTCACCTCGCTGCGGGGCACGTCGAGGAGCTGGTTGAAGTCGGGGCCGGGGTTGAGCGGCAGGCTCATGGGCAGGACGCGCGCCCCGAAGTGCTCGCGGATCTGCGCCAGCAGCCCGTCGAAGTCCACGTCCGGCCTGTCGCAGCCGTTGACCACGAGCAGTTTCGGGATGCCGAAGTCGGTGGCGGTTTTCCAGACGAAGTCGGTGCCGACGCCGACGCCGTGGGCGGCGTTGACGACGACGAGGGCGAAGTCGCTGGCGCGCAGCGCGCCGAGGCTTTCGCAGATGAAGTCCGAGTAACCGGGGCAGTCAATGAGGTTGAACTTTTTCCCGAGCCAGTCGAGGTGCAGGAGGGTGGACTGGATGGAGATTTTGCGCTCCTGTTCGGCCTCGTGATAGTCGGAGACGGTGTTGCCGGCCGCCACGCTGCCCATGCGGTTGATTTCGCCGGCGCAGGCCAGCATGGCCTCGGCGAGGGTCGTCTTGCCGGCGGTGGCGTGCCCGACGAGGGCGAAGTTGCGGATGTCGGCGGCCTGATAATCTTTCATGCTTCGTGTGCTCCTAAGTTTGCAGTTACAAATGGTATCCCGGGAACGTCGGCAAATTATGGACCGCCCCGCCGCAAGCCAAGCCGCGAATGGCCGCCCCGCCGCTTTTGCGCGCCGCTGATGCCCGTCATTCGCGTGGCAAATCCCCGCCCGCCAGCGCGGCGCGCACGAAGTCCCGGATGAGTTCCACCTCCGCCCGGCCCGCAATGGTGTGTTCCTTGGGCAGCTCCCGCCAGGTGATGTTCAATCCGGCCGCCTGCAACCGCGCGATGTCCCGGCGCGTGGCCTCAATCGGCAGCAATGGATCGCAGGTGCCGTGTGTCACGAGGAACCGCTGCTCCCGGGCGACGGGCGACAGTTCGCGCAGCAGGCCGTCCACGTCCCGGACAAAACCGCTGATGCCCACCACGCCCGCCAGCCGGTGCGGATAACGCGCCGCCACCTCGAGCGCCATGAGACACCCCTGCGAGAAACCGCCGAGGATGGTTTGTTCCGGCGGGAAACCGTCCGCCGCCGTCCGCGCCAGCAGTTCGTTCAGCAACCGCCGGCTGCGCTCGATGCCGGGCTGCATGTCGCCCTCGAAGTCGAACCACGAATATCCGCCGAAGTATTCGTCCGGCGCATTGACCAGCAAATAATTCACCGTGGGCAGGACGAACACCTCGGGCATCCAGCGGTAACCCTCCACGCTGTCGCCCAAGCCGTGCAGCATGATCCACAACTGGCGGGAATCCTTCACGGCGGCGGGCAGGAGGACAGTGTGCAGGGCGGACGCGGCGCGCTTCATGCCGGGAGTGAACGCGAGGCCGACGGCGGGCGCAAGGCGGCGGCGCGGGGGGCCGGGCCGCTGTCCCGATTCCCCGCCGTGCCTGTCCCGTTTCCGAGCAGGCCGGTCCGCCGGCGGGCCGGCCGCCAGCCCGCCCCGGCCAGATTCCCCCGTTGGTTCTGAACCTGCTTGGGCTGTGCCCGTTATCAGTGGATCCACCATGAGCGAAACGGGATTCAGAGTCTTGCTGGTCGAGGACGATCCGGACCTGCCGGAGGTTTTGGCCGGACTGTTGGGCGGGGACGGCATCCAGTTGGACGCCGTGACCACCACCGCCGCCGCCTGGGAGCGGTTGCGCCAGACGCGCTACGACCTCCTGCTGCTGGACCTCGGGCTGCCGGACGCGCACGGGTTTGATTTTCTGCGGCGGGTGAAGTTTTCCGCGCACGGGCCGCACCTGCCGGTCATCGTCATCACCGCCGCCAACACCACGGCGGACAAGGTGCGGGGCTTCGAACTGGGTGCGGCAGATTATCTGACCAAGCCCTTCGAGGCGGCCGAACTGCGCGCCCGCATCCGCTGCACCCTCCGCACCAAGCAGCTTCAGGATCAACTCGCGCGGGCCAACGAGGAACTCACCGCCGCCCGCATCGCCGCCGAGGCCAATGGCCGCGCCAAAGCCGAGTTCCTCGCCAGCATGAGCCATGAAATCCGCACGCCCATGAACGGCGTCGTCGGCATGGCCAGCCTGCTGATGGAAACGTCGCTTTCGCCCGAACAACGCGGCTACGTCGAGACCATCCACGCCAGCGGCGAATCCCTGCTCACGATCATCAACGAGATCCTCGACTTCTCCCGCATCGAGTCCGGCAAACTCGAGCTCGAGAGCGCCCCCTTCGACCTGCGCGCCTGCCTCGAGGAATGCCTCGACGTGGTCAGCGCCCGCGCCGGCGAAAAGGGCCTCGACCTGGTGACGCTGCTGGCGGACGACGTGCCGACGCATCTGCTGGGCGACGTGGCGCGGCTGCGCCAGGTGCTGCTCAACCTCCTCGGCAACGCCGTCAAATTCACGGCGCAGGGCGAGATCGTGGTCGCCGTGCGCTCGCTCGGGCGGGAGCACCCGTCCGCCAGCAACGGCGCGGCGCACCTGCATTTCAGCGTGCGGGACACCGGCGTGGGGATTCCCGCCGACCGGATGTCGCGCCTGTTCAAGGCGTTCAGCCAGGTGGACGCCTCGACCACGCGCCAGTTCGGCGGCACCGGCCTCGGGCTGGTCATCAGCAAGCGGCTCGTCGAAATGATGGGCGGCAAGATGTGGGTCGAGAGCGTCATGGGCAAAGGCTCGACCTTCCATTTCAATCTCACCCTGCGCCCGGCCCAATCCGCGCCCGCCGCCGTCCCCAGCCTCGCGGCCCTCGCAGGCCAGCGGGTGCTGGTGGTGGACGACAACGCGACCGTGGGCCGCTGGCTCACGCAATGGCTGGCCGGACGCGGCTTGCAAGCCCGCGCCACCCAGCATCCCGAGGAGGCGCTCGACTGGTTGCGGCGCGGGGAAACATTCGATCTTGCGCTCCTTGACCACCGCATGCCCGGCATGGACGGTCCCGCGCTGGCCGGCGCCCTGCGCCAGCATCCCGCCGGACGCCATCTGCCGTTGATTCTCCTGACGCCCGTGGGCGGGCCCCGCCTGCCCGATGGCCAGAAACAAGACCTCTTCGCCGCCACGGTCAACAAACCCGTCAAACTCCGCTTCCTCGCGGACACGCTGCTGCAGGTGCGCGGGCCATCCCGGCCCGCGCCCGCCGCCACCGGCCGCGCCGCCGCCAAACTGGACCCCGGCATGGCCCAACGCCTGCCGTTGAAAATCCTCGTTTGCGACGACAACCCCATCAACCAGAAGGTCGCCCACCGCATCCTCGCGCAGATGGGCTACCAGGCCGCGCTGGCTGCCCACGGGCGCGAGGCGCTGGCGGCACTCGAGCGCGAGCGGTTCGACCTCGTGTTCATGGACCTCCAGATGCCCGAGATGAACGGCCTCGACGCCACCCGCGAAATCCGCGCCCGCGAGGCCCGTAAAACCGAGTTTCCAAATTTCTCCCCGCCGCTCATCATCGTCGCCATGACCGCCAGCGCCATGGTGGGCGACCGGGAGAAGTGTCTTGCCGCCGGCATGGATGACTACGTCTCCAAACCCGTCCGGCCCGACGACCTCCGGCAAACGCTCGAGAAATGGGCGCCCAAAGCATCCGCAACCACCAGCCATCCCGCCACCCCCAACCCCACATCCCCCATGCCACCCCCCCCCGACGCCCCGCGCCCCGTGGACACCGAACGACTCCTGGAGTTTTCCGACGGCACCCCCGAGAGCCTGCGCGAGTTGATCAATCTCTACGTGACGCAGACCCGCAAGCAACTGGACGAACTCGCCACCGCCGTCGCCAGGTCCGCCACCGACGAGGTGCGCCGCATCGCGCATAGTTGCGCCGGGGCGAGCGCCACCTGTGGGATGGTCACGATTGCGCCGCTGCTCCGGCAGCTCGAACATCAAGGCCAGGCCGGCCAAACCACCGGGATGACCGACCTGCTCCAGCAGGCCGAACATGAATTCACCCGCATCCGGGCGGCACTCGAACAGCTCCTCGCCCAGGCCACCGTCGCCACCACCTAAATGAGCAAAATCCTCATCATTGAAGACGACGAAATCGTCGCCAACATCTACCGCAACAAGCTGCGCGTGGAGGGCTTTGAGGTGGAATCCGCCGCCGACGGCGAGGCCGGCCTCGCCCTCGCCCGGCAAATCCGGCCCGACGCCATCCTGCTCGACCTGATGCTGCCCAAGATCACCGGCATCGAACTGATGCGCATGCTGCGGGCCGAACCGGACTTCGCGCGGACGCCCTTCATCGTCTTTTCCAACACCTACCTCACCAACATCGTGCAGGAGGCCTGGAAGGCGGGCGCGACCAAGTGCCTTTCCAAGGCGAACTGCACGCCCAAGCATGTGATCGAGGCGGTCCGCGCGTCGCTCGCCGCCGTCACCGGTGCGGCCGCCGCCCCCGCCCCCGCCCCGGTCAGCGCGCCCCCCGCCGCGTCTTCGGATGAGGCCCTGGAGGCGGAACTGCGCCGCGAACTGCTCGCCGGCCTGCCCGCGACGGTCGCGGGTCTGCGGGCCGCCCACCAGCAACTCGTCAAGGCCACCGAGCCTGCCGGCCAGACGCAAATTCTCCTGGAAATGTATCGGCGCACCCACGCCCTGACCGGCAACGCCGGCCTCGCCGGCCTCAAAGTCCTGGCCAATTTTGCCGACGCCTTCGAGGCCCTGCTCAAGGAACTCGCCGAGAAGCCCGCGCACCTCAATCCCTCCACCCTGCGGACCGTGGCGGGTGGCATTGATCTCCTGCACCTCCTCACGACCAAAGGCGGCGGCGAAGCCGCCGGTGACCCCGGCAGCGCGCCCATTCTGGTCGTGGACGACGAGGCCATCTCCCGCCGCGCGGTGAATCACGCCCTCGAAAAGGCCCGGCTCAAGGCCGTCAGCGCGGAAAAACCCCTCACCGCGCTCCAACTGGTTCGCGAACGCCGCTACGAGCTGATCTTTCTCGACGTGGACATGCCGGAGATGAATGGTTACGAACTCTGCGCCAGGCTCCGCGAACTGCCCGCCTACCGGCAGACGCCGGTGGTCTTCGTCACCGCGTTGAACGACCTGGCCGCCCGCGCCCAATCCACCATGAGCGGCGGCAATGATTTCATCGCCAAGCCGTTTCTCTTCATTGAACTCGCCGTGAAGGCGCTGCTGCACCTCCAGCGCGCCCGCCTCGCGGCGGCGAAGTGACCCGCCCGTTTTGACATCGGCGGCGGCGGCTCCTACTGTTCGCGCATGGAATCGCTGCACGCGCCCTGGCGCATTGAATACATCCGCGCGCCCAAGCCGCCCCAGGATGAAAGCCTGTTCACCCGCATCGCCCAGTCCGACGACGACGTGGGGAACCTCGTCATCGCGCGCGACCGCACCTGCTTCGCCCTGCTCAACCGTTATCCCTACAACGGCGGCCACCTCATGGTTGTGCCCTACAAGCAGACCGACTCCCTTGCCGGACTGACTGAAAACGAGCTTACGGACCTCCTGCTGCTGACGCGCCGCTGCCAGGCCGCCCTCACCGCCGTCATGAAGCCCGACGGCTTCAACATCGGCATCAACCAGGGCAAATGCGCCGGAGCCGGCATCCTGGAGCACCTGCACATCCATGTCGTGCCCCGCTGGAACGGTGACACCAATTTCATGCCCGTCATCGCCGACACCGGCGTCGTGCCCGAAGCCCTGAGCGACGTCGCCGCCAGGCTCCGCTCCGCCCTGAGCGCGTAAATTGTGAATCGGCGATTGTAGTTTCCCATGCCCTCCGAAACCCTCCACTTCGAAAACGCCCGCGTCGCCCAGCAGCTCTTCAACCACGAGGCCCGCAACCTCGCCGCGCTTGAGGAACACCTCGGCGTCAAGGCCACCGCGCGCGACGGCTGGATCACCCTCGACGGGGACGCCGCCGGACTGGAGCGCGCCCGGCACTTGTTCCTCCAGCTCGAGGGCCAGCTCAAGGCCGGCGCGCCGATTCGCAACCGCGATTTCCATCACGCCCTCCAGGTCGTGAAACACGAGGGGGTGTCCACGCTCAAGGATTTGATGGGCGACCGCATCCAGACCCACGAAAAGAAGAGCGCTGTCACCGCCAAGACCGTCGGCCAGAAAAAATACGTCGAGGCCATCCGCACCCACGACGTCACCTTCGGCATCGGCCCCGCCGGCACGGGCAAGACGTATCTGGCCGTGGCAATGGCGCTGGCCGCGCTGCGCGAGGGCAAGGTGGGCCGCATCATTCTCACCCGCCCGGCGGTCGAGGCGGGCGAGGCGCTCGGGTTCCTGCCCGGCGACCTCTACGAAAAAATCATGCCCTACCTGCGCCCGCTCCACGACGCGCTGCACGACATGATGCCCGCCGAGGACATCCAGAAACACACCGAGCGCGGCGTCATCGAAATCGCGCCGCTCGCCTACATGCGCGGGCGCACGCTCAACAACGCCTTCATCATCCTCGACGAAGCGCAGAACTCGACCACCGAGCAGATGTTCATGTTCCTGACCCGCCTCGGCATGAGCAGCAAGGCCGTCATCACCGGCGATGAAACCCAGATTGATTTGCCCGGCAACAAGCATTCCGGCCTCATCGAGGCACACCGCGCGTTGCGGCACATTGACGGCATCGCCATCTGCGAGTTCAGCAAGAAAGACGTCGTCCGCCATCCGCTCGTCATGCGCATCATCAGCGCCTACGAGGAGCATCGCGGGAAGAAGCGGGAAGGGTGAGGAAGAGGGGCATGGTCAAACGACTGAAAGATGAAGAGCGGCCCGTCCCAACGCCGTCGCAAGGCCCATTTAACGCTTCCCCCCTTCCCCCATTGGAATCCTCGCTCCAGTTCCTCAACCGCCAGCGCAACCGCCGGCTCGACGTCGCCCGCCTGCGCCGTTTGACGACGGAAGCCCTGACCCGCCTCGGCGTCCGGCAGTGGAACCTGACGTTTTGCTTCGTGGGTGCGCGGACGATGGCATCCCTCAACGAGACCCATCTCGGCCATCCCGGGCCGACCGATGTCCTCACCTTCGACTACACGGAAGGGGAAGCGCGGAACGGGAAACGCGAAACAATCCACGCGAAACCCGAAACCCGAAACCCGAAACCCGGAATTTTGATCGGCGAGATTTTCATCTGCGTCCCGGTCGCGGTGGCGCAGGCGGGTGAATTCGGGACCCCCTGGCGGGAAGAGGTGTTGCGCTACATCCTCCACGGCTGCCTGCACCTGTGCGGTTACGACGACCTCACGCCCGCCGCGCGCCGCGTGATGAAACGCCGGGAAGACCAACTGCTCCGCGCCCTCCAGTCTCCGCACCGGAAGGGCCGTTGAAATTCGTCCTCCGGCCCGCTCAACGCAGCCGCAACGTCAGCCGCCAGAAGGCGGTGTTCCCGACCGGGGCATGGGCGAGCATCCGGGAGTTGCCGCCGCCCAAATCCTCCACGGTGGCGGGCAGGTTCGCCCACGCGCCGCCCAACACTGGAACGCCCTGCAATTTGAACTCGAGCCGCGGAAAATAAGCCGGCGGGAACTGCCAACGCAGTTGCACCATGCTCGGATTCAGCCGGGAAATGTCCACCGTCGGCGGCGCGAGGCTGGCCGGGGGCCGCTGCCCGTAGCTGCCCGGCAACGCCGGATCCGCGCCGTCGAGATACGCCTGCAACAGGGTGTAACCGCTGCCCAACCCGGCAAAGGCATCACTTCCCAGGCCGGCCAAAAACAGTCGCTCCCAATCGTCGTCCAGCAGGTTGCCGTCGGTGTCCGTGGGCGAGGGCAGCGGCACGCTGGTCACGCTCGCCAGCAGGTCATCGCCGAGGCGGATGACTTCCAAGGTTTCGCTGGCGCAGGCGCTGGCGGGCAAGTCGGCATACGCCGTAACGCGCACGACCACGCCGGGCACGAGGGCGAACGCCGACGGAAATCGGAAGGGCCGGCCCTCGGCCGTCACGAGCGCGACGGGCGTGCCGAGAACGGCGCGGTTGAGGAGGGTGCAGTTCAGGCCGAGTGAATCCGGCCGCACCACCAGGTCGCGCACGATGACCGGCCGCGGCGCGGGCAGCGCGACCAGCAGGGAAACGCCGTTGCGCGCGGCGGCGTGGTCCGCCGGACCCAGCGGTGTGAGCGACGGACCGATTTCCGACGGCAGGCCGTTGGTCCAGTCGTTGCGGTAGGCGACCGGCATGATGCCGGTGGCGAAACACTCGCGCAGCGCGTCCAACGGCTCGGTTACCCGGTGCTGGTGCGCCCCAGCTTCGTGCTCGGCGGGCGCGCGATGCAGATCGTGTATTCCGACGCGGAGCTGCAGCATTACATGCGCTTCGCCGTCGAGGCCGCCCCCGAGC
>Ga0209381_1004217_pt1 | contig 13262 bp, 12 predicted proteins | sample DewCreD2012metaG_FD_184111 | JGI IMG/M metagenome (GOLD analysis project Ga0209381, IMG submission 184111) | Hot spring sediment bacterial and archeal communities from British Columbia, Canada, to study Microbial Dark Matter (Phase II) - Dewar... ...
CGCTGTTCGGCGTGGCGGCGCAGTATTTCATCAAGTCGAGCGGCATGCAGATGGCCCAGATCACGCTGGCCGCCCTGCTCGCCAACTGGCAGCTCTGGACCGGGCTCAGCCTGTACGGCGTCAGCACCGGGCTGCTGATTCTCGCACTGCGCGACGGGGAGCTGTCGCTGCTGTATCCGGTAATCTCGCTGACCTATGTCTGGGTGACCATCCTCTCCGTGCTCGTGTTCCAGGAGAAAGTGACCATCTTCAAGACAGCTGGCGTAGCGACGATCTGCTGCGGCGTGGCGCTGCTCGGCAAGGGAAAGAGCGAATGAGCACGCCTGCCAAATCGATCTTTCTGGTGCTCATCGCCAGTTTCATCGGCAGCTTTGGCGCGGTGTTCCTCAAGTTCGGCGCCGGGAGGCTGCACCGGAACATCTCGACCCTGCTGCTCAACTGGCGGCTGGCGGCGGGCGTCGCCTTGTATCTGCTCTCGTTCGTATTCTATTTCCTGGGCGTGCGCGAGGGCGAGCTGAGCGTCTTGTACCCGATGGTGGCGCTCGGCTACATCTGGACGATGTTCTGGTCGCGGCTGTTTTTCGGCGAGCCGCTCACGCGCCGCAAGGCCGGCGGCATTCTGCTCATTCTGGCCGGCGTGGCCCTGCTGAACTTCCCGGGCTGATTCAGGCCATCGCGCCGCCCGCCCCCCCGCGGCCCGCTATCCTCAATACGAGATGACAACCGGGCGTCAACACCGTTACGCATTGATTCTGGCGGGAGGCCGCGGCACGAGGTTCTGGCCCCGCAGCCGCAAGGCCAGCGCCAAGCAGGTGCTCGACCTCACCGGCGCCGGGCCGCTGATCCGGCTCACCGTCGAACGGCTGCTGCCGCTTGTCCCCTCGGACAACATCCTCGTCCTGACCTCGGCCGAGCTGTGCAGCGCCGTGCGCCGTCTTCTTCCGGACGTGCCCGCCCGCCAGATCCTGGCCGAGCCGGCCGGCCGCAACACGGCGCCGGCCATCGGGCTGGGCGCGAAGATCCTGCTCGACCGCGATCCCCGGGCGGTGATGGGCGTGTTCCCTGCCGATCACCACATCGGCCGGCCTGCGGCGTTCCGCCGGCTGGTTTCTGCGGCCTGGCGCGAGGCGGCCAAAGGCAGGATGGTGCTGCTCGGGATTGAACCGCGCCGGCCCGAGACCGGCTATGGCTACATCGAGTTCCCGAAAGATTCGTTGCAGCCGGGCTCGCTGCGGCCTGCGCCCGTGGTGCGGTTTCGCGAAAAGCCCGATGCGGCCACGGCGCGGCGCTTCCTTCGCTCGGGCAATTACCTCTGGAATGCAGGCATCTTTTTCTGGCCTGCGGCGCTGTACATGGAACGGTTGCGCGAGTGCCTGCCGGACACGTACAGGCGGATCTCGCAGCTGCCGCAGTTCGGAAGCCGTCGCTTCGGCGCCGCTCTGGAAGAGTCCTTCCCGCACTGCGACAACATCAGCGTCGACTACGCTGTGCTGGAGAAAACCCCCGGAGTGGTCGGCTTCGCCGCCGGCGACATCGGCTGGAGCGATCTGGGCAGCTTCGAGGCCGTCTATGAACTGCTCGGGAAAGACGCGGCCGGGAATGCTTCCCGCGGGGAGCTGCTCGCGCTGGACGCCCGGGGCAACTACGTCGACGGATCGGGCAGACTGGTGGCGCTGCTCGGCGTCGAAGATCTGATCGTCGTGGACACGCCGGATGCGCTTCTGGTGACGAGGAGGGCTGATGCGCAGCGCGTGGGCGAGATTGTGAAGGCGCTGGAGTCGCGCGGGCGGAGCGAGCTTCTCTGAGAACCTGAACGCGCCGGGCAGAAACCGCAGCGGTTGAAGAGCGCCGCGGCTGAGACGGGCCGCAGGGCCGCGGGAGGAACAGCCACTGGCCGTGCGGCCGCGGGGGTCTGCCCGGGGCAGTATCCGGCAGCCGCTCTGCCGGACTGCGGCGGTTGGCCGCCTGTCTCGGGCCTTCGCCGCCCCGCGCACGGCACCCTCCACCTCGGGGCCTCGCGCGCAGCGTTTTGCGGCGCAGAAGAAGGGCAATTGTGTTCCTGTCCCCTTTTTTCTGAGAATGGGAAGCGTTGCCGACGGGAATCCAGCCGCTGGTGCAGGTTTTCGCTTTTCACTTTCCGCCGTCGAGCGCCTCCGGCGCGGCGCGTCCCGGCCGCTGGGCGAAATACTTGCCGCAGCAGGGTGTCCGTTGCCGCGTCACGGCCTGCAGCGCGCCCGGCGCCGCGGAGACCGGAACGGCGTGTTTTCCCGAGCCCGGCAACGCGCGCGGCAGCTGGCGCAGAGCCCTGCCCCTCGCCCGCCTGCTGCACCGCCTGCTGCCCTACAACGAGCAGATCACCTGGCTGCCCGCCGCACTCAGCCATGCCTGGCCGGCCCAGGCCGCCGGTCCCGCGCAGGCCGTCATCTCGACGTTCCCTCCGCTGGCCGCCCATCTCGCTGCCCTGCTGTTCCACCTCCGCTTCGCCGTGCCATGGATCGCTGATTTCCGCGACCCCCTCGCCGGCAATCCCTTCCGCAACCGCCCGTGGGCACGTCCCTACGACCGCGCCCTCGAGTCTCTGATCCTGCGCTGCGCGGCAGCCGTTCTGCTCACCAACGACGCCGCTGCGGAGAAGCTCCGCCGCCGTCATCCGGAGCACGCCGCCAAAATCCACGTCCTCTGGAACGGCTTTGACCCGGCTGACCCGCCTGTTCTGCCCTGCCCCGCCACCCATCCCAGGCGGCTTGTCCATGCGGGTTCCCTGTACGGCCCGCGCCGCCCCTCGTCCCTCCTCCGGGCGCTGGCCCTTCTGCTCGATTCCGGCAGGGTGCGTCCTGAGGACTGGCGCATCGAGTTCGTCGGCCCCCATGAGGAGTCGAGCTTCTCGGATTGCGGTTCCGCGCTCGACCGGCTGCGGGCCGCAGGACTCATGGAAATCCGCGGCGGCCTGCGCCCGAAGGCGGAGCTCGATGCGGCCATGGCCGCCGCTTCCATCCTCCTGCTGCTGGATCTGACAGGCGGGCCGGAATCGGTCCAGGTGCCGGCGAAACTGTTCGACTATGTGCGCACGGGGCTTCCTGTTCTCGCCTGGTCGCCGCCCGGCTCGCCAACGCGCCATGTGCTGGAACGCGCCGGTGTTGCCAGCCTCGTTTTCTCTCCGGAGGAGGCCGATCCGGTTGTGGCGGAACGGCTTGGCGCGTGGCTGGAATGCCCGCCGCCTCCTGCAGCCCCCTCGGCGTGGTTTCTGGAGACGTTCGACGGCGCGCGGCAGGCGGCGTGGCTGGCGGAACTGATCCGCAGCCTGCTCCCGGCTCCTGGCCCCGGTTCTGCATCCAGAAACCCCGCGGCGGCATCCTGATAAGCGTGAAGACGGTGGTCGTGTCTCTTTTCGCGCTATCGCTCGCGGCGAACCCGTTGCCGCGCGCCGAGGGCGAATCCCTCACCGGCCAGAAGGCCATGCTTCCCGACGCTTTGCGGGGACAGACTGCCGTTGTCGTGTGGAGTTTCACCCGCGAGGCCGGCGAGCAGGTGGAGAAGTGGGTGGCTCCGCTGGCCCGCGACCGCGTGAACGTTTACAGCGCGGCCGTCATTGAGGCCGCTCCGCGCCTCATCCGCCCCATGATCCGCGCCAGCATGCGCCGCGCCTCTCCGCAGCCTTTTCACGAGCGGTTCCTGTGCATCACGCGCGGCGAAAAAGAACTGCGCCAGGCGCTGAATGTGCGCAACGACAAGGTTCCTTACCTGACCATCGTCAACCCGGACGGGGCCATCGTCTGGCAGCACGCCGGCCCCTACAACGAGGCGGCCCTGGCCGAGCTCATGCGCCAGTTCCATCAGGCTCAGTGACGCGCCCTCCCCTCGCGTCCGCATTGATGATATTGTCACTAGGTATGAACAAGGCCGTATTGCTGTGCTCCCTGCTGCTGCTTTCCGCCTGCCAGGCGCAGACTCTCAGCCAGGGGGAGCGCGACTTCGCCCTGAGCGCCCTGCACGGGTCCCGCAAGCTGTTTCTGGACTCCGTCAGCGGACTCAGCGAAGCCCAGCTGAAATGGAAGCCGGACGCGAAGACGTGGTCGGTGATGGAAGTGGCCGAGCATATCGTGGCGAGCGAGGAGTTCCTCGCCTCCACGGCGCAGAAAGCCCTGCAGTCGCCCGCTGATCCTTCGAAAAGGCAGCCGAAGCCGCGCGAATTGGACGCAAAGATCCTGGCGGGCGTCGCCGATCGCAGCCAGAAGGCGCAGGCGCCGGAGGGGCTGGCGCCCAAAGGGCGGTTCCGCTCGATCGCCGAACTGACCGCGGAATTCCGCAAGCTGCGCGACGGCAACATCGCTTTCGTGCGCGAGACCCAGTTCGATTTGCGGTCGCACTTCGCCCCGTCTCCGATGGGGAACCTGGACGCGCTCCAGTGGTACATCTTCATGGCGGGGCACACGGAGCGCCATGTGGCACAGATCCAGGAAGTGAAATCGAACCCCGGCTTCCCGAAGAAATAGAGGAAGGGCGGTCAACCGGTCTGTGCGGCAGCCTCGGGAAACAGCGATTTGCGGATGGCGTCCAGCACTCCGTTGAGGAACGGGATCGCCTCTTCGCCTGTATAGCGGCGCGCCAGTTCCAGCGCCTCGTCGATCACCACCGGCGGCGGCGTGCCGATGTCGCGCATCTCGTAAACGGCCATGCGGAGGATGCAACGGTCCACGCGCGGCATGCGCTCCAGCCGCCAGTGCTCGGCGTGCTCGGCGATCTTGGCGTCCAGGGAGGGGAGGTTGGCGTATGTCCCTTTCGCCAGGGTTTCCATGAAGGCGTCCAGTTCGGGATCGCGGACGACATCCTCTCCGGATTCTTCCTCGCGCTCGGCGAAGTAGAGGTGGTCGTTGAATATCTGCAACGCCTCCTCGACAGGCATGCCGCTCAGATCGCACATGTACAGGATCTGGAGGGTACGCTGCCGGGACTTGCGCCGTGCAGGCATCGCTCAACCCGTCTGGCGCAGGCTGCGGAGCAGGTTCGCCATTTCCACTGCCGTCATCGCGGCTTCATGACCTTTATTGCCGCCCTTTGCGCCCGCGCGGTCGATCGCCTGTTCCAGCGTATTCGTCGTGAGAACGCCAAACGCAACCGGCACGCCCGTTTCCATCGAAACCTGGGCCAGCCCCTTGGCAGCTTCGGCGGCGATGTAATCGAAGTGCGGCGTCTCGCCGCGGATCACCGCACCCAGACAAACAATGGCGTCGAACCGCTTTTGCCGCGCCAGCAGGGATGCCGCTGCGGGCATCTCCCACGACCCGGGCACGCGGACGATCTCGATGTCGGACTCCGCAGCGCCCGTGCGCTGCAAGGCGTCGAGGGCGCCTGACAGCAGCCGCTCCGTCACGAAACTGTTGAACCGGCTGACGATGAGCGCAAACCGCAGCCCGCGCGCATCCAGCTGTCCCTCAAAGACCTTGTGCGCCATATGGGATAATCTGAAAAGCCTCCCCTCTATTACAGCACAGCATGGATCCCGCCCTGATTCGGAACTTCTCGATCATTGCGCACATCGACCACGGCAAGTCGACGCTGGCCGACCGCCTGCTGGAAGCCACCGGCGCGCTGAGCCAGCGCGAGATGATGGATCAGGTGCTCGACTCCATGGATCTGGAGCGCGAGCGCGGCATCACCATCAAGGCTCACGCCGTCCGGCTCATGTACCAGGCCGGGGACGGCCAGACCTACCAGCTCAACCTGATCGACACGCCCGGGCACGTGGACTTCACCTATGAGGTGAGCCGCAGCCTCCAGGCGTGCGAGGGCGCCCTGCTGGTGGTCGACGCCAGCCAGGGCGTCGAAGCCCAGACGCTGGCCAATACTTATCTGGCCATCCACCACGACCTCGAACTGATCCCGGTGATCAACAAAATCGACCTGCCGGCGGCGGAGCCGGAGCGGATCAAGGAGCAGATCGAGCACGTCGTCGGGCTGGACGCAAGCGACGCCATCCTGGCGAGCGCCAAGACGGGCGTGGGCATCCACGAGATTCTCGAGGCGGTGGTGAAGCGCATTCCGCCGCCGCAGGGCTCGCCCGAGGCACCGCTGCGCGCCCTGATCTTCGACTCCTGGTTCGACCCCTACCGCGGCGTCATCATCCTGGCGCGCGTGGTCGACGGCACGATCCGCAAGGGAATGAAGATCCGGCTGTGGTCGACCGACAAAGTCTACGAAGTGGAAGGGCTCGGCTATCAGTCGCCGAAGCCCGTGCCGTGCGATGAACTCAGCGCAGGCGAAGTCGGCTTCCTCCACGCCAACATCAAGACCGTCTCCGATGCACGTGTCGGCGACACGATCTGCGACGCGGAGAATCCGCCGGCGGAGCCGCTGCCGGGCTTCGAGGAGATGAAGCCGATGGTCTTCGCCGGGCTGTATCCGGTGGAGAGCCATGAACACGGGCTGCTGCGCGATGCGCTGGAAAAGCTGCGGCTGAACGACTCGGCGTTCACCTTCGAGCCCGAGTCGAGCGCCGCGCTCGGCTTCGGCTTCCGCTGCGGCTTTCTCGGGCTGCTGCACCTGGAGATCGTGCAGGAGCGGCTGGAGCGCGAGTTCGAGATCGACCTGATTACCACCGCGCCCGGCGTGCGCTACAGGGTGCATCTCGGCAATGGCGAAGTCGTGGAGGTGGACAACCCGACCCGGTGGCCCAACCCCAGCGAGATCCTGAAGGTGGAAGAGCCCGTGATCGAAGCCACCGTGATCACCCGGGAGGAGTATCTGGGCGAGATCCTCAAGCTGCTGGATGAGAAGCGCGGCAAGCAGAAGAGGTTCGAGTACATCGGCAGCGGGCGCGTGATGCTGGTGTACGAACTGCCGCTGAACGAGGTGGTGCTGGACTTCTACGACCGGCTGAAATCCGCCTCGCGCGGCTATGCATCGCTCGACTACCATCTGGCCGGATACCGCGAGTCGCCGATGGTGAAGATGGACGTGCTGGTGGCGGGCGAGCCGGTGGACGCGCTGTCCATCATCGTGCATAAAGACTTCGCCTATGAGCGGGGCAAAGCGCTGATCGAACGGCTCCGCAAGCTCATTCCTCGCCAGCAGTTCGAGGTGGCGCTGCAGGCGGCGATCGGGTCGAAGATCATCGCCCGGGAAAACATCGCGGCGCTGAGGAAGAACGTGCTGGCCAAGTGCTATGGCGGCGACATCACGCGCAAGCGCAAGTTGTTGGAAAAACAGAAGGAAGGCAAGAAGCGGATGAAGCGCGTCGGCCGCGTGGACATCCCGCAGGAGGCGTTCCTGGCCGTCCTCAAAGTGGGACACAGCGGGGAGCAGGGGTAAGATTTTTCCGGCGAAAGTACTAAGCACAAAATCCGCGTACTCCTCTTGTCCCAAGGGGGATATCCCGGCTAGAATGACAGCATTAGCCCGCGAGGGCGAGGTGCCGGGAGGCCTTTGTAGATATGGTCCTCGGAGTCGCACGGACCGCAGTCGCGTTGGTGGTGGTGGCCAAGACAGGGTGGGGCATCACGATTCCCCTTTCGCCTGTAGCAGCAAGGCTGAGCACGGGGATCTCAAACTCCACTGGCAACTTGCTGATCGCCGGGGCGAACGACGACAGCTGGGTCTTTTTCAACGGCACGACGCCGCTAACCGCTTACGTCGTCCGGAGCGACCGCGCGCCTATTGCAGGTGGCACCTGGGCATCGAACAACTCCAACTCTCAATGGATCTCGCCAACCGTGCAAAACTATTCTGGCCAAGGGTCGGGATGTTGCGAATTGCCGACGTCACCCCTCACCAACTATACTGCGGCGCTCACGTTCAATATCCCTGCCATGACCAATCCGCCAAACCTGTCGCAGTGGTGGCTAGTGATGTCAGGACTCGTGTGGGGCGACGACCGGGTGACCGGCTTCGCCTTGTTTCCGGGAGCGACGCCGTCCGGCACGCCGGTCTACAGCTATTCCTATAACGCGCCGTTACCTAGTCCGACGACGTCGCAGTCTTTCTCCCTGCAAACCTGGGTGAACGCGAACGAGCAATACACACTTGCCTTCTACCTGGAGAACACAAACAACACGGTAACGGGCTTCCGCCTGCAGATGACCGAGGCTTACGTCACCCCTGAGCCTGGGGCGTGGGCGTTGATGCTCAGTGCCGGCGCCGGGCTGGCGTATGCCTCCTGGCGTCGCGGCAGGGCGAAGAAGCCGGAGGCTTAGCCGGTTTTCCCTGAACATCATTCACCCTCTCCGCGCGGCGGTTTCACTGCCTCCATTCGCGGCTCTGCATCCGGGTTCGACCGGGTCAAAATGCGAAGCGGAAGCCGAACTGAAAGACGCGGCCGTCGTTCAGCGTGTTGGTGATTTTGCCGAAGGCGGGCGAGGACAGATTGCGCTGCGGCTCGTCGAACTGCGGCGTGTTCGACAGGTTGTATGCCTCGGCGCGCCATTGCAGGAGCCACTCGCTCCGCAGCCGGAACTGGCGGGCGACGGAGGCGTTCCAGTTCCAGATGGGGGCCTTGCGGAAGGTTCCCCGCCCCAGGGAGCCCGCATGCTCGCCGGGACGGATGTAGGCGAACCGCTCGCGCGACAGGATCAGCGGGGCGGTATCCGGATGGCCGACGGTCCTGCCGAGAATCGAAGGATCAAGAAGATGCGGGCGGTCGCCGCCGCCTCCGTCGACGTTGCCGAAGCCGGGCGCATCGCTCCCGATGTACAGCGTGAGCGGCGTGCCTTTCTTCCACATATGCGAGCCGGCGATCTGCCAGCCGCCGGCCAGCACGCGGACCCAGCGGGAGGAGGCGCGGGGCGCGGGGAGGTCGTAACTGTAGTTCCAGAGCAGGCTGTGGGTGGAGTCGAAGTTTGACAGGCCCTTCTTATCGCCGAACGAGTCGTACTGCCACTGGGAGCGCATCGAGATGATGTCGCGCGCGGCGGCGGTGGTGGCGAAGTCCGGACCCTGGTCGATGGCCTTGGAAAACGTGTAGGCGGCCGAGACCAGCAGTCCGCGCCACAGGGGCAGATCATATTGCGCCTGCGCGGCGTCAAAGTAAGCGATGCCGCCGTTGACGATGGTGCGCGTGTCGTAATACCTGGGGTCGGGGCGGCGGATGTCGAGGTTGCCTGTGGTGAGCGGCAGGCCGGGAACGGGCTCGGCGCGGTTCATCGTGTAGGCGTTCAGCAGTTTGATGGAGCGGCTGCCGATGTAGTTGAGCCTGAGCATGGAGGAGGCTGCCAGGCGGCGCTCGAACGACAGCGAGTACATGTGGGCGTAGGGAGTGCACAGGTCCGGGCTGAGCCACGTGGGCGAATAGCGGGCGTCGGGACGCACATCGACTCCGCGGAGGGGATCGGCGAGATCGGGATCAGGCACCATGACATAAAGGACGTGCGGCGGATTCAGGCGGATCTGCTGGTACGTGACGGGCGGAATCTGGGAGAACGTCGTCGTGTAGGCCGCGCGCACCACCCAGCCCCGGCCGGCCTGCCAGGCGATGCCAAGCTGCGGGCTCAGGTTGTTCGCGTCGGTCTGATAGGGGATGACGTCGTAGCGGTGCACTTCCACGGGGCGCGAGTCGGCCATGTAGCGGACGCCGTAGCTGACGGCGAGCCGCGGGTGCGCTTTCCACTGATCCCCGAAGAAAAGATGCGCCGTCCAGTTGCGGTAGCCGCGGTGGATCTCGCCAATGGCCACCTCGTACAGCAGGGCTCGGCCCAGGCGCAGATTGTCGATCGACGTGAGGCCGGCGGTGGCGCCGAACTGGAAATAGCCGCGGCCGTTGTACGTCTCGCGCCCGTTGAGCTGGAACCGGACATAATCGCCGCCCGCGGTGAACTGATGGCGCCCTCCGGCGGCCAGACGCCGCCAGACGCCGCCGTAGCGGAATGTGTTGGTGGCGCGCTCGATGGGGAAGTAGGAGTCCGGGCCGAGCTCTTCGATGGCGTAGCCGAAGCGCACGCGGGGGCCGACGGCGTTCGGCTCGGGCACCAGATCCGTGCGATTGCGGTGGAAGGAGGCGGCGAGCGAGAACTCGTTCACGGGCGACAGCGCACGGCGCCAGGTGAGCCGCGCGCGATGCGTGTGAATCGTGGTGTCAGGGTTCTGGCCTGCGACGAACTGGAAGGCGAGGATGCGCTGGCGGTCGATCGTGTGCGAGAGGAAGATCTGGTCGCGCGCGCCGAGATTGCGGTCGAGGCGGAGCGTGCCCGTGAGGGCGTCGATGCGCTGGGGCGAATTGGTGTTCAGAGCGCGCGGGTCGAAGTCGGGACGGTTCGGAGCCGCTTTGGGATAGGCGTCGAGGAACCTCTGGATGATCGCACGGACAGCCGGGTCGGCAGCCAGCGGCGTGCGCTCATCCGGAAGAGGCACCAGAACGTTGCCGTTCACCATGCCGCGCACGTCGCGCTGCGAATAGATGGCGGTGAGCGCGCCGAGGCGCGGCACGGCGCCGGTCAGCCGCCCGCTGGCGAAATTGCGGCGGGAAGGCTGCACAGGACCCACCTGGAAAAACGTCCGGGCGTTGAAGACGCTGTTCTGATGCTGGAAGCCCGCCTCCCCGTGCCAGCCCTGCTGCTGGGCGGAGGGCCGGAGGGGGAGGGTTTCAGAGGCCGGCTGGCCGTGCTCGGCGGCGTAGTAGTCCGACTCGGGCGAGAAGGTACTGACGGCCGTGGGCCGGTTGCCGAGGCGGATGTTCGCTTCCTTGATGGCGTTGGTGTCGATGAAGTAGATGATGACGTTCTCGTTGCGCTGGCCGGCGGCGCCGAGCCTGGAGCCGGAGAAGCGCGGAGCGGCGGCCGGCAGCCGCGCGGGCGCGCCGTTGGCGGGAGCGGCGGGCGCTGTCCCGATGGAAACGCCCTGCGCGCAGAGGATTGCAGGAACGGCGGCCAGAAAGATCAGGAGGCGATGCACTTTTTTTCCATCATAGTGACAGCGGTTCGGGCGCTGCAGAGGAAATTCCTCAAAATTTTTTCATCGATCGCGGACATTACGGCGATTTGACCAGAGAACGGAGGGCCAGCCAGGCTTCCTCGTTGTACTCGGTCTTGATTCGTTCGCGCCCTTCCAGACGGATGTCGCCGGGCTGGGGCCCCCGCTGCTGGAGACAGCGGCCGAGGAGCAGCGTGGCGGTGGAGTCCTCGCTGGCCTGGAGGCTGCGGCGCAGCGCCCCGGCGGCTTCTTCGTACCGGCCGGAGCGCCACAGCGCATAGCCCAGATTGAACTGGATGTCCGCGTCCGCAGGGTTGGCGTCGGCGGCTGCCTGCAGGACGGATGCCGCAGAGGGATCGTTCAGGCGGAGCAGCACGGCGCCGAGGTTGTTGAGCACCTCGGGCAGCGGAGCCAGGCCGGCGAGCGTGCGCAGGGCGGCCGCGGCCGCGGCGAATTCGCCCGTCCGGTAGCGGGCGATGGCGAGGTAAAACAGGGCCGGGCGGTAGTGAAGGCTCGAAGAAGAGACTTTTTCAAACCAGGATGCCGCCGCCGAATCATCCCTGAATACGAAAAAATTCAACCGACCCAATTGGTACGAAACAGGGGACCATTCCGGGGCGATTCTGGCGGCGGCGGCAAAATATTTATGCTGAATTTGAGGCGTGGCTGCGCGTATTCCCCGGGCGTAATTTTCGAGAGCGTCCAGCCGGATTTCGGGGTGCTGGCGGCGGAAATCATCCTCCGTTACCATCGCCTCGGGCCTCAGCGTCCGGAGCACCTGCCAGGCGAGCGACGTCTGGGCCGCCGACAGCGCCTCCAGGGGTTTCTCGATCAGGAAGGCGCCCTTGCGGACGAGGCGGCGCGCGTCGAGCAGGTGGGCGTCGATACGGAGCATGGCGCCGGAATCCGGTCTGGCCCCGCGGGGCCGGATGTCGAAGGAACCGTGAAGCACGAACGCCGCATCCGCTTCTGCGGCGGCCTCGATGGCCGTGGCGCGCGCCATGTGAGCGTACCGGCGCAGGCCCATCTCTTCCATCGCCTGATCGCGCAGTCCGGGGGGGACGACGGCGACGCCTTCAGAGGAGAGGACTTCCACGAGGGTCTCGCTGACCGAGTCGCCGATCCAGTCCAGGCGGTTGTTGCCGGTGAGATTCGACAGCGGCAGAACCAGCAGCGCATCGGAAGCGGCCGCCGGGAGAGACAGGCCCATGGCGGAGGCTAGCGCCAGTACGGACAGCATCGGGAACCGGAGCATCATCAGACCGGAAAAGAGACGAAAAGGGCGGGATGCCCGCTGCCGAGCAGCCCGCCCGGGAAACACGGAAGAAAGGAAGGGCCGTTAATTGCCGGACTCTTCCTCTTCGCGCCCTTCGCGCATGGCTTTGAGGCGCTCTTCACGGCGCCGGGCTCTCTCTTCGGCGCGCTTGATGAGCTGCGCGCCGGTGAGCTGGAGGATGGCCAGCTCGGCGCCGTCGCCCTTGCGCCAGCCGACGCGGATGATCTGGGAGTAACCGCCCGGACGCTGGGCGAAGCGCGGAGCGATTTTGTCGAACAGCTTCTTGACGGAAGACGGCGTCAGCAGGAAGCGCGCCGCCTGGCGGCGCGCATGGAGAGTGTCCTGCTTGCCGAGGGTGATCATTTTGTCGAGGAGCGGCTTGGCGGCCTTCGCCTTGGGGACGGTCGTGATGATGCGCTCGCCTTCGCTCTCGATGACGCTGGTGACGAGATTCCGCAGCAATGCGCGGCGCGCGCTCATGTCGCGCTTCAGTTTGAAACCTGCTCGTTTGTGCCTCATATCGTTCGTTACCCTTGGAAGCGCCCCGCGCCGGCGGGGCCTGTGGTGGTTATTCGCTCAACTCCTGGGGTTCTGCGCCGCCGGGAATGACGGGGTTGCCGGAGGGATCGAGCAGACGGCCCTGGCTGTCGATGCGCATGCCGAAGGAGAGCCCGAGCCCTGCCAGAATCTCCTTGATCTCGTTCAGCGACTTGCGGCCGAAGTTCTTGGTGCGGAGCATTTCGGCCTCGGTCTTCTGAATGAGGTCCTGAATGGTCTGGATATTGGCGTTCTTCAGGCAGTTGTAAGAGCGGACGCTCAGTTCCAGCTCTTCGACGGAGCGGTTGAGAATGTCGTAGATGGCGCCAACGGGCCGCTCGACGGTCTCTTCGACGGCTTCCGGAGTCTCCTCGAAGTTGATGAAGATGGCCATGTGGTCCTTGAGGAGCTTGGCGGCCATGCCGATGGCGTCCTGCGGACTGACGGCGCCGTTGGTCCAGACTTCGAGAATCAGCTTGTCGAAATCGGTCATCTGGCCGAGGCGGGCGGCCTCGACGCTGTAGCGGACCTTGCGCACGGGGGAGTGGACGCT
>Ga0209381_1004234_pt1 | contig 13221 bp, 12 predicted proteins | sample DewCreD2012metaG_FD_184111 | JGI IMG/M metagenome (GOLD analysis project Ga0209381, IMG submission 184111) | Hot spring sediment bacterial and archeal communities from British Columbia, Canada, to study Microbial Dark Matter (Phase II) - Dewar... ...
GCCTGCCCCACGCGGCACTGGTACCGCTACGTGATGCGCGTCCCCGAGCCGCCGCCCGAGGACGCGGCGCGCGGCGCCGCCGGCCCCCGCCCGGCGCGGCCCGACGCCCGCGCCGTCGGCACCGCGGTGCACGACGTGCTCGAGCGCATCCGCCACGAGGAGGAGCTCGACGACCTGCTCGAGGCGGCGATCGTGCAGCGCGACCTCGAGGTGGCGGCCCCCGACAGCGCCGCCGGCACCGCCTTCCGCGACGAGGTGCGGCGCCAGGTGCGCGAGGCACTCGCGAGCCCCGAGTTCGCGGCGACGGGCGGCCGGCGCGAGCTGCGCTTCACCTGGCTGCGCGACGACGGCCGCATCCTCGAGGGTGCCGCCGACCTCGTGACCCCGGCCGACGGCGGGCTCGCCGTCACCGACGTGAAGACCGCTGCCGCAAACCCGGGCGACGAGCCGCAGGTCGCCGCGAAGTACGCCCTGCAGCGCGACGCCTACGTCGCCGCCCTCGGCGCGATCGAGGCGCCGGTGCAGTCGTTCACCTTCTACTTCCCCGCGACCGACGCTCGCGTCACCGAGGCGTTCGACGAGCCCGCGCGCGCCGCCGCCGCCGCCCGCCTCGACGCCGCCCTCGACTGCCTCGCCGCGCCCCTCACGGCGCCCGACGCTCGACGCACGACGCTCGACGACCACGCCCGCCGCCCCACGCTCCCCCTCGCCACCGACCCGAACCTCTGCACCCGCTGCGGCTACCGCCGCCCCGGCTGGTGCCCCGGCGCGACCCCGGAGACCGCCTGATGCCACCCGACAAGAAGCTCCAGCGCTGGATCGACCTCCTCGCCGCGCTCCTCGCCCGGCGGTACCCCGCGACCTTCGCCGAACTGAAGGCCGACGTGCCCGGCTACGCCGGCGAGAACGAGGAGTCGGTGCGCCGCACCTTCGAGCGCGACAAGGACGAGCTGCGCAGCTTCGGGATCCCGATCCTCTCGCGCACGGGCGACGACGGCGAGTCCACGTACGAGCTGAAGTCGCGGCAGTTCTACCTCCCGTACCTCACGATGGTCGGGGCCGCGCGTCCCGTGGCCCCGGTCGCCGGCGACCGGTACGGCTACCGCACGCTCGAGGAGCTCGCCTTCGAGCCCGACGAGCTGGCCGCGATCGCCGACGGCGCGAGGCTCGCCGCGCAGCTCGGCGACCCGCCGCTCGCCGACCACGTGGGCTCCGCGATGCGCAAGCTCGCGTTCGACCTGCCGCTGGACGCGCTCGCGCCGGCGCCGGTGCACCTGCGCGGCGCCGGCACGGTGGACCAGGCGACGCTCGCCACCCTCGCCACCGCGGTGCGCAAGCGGAAGCGCGTGACCTTCACCTACCATGCGATCGGCAGCGACCGCACCAGCGCGCGCGAGGTGCTCCCGTACGGGCTCTTCTTCCTGAACGGCCACTGGTACCTCGCCGCCGCCGCGCCCGACGACCCGACGGTGAAGAACTTCCGCGTGAGCCGCATGGGCGCGGTGTCGGCCAACGCGGCCCGGCCCGGCACGCCCGACTTCGACACCCCGGCGGGGTTCGTGCTGCGCCACCACGCGCAGTCGCGCCAGGCCTGGGAGCTCGGCGACGGCGACGCGGAGGAGGTGACGGTGCGCTTCCACGCCCGCAACGGCGCGGTGACCGCGGCCGCGCGGCTCGGCGAGGGGGTGGAGGGGGCGCCGGAGGAGCGGCGGTTCCGCGTGCGGCGGCGCGACAGCTTCGTGCGCTGGATCCTCTCGTATGCGGGCGAGGCGGAGGTGCTGGGCCCGCCCGCGGTGCGCGAGGCCTGGCAGGCGCTCGCCCGGGAGACCCTCGCGTCGCTCGACGCTCCCCCGCCCGCCGTGGCGCCGCTGCTCGCCGTGCGCGAGGAGGCGGGTCCCTGCGGCACGCTCGCGCCCCAGCCCGCCACCGCGGCGACGAAGCTGCGCCGGCTGCTCCACCTCATCCCCCTCGTCGCCGACGACCTGCCCCATGCGGTGGGCGAGATCGCGGCGAAGATGGACGTGGACGAGGAGACGGTGGTGAAGGACCTCCTGTCGCTCGCCGAGCGGTTCGGCGACCCGGGCGGGTTCGTGGAGGCGGTGGGGATCTTCATGGACGAGGAGGGCGTGAGCGTCCGCGCCAACCACTTCCGCCGTCCCATGCGGCTCACCGTCGCGGAACTGGCGGCGCTCGACCTCGGGCTCGCGATGCTCGCCGGCGGCCGCACCGGCGAGGGGCAGGCCGCGATCGCACGGGCGCGCGCGCGGCTCGAGCAGGCGATCGCGCGCGTCCCCGACTTTGACGGCGACGAGGGCGTGCGCGCCGCGATGCTCTCGGTGCACGTGGACGCGGCGACGCTCGCGCTCGTGCGCGAGGCGCTGCGGGAGCGCCGCGTGCTCACCCTCTGGTACCAGGGCGCCCACGACGAGGCGGCCACGGCGCGCGACGTGCGCCCGTACGCGCTCGTCTTCGCGCGCGGGAGCTGGTACCTGGTCGGCCACTGCGAGCGGAGCGACGGGGTGCGGATCTTCCGCCTCGACCGCGTCGCCGCCGCCGAGACCACGGGGCGCGAGTACACCGTCCCGGCCGACTTCACCCTCGACGCGATGCTCGACGGCGAGCGGATGTTCACCGGCGAGGCGGCGGCGACGCTGCGGGTGCGCTACTCCCCCCGGATCGCCCGCTGGATCGCGGAGCGCGAGCGGCTCGCGCCGGGGCCGGACGGGAGCGTGGAGCAGGCGCAGCCCTGCGCCGACGTGGAGTGGGCGGCCCGGCACGTCCTCCAGTACGGCCCGGACGCGCAGGTGCTGGAGCCGCCAGAGGTCCGGGAGGCGATCCGGCGGCGCTTGCAGGCGGTGCTGGCCGGCTGACGGGCAGGGCCCCGGCCCGGCGCCGGGGCCTTGTCACACCCTCCCCCGAGATTGGAGGCGTCTCGAACCCCCCGGGGGATCCCATGCGACTCCACGTCCGTACCGACCGTCCGCTGCTGCGCACCGCGCCGGCCTGCACCCGGCACCTGCTCACCTCGATGGTCCTCCCCGACCGCCGCCCCGGCGACACGGCGCTGCGCCCCGAGCGGCCGGCGGTCAACGTGGCGCTCGTCCTCGACCGCTCCGGCTCCATGGGCGGCGAGAAGTTCGCGCTCGTGCGCGAGGCGGCGGCGCAGGCGCTCGCGATGCTCGGCCCGCGCGACCGCTTCTCGCTCATCGTGTACGACAACGTGGTGGACGTGCTCGCGGCCGGCGCCGCCGCCGACGAGTCGAACCGCCGCCTCGCCCTCGCCCGCCTGGGCGAGATCGACGCCCGCGGCTCCACCGACCTCGCCAGCGGCTGGCTGACGGGGGCGGACGCGCTCCGCGCGATCGCCGCCTTCACCCCGGTGAACCGCGTGCTGCTGCTCACCGACGGGCTCGCCAACCAGGGAATCACCGATCCCGACCGGCTGGTGCAGCTCGCCGCGACGGTGAAGGCCGACGGGATCCGCACCTCCACCTTCGGCGTCGGCGCGGACTTCGACGAGGAGCTGCTGCGCGCGATGGCCGAGGCGGGGGGCGGGAACTTCTACTTCATCGAGGAGGCGGCGGCGATCCCCGGGCTCGTGACCGCCGAGCTGGGCGACGTGCTCGAGGTGGTGGCGCGTGACGCGAAGCTCGTGCTGGTGACCCCGCCGGGGGTGACGGTCACGACGCCGCAGCGGTGGCCGGTGCGCCAGCAGGGGAGCGCGGTGCACGTGGAGCTGGGCGACCTCGCCGCCGGCCAGTCGCTCGACGTGCTCCTCGCGCTGCGCTTCCCCGAGGGCGAGGCGGGGATCGGCCTGCGGGTGGGCGTGGGCTTCGCCGACGCCGACAACGCGCACCTCGTCCCGGTGGAGACGGTGGAGTGGCGCTACGCCGACCCCGCGGCGGTGGAGTCGCAGCCGCGCGACGTGGAAGTGGACCGCGCCACCGCCGCCGCGTACGCCGCGCAGGCGCGCGCCGAGGCGGTGGCGCTGAACCGGCAGCACCGCTTCGACGAGGCGGCCGCGCGCATCGTCAGCGTGGCCGAGCGCATCCGGCGTTACGCCGGCGACGACGCGGAGCTCCACGCCATCGTCCGCGACCTCGCGGTCGAGCAGCGGGAGGTCGGCGAGAGCGCGCTGTCGGCGGTGGACCTGAAGAAGAAGATGTTCCTGGCGCACCGGATGCAGGCGAGCAAGGACGAGATGGGGCGGTCGAGGCGGAAGAGATAGTCGTTAGTCGTTAGTCGTTGGTCGTTAGCTGTGACCGGGACGGGGCCTGGGGTCCGGGGCCGCTCGGAGTGCCGTGCGGCCGCCGGAACTCTGCCCCCCTCTCCGTACCAGCTAGCGACTAACGACTAACGACTAGCGACTAACGACTACCCCCCTCACGTCCCCCTGATATACGCACACCCCGCCTCCTCCGCCCGCAGCACCCCGAACACCCCCGACGGCATCAGGATCGTGCCGGGGACGAGGTTCGCCTTCACCTCGGCGTGCACGTCCTCGGGCTTCTGGCCCGTCTCGCGCGCGATGAGGCCGCTGCGGCGGCGGACGGCGAGGGCGCAGCCGAGGACGATGGCGCCGCGCGCGATGAGCTGGTCGAGGCCGCCGTCGGGCCAGGTGTAGGCGTGGCGGTCGTCGGGCTTGCCGTTCAGGAAGGGGTTGCGGAGCGTCGGCTTGCCGGTGGTGGGATCGTGGAGCTTCGTCCACTTCTTCCCGATGAAGGGGTACTTCGCCCAGATCGCGTCGTTCCAGATCATCGGCACCGCCGCGTGGCGGATGACGATGACGGCGTTGAGCTGCGTCGGCTCGACGCCGAGCACCTCCTTGTAGTTCACGTAGAAGAGCCGTGCCTGGCTCAGCACCGTCCCCTCGGCGATCTCGGGGGCGTCGAAGACCTGCCGCCGCGGCGCCGTGAGGCGGTCCACCCAGCTCATGTCCCATTGCGGGTCGTCCAGCGCCGGCTGGCCCACGCAACCCAGGTGCTCGGCGCGCGCGGCGTCGAGGTCGAGCGGCTCGTCGGCCTCGACTTGCGCCGCGAGCGGCGAGGCGAGCGACGAGCCGACGAGGGCGGCGGCGCCGGCGGCGAGCCGGCCGAGGAAGCCGCGGCGGGCGACGGGCCCGGCGGCAGGACGCAGGAACGGACTCGGCATGGGCACTCCGGAACGTGATGGTCGGACGGACGCGCCCAAAAGATGCGCGGACGCGCGGCGGCCGGCCACCTAGGGGAGCACGGCGGGGCCCAGGTCGCGGAGCGTGCGGCGGCGCACCCACTCGCGGAAGAACGGATTCTCGAAGGCGTGGCCGGTCGCGGTGGCGGCGTCGCGCACGAGGCGGCCCGCGTCGATGAGGGCGACGGCCGCGTTGGCGGCGCTCCCCGAGCTCGGGAGCGCGAAGCGCTGCAGCGTGTCGCGCGTGGTGAGCCCGCCGGCGTCCATGGCGACGGCGCGCAGCACGTTCTGCTGCAGCGGCGTCAGCTCCTCCCACTGCGCGCGCAGCAGGTCGTCCTGCTCCGCGGCGACCTCGGCGAGCGCCGCGTCGGCGTCGGCGGCCTCGGCCTCGCCGCGCAGCCGCGCGAGCTCGTACGCGCGCCGCGCCACCACCACGACGTCGCGCGTGCGCGGACCGGCGAGCGCGATGGCGCGTGCCCCCACCCCGCGCGCGGCGACGCCGTGCGTGGTCATGCGTTCGTCGATCCAGGCGGCGAGGTGCGCGGGATCCATCGGCCCGAACTGGAGCTGGTCGAGCAGGCCGTAGAACGCCTGGCCCTCCGACAGCATGCGCCGGATGAGCGCGGGCTGCGACCCCGCCAGGACGTAGGCCAGGTGCTGGTGCCGCTGCAGCACCCCGCGCAGGTGCCACTCCGCCGCCTCGCCGCCGAAGCGCTCGATCTCCTGGAACTCGTCGAGCACGAGGCCCACGGTGCGCCGGCGTCGCGCGGCCAGCGCGTCGATCGCATCGAGCACCTCGCCGAACCGTTCGCGCTGCACCTCCACCGCCACCGCGCGCAGCGACAGCTCGAAGCTCGGCGTGACGATCCCCGTCGCATGGTCCGGGGTGAAGACGAGCGACGCCCTGAGGCCCCTGGCCAGCGCGTCGGCGAAGTCGCCCCAGTCACGCCCGAGCACGCGGGCCGCCGCCGCCATCACGCGGTTGCCCATGTCGGCGACGGTGGAGGCGGTGGAGAGATCGGCGATGCACGCGAGGTGCCCCTGCTCGCGCACCCGCGCGACGGCGCGCGCGAGCGCCGAGGTCTTCCCCATCCGCCGGGGCCCGTACACGAGGAGCTTCGCCCCCGGCTCGGTGAGCGTCCGCGCGATGCGCGCGACCTCGTCGGCGCGATCGGTGAAATACTCGTCCTCCGCGATGCCGTGGACGCGGAAGGGGTTCGAAGCGGTTGGCATGCGTGGAAGGTACTGTGAGGGGGGAAAGTTCGGGATGGCAAAGTGGTCGTCAGCCGTTAGTCATTATTCGTTAGTCGTTGGATGGGGTGGGGTTGGGGGGCGATGCGGTGGGATGATCCAGGTCGTGCGTGAAGTCTGGGGAATGCGATTGTAATCTCGAGCGTGGAGTGGGGAGTATGTTCAACTGATGCTTGCGCTTGAATCTGACCAAATTGATCTGATTGACTAATCTGGTCTGATTCGCGAGCTTCGGGGCATGCCCCGTCCACCTGCTCGAACCGCCGTCAGCCTGTACGACGCCAAGACCAACCTCTCCTCGCTCGTGGACCGAGCCGCTGCGGGTGAGGAGATCGTGATCACCAAGCACGGCCGCCCCCGTGCCCGGATCGTCCCGCTCGCGGATGCGCGGCCCGCGCGCACCCCGGGCCGGGGCCGGGGCCAGTGGCAGCTGAGCCCGGACTTCGATGCCGCACTCCCGGAGGATGCGGCCGCGGCAGGTCCCGCCCGGTGAGACTCCTCCTCGACACGCCGGTCGCCCTCTGGTGGGACGAGGGCGCGCCCCTCGCCCAGCCCGCGGTGGACGCGATCGTCGGCGCCGACCAGGTGTTCGTGAGCGCCGTCTCGGCATGGGAGCTCGAGGCGAAGGCCGCCGCCGGCCGCGTCCGCTCGAAGCGCACCCTCGCCGACGTGATCCGGGACGGTGGCTTCGAGGAACTCCCCCTCACCGTCGCCCACTGCCGCCAGCTCGCCTCGCTGCCCCGCCAGCACCGGGACCCCTTCGATCGCCTCCTCATCGCCCAGGCGATGGCGGAGGACCTGATGCTGGTGACGAGGAACGCGGTGCTCTCGGCGTACCGGGTGAGGACGGTGTGGGCGTAGGGGGAGGGGCATGGGGGCGTCGAGCGTCGGGCGTCGGGCGTCGAGCGCCGGGCGTCGGGCGTCGTGAGCCGCGAGTCGTCGTGAGGCGTCGGTCGAAGCAGGCTGGGCCTCCCCGCCTCCAGAGACACGCAGCGCACGACGCCCGACGCACGACGCCCCCATTGACTTCCCTCCCGTGCCGCCACAATATTCGTTATCACAACCTTCGTCACGACGGAGTAACACCGATGCCCACGCAGCCCCTGCTCACCGAAGCCACCGCCGGCGCCCTCGCGCTCCGGAACCGCATGGTGATGGCGCCGATGACGCGCAACCGCGCGCCGGATGCCCAGCCGAACGACCTGATGGTCGAGTACTACCGGCAGCGCGCGTCGGCGGGCCTCATCGTCACCGAGGGCGCGCAGATCGCCCCCGACGCGATCGGCTACCCGAACACCCCTGGCATCCACAGCCCCGAGCAGGTGGCGGGCTGGCGCAAGGTCACCGACGCGGTGCACGCCGAGGGCGGCACGATCGTCGTCCAGCTCTGGCACACCGGGCGGATCTCGCACCCCTCGCTCCTCGGTGGCCGGACGCCGGTCGCGCCGAGCGCGATCAAGCCGGCCGGGAAGATCTACACCACGAGCGGGATGCAGGAGTTCGTCACGCCGCGCGCGCTCGAGGTGCACGAGATCCGCGCGATCGTGCAGCAGTACCGCGAGGCCGCGCGGCTGGCGCGGGAGGCCGGGTTCGACGGCGTGGAGATCCACGCGGCGAACGGCTACCTGATCGACCAGTTCCTGCGCGACGGCACCAACCACCGCACCGACGAGTACGGCGGCCCCGTCGAGCACCGGGTGCGTTTCCTTCTCGAGGTGACGGAGGCGGTGCTGCAGGAGTGGCCCGCGGGTCGCGTCGGCGTGCGCTTCTCGCCGGTGAACCCCTTCAACGACATCGCCGACAGCGACCCGGTGACCACGTTCACGCACGCCACCGAGCGGCTGAATCGCTACGGGCTGGCGTACCTGCACGTCATCGACCCGGTGCGCGACGCGAAGGGGAACGCGCTGCAGCCGGCCGTCGCGCCGGCGCTGCGCCGCGCGTGGGCGGGCACCTTCATCGCGAACGGCGGCTACACGCGCGAGCTGGGCAACGAGGCGATCGCGCGGGGCGATGCCGACCTCGTGGCGTTCGGCGTGCCGTTCCTCGCGAACCCCGACCTGGTCGAGCGCTTCGCGCTCGAGGCGCCGCTCAACACCCCCGACGTGCCGCGCTTCTACGCGGGTGGCGCGAAGGGATACATCGACTACCCGGTGCTCGAGTCGGCCGCGCGCTGACGCGCGGCCACGGCACCGACGCGAGACACCATGACCATCACTTCACGCACCGGGAGGACTCGACCCATGCGCCCCACGATCTTCCTCGCCGCCGCCGCGGCGGCCGCCGCGGCCACGCCCGCCGCGGCCCAGACCATCACCCAGGTGTCCACCGCGCCGAAGGCGCCGGTCACCTGGACGATCGACCCCGTGCACTCGGAGCTGACCTTCCGCGTGCGGCACCTGCTTGGCCGCGTCAACGGCACCTTCGGCGAGTGGAAGGGCAGCATCGTCGCCGACCCGGCGATGCTGAGCGCCGGCCAGGCGACGATCGAGGTGAACGTCGCGAGCATCGACACCCGGAACGCCGACCGCGACAAGCACCTCCGCAGCGCCGACTTCTTCGACGTGGAGAAGTACCCGACGATGACCTTCACCAGCCGCCGGCTGGTGCAGGACGGCCAGAAGCTGCGCCTCGAGGGTGACCTCACGCTGCACGGCGTGACGAAGCCGGTGGTGCTCACCGGCGCCTACGCCGGCAAGATCACCGACCCGTGGGGCAAGGAGCGCCTGGCGTTCGAGGCGAGCACCACGATCAACCGCAAGGATTTCGGCCTGACGTGGAGCAAGGTGCAGGAGGGCGTCGCCCTGGTGGGCGACGAGGTCGAGATCAGCGTGGCGCTCGAGGCCGTCAGGAACTGACGGCTCAGCGCTCCGCGGCCGACGCCCCGAGGGTGGTGGTGCGGACCACCGCCCCCGGGGCGTTCGTCGTGGTGGCGGCGACGGTGGTCGTGGCGCCGCGTGCCGGGGTCGCCTTCTTCCGCTTCGGCGCGAGCGGCGCCAGCAGCGTGGCGAGCGCGTGCGCCTCGACCCGCATGTTGTCGGGGATGAACTTCGTGCGCGAGAGCCAGTGGGTATCGGGGTACCAGACGAAGAGCAGGGCGCCGTCCTCGAGCATCGGGACGAGGAGCTTCGCGTCCTCCTGCGCCACCGCGGGGCAGCCGAGCGAGCGGCCGATGCGGCCGTCCTTCTCCGCCGCCTCCTTCGACACGTACCGCGAGCCGTGCAGCACCACGCCGCGCGCGAACGCACGGTCGTTCACCCCGCGCTCGAGGCCGTGGAGCCGCAGCGCGCGGCCGTGCTCGCCCCAGTACGACTGGCCGGTCACGAACACGCCGACCGACGACGCGTAGCTGTTGCGGCGGTTGGAGAAGCGGCTGGGGGTGTCCGCCCCCGAGCCCTTCCCGTGGGCGACCCAGGTGTGCAGCTCCACCTCGCCCGACCACATGTTCACCACCCAGAGCCGGCGCTCCCGCGACGGCCGCGAGTAGTCGATGACGGCGAGGAGCTGCCGCTTCACGACGCCCCTGTCGCGGGCCTCGTCGTAGGCGGCCATGGCGAGGGACCAGACCTTCGGGTCCATGCCCTTCGGCGCGACCTGCGGATCGGGCGGAGTCTCGCGGGCTGCGAGGGATCCGGGCGCTCCGCCGAGTGCGGCGACCAGCAGCAGTGCAGTGCAGAGTCCTGCCTTCATGTTCCCCCCTGCAGGGCTGACCCACTGTCCCGTCGTCACTTGCGCCACCGGGGCGACCGCACGATGCCACGGACGGCGGCGAAGACTGGCGGTCCGAACGAGCTATCGGCTGCGCGGCGGAGGACTGGAGGGGCAGGGGGTATGCCGGGCGACATGCGGCCGGCAGGATCCTGCAGCGGCGCGAGGGCGCCGGCCTAACGGGGGATGGCGACGAGCCCGAGTGCGACCTTGCGCCAACCGGCCCACGTGCGGGTACGGCCCTGGTCGCGGATGAGGAGCTGGCCGGAGATGCCGCCGTCGAGCAGCACGGCGCGCTGCGCGCCGAGGGCGCCCATGACGGCGGCCATCTCGGGGGTGGTGAGGCCGAAGGGGAGACTGCCTCCCGCGTCGCCGAGCCCGTCGAAGCGGGTGAGCGCGACGAGGACGCGGCCGTCGCGCAGCGTGCCGAGGGCGAGCCGCGCGTCGCGATGCGCGAGGTCGAGCCCGCCCGTGCCGGTGGCGAGCGCGGCCGGCACCTCGCCGTCGCCCATGAGGAGCATGGGGTATGACTGGAACGCGTCGCGCACGCGTTCGGTGCGGCGCGGGTCGTCGAGTGCCGCCGGCGCGACGAGCGACACGCGGCCGTCGTCGCCGATGATGACGCCCGGGGCGAGCGGCCCGCGGCCCGGGGCCTGGCGCTCGACGCCGTCCTGCACGAGCCAGCCCCAGGGACCGGCGGTGAACTGGCCCGCGTTCACGGCGAGCACCGCGTCGGCGGGCGCGTCGTCCACGCTCCAGCGGCCGGCGAAGACGTCGCCGTCGGCGGGCTTCACGAGCCGCAGCGCGAGGCGCGCCGGGTCGAGCCGCGCGAGCACGACGCGCGTGCGGTACGCCTCGCCGGCGCCGGAGAGCCGCAGTTCGCCCCACTCGAGCCCGGGCGCCGCGACCCGCCAGCGCACCCGGCCGGCGACGGCCGGGTGCGCGGCGGGCCAGCGTGCCGGCGCCTCGCTCGCGCGCCACCAGGTCTCCCAGCCGTGCGGCGCGCGCACGGCGAGCGCCGCGTCGCGCGAAGCGGCGGGGAGCGGCAGCGCGGCGAGCGCCACGCCGAGCGGGAGCGCGGCGAGCCGGGGCATCAGAGGGGGATGCCGGCCTTCTGCATCTGCGCCGTCGTGGCGCGCACCTCGGTGAACTTCTGGTTGAAGGCCGCGGCGTCGGGCTCGGAGTACTTCTTCCCGGGCTTCACGGTCATCGCGCTGTAGAGGATGACCATCTCGCGGGTGACGCGGTACACGCGCGGCTCCATCCCGGCGGCCTTCGCGCCCTCCTGGAGGAGCACCTCCTCGGGCGACCAGAAGGTGTTGTCCGGCGCGGGCGGGGCCTTCGGCTCCTCGCCGCACTTCGACATGGCGGGGCCGCCGTCCATCGCCTTGCCGCCGACCTTCATCGCCTCCTGCGTGAGGCGCTGGACCTCCTCCATGTTGCCCGCCTCCATCGCCCGCTTCATGCGGGCCTGGAGCGCCTCGAGCTCCTTCTCGGCCTCGCCGCTCCGCTTGTCCTGCGCGTCGTCCTCCTTGTCGCGGCAGGCACGCCACGTTGCGCGCCGCTTGTCGTAGTCGAGCCGCGCGCGCTCGTAGGCCTGTCGCTCCGACTCCTGCTTCTTCTGCCGCGCCTCGGCCTCCTGCTTCGCCTTCGGCGCGGCGGCGAGCTCGGCGGCGAAGCCCTGCTGCACCCGGCCGACCTCGTCGAGGGTGAGCGAGCCCATGTCGTCGATCTCGCGGCGCGTGGCGTCGGCGGTCGCCGCGGCCGCAGGGCCGGTCACGGCGCCCGTGGCGGCGGACTGCGCCTTCTTCTTGAGCGCGCCGAACTGTGCCGAGGCCGGCACGGGCAGCAGCAGCGTGACCGCGGCGAAGGTGGCGAGGGCAGGGACGAGGCGGGCCATCGGATCCTCCTGCGTCGTCAGGGCGACGCGGCACGGCGTGGAGCGGGACGGAGCAGGCTTCACGGTCGAACGGGACGCGGGCGGTGCGGGTTTCAGCCTGAAACCGACCATGCCGGTCGCGCTTCGGCAAGATGGGCGGGGTCGATCATCGGGCGGTCACGCCGAGATCATCACCGGGCCCCGAAACGAGGGCGGGGGCGGGCCGACCGGCCCGCCCCCGCGAACGACACCCGGAGCGGGCCGTTCAGAACGCGATCGTGAGCGCGCCCGAGAGCTCGCCCTGCGAGACGAGCGAGTAGGTGCCGACGCTGTAGCAGCCGAAGATCGGGTCGCACCAGATGGCGCTCCCGCTCGGCACGGACGTGCCCCACCAGCGGCCCTGCAGCCGGGCGCCCACGCGCTTCGAGGCGCCGAACATGGACTTCACGCCCGCGCCGAGCCCGAAGGAGAAGTAGGTCTCGGAGCCCTGGCCCTCGCCCTTCGAGTCGAAGATCGTGGCGCCGAGGGAGCCCAGGATGAACGGGGTCACGCGGCCGCCGGTGGTGAAGTCCTGGCGGACGCCGCCGTGGATGTAGTTCGCGGCGGCGCCGTTGGTGCGCGGCGTCCCGCTGCCGACCGGGTTGAAGGTCGCGTCGGTGTCTTGGCGCAGGTAGGTGGCCTCGATCCACGTGTCCCACGAGGCGCGGAAGCTCAGCGCGCCGCCGTAGCTCACCGACTCCTTGAGCTCGATGCGGCCGAGGTCGCCGGTGTAGCCGCCGCCGAACTGGAAGCCGACGATCGGGGTGACCTCGAAGCGGGAGGCCTTCTGGGCGGCGAGCGGGGCCGTGGTCAGGGCGCCGAAGAGCACGACGAGTGTCGCGATGCGCATGCGGTCCTCAGGTGGGGGTGGGTCACAAACGTGCAGGAGCCAACCTAACCCGTAGTCTCCCGGCTGTCAGCACGTGCCGCCGGCGGAACGCGAGAGGGCGGCCCATGTCACGCTGGGCCGCCCTCTCGTGTCCGTCGTGGCGACGCGCGACGCTCAGCGCATCGCCACCTTCGCGCGCGGGTCGTACGTCGCGCCGGCCGAGCGCAGGTCCTGCTCGAGCCGCTGCCGTTCCGCCGGGGCGAGGCGCGGGAGGGTGGGGTAGCGGGCCTCGAGCTCGAGGATGTTGGCCGCGAGCAGGGCCTTGTAGAAGGCCGGGTTGTGCGTC
>Ga0209381_1004236_pt1 | contig 13214 bp, 11 predicted proteins | sample DewCreD2012metaG_FD_184111 | JGI IMG/M metagenome (GOLD analysis project Ga0209381, IMG submission 184111) | Hot spring sediment bacterial and archeal communities from British Columbia, Canada, to study Microbial Dark Matter (Phase II) - Dewar... ...
TATTTGACACGGGGTCCCGCCTTTAGCGGTCCCACACGGCTGGGGACTTCTTCGGGGCAGGGGTTTGTGCCGGCGAAGCCGGGGTAAAGTGTTTTCCCCTTTGCGCTCTTTGCGTCTTGGCGCGAGGGATGGTGTTTGGTTTTCGCGCTATTTCTGGACCTTGGCCCGGCAAACGGATTATATTTGAGGCAGGTTGGGGTTGCGGGCAGAAAGCCTTGGGGGTGAAGCCATAAGGTGGGGGATAGCTGGTTGCGTAACAGCCTTGCTTCTGGGCATTTCTTCCCCGGGGTGGGCCCAGGGGCCGGGGTTTGCCCAGGAGGACAGGGATCGCCTAATCCGGATGGAGTCGACACTCCAAGTTTTCATGCAACAGGTGGACAAACGTTTCGAGGAACTTCGGGCCGATGTGGACAGGCGCTTTGAGCAGGTGGACAAGCGCTTTGTGGAGCTCCGGGAAGACATGAACAAGCGCTTCGAGCAAGTGGACAAGCGCTTTGAGGAGCTCATCACATTCATGTGGATTTTGGCCGGGATCTTTACGGCTCTCACAGTTGCCGTGATAGGTTTTGCGTATTGGGACAGAAGAACTATCATCCAGAGGGCCAAGCTTGAGACCATAGAGGAGCTGGAGGAACGAGGGAAGCTGAGGGCCCTCCTGGAGGTGATGAGGGCTGTTGCGGCCAAAGACTCCAACATGGCCGAGGCTCTGAGAAGGTTCAATCTGCTTTGAGAAGCATCTGTGTTTCTGGTCTCTTTGGTCGAGGGTTAGAGCCTTTGGCTTGTCATTACCTGGTTTTACTTTTTTGAACTAGTAACCAGTAACCTGAAACTAGTAACCGGTAACTTGGCCTATTCCGTCTGTTCAGTCTATGGCCCCCCCGGCAGTTCAGGGTGTGGTTTTGCAGGTTTTTCTAACCGGCAACCGGTAACCAGTAACCAGCAACTGGTTTTAACCAGTTACCAGTAAGGGGTAGGCCGGCTGCGCTGTAAAGGTCACGGTTGGCCGGGGGAATTCGTAGTTGTAAAGAAAGGCGACAGTGAACCCTCGGTTCGGCTTTCGTACAGAGAAAGCCGGGGGGGTTCTGCAAAGATACAGGCCCTGGGCTTCTCAGCTTTGGCCTGATGGTGGCAGGCAGCTTGCGGATATCACATGTGGGGATCCGTGGTACAGGAAACCTGACGGTGAGGATCCAGGCTCTTCCCTGGTTACTGCGAGGACATGGCGAGGAAAGCTCATGGGGGGAGCTCCTAGTGAAAACAGCCATCCGAGATGGCTGCCTGGAGCTAGAGCCGGCCGAGCCTTTGAGGCTTGAGAGACCCCAATGGGGATTGCTCCAGAAGAAAGGCTCTGTTTGGGGGAGGAGGATGGCCCGAAGACCCTCGGCCTTCCTGTCGGTCGCTTCTCTGGGGCATCCACTTTTTCCGGTCCCGGTTTACCCTGCCCCCTTATAGAAAAGCCAAAATCCATTCTCAGGACATGCAGGGGTAAGCCTGACCCCGAGCTGTAAGAAAGGCAAAGGAGCTGAGCAGAGCCGAAGAGACAAAACCAGGGGGGAATGGTATGAATGGGAGCAGCGACAGCGATCCCGATGTATACCAAGGAGGAGTTCCAGCATTGGTAGAGACAGCGGTCTGGACCACCGCCGGGATTTCTTACAGATCCGAAATGGGCCCTGGCACACATGGGATGCTGCCAGTCTGAGCCTTGTTTACCCAATGTCTTGGCCAAGCTGTGCAATAAGGGGGGGGTAGGGGACCAGCTGCTCTTAACCCCAACAGCCTGTCGGTTCTCCTTACAAATCCTGATAGGTGGCGTTGCAATGAGGCTGGGGGACACTTTTCAACCCCAAGACAAAGCATCATGATATCGATATGTTATCATCCGGCAGACAGCTCTTGGACCGGGGGGGTGGTTCATGGCACATTCTTTGCTTGAAGATAAAGCAAACGGTAGTCCAGGACGCTAGGAGGTGCGAGATGAGATTTCGGGGAAACCTAATAGTTGCTATTGCAATAGGAATAGGAATAGCCGTTTTGGGGTTTGGTCAGAACTCGGAGGCCACAACTTACACCTACAATGACATTTACGCAAACTGGCCAGGGCATTTTGTAGACGCGAGAGACGAGATTGGAAACCCACAGATAACGGATGTTAATGGGATCAAAGTGACAATCGATGGGGGATACCTCACACAGGTTGTGATATACATGGACAGCTCCATCAGAATACCTAGTGGTTGGAGTGGTATAACTCCTTATGACTCTCTCTTCATCAACTCCAATTGGAATGGGACATATGCCGATTACCAGTCCTGGGACTATTATGTCCTCGACTACACCCAGAATACCAACACCGACGGTACCTTGTACTCAGTTGGCCTGTCATATGATTATGAAAAAGCACCATCCCATTCAGGTTGGAGTTTGAGAACCGGTCATCCTGCGGGGATCTCTACCGGTCTAACATCAATAAGTACTCCTCCTGATTTCTCGGTTGTGTGGGATGGAACCAAAATAACATACAATTTTCCCTCTGGTCTCATCGAGATCGATGGTCAGTTCGTAATAGGTTACTCGCTTTGGTGTGCGAACGATGTGGCCTTGACTCCTGTGCCCGAGCCCACAGCGGTTTTGCTCCTTGGCTTTGGGCTTGTGGCTGTGGGGCTTGGGGCGAGGAGATTGAGGAAGAATGCTTGAAGTTTCTTAGGGTGCAAGGCAAAACATTTGCCCTTGAGATGATAGGAAGGGGGAAGGCGCAAAGAGGCTTTCCCCCTTCTTTTACCCCAAGACGAGTTTGATCCCCTCCTTCTTGTTTTTCCGCCAAAGAGGTGCTGAGGTTCACTGGGTTGGATAGGCCCGGTTAATGGGCCTTTCCCCTTGTGGGCATCCGGAGTCTTCCATGAGAGTGGAGAGCTCAAAAATTTTCGCGGATGTCCTGGTTGTGGAGCCAAGGGTCTTCCATGACCAAAGGGGGTATTTTCTCGAGACTTACCAGGAGGAGAGGTACAGGGGTTTGGGGCTGGGGGTGAGATTTGTACAGGACAATCTCTCCTACTCCAAAAGAGACGTCTTGAGGGGGCTCCACTATCAGGTGGGCAGGGCCCAGGGAAAGCTCGTCTGGGTTGCAATGGGGGAGATTTTCGACGTGGTCGTGGATGTGAGAAGGAGCTCCCCCACATTCGGGAAGTGGTTCGGGATGAGGCTAAGTGGAGAGGCTGGAACCCAGCTCTATATCCCTGAGGGGTTCGCCCATGGCTTTTGCGTTACAAGTGAAGAGGCCATAGTCTGCTACAAGTGCACCGACTATTACTCCCCGGCCCATGAAAGGGGGATAAGATGGGATGACCCGGATCTGGGGATTGATTGGCCTACCACCAGCCCCATTCTCTCCCCCAAGGATGCAGGGTTTCCCTTCTTGAGCCAGCTAGGCGAGGCAGATCTTTTCCCTTGATTCAAATTTGGACACGGGGAGACCTTCGGCCACCCCATGGGGTGTCTGCCTTTGGCGGCCCCCCCACGGCTGAGGACTTCTTCGGGGTAAGGGTTTGTGCCGGCCAAGCCGAGGTTAAAGTGTTTTCCCCTTTGCGCCCTTTGCGTCTTGGCGCGAGGGAGGGTGTTCGGTTTGCCTGGCCCACGGCGAGGGAAAAACCTTATTCTCGGGCAGGGACGCCAAGCTCGCAGAGAACCCCGTTTTTTGGCCCCTTCGGGGCGCCGCAAGGCGGCCGATTAAGGGGTTTCCCCTCTGCGCTCTTTGCGTCTTGGCGCGAGGGAGGGTGTTCGGTTTGCCTGTCCCACGGCGAGGGAAAAACCTTATTCTCGCGCAGAGACGCCAAGCCCGCCAGGAAAACCCGTTTCTTGGCCCCTTCGGGGCGCCGCGAAGCGGCAGTTCAAGGGCTTTTCCCTTGGCGCCCTTTGCGTCTTGGCGCGAGGAGAGGGTGTTTGGTTTGTCAACACCAAGGCGAGGGAAAACCTCTTTATTCTCGCGCAGAGACGCCAAGACCGCCAAGGAAACCATTTTTTCGCCCCTTCGGGGCGCTGCAAGGCGGCCGATTAAGGGGTTTCCCCTCTGCGCCCTCTGCGTCTTGGCGCGAGGAGATGGTTTTTGGTTTGCATGCCCGTCGGATAGAGAAAAACCTCTTTATTCTCGCGCAGGGACGCCAAGCTCGCAGAGAACCCCGCTTTTTGGCCCCTTCGGGGCGCCGCAAGGCGGCAGCTCAGGGGTTTCCCTTTGCGCTCTTAGCGTCTTGGCGCTAGACATTATTTATGCCTTTAGTTCTTGGCATGCCTGTGCGGGGCCATTAAAAGCCCTTAGGAGGGCTGACCTAAGGCATGTTTTGGGTAGATTAAGGTTAGGAGTATGAATCCGAAGCAGATCACTTTCTTGGTGCCCCTGTCAGAGTGGAGAGAGGATAGGCTTCGGGTGAGGGCCCTTAAAGACAAAGGTCGGATTACTAAGTTTGTAGTGCAATATGAGGCGTTGATTAGGGGCGAGTGGAGGGTTATAGTTCGGTATGACAATGCACATGGATTTGCCCACAAGGATCTCTTGCATTGGTCCGGTAGGATTGACAAGCAGCCACTGGTTCACATGGATTTCAACATGGCTCTAACATTCGCCATCCAAGATCTCAAGATGTCCTGGCAGTGGTACCGTGTGGGCTACGAAAAGGAGATCCAAGATGAGGAAAGAAGTCGTGGTGGAAGGTAATCTGGATCTTTTTGACGAATTTATGAGATGTGTATTCGCGCACCCGGAGCTGCTGGATCAGATTCCACCCGAGGCGGAACTTGTTTTCCTTCCCTTAGACGATGCTGAGTTGAGCGAACATAACAAGAGAATGGCCGAGCAGATCATTTCGGAGGGAAGGAAGGTGGTCCTGGTTAAATTGAAGAAGCCTCAACCTCCTGTGGCCGAACTGGAAATTGTTTCGGAAGCAGGCGTGTGAATCCTGAGCGATCTTAAACCGCCTCCGCGGCGCCCCCTGCGTCGCCTAGAGGGAAAACTTTTTATTCTCGCGCAGAGTCGCCAAGCCCGCCAAGAAAAGCATTTTTGGGCCCCTTCGGGGCGCCGCAAGGCGGCTGCTCAGGGGTTTCCCTTTGCGCTCTTAGCGTCTTGGCGCGATGAATGGGTGTTTGGTTTGGCAGCCCCCCGGCTAGAGAAAAACCTTGTTCTCGCGCAGAGACGCCAAGCTCGCCAAGAAAACCTTTTTTTGGCCCCTTCGGGGCGCCGCGAAGCGGCAGCTCAGGGGCTTTTCCCTTGGCCACTCTTACCGCGAAAAAGACACGAGCGCGGGTGTACCACCTGCTTCAAATCTCTTCCCCGATTCCCCGCTCTTTCCTAGCTCGCATTATTCAGGATCGATGTGTAATGCGGGCTATCTTTATGATATATTTGGACAAACTGGTCTATACTCAAAAGCACCATGCCTTTCGGTTTCAGCTTTGGTCGTGCTTCGAGTCAGAACATCTCGAAGTGTACCGGGGTTTGGGGGCGTAGCCCCCAAAGTCACGGGCTTTGGAGAATAATCCGGGCTAAAGTTGGTCGAGCCTGCCGGCTGATTCTAAGTTTTAGGGAAGCCGTTGCCCGAAGGCTCCATTTTTTTTGAGAGCCGTTGCCGATCCCGCCAACCTGTAGAGGGTCTTGCAATCAGGCCTTGACCTTTCATTGAGGAACTGCCTTGGATTCAGAGATATGCCCCGGTTGCTTGAGCTGCTGGGGTAATTTTGCGGTCCAATGGTCCGACACTGGAGCTTGCAGAAAAAACGCAGAATAGATCCAGGTCGGGTTACTTGAGCCCAAGTTGCCTTCGAATTAGCTCGCAAAGGCTGTTTTTGATCTCAGAATGACGCGGGATCGGCGCTTTTCTTCCGTTTCTGGGGTTCATATAGATGTCGTGACCAGCACCATGCCTCTTAAGAAAGCAGCCGGCATTGACCAATTCCCGAATAAGCGCCTGCCGCTTCACACGGCTACCTCGATTTCCTTGAGCAGGCGCTCCCCGGTCTCCGGGATAGGTTCCTCTTCCATCATCAGCCTGTAGGCCTCCCCGATGTTCCGCTCCAGCTCCTCAAGGGTCTCCCCTTGACTGAAAACACCGGGCACCTCCTTCAATCGGCCGATATACCAATTCTCCTCGATCCAGTATTCAAGAGTGAAACGTCGGGTCATGGCATCCCTCCAACCCAATGGAAAGACAACACCAAGTTTAAGACGATTTAAGGAGAATCTGGAAGGGCATTTCTCTCTGGAAGGGAGCTAGGTTCAAACCTTCACTATGGGCTGAGGGAGGATGATCGGGTTGCTCCCACTCGTTGTGCTGCGCCCTTTGCGTCTTGGCGCGAGGACGGTTATTCGGTTTGGCTGCCCGTCGGCGAGGGAAAAAGCTTCTTGTTCTCGCGCAGAGACGCCAAGACCGCCAAGAAAAGCATTTTTGGGCCCCTTCGGGGCGCCGCAAGGCGGCTGCCTAAGGGCTTTCCCTTTGCGCCCTCTGCGTCTTGGCGCGAGGAAAGGGTTTTTGGTTTTCGCGCAATTTCTGGACCTTGGCCCGGCAAATGGATTATATTTGAGGCAGGTTGGGGTTGCGGGCAGAACGCCTTGGGGGTGAAGCCATGAGGTGGGGGGTAGCCGGTTGCTTAGCAGCCTTGCTTCTGGGCATTGCTTCCCTGGGGTGGGCCCAGGGGCCGGGGTTTGCCCAGGAGGACAGGGATCGCCTAATCCGGATGGAGTCAACACTCCAAGTTTTCATGCAACAGGTGGACAAACGTTTCGAGGAACTTCGGGCAGATGTGGACAAGCGCTTTGAGCAACTGGACAAGCGCTTTGAGCAAGTGGACAAGCGTTTTGAGCAAGTGGACAAGCGCATGGAAGAGCTTCGTTCGGACATGAACAAGCGCTTTGAGCAGGTGGACAAGCGCTTTGTGGAGCTACGGGAGGACATGAACAAGCGCTTTGAGGAGCTCATCACATTCATGTGGATTCTGGCCGGGATCTTCACGGCTCTTGTGGTTGCCGTGATAGGTTTTGCGTATTGGGACAGAAGGACAATCATCCAGAGGGCCAAGCTTGAGACCATAGAGGAGCTGCAAGAGCGCGGTAAGCTGAGGGCGATCCTGGAGGCCATGCGGGCTGTTGCGGCCAAGGATTCCAACATGGCCGAAGCTCTGAGAAGGTTCAATCTGCTTTGAGAAGCATCTTTGTTTCTGGTCTCTTTGGTCGAGGGTTAGAGCCTTTGGCTTGTCATTACCTGGTTTTACTTTTTTGAACTAGTAACCAGTAACCTGAAACTAGTAACCGGTAACTTGGCCTATTCCGTCTGTTCGGTCCACGGCCCCCCCGGCACTTCAGGGTGTGGTTTTGCAGTTTTTCTAACTGGTAACCAGTAACTGGTAACTGGTTTTAACCAGCAATCCACACCCGCTCCGCCAACCGCGGCTGCCAGGGGCTCTGGCTGGCTTCCCTTCAAGCAAGAGCATTGCCCAGCTCTCAGTCGGTAAGCCCTGGACTTGATCAAGATGCCGCTTCACGATAGTATTCTACTCATGGAGACGCAATCCGGAATCGATGAGAAAACCTATCGGGCTATCGTAGCCGTGGTCGACCGCAGGATGCGGGAGATCAGGGTGACCCGCAAGGATTTCGACGCCTTGAAGTGGGCGGTGACCGAGCTGGCTCAGGCCCAAAAAAGGACGGAGCAGAGGCTGGACAGCCTGGCCCAGAAGGTGGAGGAGCTGGCCGAAGCCCAGAAGCGCACCGAAGAGCGGGTTGAAGAGCTGGCGGCTGCCCAGAAGAGGACCGAGCAGCGCGTTGAAGAGCTCGCCGAAGCCCAAAAAAGGACGGAGCAGAGGCTGGACAGCCTGGCCCAGAAGGTGGAGGAGCTGGCCGAAGCCCAGAGGCGCACCGAAGAGCGCGTTGAAGAGCTGGCGGCTGCCCAGAAGAGGACCGAGCAGCGCGTTGAAGAGCTGGCTCAGGCTCAGAAGCGCACCGAAGAGCGAGTGGAAGAGCTGGGAGAAAACCTGAGACTGCTTGCTGCGGAAACGAGGAATCTGGCTCGCCAGGTGGGATCTCTTGCCGACAACATCGGCTTCGGCCTTGAAGACATTGCCCACGTGGTGCTCCCGGGTTATCTTTATCGACACCTGGGGGTGGAGATGGGCGAGTTCGAGCGGCGGTTCGTGCCTGTGGACGGAGAGGAGGTGGAGATCAATCTCTATGCCGAGGGCACAATGAAGGGTGAGAAGGTGACCATCCTTGGGGAGGTCAAGTCAAGGATCTATGCCAGGGAAGTGGACACATTCCAGAATACTCTCTCCAAGGTGCTTCCCAAGATCGAGGGGAAAGTGCTCAAGGTGATGTTCGGGTATTTCTTCCGTCCAGAGGCCTCGGAGCTGGCCAGAAATTATGACATCATTCCCGTGGTCTCGTACCAGCGGTGAGCCGGTTTCCCGGGACTCACGGGCTTCACTACCTACAGCGTCTATCTGGTCTGTTTGGTCTATTCAGTCTGTTCCGTCTATTTTCTCTGTAACGCCCTTCCCAGCTAGATGACGTTTTGTGGTTTTCAAACCAGTAACCAGTAACCAGTAACCAGTAACTTGTAACTTGTAACCGTCAACCTGTAACTGGAAAATGATTCCAACCAGCAACCACCCCTGACACGCATCAAAGGACCACCATGAACTCCAACACACTCAAATGGCTCGGGTTTGGGCTGGGGGTTGCAGGGGCAACGCTTTTGGCCCACGGCCCCCTCTCTCAGCTTCGCGAGCTTTCCATTCGCGATGAGATGTACTCCCATCTACCTTTCATCCCTTTGATCTCGGTTTACTTCCTTTGGGCCAGGAGGCGTGTGATCCATCTTAACTCCACATGCTCTCCCCGAGGGGGGATCCTTCTGGCTCTGGTGGGCCTGGGCTTGTATTGGGCCCAAAGCCAACTCGTAACGAGCCTCCAGCCCCACGACCGCATAACCCTGTCGGTGTTCAGCCTGGTGCTGCTGGTGCAGGGCTTGTTCCTTTCGCTTTTCGGGCCCAGGGCCGCAAGAGAGGCGGCCTTCCCCCTGCTTTTCCTTTTCTTTGTGGTGCCGTTTCCCACTTTCCTCCAGGAATGGGTGGTGAGTTTGCTGCAAAGAGGCTCGGCGGAGGCCACTGATCTGCTGTTTCGACTCACATGGGTCCCCTTTTTCAGGGAGGGTTTTGTGTTCCAGGTGCCGGGGATCAGCGTGGAGGTGGCCCCCCAGTGCGGGGGGATCAGAAGCGGCATAGCCCTTGTCATAACAAGTCTGGTGGCAGGGGAGCTTTTTCTAACTAAAGGGTGGAGCCGGATTCTGCTTGTGATTGCCTCAGTGCCCATCACTGTCTTCAAAAACGGGCTTCGCATAGTGGGGCTCACCCTGGGGGCCATCTATATCGACCCCAGAATCCTAGACAGCGAGCTTCACCGAAGCGGGGGGATCCCCTTTTTCGGCCTTGCCCTGGCCATGATGGCCCCTGTGGTCTGGGCTTTGTACAGGGCCGAGAACAGCCGGCGCAAATCTTCAGTAGACTTGGGGGATAAAACCGGTGCCCCGGTCCCAGGGGAAAAAGGCGAGAAACAGGGGAAGGCCCCAGGCGCTTGAGGTGGGTCCAAGCAGGCCCGGCCGGAAAACGAAAAACAGGGTTTCTTTTGTGCCTGGGTCAATCTATGCTGCCGTTTAATCAGGATTTCTGGCATCACCCACTTAGCCCGCATTATTGTCCCACTCGGGGAATGGGAGAAAAACCCTCGCCTTTAGGCGAAGACTTTAGTATGCGCCGAAGGCGCAGGTTCCGGATATCCCCCGACTGAAGTCGGCGGTTTTCCCCGTTGCGACTCAAGAACCACCGTCTGAAGCCGGTGGTTTGTGGCGGGCTGCTGAGTCGAATTCATTCGACGAGGCATGGTTAGCTCGCCAAACCTACCGCCTTTAGGCGGTAGTAGTTTAGTCACGATAAGTGGATGATGCGGGCTATCTTAATGACATGCTTGGGCAAACGGGTCCATACTCAAAAGCACCCTGCTTATCGGTTTCAGATTTGCTTCTGCTTTGGCTCGGAGTATCTCGAAGTGTATCGGGGGTTTGGGGGCGTAGCCCCCAGAGTTACGGGCCTTGGGGAATAATCCGGGTTAGGTGAACAATGCGGCCTGAGAAAAACAGACCCAAGAGTGCGGGTGAAAGGCGTGGGGGGAAACCAAGTGCAGCCTGAGGTCTTGTTTTGCTGGGGCGGGGTTGTCTGTGCACTGCTGGCCGCCGCTCTGGCTGGGTGGCGCTGGGAGAGGTCCTGGCCGCTTTTCTGGTTCGTTTTGGGTATGGTCGGCTTCGCCTTGGAGGGGGCCCTGGGAGTCTTGGGACGGGAATCTTTTGGGCCTGCTCGGATTCTGGCTTTCCAGCGCTGGTACTGGGCTGTGGCAGCATTTCTGCCAGGCATCTGGCTTGCTTTCAGCCTGGGGTTTGCAAGAGCCAGGGAATCCGTAATCTCAGCCTCTTGGAAATGGGTTGTGGCCGGGCTGATGGGGGCCGCGGCCGTTTTGGCCTTTCCACCGGGCGATTGGCTCCTCACAGGCCAAGTCATGATGGATCCATCCTCGGGCTGGTTTTTCCCCATTGGCTGGCCTGGGAAGATCTTCGTTGGGCTCACGGTCCTGGGCTGGGTCCTGGTTTTGGCCAACCTGGAGAGAATTATCCGTTGTGCAGCCGGAAGGTCCAGGTGGCAGGTGAAGTTCCTGGTCTTCGGGCTGGGGGGCCTGGCGGCACTGAGGATCTACGAGGGGGGACAGGCCCTTCTGTTCCGTGGCCTGGATGCGGTCTCACAGCAGGTAGGCGGCCTGGCCCTTCTCCCGGCCTCCTTATTGTTGGGGATTGGTGTATGGAGATGCGGGGTAAGGGAAGTGCGGATACAGATGTCCCAATCGGCCCTGTATTACTCCATCACCTTCTTGGCTGCGGGGCTTTACTTTCTGCTGGCCGGGGCCGCGGCACAGCTCCTGGCGCTGCTGGGGGCCCTTGAGGGCATACATTACAAGATCCTTTTCATTTTCCTGGCTGTCTGCGGGGCAGGTGTGCTTTTCTTCTCGGACCGGGTTCGCTACAGGATACGCAAGTTCGTGCGGCAGAACTTCATGAAGTCCAGGTACGATTACAGGGAGGTTTGGACCCGTTTCACCCAAAGGACCAGCGGTCTTACGGAACCCAAGGCCTTGTGCCGCGAGGCGGCCAGGTTTTTGTCTGAGACCCTGGAGGCCCTCTCTGTGAGCATATGGCTTTTGGAGGAAAGAGAAGGCAGCCTGCGTTTGGCGGCCTCCACCGTGTACCCGGAGGGGGAGCCCATGGAAGTGCCCCTGGGGGGGCTGGAGGCCAGCGAACTGCTCTCCTTGGTGGCGGAGCACCCCCTCCCAGTGGTGGACTTGGAAGGCACTGCCCCGGAGCGGTTGTGGGCTTGGAAGGCCTCTGTTTCCAGCTTCCTGGAGGATGCCATGGTCCGCTACTGCGCGCCCCTTACCGCAGCAGGAAGGCTCTTGGGTATGGTCACGGTGGGGGAAAGGATCCGCTGGGTTCCCCTCACCGAGGAGGACAAGGATCTCCTCAGGACTTTGGTGGACCAGATCGCGGTGGGGCTCATGCAGTCCAAGCTTTCGGACGAGCTCAGGGAGGCCAGGGAAATGGAGGCTTTCCAGGCCATGAGCGCTTTTTTGGTCCATGACCTAAAGAACCTCTCGGCAAAGCTGGCCCTCACTGCCCAAAACCTGCCCGATTACTTCGAGGACCCGGATTTCAGAAAGGACGCCATAAGGGTTATCACCCAAAGCGTGGAGAAGATAAAGGGTATGTGCAGCCAGCTTTCTTTCATGAGGCAGGGGCTCCAAGTGAAACCCCAGGAGGTGGATCTGAACCGCGTGGTCAGGGAAAGCTTGGAGGAGCTGGACGGCGTGTTGAAGACCCAGGTGATTGAGGAGCTCAACCAGCTCCCAAAGCTCAAGGTTGACCCGGAGCTAATGAAAAGGGTGCTGGTGAATCTTCTTTTGAACGCCAACGAGGCCATATCCGAAAACGGACGGATCCTTGTCAGCACCTCCTCCGGGGACGGTTGGGTGGCCTTCCAGGTGGAGGATGACGGAAAGGGCATTCCAAGAGAATTCATGGAGAAATTCCTGTTCAGGCCTTTCAGGACCAGCAAGCCCAAGGGCATGGGAATCGGGCTTTTCCAGTGCAGGGCCATCGTTGAGGCCCACGGCGGGAGGATTGAGGTGGAAAGCCAGGAGGGAAGGGGCACCACGGTGAGGGTGGTGCTGCCTGCGGGCGAGGAGACAAGGGAGCCGCCGGCCAGCCATGGTCGAGCTTGAGCCATTTCCCCCAATAAGCCCATTGTGGGCTCAAAACCAGATGTCGGGAATCTTTACGCTCACAGGCGTTGCAGGGCGGGGGTAAACCCACAGGGGAGGGGTTAAACCCAAAGGGCGGGGATGAACCCCGCCCCTACGGCAAATCATTGTAATTTCGATAGGTTGGGTGGCGGGGGTCGTAGGGGCGGGCTTTATGCCCGCCCGCAATGGGTTTGGCCGTTGGTTTCGTAGGGGCGCAATTTATATGCGCCCGCAAAACGGGGCGAACGAAAACCCAAACCAAAACCTACGGGCGGGGATGAACCCCGCCCCTACGGCAAATCATTGTAATTTCGATAAGTTGGGTGGCGGGGGACGTAGGGGCGGACTTTATGTCCGCCCGCAATGGGTTTGGCCGTTGGTTTCGTAGGGGCGCATTTTATATGCGCCGGCAAAACGGGGCGAACGAAAACCCAAACCAAAACCCACGGGCGGGGATGAACCCCGCCCCTACGGTAAAACCTTGTGATTTCGATAGGTTGATTTTTGGGGGTCGTAGGGGCGGACTTTATGCCCGCCCGCAATGGGTTTGGCCGTTGGTTTCGTAGGTGTCACTGGCCACCCTAATGGAGCCAGGCATGGCCACCTTAATGGAGCCACCTTGGGGGTTGGTTTTTGGGGTCTCGGACACTCCTAAGAATAGCAGATTTTGATTCATTGCAATAGACTGTTTTCCAGGGCTGTGGATCTGCCGGGGGGGCTTCTGGGGGCAACGGAGCGAGCCCCGGGGGAGAGCGCAGTTGCCGCCCATAGGAAGGGCCTGTGAGGGATCAATAGGGTATGCAAAGGCATAGTTGTCATGACCTCTCCTTCTTTAGGG
>Ga0209381_1004241_pt1 | contig 13209 bp, 10 predicted proteins | sample DewCreD2012metaG_FD_184111 | JGI IMG/M metagenome (GOLD analysis project Ga0209381, IMG submission 184111) | Hot spring sediment bacterial and archeal communities from British Columbia, Canada, to study Microbial Dark Matter (Phase II) - Dewar... ...
TCCCATGGGTGGGGTTCGAGATCTGGCGCATGTCAACGTGGCGGGGGGCGACGAGTTGTTGTGCCTCTGGCCGCGGCACGGCGGCGTGTATGCCTGGGGCCGGGAAATGCTCGTGGCGTTCATGGAATCTCCCTGCCGCTACAAGCATCCGCCCGAAGCGGCCCGCGACCACACCGGCATCTGGAAACGCGGCTATCTGCGCCTGCGCCGCTCGCTGGACGGCGGTCAGACGTGGAGCGATGACGGCAAAGCCTTCGACAACTCCCAGCCTTACGAGCGCCAACGCCGGATTCTGCGGTTGGACGAATTTCGGCCGCACACCGGACCGGTGTTGGAACGTCTGGACATGTCCGGTCCGGATGCCGTCTTCTTGATGGGCCGCGCCTGGTGCGGCGAGGATTTGCCGACCCTGCGCACTCGTGGGCCGGTGGTCTATTGCCTGCGTTCCACGGATCGCGGTCGCCACTGGGACGAAACGCCAGCCGTGCTGCGGCCGGCGCGCTCCCGGTTCTTGATTCATTTCGCCAACAACAACTTGCGCACCAAAACCGGCCGTCTCATCTGTTGGGTGGCAGGTGAAGAAACGCCCGAAGCACCTTGCGCCGCGGCCGGATGCGGTCCGCAGTTGTATGCTTCCGACAACGAAGGCGCGGAGTGGCTTTTCCTCAGCGAGATTTGGAACGACCCGGCGGGGCGCATCCGGGCCTCGTATCCCCACCTGATCGTCTTGCCCTCGGGACGTTGGCTCTGCTTCATGGAGTGCCGTCATGTCTCCGGCGACCAGCGCACACCCTGGACCGCGGTCTGTTCGTCGGACGACGAAGGGTTGAACTGGACAGCGCCGCGCGCATTGGCTGCCTGGACGCATGCCCCGTTCCCGCTGCGGCTGGCTGACGGACGGATCCTTGTGATTTACATGCGCTGCGCCCCCGATCCAACGGGACTGTATCTGATTTATTCCGAAGACGATGGAGTCCATTGGTCAACTCCGCAACTGTTGCGCGGCGACGGTCTGCAAGCGGGGCCGCACAGCGCGATTGACGGAGCCTATCCGGTGGCCTTGAGTCTCGATGGTCAACGCGTCTTCGTGGTGTATGGCTGGGAAACCGATGAGGACGATGTGCCCTGGTATGGCGGACGAAGTCGCATCTCGGGAACCTATTTCACGCTGGCGTAACGGAATGAACAACAAGGGAGCAGCGAAGGTGAAAGAAGGACGCCCTGCCGGCCGACTACAGAAGATAGCAGCCGATGTCAAACTGGGGAAAAACGTAAAAATTTATGATTTTACCAATCTTTACGGCTGCGAGATCGGCGATGAGACCAAGATTGGAACGTTTGTAGAGATTCAAAAGGGGGCGCGCGTCGGCCGGCGCTGCAAAATCTCCAGCCATACGTTTATCTGCGAAGGCGTTACCATTGAGGACGATGTGTTCATTGGCCACCACGTCATCTTCATCAATGACCGCTATCCCCGGGCTACGACCGAGGAGGGCAAGCTGCAGACGGAGGCCGATTGGAGCTGCATTCCCACGGTCGTGAAACGCGGCGCCTCGATCGGCTCCGGAGCCACGCTGTTGTGCGGTATCACCGTGGGCGAGAAAGCGTTGGTCGGCGCCGGCAGTGTGGTGACGCGCGACGTTCCGCCCGGCGCCACAGTGGCCGGCAATCCGGCCAGAATCCTCGCCCCGCGCAATGCAAGGGCGGAGAAATGCGCCAATCTACCGATGCGTCAATAGGGGGTTCCCTTAGCCAAAAATCAGGTAGAGACGGAATTGCGCCCCCAAGGCGCTAGCGCATAGAATACGCCAGTTTTCTTCGTCTTCGAGAATCTGGTGAGAGCAGAGAGCGGGCGACATGTTCGGAGCCGGCAAAGGCAGAGGCAGACGGGTGAATCCCTTCAGTCCGCAACCGCAGACGGGCGGCGTGGGGATTTATGCCGCGGATGTGTTCCGGGCGGTCATTGAGCGGGAAAGGCATCGTTGCGACCGGAACCATCACGTCTTTGCGCTGGTTGTTTTTGCGATGGCCCCGGAGTGGCGCGACAAGGTGCCGGCGCAATTTCTGGAAACGCTGCCTCATCTGGTGCGCTGCACCGATGAGGTCGGTTGGCTGGACGATACGCGGGTCGGGGTGATGCTGCCGGAGACGCAGGCCCACGGCGCCTGGCAATTCTCGCAGAAAGTCCGCGAGGCCATGCGCACTCTCGGAGTTCCCATTGTGTCGGAAGTTTTCGCTTATCCGTCGCCCACGGACAGTCACGCCTCTTCTTCGAGCGACCCGCGCCAGCTTTGCTTCGCGCAGGTGATGGAGTCCGCCGTCAAGGATTCCCGACCCGATCCCGCGGAAACGAACGTCATCGGCTTTGGGTTCCACCGGTATCGGCCCGCTGGTGAGACCTCGCTGGGCCGGGAATGGGAGGCGGTGTTTTCGAATCTGAGCGATTTTCTTTGCCGTCGCCGGCCTGTTTGGAAGCGCGTCTTCGATATCACCGGCGCCGTTGCCGGCCTGATTTTGCTGGCGCCGCTCATGCTCTTGATCGCCTTGGTGATCCGGTTGCAGTCGCCCGGGCCGGTCATCTTCCGGCAGAAACGCATTGGCTATGGCGGCCGGCCGTTCTACTGCTGGAAGTTTCGAACGATGTATGCGAATGCGCCCGAATCGGTCCACAAGCAGCATCTCGCCAAACTGATTCGTTCGCAGGCGCCACTGACCAAGCTGGATCAGAAAGACGACCCGCGGCTGATCCCGGCCGGCCGACTGCTGAGGCTTTCGGGTCTCGACGAGCTGCCGCAGCTTTTCAACGTTTTGCGCGGCGAAATGAGCTTGGTGGGGCCGCGACCTTGTATCCCCTATGAATACAACGAGTTTCAACCGTGGCACCGGCGCCGCACGGAAATCATGCCCGGATTGACGGGACTTTGGCAGGTTAGCGGCAAGAACGAGACGACGTTCAACGAGATGGTGCGGCTCGATCTGGCCTATATCCGCCACAACAGTCTGGGTCTCGATTTGCTGATCGCCCTTCGAACCATCCCGGTCCTGATCGGCCAGGTGTACCACGGACTGGCGCGACGGGTTCGGCGTTACCCCTTCAAACCAGCCCATATGCGTCACTTGGGGCGGCCGTTTGCCTGGGCGGTCGTTCGCCAGAACGACGCCCGTCTGCCTGATGTTCCGCCGCAGAGTTAAGCGCTGTCGGTTGTGCGGTTTTTTCTGTTGTAACTTCTTCGCAATTTGACTTATATCGTAGCCGAGCAACGGCGGCTTTGCTTTCCGTTCAGCGACTGGCAGCAACAGAAGACACAGCAGGAGTGCCGACATGAGTGCATGGGTCTTGAACGATCTGCTCAAAGTCATGGCCGACCGTGGCGCTTCCGATCTGATTCTAACGGCCGGCGCCAAACCCCAGTTGCGCATCAACGGTATTCTCGAGCCCTATGGCGATCGAAACCTGAACCCGGAGGACTGCAAAAATCTGGCGTACAGCGTGTTGAGCGAAAAGCAAATCGAAACCCTGAATCTCCGGCGCACGCTCGATTTGTCGCGGGGCTTCGAGGATGTCTCGCGGTTTCGCTTCAATATCTACTACCAGCGGGAATCGATCGCGCTGGCCATTCGTTTGATTCCTTTTTTCGTACCGCCTTTCGAACAGCTCGGGTTGCCGGAGATCGTGAAAGACTTTGCCTCGCGGCCCAACGGACTGGTGCTGATCACCGGGCCGGCCGGCAGCGGCAAGTCCACGACGCTGGCGGCGATGATCGACTTCATCAACAACACCCGCAACGTCCATGTGGTGTGCATCGAAGACCCCATCGAATACCTGCACCATCACCGCAAGAGCGTGATTGCCCAGCGCGAAATCCTCTCCGATGCGCCGACATTTGCTTCCGCCCTGCGCAGCGTTTTCCGCCAGTCGCCGGACGTGATCATGATCGGCGAAATGCGCGATCTGGAGACCATGCAGTTGGCCTTGACGCTGGCGGAGACGGGCCATCTGATTCTGGCGACGCTGCACACCCAGGACACGACCCACGCCATCAACCGGATTGTGGACGTCTTTCCGCCCGCGCAGCAGCAGCAAGTCTATGTGCAGTTGTCGCTCGTGTTGCTGGGTATCGTTTCGCAACAGTTGATCCTCACCAAAGACCGCCTGCGCCGCGTCCTGGCGTATGAAGTGCTGCACGTCAACAATGCCATCCGCAACTTGATCCGCGAGATGCAAATCCAGCAGATTTATTCGGTGATCCAGACGGGCCGCTCCGAAGGCATGGTCACGATGAACGATTCCCTCAAGCGGCTGGTCGAGGCGGGTTTGATCGATGCCGGCGTCGCGATTCGTCGTTCGCTGCGGCCGAAAGAAATGGCGCGGCTGCTGGAGAACTACACCTGACATTGGCCACGCGGCAGGCGTGGCATGCCGCCGCGGAAGCCGACGGCCGGGAACAGGTTGGGGCGTGGGGCGCGAAATGACGGCACGACATGTGCTTCAGGGTGTCTGCCCAGCGCCGGCAGCGCCGTGGTGGACGGCTCTTGTTGGCCCCAGAAGGGGCCACAGGGCTGGGGAGCAGCAAGGGAAAGCACACAATTGGGTCGCGAGCGGTTCAGGAATGGACAAGCACAGGGGGGAGGAACGCAGTGAAAGATCGTCGATCTGAAACGGCGGGGGGGACCGGACGGGTTCTCCTGGTTTTCCTGGCATTGACGCAGGCCGTGGCCGCCCCGCTGGCGGCGCAGGTGGCGGCGCCCGCCGCCACCCAAGAAGTCACGGTGGTCTCCGACAGCGTCACCATCAACGTGGTGGACGGGAGTTTGTCGGATGTCTTGAACGCCTTCTCCCGCCAGACCGGCCGGAATATCGTCATCGGCCCCACCGTCACCAACCGGGTCAACCTGCGGCTCACGGACACGCCCTGGTCCGAAGCGCTGGATGTCATTCTCAAGCCCTATGGCCTGGGCTACAAGCTCGTCGGCAAGACCATCGTCGTCAACGAACTGAAGGAGTTGACGGCGTTCGAAGCCGCGGAGCCGATGGTCTCCAGGGTGTTCACGTTGAAGTACCTCGACGCGTCCGACGTGCTGGACATCGTGCAGAAGCTGATCACCACCAACCGCGGGTCCGTGACCGTGCTGGCGACGCAGGGGCAAAAGGGCTGGGAGTTCGAGTCGCGCACGGGCGGCAGCCGCGGCGCCATGGCCGGCGTCGGCGCCGCCGGAGCGCGGCAGCGCGTCGAGGGGGCCGAGAAACAGGTGCGCAGCAAGACGCTGATCGTCAAAGACACCCCGTCGGTGCTAGACAATATCGCCCAGATTCTGAACGAACTGGACAAGATGCCGGCCCAGATTCTGATCGAAGCGCGCTTCGTCGAAGTCAGCTCCGATTTTCTCCGCGATCTGGGACTGCAATGGGGCACCGGGGCGACGGGCGTGGAGTCCCCCGATGTGCAGGCGCAGGGCTACCGTGCCGGCAGCGGCGCCTACGCCGCCGGCCTGCGGCAGGTCAGCGGCGGCGTCACGCCGACCGCCTTCAGCGCGGGCGGCGATCGCGCCTACAGCAGCGTCTGGCCCTTCGATGCCGGCCTTTCGTTCAAGTTTCAGCAGTTGACGGACACGCAATTCGAGGTGCTGATGCACATGCTGCAGGAAGACAGCTCGATGAACGTGCTTTCGGCGCCCCGCATCCTGACTCTGAACAATCAGGAGGCGGCCATCAATGTGGGGCAGAAATTCCCGATCATCAAATCCGATGTCACCGGCGACACCTCGGGTACGGTGTCCACCTCGCTGGACTACTACGAAAGCATCGGCATCCAGCTCAACGTCGTGCCTCAGGTCTGCGGCGACGATTACATCAGCATGATCGTGCATCCCGCGGTGACCGACTTCGTGAAAACCGAGGGCGGCGTGGTGGCCACCGCCAGCGGCACCACCCAGACGACGCAGTATCCGGTGCTTTCCACGCGGGAAGCCGACACCCAAATTGTCCTCAAGAACGGCTCGACGATCGTCATCGGCGGACTGCTGAAGAATCGCGACGACGCCACGCAGATCAAGGTGCCCATTCTGGGCGACATCCCGCTGTTGGGACATCTGTTCCGGCGCAAAACCGACAGCCGCCAGAAATTGGACCTGCTGATTTTCCTGACGGCGAGCATTGTGCCCTCGGCGGAAACCCTGGACGTGGACGAGGCCGCGCGCGCCGTGGAGAAAGCCCGGGCCGCCAGCGCGGCCGCGGACCGCCGTTACGAACGGACGGTGAACGATGCGGCGGGACGGGATCAGCGCAGCGGTTCCCGGTCGGTGGCTGATTACAACCGCCGCGGCGGGCAGGAAATCACGGCTGACCGCGTGCGCAGGGCCGAGGAAGCGGGGGACGCGGCCCAGGAGACGGAGAGGCAACGGATCGAAGACGATAGCGCAGCGCGCGAGGCTGCCGAGCAGAAGGCCAAAGCCGAAGCGGCGCGGCGCGAGGAAGAATTTCGCCAGGCCGAAAGAGCGCGGCTGGCCGCGGAACGCCAGGCGCGCGAAGAAGCGGCGTTGAAGGCAGCGGCGGAAGAGCGGGCGCGCGAGGAAGCCGCGGCCAAGGCCGCGGCCGAAGAAAAGGCGCGCCTGAAAGCCGCGCGGGAAGCCGAAAAAGCGCGGCTGGCAGCAGAGGAGAAGGCTCGGGAAGAAGCGGAAGAAAAAGCCGCCGCCGAGCGCGAAGCCCAGGCCCGGGCCGCCCGCGAGGCCGAACGCGCCCGCCAGGCGGCGCTCAAGAAGGCGCAGGCAGAGGCGGAAGCCAAAGCCGCGGCGGAAGCCAAGGCCGCGCGCGAAGCGGAGAAAGCCCGGCTGGCCGCGGAACGCCAGGCGCAGGAAGAAGCGGCGTTGAAGGCGGCGGCGGAAGAACGGGCGCGCGAGGAAGCCGCGGCCAAGGCCGCGGCCGAAGAAAAAGCACGTCTGAAAGCCGCGCGGGAAGCCGAAAAAGCGCGGCTGGCAGCAGAGGAGAAGGCTCGGGAAGAAGCGGAAGAAAAAGCCGCCGCCGAAGAGAAGGCGCGGCTGGCGGCGGAAAAGCGAGCTCGGGCGGAGGCCGCCGCCAAGGCGGAAGCGGAGCGCCGCGCGCAGATCGCGGCGTTGCAGCAGGCCGAAAAAGCGCGGCTCGCGGCCGAAAAACAGGCCCAACGCGAGGCGGCAAGAAAGGCCGAGGAAGCCCGCAAGGCGGAAAAAGCGCGGCTGGCAGCGGAACGTAAGGCGCGCGGCGGCTTTTGGGCCTGGCTGTTCGGTTTTTCGTCAGCGCCGGCCGCCACCGGCGCGGCGGCGCAGTAGGCGAGGCAACTCGCCAGCGAGCGGGGAACCCGCCGGGGAGCAACGCAAGCCCCGGCGCGCGAGGGCGGAACGCAGACGTTGCGGCGCGAAGAGAGACGGCGGAACTCATGAGTTCGGCAAAGCTGGGAACCATCCTGATCGAAGAAGGCAAGCTCACCGCCGAACAACTGACTTCGGCGATGCGCAGGCAAGCCGGCACCCGGCGCTTTCTCGGGGAGGTGTTGGTCGATCTCGGTTTTGTGACCGCCGAAGACGTCGCCAAAGCCCTGGCGCGCCAACTGCAGATTCCCTTTCTGGATCTGGGCGAAAAATTCCGCCTGGAAACGGAGGAGATCCGGCTGCTGCCCGAATCCGTGGCCCGCAAGTACTGCCTGCTGCCGATGAAGAAGAACAGCGATCCGACCCTGACGCTGATCATGGCCGATCCGCTCGACTTGGACGCGGTGGACACCGTGCGTTCGTTGACCAATCTGGAAGTGCGCAAGGCGGTCAGCACCCGGGAGAAGATTCTGGCGGCGATCGATCGCTTTTACCGCGCCGATGCGCACATCGAGCGCAACATCAAGGACATTCTGGACCTCGAGCGCGAAGAAGACGCCGCAGCCTCGCCCCAGGACGCCCTGGCCACTCTGCGCGACACCCCGGTGGACGCCGACGCGCTGCGGGTTCAGGCCAACGAAGCGCCGGTCGTGCGCTTCGTGAACTTGCTGCTGTTGCAGTCCGTGCGCGACCGCGCCAGCGACATCCACTTCGAGCCGGGAGAAAAGAACGTCATCGTCCGGCTGCGGATTGACGGAGCGCTGCGCGAGACCACCCCGCCGCCGAAGGCGCTGTACAACGCCATCGTCACGCGCATCAAAATCCTGGCCAACATGGACATTGCCGAAAAACGGCTGCCGCTGGACGGACGCTTCAAGTTCACCGCCCACGGCCGGGTGATCGACGTGCGCGTGTCCTCCCTGCCCGAGGTACACGGCGAAAAAATGGTGTTGCGGATTCTGGACCGCGAATCGCTGGTTGTGGATCTGCGCAGTATCGGCTTCGAGGAGGACATGATCGGGCGGTTCCAGCACGTGCTCAAGGCTCCGCACGGCATCGTGCTGCTGACCGGGCCGACCGGCAGCGGCAAGACCACCACGCTGTATGCGGCGTTGAGCTATCTGCGCAACCCCGAGTTGAACATTCAGACCGTGGAAGACCCCGTGGAGTACCTGATCGAGGGCGTCAACCAGATGCAAATCCGCCCCAAGATCGGCCTGGATTTCGCCCAGGCCTTGCGGGCCATCCTGCGGCAGGATCCGGACATCATCATGATCGGAGAAATCCGCGATCTGGAGACCGCCCGGATCGCGATGCGCGCTTCCTTGACCGGGCACCTGGTGCTCTCGACCCTGCACACCAACGACGCCCCTTCCGCCTTCTCCCGGCTCAAGGACATCGGCATCGAGCCCTACCTGATTTCGGCGACCATGCTCCTGGTCTTGTCGCAGCGGCTGGTGCGGACGAACTGCGCGCGCTGCAAGACCGACGCGCAGCCCGCGGCGGATGTGTTGCGGGTGATCCAGCGGCTGTATCCCGACGCCGACCGTTGGAAGTTTCAGGCCGGCGTCGGCTGTCCCGCCTGCGGTCACAGCCGCTATCGCGGACGGACGGCCATCGTCGAGTACCTGGAGGTGTCGGACCCGATCCGCGAGATGATTCAAGAAGGGGCGCGCGAGACCGTCTTGCGGCGCCGGGCCATCGAACTGGGCATGGAAACCCTGCTGGCCAACGGACTGAAAAAAGTGCGCGACGGCATTTCCACGCCGGACGAAGTGCTCAGCGTTTGTCCGTTGGTCGGCGACGGCGAAGCCTAAGCGGAGAGGAGCAGCCGCGGATGCCGGTCTTTGTTTATAGCGGACGGACGAGCGACGGCGTCAAGATCCAGGCGACGATCGAGGCCGCTTCGCGTTACGAGGCGACGGCGGCGCTGCGGGAACGCGGCGTCACGGTCGTCAGCCTGGCGGAGGCCGGCGCGGCGGAGCGCGGCGCGGCGAAGACCTCCGCCGCGCCGGCGCCGCGCCGGGGGAGAATCAAGCTGGCCGGCCGCGTCTCGCTCAGCGACCGCGCCATATTCTGCCGGCAGCTTGCCGTCTCCGTCGGGGCCGGCGTCCCGCTGCGCGAAGCGCTGGAGTCGCTGGCGGAAGACATGGATCATCCGGCCTTTCGCGCCGTGTTGAACGAGGTGGTGGCCAACCTGCACCAAGGCAAGACCTTTTCCGAAGCGCTGAGCCGCCATGTCCGCGTGTTTACCCCTCTGTTTGTGGCGCTGATCCGCACGGCGGAAGAGTCCGGCACCATGCCGCGCACCCTGGAGGACCTGGCCCGCACCCTGGAGCGCACGGACCGGCTGGTGCGCAAAATCCGCAGCATTACGGCGTACCCGCTGTTCGTTTTCGTGTTCTTCGTGCTGGTGTGTTTGATCATGACCGTCTTTGTCGTGCCCCAATTTCAGCAAGCGTTCGCCGGTTTCGGCGCCGAACTGCCCTGGTTGACCCGCGCGATTTTCCGGTTGAACCGGTTTCTGCTGGATTACCTGCTTTGGATCGTCCTGGCGCTGTTTGCGGCGAGCGGCGGATTGATCGTCTATGCCCGCACGCCGTTCGGCCGCGTGCGCCTGGACGAATGGACGCTCAAGGTTCCGTTGATCGGCGGCTGCGTCCGCAAGCTGGCGCTGGCCCGGTTTTGCCGCAACTTGAGCATGATGCTCTTCGGCGGCGTGTCCGTGACGACGGCCATCGAGATTGCCTCGGCGACCTGCGGCAATCTGGCGATCGAACGCGCCTTGCGCGCCGCCTGCGAACGGATCGTCAGCGGCATGAACGTGTCCGGGAGTCTGGCCCAGGACCCGGAGTTTCCGCGGCTGATCGTGCGCATGGTCAGCGTGGGCGAATCCTCGGGCCGCCTGCCCGAGGTGTTGGACAAAGTTTCCGAGGTCTATGAAGAGCAGGTGGAAGGCGCCATCATGACCGCCACGACCCTGTTCGAGCCGGTGGCGATCGTGTTGTTCGGGGCGGTGATCCTGGTTTTGGTGCTTGCGATTTACGTGCCGATTTTCAGCGTGGCGTCGCGCATTCGCTGACGCCCAGCGAAAGGAGGTCGAGACGGGCTAGAGGAGAACCGAGCAGAAAGGAGGAGTGGACCACGAGGACCAGAACCCAGCAGTCGGGACAACTCAGGAAGCGAAACAACAGAGGCAGCAACGAAAGGAGCGGCAAGATGCAAACGAACAGGAAGGGCGGTTTCACGTTGGTTGAACTGATGGTGGTCGCGATTATCGTGGCGATTCTCGCGGCGGTGGCGATTCCGTTGATGAGCGGCAACAAGAAGCGCGCGGTGGCCACCGAGGGGCAGGCGGGCTGCTCGACGGTCCGCACGGCGGTGCGCGTGTATCAGGCCGAAAACGGAGCCTTGCCGGCGTCGGGCACGGCGGTGACCGCTCTGCCGGGCATCACCACGAACGACCTGAACGGGTCGTATTTCAGCGACGGCAGCTACGCCTATGCGCTCGCCGGCGACGTGTACACCATTACCGCCACCTCGGACAAAGGTCCCGCGGTCGGCGGCACGGTGATTCTGACCGTTACCAACTCGACCGGCGCTTCGGGCTGGGGCGGCACGCTGCTGCAATAGCGGCGGAAACGGACAGCGTCGGGCGGTCCCGGCGATGGGGGCCGCCCGGCGCGGACGGAGACGCAAGGAACGCAGGGGAGAGACTGAATAACGAGGCGAAGCGCTATGTCCGCCAAACAGGGTTTCACACTGGTGGAATTGATGGTCGTGGCGATTATCGTGGCGATTCTGGCCGCGGTCGCCATGCCCTTGATGCGCGGCAATCGCAACCGCGCCGTGGCCACGGAAGGTCAGGCGGGATGCTCGGCGGTGCGCACGGCGGTGCGGGTGTACCAAGCCCAGAACGGCGCTCTGCCGCCGTCCGGCACGGCGCCCGCCAGTCTGCCGGGGCTGAGCACCAACGATTTGAACGGGTCGTATTTCAGCGACAGCAGCTACGCCTACGCGCTCGCCGGCGACGTGTACACCATTACCGCCACCTCGGACAAAGGTCCCGCGGTCGGCGGCACGGTGTGGCTGACCGTCACCAACTCGACCGGCGGCTCGGGCTGGGGCGGCACGCTGTTGAATTCGCTCTGAAGACCGTCGGGAAAACGAAGCGCGCATGAGAGCAGCGACGACAAGCTCGGCCAACCTCGACACGGTGGGCTTGGACATCGGCGACGGCCTGATGACGGCCGCCCGGGTGAGCTTGCAGAAGGACGGCGGACTGTGCCTGACGCAGGCGGGCTGGGAGGAGTACGACCCGGGCGCGTCGGATCGGCAGATGGCCAAGGCCATCCGCCGGCTCTGGCGGCGTCACGCGTTCTCCAATTACACCGTCAGTTCCTGCCTGCGCACGCCCTCTCTGAACCTCAAACATTTCCGTTACCCACGGCTGCCGTCGGCCGAACTGGCCGCGGCGCTGCGGTTGGAAGCGGAAGAAGCGCTGCAGATTCCCCAGGACAAGATCGCGCTGGACTGGCATAGCGTGGAAACCTCCGCGGCGTCGCAAGACCCGTCGGCGGAACGTGCTGAGGGCACCGAGGGGATTCTGGTGGCCGCGCCGCGCAGCGAAGTGGACCGGCACGTGGAACTGCTGCGCCTGGCGGGGCTTTATCCGGCGGTGCTGGACGTGGGCACCTTCGCGCTCGGCAACATTCTGGCGGCGCTGCACGGCCTGCCCCAACGCGGCGAAGCGCTTTGCGTCGCGCATCTCGGCCGCCGGATGGCCGACCTCGCCATTCTGTACGAAGGCGGCTTCATCTATCCGCGCCTCGTCTCCTCTCGCTCGGCCGATTGGGAGCGGGACCCGGCGCAAATCGCGGGACATATTCAGGACATGCTCAAGTACTCGCAGTTCAAACTGCGGCACGACCCCGTCAAACGCTTGTTGCTGAGCGGGGCGGCGCTGAAGACCTCCGGGCTGTCGGAAGCCATCGCCCAGAGCACGGGGCTGGCCTGCGAAATCTGGAATCCGTTGCAACGCATGAAACTCAGTTTCCGAGCCGGCCGGGCCCTGGCGGGCGAGCGGGACACGCGGGGGCCCGCGTTGGCCACCTGTCTGGGACTGGCCCTGAGGAGCGTTTGAGATGGCGGTCTTCAACATCAACCTGATCCGCCAGTCGGTCCTGCCGCCCGAAGCGCGGCGTTCCGTCTGTTGCGGCCTGTGCGTCTATGTCTGCCTGTGGGGACTGCTGCTGGCGTGGCAGGCGCACATGACCACGCGCAACCTTCTGGAGCTGCGCCAGCAGGAACGGCAGGTGCTCGAAAGCGAACGGCGGTTTCGTGAAACCCATCCCGGCCGCAACGATATCCTGGCCTACGGCCGGGAGAGCCGGGATCAGTTGGCGGCCGCCGTGGCCACGCTGGAAGCCGTCAACGCGCTGCGCGCCCGGCGCCTCGATGTCCCGCGCCTGCTGTTGGCGTTGACGGCGCCGCTGCCCCGCGAGGCCAACCTCACCGCCCTGGACCTGGACCGCGAAAAGCGCGCCCTCAACTTCGACCTGGCCTTTGCCCTGGGCGCCTCCGCCCAGACGCTGGACATCGGCCGTCTGACCGCCGCCTGGAACGAAGATCCCGCCATCGTTGCCCAGGTCCGCAAGATTCGTTCGGTGCAAAGCCAGCGGCAGAAAGTGGACGGCAAGACCCTGGAAGTCTGGCGCTTTGCGGGCGCGGCAACGGAGGATGGCAAATGATGGACGCGGCCGTCTTTATCCGCAGTCGCAGGCGCTTGGGGTTATGGCTGGGACTGCCGCCGTTGCTGACGGCGGCGCTGTTGATCGGCGCCCGCCTCTACAAGGGCCGGGCCGAGCA
>Ga0209381_1004254_pt1 | contig 13173 bp, 9 predicted proteins | sample DewCreD2012metaG_FD_184111 | JGI IMG/M metagenome (GOLD analysis project Ga0209381, IMG submission 184111) | Hot spring sediment bacterial and archeal communities from British Columbia, Canada, to study Microbial Dark Matter (Phase II) - Dewar... ...
GAAGCAGGCCTCGGCCACCGGCTGCCCTGTTTCCTTCGTTCTCATTCAGCCCCACGACAAAAAAATGGCCGCCAAAACGACATAAAAAATTACCTTAAAAGGTTGACAACCCTCATAGCAGGGGAAAGGGCGCCAGCGAAGGCGAAGGGTTTCCGTTTTCCAACAGCGGATTGACCGATCCTCCTGGCCCCGCCTTCACCCAATGGAAACGTCGAGGAACCACTTTTTCCAATGGCGTTCATGGCAACGTGGCGCGCACGCGGATGAATCCCGCGCCGGCCTCGTTGGTGAAGGAGCGAGTGGCGCCGGCGCCGGTGCCCTCTCCAGCTGGCAGCACCATTGTCCAATTGGTGCCGGCAAGATTGGCCAGCCATTCGACGCTATAACGGCGGCCCTGGGCCGTCGGGTAGCTGACGTTGAAAACCCCCGGCGCGGCAGGGGTGATCTGCGCCTTCAGCAGGGAGAGGGCGTTGGTGGCATCGGTGCCGGCGATGAACTCCGCTTCGTTGCTCGCCCCGTCGCCGTCGGCATCCGCGCCCGGCGCCGCCAGGCCGGCATTGATTTGGGCGGTGGAAAAGCGGTTGGTCAAATCTTGCAGGTAACCCAGCTTGTAAGCGAAAGCATAACCGAGCATTTGCTGGCCGGCCGCGTCGAAGTGCAGATGGTCCGACGACTTTACGGGAAATGAATCCGTATCCACCAGCGCGGCCCAGGGATCGGCCGCGGCCACGGCGGCCTGCGCCGCGCGAAGGGTCGCGAGATTGCCAACAGCGGTTTGCCCGGCGGAAAGCCGCGCGATGATGAATGGCAGGTTGGGCTGAAACGTCGCCCGCACATCGGCGATGAAGGCGGCAAGATTGGTTTGATAGGTGGAGGCGGCGGAGTCGTCGCTTTCGCCCTGCATCCACGTCATGCCGTCAATGGAGATCACCGCGCCGGGGTGGAGCACCCGCAGCGCCGCCAGGCCGTTGGCAACGGTCTGCTGAAAGATCACGTAGTCCGGGCCGTCGCCCGAAGTCGTCGCGTCTCCTCCGGGTTTCCAGTCTGAGTTCAGCGAGGACCCCCCGCGCGCATATTTGATGATCGCCACACGGTTGGACCCCTGGGCGCCGAGCAAGTCCGCATAGCCGCGTCCGCAGGTGATTTCGGGGCCGAATTGGGCGGTCGCGGACGTTCCCGACCGCAACGTCGTCAGGGAGTCGCTGGTTTCGCGGTAGTAGAAATCAATATCCGCTTGCGGGGCCTGCAGCGCGGCCGGCAGTCCGGCGGGATCGCCCCGCCCGTCGGCATTCGACTGCCCGCCTTGCAGCACCACATGCAGCCGGGTCACCCCCGTCACGGCATTGGTGACGACGTTGGTGCCCATCTGGTAAAGCGCCAGGATGGCGTCGCTGGCGAGCGGCCCGTCATAGACCCGCACGTCATCGAGCATTCCCTGGAAAGCGTAATGCAGTGAGCTGGTTGGATAGGCTTGCCCGAGGGTATTGAGCGTAAAGCTGGTGTCGCCGCTCAGGGTTTGCCGGAACGCTCCATCAACGTAGAGCTTTAGCGTCCCGGCGCCGGACGCGACCAGCGCGTAGTGGTGCAGGGCGGTGTCCCGGGTCACCGTAAAATCAAGGGTCGCCGCCGTTGAAGAGCGAAAGCGCAGGCCGCTGAAGTTGTCATTGAGCCAGATGAAATCGTCCGTGGTGTTGCGCTCCCCCATGATCATGCCGCGCTGGGCGCTCGTTTCCGCCCGCTGGGCCCAGAAGGCAATGGTCCAGGAATTAGCCGAACCGAAGGCGAGGTTTGAACTCAGCGCCACGTAGCTGGCATCCTGCCCGTCGAGCCACAAGGCCCCGGCGCCGACCGCCGCCCGGAGCGGGTCCGCGGTTAGTGTCGCGCCGCCCGAAGCCGTGCCATGGTTCGACGAACCGCTGCTATCGGTGTAGTCGCCCTCGAAGGCCAGGTGCAGCACCAGGTTGGTGTTGGACGGGGGAGTCACCCCGTTCACCGAGTTGTTGGAATAGAGATTTGAGACCGCCGCCGCGCCGAGCGTCTCGTTGAAAATCCACACCTCGTCAATCTGCCCGTTAAAGTCAAAATCGCTCGTGGACGAATACGCCTCCCCGATCGTGTCATAAATGAACCCGGTCAGCTTGTTTGAAGCGATGGCCACCAGCGCGCCGTCCAGGTAATACGCGATATTCGAGGTGGTGTTCGCCGTGATCACGTGATGGTGCCAGTTGGTGTCATTCGGCGACACAAAGTCGGCATTGCGCGCCGCCGTCGTATCGGAGCTGCGCCACCGCAGGCCCAAGCGCGAACTCGTCCCGCTCGCGTCGTTGAGCGCGATGAAAAAGTTCGCGTTGTCCCGCTGCCCGATCACCATGTCCCACTGCGCCGCGCCTGACGTATCGCCGTCGGACTTTTTCGCCCAAAACGCGATCGAATACGGTGTCCCGGAGCTGAAGGTGCGCGACGGCACGCTCACATAATCGCGCTCCGCGTCCAGCGTCAGCGCGCCGCCGCCGAACACCCACGTTCCCGCGTTCGTAGTGATTCCCGAATTGCCCGCCGTGCCCACGTCCACCAGCGTTCCGTCCGCGCCGTTGCCGGAACCATCCCGGTAGTCGGCATCAAAACTGTAATGCGCCAATACCGCCGCCTGAACCTGGCCGGCGCCCGCCAGGCAGGCGATCACCGCCAGCGCCAGGATTGGCCGCAGTGTTTTTGTGGGAAGAAATTTGCGCCGTCGCGGCCGCTGCTGGAGCGATCTTCGGGACGCCACGAGGGTTCCATGGCCTGAGCGCAGGTGGACCGAATAATGATATCGCATTGTTTTTTTGCCGGACAGCGTATCCGGCTCGCTCCCGGAACGCAATGCGTTTAAGGCTTCTAAATTCTGCATCGGCGCATCCTCAAGTTGGCGGTGGTGCTGCGACCTTTTGCGCGGGGTGGCGGAAACCTGCAGCCCACGATGCGGGGCTGGATTTTCACCGCCAACTTGGGGATGCACTGAGCTGCACCCAAGAATTCAGGCTGGCCATTTGGCCCGGCATCCGCTATAAATGCCGTCATGCCTGCAAGCTGGCTCGATATTTCAGTGCCGGTGCGAACCGGGATGGTGCATTGGCCCGGCGATCCTCCCGTGGACATTCGCCGCATCAAAAGCATCGGCAAAGATTCCAGTTGCAATCTCACTCACATGTCGCTCGGCGCGCACACCGGCACGCACATGGACGCCCCGCTCCATTTCCTCCCGGAGGGCGACGCTATGGAAACCGTGCCGCTCGACGCCGTCATCGGCCCCTGCCGCGTCCTCGAACTCCGGCACCCCACCGCCATCACCGTTGAGGAGCTGCGCCCCTACCGACTGCGCGCCGGTGAGCGCATTCTGTGCAAGACGCGCAACTCCGCCCGCGCCTGGAAAAGCGACGCGTTCGACACGGAGTTTGTGCATATCCCCAAGGCGACCGCGCAATACCTGGCGGACCGCCGCATCCGCACCATCGGGGTGGATTATCTGTCGGTCGGCGGTTACAAAAAGGATGGCCGGGAAACGCACCAGATTCTGCTCGGCGCCAAGGTTTGGATCATCGAGGGTCTGAACCTGGCCCGGATCAAGCCCGGCAGATACGATTTAATCTGCCTGCCGCTCAAGCTGGTGGGCGCGGATGGAGCGCCCGCGCGGGCGGTTTTGCGGCCAAGGCCTTGATTGGCAACTGAGGGAGTGACTTATGCTATTCCTGATGATTGGCGTCGGCGAAGTCCTGGTGCTGCTATTGATCGGCATCTTTGGGCTGATGGTAGCCGGCGGCCTCGTGCTGCTGACCGTCCTGCTGAGCCGCCGTGGCAACCCGCAACCGTCCCTGGAAAGCCGCCTGTCCGCCTTGGAGCAGGAAGTCCGGGAACTCAAGGCCAAAGTGAACAGCGGCTCTCAGCCTTGAGGGCTGGTCCGGTTTTACCCAATCCCGGCTGGTTCGATCCGACCGAATAACGCCCCGTTTGGATTCGTCCAAAGACCGGAAATGATAACCATTTGACAATGCTTGGCAAAACCGGCAATAAAAGCCCATGAGTTCAACGCAAATCAATCGTCGGCAGTTCCTGCGGCAAACGCGCAACGCCACCCTCGGTGCGGGCGCGGCCCTGGCTTTGCCCAACTTTTTCCTCAACCAAACCAAAGCCGCGACCGGAGAAAACCCCAGCGGATTAGTCCGCGTCGGCTTTATGGCCACCGGCGGGCGGGGCATGCAAAACATGCAATTTTTCTTGAAAAAGAAGTGCGTGGCCGCCGTTTGCGACGTGGACAAATCGCACCTTGAGAAAGCCAAGACCGCGGTGGAAAAAGCCCAGGGGGGCAAATGCGCGGCCTACGAAGATTACCGGAAGATGCTGGAAGACAAAAACGTGGACGCGGTGTTGATTTCGACGCCGGACCACTGGCACGCGCTGCCGGCGATCGAGGCCTGCATGGCCGGCAAGGATGTCTATTGCGAGAAGCCGCTCACCCTGACCATCGAGGAAGGCAAGGCGATGGTTAAAGCCGTCCGCAAATACAACCGCGTGCTGCAAACCGGCAGCCAGCAGCGTTCGGACCCCCGTTTTCGTTCCGCGGTCGAGATGGTTCAAAACGGCAAGATCGGCAAAGTCCACACGGTCAAGGTCGGCATTACCAAGGTGAACTGGGATGCCAAACTCGACAACACCCCGGACAGCGAGCCGCCGCCGGAATTGAACTACGACCTCTGGCTAGGGCCGGCGCCCTTCCGGCCTTACAACAAGGCCCGGGTGCATTATTTCTTCCGCTTTTTCTGGGATTATTCCGGCGGGCAGATGACCAACTGGGGCGCCCATCACCTGGACATCGCCCAGTGGGGCCTTGGCATGGACGACTCCGGCCCGGTCGAAATCACCGGCGAGGCGCGATACGATGAAAAGAAGCGTTTCGAGGTGCCGGTGTGGAGCCTGATCAATTACCAATACGCCAACGGCGTCAAAATCATCCTGGAACAGGGCGCCAAGATGGGCACCACCTTTATCGGCAGCAAGGGCATCATCCATGTCAACCGCGGCGTGCTCAAGCACACCGCCACCGACAAGGAAGAGGACCTCGATGACATCCCGCCGCTGAAGGATGATCAGATCAAAAGCACTTATATCAGCAACGACCACTATCAAAACTGGCTCGATTGCATCAAGTCCCGCAAAGACCCGATCTGCAAGGTGGAAGTGGGACACCGGACCGCGACCGTTTGCCATCTCGGCAACATCGCCGCGCGCACCGGCAAGAAGGTGGTTTGGGACCCCGTCAAGGAAGTCATCGTGGGCGACCCGACCGTGGCCGCGCTGGCGGACAAGGCCTATCGCGCGCCGTGGAAATTACCGGCTATTTGAACGCGCCCGTCGAGTTTGCATGGAGGGTGGCCCGCCAGCCACCCTCTTTTTTTTCCGACCTGTCATGCGTAATGCCTGCCCATCCTGGCTGAGCGCCGAAACCGCCCGCCTCCGGCGCTCGTGGGACCGTCATCCGGCTGGCCGGCTGCGTGATTACCTGGTCTCGGACGTCGAGGACCCGCGCCTCAACCTTTCCAGCATCCTTTCCCGCCATTTCTTGGCGCGGCTGCTGTTTGGCAACCGATACGCGGCCTTGATGGATCAGGAAATTCAATTTGGCCTGGCCATGAATTGGCTGTTGGGGCTTTTTCGCGAACCGCTCGCGCCCGAGGATGCCCTCGCCATCCTCCACGCCTTGCGCCACCAGCGGGACGACGCGGAGGGGCGAGAAATACCCGGGTGGCTGTTGGCCATTCAGGCCCGATTGCCGGCCAATTTAGGGCCGGGCGTGATCGTTCCCGATTATTTGGCAATGGCCTTGGAACAGGTCGGAAGCTCCCCCGCCCTGAAGCGGCCGCCGGCCTTGCCGGATGGGGTGGTTTCCTTGTTTGCCGGCCTTTGGCGGAAGACGCTGGCGCGCCGCCGGCCCAAGAGGTTTTCCGTGCTCGAGGCCGCCTGCGGCTCCGCCAATGACTACCGGATGCTGGCCGCCTGCGGCCTGGCGCGGCTGGTGGATTACACCGGCTTTGATCTCAGCCGCAAAAACATCATTAACGCCCGGAAGCTTTTTCCGGAGGCGCGTTTTCTCAACGGCAACGTGCTGACCTATCCCTGGCCGCGCGCCGAAGCGGATGTGGTGCTGGTCCACGATTTGTTCGAGCATCTTTCGGCCGAGGCCCTCGAGACGGCCTTGGCTCACCTGTGCCGAACGGCCCGCCTGGGCTTCAGCATCGGTTTTTTCAACATGCACGAGGAGGAAGACCATGTCATTGCGCGGCTGGAGGAATACCACTGGAACCGCTTGAGCCTGCCCAAAATACGCCGGCAGATCGAGGCGTCCGGTTTTGAGACGCAGGCCCTTCACCTGGGCGTTTTTGTTCAGCAAAAATTCGGTTGCCCGTCCGCGCCCAATCCCCATGCCTATATGCTTCGGGCCTGGAAAAAGGGGAGGCATTGAATCCCCGTTGGCGACCTGCCTGCGGGCGCAAGACAAAATTCTTCCGTAGCACGCAAACCCTTGTTTTAAGCGCCGGCGGTGGTTTCCGACTTGCCGACCGGCCAAGCGTCTCCTTAACGCCCACCTTCAGGCGGGTGGCGGGCGGCGCGGGAGTCCGGCCATCCCCTTGCGGAAGCAAGGCGGCCAGCAGATGCGCCCGGAATTCTGATCCGCGCCCCGCCATCCGCTTGGCAACTTGGTTGACGCCGGGAACGTCCTTGTTCATTCTGTCGCTTATTGAAGCGTCATTATGAAACACATCATCGCGCCGCTTTTGCTCTTAGGGTTGCTCCAGCCGGTTACGGCGAGGGAATACCACGTGGCCACCAACGGCCATGACGCCAACGACGGTTCGAAGAAAAAACCGTTTCGCACCATTTCGGCGGCCGCCCAGGCGGCCCAGCCGGGGGATGTGATCACGGTGCATGCGGGGACCTACCGCGAGCGGATCAATCCGCCGCGCGGCGGCGAGTCCGATGCCCGGCGCATCGTCTATCAGGCCGCGCCGGGGGAAAAGGTCGAAATCAAAGGCTCGGAAGTCATCAAAAACTGGGTTAAAGTTCAGGACCAGGTGTGGAAGGTGACGCTGCCCAATTCGTTTTTCGGCGACTTCAATCCCTACAGCGATTTGATCAAGGGCGATTGGTTCTCCGCCAAAAACCGCGAACACCATACCGGAGCGGTTTATCTGAACGGCGACTGGCTGACCGAGGCGGCGAAGCTCGACGAGGTGCTGATGGCCGGCAGCCCCGCCTGGCTGGTCAAAGGGGACCGGCAGGTGCTCTTCAACCTGGCCTGGCTGCGGCCCCTTGGGGGCGCGCGTTCGGACGAAACGCGGGTTCCCGCCACCCGGTTTGCGTCCCGGAGCGGCACGACCAACGCGCCTTGCGCGGAAGGTGGAGAATGCCTCGGTTGGATCATGCCCGGCGATTGGGTGCGCTATGCGGGGGTCCACTTTGAAAAAAACGCCGGGCAAATCGAGCTGCGGGTCGCTTCAGCCTCGGCGGGCGGGCTGATCGAGATTCGGCTGGGCACGCCCGAAGGCGAACTGCTGGGCACGTGCCCGGTGGCGAACACGGGCGGATGGCAATCCTGGACTTCGCACGTTGCCAAAATCAAACCGCTAAAAGGGCCCAACGACTTGTGCCTGGTGTTCAAGAGCCGCCAACCGTCCGCCTTGAATCCCCAGTTGTGGTTTGGGCGGGTGGACAACGCGACGACCACCATTTGGGCGCAGTTCAAGGGGGTGGATCCGAACGAGGAACTCGTCGAGATTAACACGCGGCGCACGGTATTCTACCCGGACCAACCGGGCCGCAATTTCATCACCGTGCGCGGGTTCACGATGCGGCACGCGGCAACCCCCTGGGCGCCGCCGACCGCCGAACAGATTGGCCTGATTGGCACTCATTGGAGCAAAGGTTGGATCATCGAGAACAATGTCATCAGCCATTCCACCTGCTCCGGCATCGCCCTTGGCAAGCACGGAGACCAACATGACAACACCTCGGCTAACACGGCGGAAGGCTACGTCAAGACCATCGAGCGCGCCCACGCGCATCCGCTGGCGTGGAACCGCGAAAACATCGGGCATCATATTGTGCGCTACAACCTCATCTCGCATTGCGAGCAGGCGGGGATTGTCGGCAGCCTCGGCCCGATCTTTTGCCAGGTCACCGGCAACATCATCCACGACATCCACGTCCGGCGCCTGTTTACGGGCGCCGAAATGGCCGGCATCAAGTTTCATGCCGCCATTGACACCGAAATCAGCCGCAATCATATCTTCCGCACCTGCCGCGGACTCTGGCTGGATTGGATGGCGCAGGGCACCCGCGTTACCGGAAATTTGTTTCACGAAAACGCCTCCGAAGACTTGTTCGTGGAGGTCAACCACGGCCCCTTTGTAGTGGACAACAATTTGTTTCTCTCGCCGGTGGGCCTGCTAGACATGTCGCAAGGCGGGGCTTACGCCCACAACCTTTGGGCGGGGAAAGTCATTGCCACCGAGGAACCGCGCCGCGAAACCCCCTATCACCCGGCGCATGCCACCACCGTTGCCGGGCTAAGTTCCATCAAGGGGGGCGACAACCGCTTTTTCAACAACATTTTCGTCGGCTCCGGCGGCAGTCCGGGCGAAGCGGCAAAGAAGGATGACCGCCATCGCCGCGTCACCGGTTACGGGCTGTGGGTCTATGACGAGCGGGAGTTCCCGCTGCATACCGGAGGGAATGTCTATTTCCACGCCGCCAAACCTTATGCCAAAGAAAACCAAGCACTTCTGCGGCTGGATCACGACCCCAAAATCAAATTCGAAAAAGAGGGCGCAAGCGTTTATCTGTATGCGGATTTTGGCGCTGGTCTGCGCCAGGCGGAGACGCGCCTGGTGACCACCGAACTGCTCGGGAAGGCCAAAATACCCAACCTTCCTTACCAAAATCCCGACGGTTCGCCACTGCTGATAAACGTGGATTACTTCGGAAAGAAAAGATCGTCCCTCAAACCGACTGCCGGCCCCTTTGAAAACCCGCCCGCCCGCCTCCAAAGGTGGTCGGTCCGATAATTGAAAGTGACTGGTTAATAAGGACTTGAAGGAATCCAGTCGGCAGTTGTCCTTGAAATGCGCCACAGGGATGGTATAAATACACTTTTGGGTGCAAACCCGGCCCGGCTTTAACGGGTCACAAAAACATTGGTTGCCATGTCTGACGATGAATCTTGTTCGGCCAAGGCGCGCCCCAAACGGCGGCGGGCGCGCCTGCCGTTGCCGCCCATCAGCATCCGGGAAATGAAGATCGAAGATGTGCATGAGGTCTTCGAATTGGGGCAAAAACTGTTCACCGCCGAAAAACTGCCGACGCTTTACCGTTCCTGGGATGACCACGAACTGGCGCAACTTTTCAGTTCCGAGGCGGAGAACTGCTTGGTCGCCGAGTGCGGGGACCGGATCATCGGTTTTGCCCTGGGGCGGGTGATGGAAAAGCCGCACAGCGCCTGGAAATACGGCTGGCTCTTGTGGCTGGGGGTGGACACGGCGCACAAGCGGCGCGGCGTAGCCCGGCGCTTGGTGAACCAATTGACGGAGCGCTTCCTGCAGAAGGAGGCTCGCATCATGCTGGTGGACACCGACGAAGACAACCACGAGGCGCTGGCCTTTTTCCGCCGGTGCGGTTTCGGGCAGGAAATCAAACACGTTTACCTGTCCCGCAACCTCGACGATTACCCGAAGAAGAACGGCGCTGATCATTGATAAGTGCTGGGGATAAACGACCCGCGCCCCCTCACCCTGCCCTCTCCCCCCAGGGGGGAGAGGGAAAACGCCGCCCACGTTGACAGATTGGGTATGGCATCCCGGAGACCATGCAGCAACCAGGTCTCCCGCGCGTTGCATCTCCAGGTTGATGATGGCGCCCTTCCCCCCGTGGGATTTTTTTCAAGCGTGCCCGGGTCGTTCAAGGAACCAGGCGGTTCCCCAACGCCCGCGCGTCTTTCGGAACTATCTCACGGGATAGTGAGGGATGAGGAATTTATCCTTGATTCCGCAGTTAGTAAAAGAGCGGGGAAGTTGTAAACCAAAGAGGAACACCGATGCTGAAGCAGAAATGTCCTTCACCCGCCAGGTGCCAACCTCTGCTTTCGCAAGTCTTTGGTATCCGTGTCCATCCGTGTTTATCCGTGGTTGAACTGCGATTTTTAGATTTATTGCCACTTGTCGTTTTCCCGGTTGGCGGCTATTTATTGGCCATGCCGATTTACGAGTTTCATTGCGAAAAATGCGGTAAAGACAACGAAGTATTGGTTCGGTCCAGCGACTGGAAGGGGACACTTTGTCCCTCCTGCGGCTCCACGCGCCTGCAAAAGAAGCTTTCGGTGTTTGCCTCCTCGACGGCCTCCACTTCCGGCGGCGACTCCGCGCCGGCTTGCAGCCTGGGCGGCGGGGGCTGTGGCTCCTGCTGCGGCGGCGGGCCGCACCGGCATTAACCAGAGGACGCCCCTCGCGCCAAAGCCTGCACGCGGCCGGTGGCGGTCCCCGCCAAAGTCCGAGACCTGAATTTTTGCTTTTTCCCAAAGCCTGCCGGGTGTTTTAATGCGGCCATGCGATTTTGGGCCGCCATCGTCATCGCCTTGGCGTTGGGTTTGCTGGTGATTGCGCGCCGGCATCATTCGGCGCGCCGCGCCGCCGGGCCGCCACCGGCCGCAGCGGCCGCCGACACCAACCGCCAAGTCTATGCGGTGCGCGGTTTGATCAAGGAAATCCTTCCCGGCCGGCAGGTGGTCCGCATTCAGCACGACGCCATTCCCGGCTACATGGAGGCCATGACGATGCCGTTCGACGTTAAAAACACCAACGAACTGAACGGCCTCGAGCCGGGAGACTTGGTGACGTTTAACTTGGTGGCAACCCCGGAGGACGGGTGGATCGAAAAGGTGATCAAAGTTGGGCGCGCGACCGTGCCGCAACCGGAAACCGTCCGGGTATCCCGCGATGTCGAGCCGCTGCGCGAGGGCGATCCCCTGCCCGATTACCGGTTCACCGACGAATCAGGAAGGCCGGTGGCGCTCAGCCAATTCCGCGGCCGGGCGGTGGTGCTGGCCTTCTTTTACACCCGCTGTCCGTTCCCGGATTTTTGTCCGCGCACCAGTTCCTTTCTGGCGAAAACGGTGGCGCGTCTGCAGCAAACTTCCGACGCCCCCGCCAACTGGCACGTGCTGAGCCTTTCTTTTGACCCCGGCTTCGATACCCCGGCGGTCCTTAAAAGTTACGCGCGCCAATTCCAGGCCGACCCCGCGCATTGGAGTTTTCTTACGGGCGACATTTACGACATTGACGCCCTCACCGAGCAGTTCGGCATGATCATTGCCCGCGGCGAAGGCGGGGGCTGGGACCACAATCTGCGAACCGTGGTGGTGGATGCCCAGGGGCGCGTGCAAAAAACCTTCGTCGGCAACCAGTGGCAACCGGAAGAACTGGCCGCCGAGGTCGTCAAAGCCGCGCGCGTCAAGCAGGCGACGGCCCCGCCCAACCCCTGAGCCGGCGCAAGCCGCTTCGCCGCCGGGTTATTATGGGCGGACCACGTCGCCGCCGCGCACGCCGCGCGCGTAATTGAAGATGCGGACGTCGTCGCCCTGCGGGCCGCGGCCCTGCGGGAACTGCCGGGGATCGCCGCTTTTGGGGTCGCTTCTTTGCGCCCCCGCGCCATGAACATTGATCAGGCGCTTTTCCGTCGAACCCGGTCGAGCCATATAGCCCAGGCTGCGGCCAAAACAGACATACACCGCTTGGTCGCCCAGCCGGTCGCGCGGGCCGTCCAAATGGGTGGTGCTGGTCCAAAAATAGGACTCCGCCTCCGTCACCTGGAAAATAGGATTAATCGCCGGGCCGGGGAGCACCTGGCCCAGCGCGTCCGGGGCGCGACGGTAATCCACCAGACTTTGCAATTCCTTGGCGTTGGGCAGCCGCCAATCCTCCCTGCCGGCCAGTTTGAGGTTCTCCGCGTAAGCCAGCGCCTGCTGCCAGTTCAGCGGCTTGCCGCTGTCCGCTTTTTGCCACACCAAACCGGTGGCGCGATCGGTAATGGTGCCGTCGCCGTGGTCATGGAAATCATTCTGCCCATACGCCGGGTTCCCCCGCACATAGCGGACAAAAAGGGTTTTCGCCTCGGCGCGCCCGCCCGGCCCGCGCGCGACCTTCGGGTAACCTTTGATGCGGCCATCCGCAAAGTTGACGCCAAAAACCGTGGCGTTGCCGTTCATGGTCGTGCCAACGTATTCCGTCGCCGACCAATCCTGGCAATCAATCCCGCGCTCGCCTTTGGCCTCGTCGCCATAAACGAATTGGAAATAGTTCGTGTCGAGATAAGGACGCGATCCGGCCGCGCCGGCGCGATAATCGAAACCGCCGTCGAAACGGATGAGCGAATAAAGTTCCTTGGTGGTCGGCATTCGCCAATCCTTGTGGCCGCCGACCCGGCAGGCGGCAGCCCCCGCCAGGGCCGCGTTCCAGGTGATTTTTTCGCCCCGCGCCCGCACCCACATCAGCCCGGTCTGGAGGTCGCTGACCGTGCCGTCGCCGTTGTCCCGGTAACTGGGCTGGCGACCCTGGTATTGGGCGTCCTGGCCGTAGAACGGCTGGCCGGGCTGGGGCGGGCGGATTTCGCGCCGGTCGTCGTAGCACCGGCTTTGGCCGGTATCCACCACGGGATAACCGGGCGCGACGGGGGGCGGCGACTGGCAGACGCCCAACCCGGCGGCCAGCAGCCAAAGGAGACCTTGGGCCGGACGTCTCCCGGGTGATGGTTGAATGAACTGTTGTTCGTTGCGCATGGCGTCCCTATTTTTCCACCGAGCGCATATCCGTTTCCACCCTTACTCAGACGCGGCAGCCGCGGCCAAGATTACAGCCCGGCAGAGAGGCGAGTTACTGCATAGTCTCCGGGATGCAATACCCAATTTGTCACCGTGGGCGACGTTCTCCCTCTCCCCCTTGGGGGAGAGACTTCCCCGAAAACCAGTTTCGCGCCTTGCCACCCCTGAACCGCGTAGGAGCCGACGTAAGGAGGCTCTGATTTCATGGCCATCACGCCCGGGGACCAATTTGAGCCTCCTTACGTCGGCTCCTACAACCAGAGGGTTCATGG
>Ga0209381_1004261_pt1 | contig 13163 bp, 8 predicted proteins | sample DewCreD2012metaG_FD_184111 | JGI IMG/M metagenome (GOLD analysis project Ga0209381, IMG submission 184111) | Hot spring sediment bacterial and archeal communities from British Columbia, Canada, to study Microbial Dark Matter (Phase II) - Dewar... ...
AATTAAACTTTATCCATCAGGGCAAAGAGAGAAGGATTTATTTCTTTCTCCTTTGTCTTGAAAAATATTAATTCTATTTTCCTCTAATTAAGTTGCATTTATTTGTTGAATTTAATAAATCAATATTTCATGAAGCATAACAAACTTGAGCGCCGCAACTTTATCAAGATCGGCGCATTGGGATCCTTAGCCGCGCTTGCAGCCAAAGCAACGGCTGCAGAAAACGCGCCCGATCCGACAAAAATTGTTTACCGCACCCTGGGCCGTACCAGGCTAAAAGTACCGGTGGTATCACTTGGGGTTATGCGTGCCGACACGCCGGGTATTGTCAGCCGTTCGCTTGAGATGGGCGTACTCCACCTCGATACCGCACATGGATACCAGGATGGCCGTAACGAAGAGATGCTCGGCCAATTATTGAAAAATTATCCGCGCGATAAATATATCATCTCTACAAAAATTTATATGCCGCGCGATAAAAACACACGTCAATTCACTACCGAAGCTACAAATGAAAAATTTCATGAACTGCTTGACATCAGTTTAAAACGGTTACAACTGGATTATGTTGATATCCTTTATTTACATGTATGCGACAACCGTGACCATGTTCTTCATCCCGACATGCTTGAGTCAATGCGTCTGGCCAAACAACAAGGCAAAACACAATTTACAGGAGTATCAACACACCACAGCGAACCGGAAGTAATTGATGCCGCTATTGAATCAAAATTTTACGATATAGTACTATCGGCCTATAACTTCAAACAAAAACATCATGAGCAGGTACGCGATGCGTTGAAAAGAGCGCATGATGCTGGGTTAGGCACTATTGTGATGAAAACAATGGCCGGCGCATATTACGACAAAGAACGTCAGAAACCCATCAACTGCACAGCAGCGCTTAAATGGGCTATACGACATGATTTTGTTCATACCTCAATACCCGGCGCCTCAACCTTCGAAGAAGCCGAAAAAAACTGCGCTGTTATGTATAATCCGCAAATAACAGATACAGATATTAAAGAACTTGAAGAAGGCCTTCAATACAGCTCACTGTATTGTACCGGATGTGGTGAGTGTACATGCCAGTGTCCCTTTGGACTTCCCTTTAATGATATTATGCGCAGCTATATGTATGCATACGGCTACCGTGATCTCCATCTGGCGAAAAAAACAATAGAATCGTTATCGCTTAACGCTGATCCCTGCAGTAATTGTACCGACTGTAAAGTAACGAATTGTCCGAACGGATGGGATATACGCGCCAAAATTCATGATATCCTTCGAATAAAAACAATACCGGACGAATTTATAGTATAGTTAAACCATTTTAATCCGCATCGGGCAGTTGTTCAAAAATGTAGATCCACGATTTTTCCTCTGCGATAACTGAAGGTACGGATAAAAGTTGCAAATTCTTAAGCGGAGAAGATAAATCTGATCCGTCAGCAATCTTACCGCGAAGACAAACAGCCATCATCCCGTTTAGGTCATACTTTTCACCACCTGACAGCACAATGAGTTCTCCATCGGAAATCCAATCGCGAAGCCGGCGCAATTTCATGCTTCGGTACTTTTCTGATGCCCGGAGGATATTTTCGGTAATATGATAACCAGCAAGCTGCCATAAATTAAACACTAGCTGAGGCGCCTTGTGTTCAAGATTCAATAAAGTCGTTTTACTAATTTTGAGTGTTGTTACCGGCGATTCGGCCGTTACACTGCCGCTGCGCGTCAGCCCTGTAAGCATTCCTGTTTCACCAAAACAATCCCCTTGTCGCAAGAGGTCGCGTAATTCACCATCAATCGTAACCTTGGCCGTTCCACGCAAAAGAATAAAAATATCTTCAGATGGTCGTCCTTGTTTTATAATATCCTCACCAACCGAATAGATCATCGTTTGGGAATTTCGAAGGATTTGCTGCAAGACAGATATATCCAGATCATTAAACAGATTATTTTTCTTCAGCACATCCATTGGAGAAGATTTTAAAAAGTCGCTGGTTGATCTGCTGATGCGAATGATTTTTTCATTAATCATTTCCTCAAGCAATAATGCTTCATCTTCGGTGATACGGTGCTGTTTTGCCATTCTCTGCACCGTCATTTTTTCATGATTAAGCAATAAACGTATGGCCTGCCGTGTCTCAATTGCGCGATAAATCTCGGGGTATGATTCCTTCAGATTTCGTAAAAAAGTCAATCCCTGTATTTTATTTTCGTTGATTTCATCTTCTAGCAGCTCAAAATCTGTTTTACCCGAAGAATGAACATTACCTGCTATACTGATTTGAAAATTATTAAGTGTTTTCAAGGTTTCTTCCTGAGCATGTACAAATGCGCGAGCCGAATCGTAGCCGGACGATAAAAGATTAAAAAACTGCCGGCTGACTATATTGCCAATAACAGGTAATCGCTGTAAATATTTCAGGATAACAGGTGTTTTCCACAAATATTCGATATCCTTGCGTTTTGATAATGGGATGGTTCCGTCATGATCAAGCATAGAATCAATCGCCGAGGATAATTCAAGCACTGCATTGCCATCTACCAGACCATCTTCAAACAGTTCCCAGTAAGCGCTCTTTTCTTTCTGCAACAGCCGTTTGCGCATCTCGGCGATAGAAGCCGCAGTGGTTGATTCGTGTTGCTCAACTCCGGGCAAATAGGTATAAACAGCTTCCCAGTCGGCGCCACTCATAAAACGGTCGGTTTTTAGCTTTTCGATAGCATTCTCACCCGACTGCCGGACGAAAGACAAGCCGGCCTGTATCATACGTCTCTTATCTTCGGTGGGACGTGCAAGGCCAAGCCATTCAATCAGTTTTTTCATTGTTGTAGCATTGATTAACGAAGTAAGCATAACAATACCCGCCGTTAAAAACAATACCTGATTACGAATATCCGGATGAATCTTTTCGTTGCCTGCAACCACCAATGCCAAGGCCAACGCAATAGCACCGCGTAACCCACCCCACCACGAAACAATAATATCCGCGGGCTTAACACCATAACCTATTCGTCGCATAATCGGATAAAACAACCAGAGCATAATAAACCGTACCATTAGCAATCCGAGATATACCAGGCCGAGGATAATAAAATCGTTGGCCGTGAACTGTGTCCGCTTTGCAATAACAACACCAACAATAATAAATATTAACGTATTTGCTATAAAGACAGCCAGCTCCCAAAACTCGTGCAGGAAATGATGCACCGAGGGACTAAACTTTGTACGTCCCACAGCGGCACAATAAACGCCTAAAGCACATAATCCAAGAACTCCGGAAACATGAAAAAAATTCTCGGCCAGAAAAAACGTAAGATACGAACCCGCGATAATAGTTGTGATCTCAAACATCGGGTCATCGAATACCTGTTTGATCCAATGAATCAGAATCCATCCAACGATAAGCCCCACAAGCGTTCCGCCAAAAGCCACTTTAAGAAATGATAAAAACGGATTAACATCACTCGCCTCTCCCGTAAGCGGAAGAAGAAAAACCATAAACAGCACGATAGCGGTTCCATCATTTAAAATAGATTCACCATCAATTAGTGTACTGAGTTTTTTACTTACACCAAGCTCCTTGAGCAAAGCCACAACCGAAACAGGGTCAGTAGCGCTAATAAGAGCACCAAACATCAAAGCCGCAATCCAATCCCATTGCATAAGCCCAATGCCGGAATACACAATACCCATAATTACTACTGCTGTTAATGCCAGGGCAACAAGTATTCCCGGTACAGCAAGTATCAGCGAATTGGTAAACGATTTTTTGAATGTATGAACATCCATATTAAAAGCTGCCTCAAAAATAAGAGTAGGCAAAAATATAAACAGAATAAGATGAGGATCAATATTTCCAGCCCAATTCAACGAACTGTCAAGCAGTGGCAAATGAACAGAAAACAATCCTGTTCTGCTAAAAATGCCCAGCAGAAGTCCGAAAATAATTAACAGCACTGTATATGGCACAGGCCACCGGCGTAGAAAGTGACGGGTTGCAGTGCCAATGAATAAAGCAATGATAATAAAAAACAAAGGACTCATATCGGTGTGATGCTCCTCTGTATGCTCATTTATTGATTCAACAGGATGTACTTGCTGATTGGTGGTTTGCACAGATACTTGCTCATGAGTATCTTCCGGCTGACTGTAAATAGCGGAAACAAATAATAACAGCCCGGCAAACAATAAAACAACAAATTGTGTTTTCATATTGCTATATAAATTGGTTATACAACGAAAATACTAAAAAAAATCAAAAACTACCATGCAGTGAATACTGGCTGGTATTGCAAAATAAAGATGAATAGAAAGTGAGCGATGGCTTATTGGTTTGCAGTTTACGAACCAGATGAAGCACCGGCATCCCTGTATTGATTTTCAGGTATTTTGCGGTTCGCCGGTCGGCCGGGAGCGCCCGCAAACGCTGCTCGCCGCCACGGATATCCACTCCGTAATGATTACGGAGAATTTCAAATAGCGAACGGTTTTCAAAACTACGATTGCAGAAACGGGGCAGATCAATATTCGGCAAGTAATTCGTATCAAAAAAAACCGGTTTATCATCTATATGCCGCAACCGTTCAAGGTAAATGCATCCCGACTCTTTCACTATTTCGGACAGAGGAAAAAAGAAACTTTCGGGCCATGGCCGTATTTCTGGGCCGGTGATAATATGGGTTTTAACATGCGTCTCGCCCAATGCCGAAGTTGTTCCAGCGATAGATAAAATACCCACTTCCTTCGGTGAAAGATGTACAATACTCCCTTTTCCCTGATGCTTGGTAATATAGCCATCGGATGCCAGCGCATCCAGCGCACGGCGTACGGTAGGCCGTGTGATTCCATGTACCCGGCACAAATCATGCTCACTCGGCAGAATGCTGCCTTCAGGATAAACACCGCTCAGGATATGACGTTTTAACAACTCATACAGTTGCTTATAGGGTGATAAATGTATAGCCATAGCGATTTAAATCCTGGTAACTTGTAAATACAAGTTTAAAAATAATTTATGCAAATATATGAAAAATTGAGAATTACAAAGCATTTTACAAGTAACACCAAAAAAATAGTTAAACTTGTCTATACAAGTTAGAAATAAAAAGTATACCTTTGCATAGAATAAAATAAAAACTGAAATAATCATTTCAAACCCTATCATTACATGGCTACACCCGTTATTATGCCCCGCCAGGGCCAGTCGGTCGAATCTTGTATCATCACCGCATGGCATAAGAAAAAAGGCGATAAAATAAAGAAGGGCGACATCCTGTTCAGTTATGAAACAGATAAGGCCTCGTTCGAAAAAGAAGCCGAAGATGAAGGGGTACTGCTCGAAATATTTTTTAACGAAGGGGACGATGTGCCGGTATTGGTAAATGTAGCTGTTATCGGTCAGCCTGGAGAACCGGCAGATGGGTTCAGGACACCCGGAACAACGCCGGTTACCCCTGAAAAAAAAGAAGAAAAGAACGAGCCGGCAGCATCAACCGTTCAGCCCGATATACATGATGCGCCAACTCACCTTTCAGATGAAATACTGGTTTCGCCACGGGCAAAAGCACTGGCCGCAAAATTAGGCGTTCCGCTCATGCATGTTCGCGGCACAGGACCGCAAGGCAGAATAATTGAAGACGATATAAAAAATTATGCGGCCACATCCGGCATAATGACAAAACTGGCCGGAGTAATTGCATCGGAAACAGGGCTCACTCCGCCGTCACAAGGCACGGGTATAGGAGGACGGGTACTCAGCAGTGAACTGTCATTGCATGCGGCCTCCGGCGACAGTGAAACTAAAAAGCTATCGAACATCCGCCGCATCATTGCCACCAACATGCTGAAATCACTGCAATCATCGGCACAGCTTACGCATCATCTTTCGGCCGATGCCCGCAACATATTGGCTTTACGCGAAAAAATCAAACCACAGGCCGAACAAGGGGTACTGCCAAATATTACAATCAACGATATGGTTTGCTTTGCTCTTATCCGCGCATTGCTGAAACATCCTGATGCCAACGGACATTTTCTGGGTGACAGCATCCGGTTGTTCCGCCATGTGCATCTGGGTTTTGCTGTTGATACACCACGCGGGCTCATGGTTCCTGTTCTGCAAAATGCCGACACATTAACGCTTCCACAACTTTCGCTCAAACTGAAAGAACTTGCACAACAATGCAAAGAAGGCAAAATTGATCCCGGCTTGCTTTCCAGTGAAACCGGATCATTTACCATTTCCAACCTGGGTAATTATGGTATCGAAATGTTTACCCCTGTGCTCAATATTCCGCAAATCGGCATTCTTGGCGTAAATACCATATCGCATAAACCCAAAGACATAGGACAGGGAACAGTGGCCTTTGTGCCACATATCGGACTTTCGCTCACTTATGACCATCGCGCGTTAGACGGCGCTCCGGCATCAGTTTTTCTCCGCGACATACGCAATGAAATTGAATCCCTGAATATTGAACTCTAAATAAAAAAACATGAAAAAAATTATCTTCTTTCTTGCTTGTCTGCTGCCATTTATTACGCAGGCACAAAAAAACATCAGCGATTCGGCAGACAAGGCATGGTTCCCCGAAGCAAAATTCGGCGTATTTATTCACTGGATGCTCGATGGCATTAGCTATGACTCACTCTGCGCCGATTATAAAAAATTCAGTCCATTGGTTGCCGCATCTGCACAAAAATTTACAGCCGCCAATTTCAACCCCGGATTCTGGGCTGAGCAATTCAAATCGTGGGGCGCTAAGTATGTTGTCATTACAACCAAACATCACATTGGTTTTTCGTTGTACGACTGTGATGGTAAAGATTTCAGCGCTGCAAAGGCATCGCCTGCGAAACGCGACCTGTTAAAAGAATATGCCGACGCCATGCGTGCTGCTGGACTAAAAGTGGGTTTTTATTTCAGTTTACCCGATGCCATGAATCCCGACTACTGTTCGATTGTGATGAACGAAAAAAGTGTTGACTGGCAAAACAGTGATTTTGGACGCTGGCAGAAATTCACCAACCAGATGCTTGCAGAAATACGACACCTGTGCATCAACTATGGCACTGTTGACCTTTTCTGGTTCGACGGCGACTGGGAACGTACAGCCGAACTGTGGCGCAGTTTTGATATTGCTGATACGATCCGGAAATATCAACCCCATGCTGTAATCAACAACCGGCTGCGACATATTGAACTGGGCGATTATACAACACCCGAAATGGTGCTGCCGGTTAACAAACCGGTTTGGAACAGCGGCTGGTTCGAGTTATGCACAACACTGGGTTATAACTGGAATGGCCCCGATGCATTTAAAAACCTTAAAAACCCTGCTGAACTGGTTCGTATTTTCGGTGATATGATATCCATAGGCGGCAATGTATTGCTCAATATATCGCCTGATTATACCGGTAAAATATCAGATGAACAAATAGAAAAAATGTCCGAGCTCGGTAAATGGATTACCTCCCACAGCGAAGCAATTTATGGCGCTAAACCCGGCCTTCCGCACGGATTATTCAATGGCGCATCTACACATAAGGGTTCAACCATCTATCTTATTGCCTACGAAACGGCACCTGAACTGGTAGTAAAAAACCTCGAAGGAGAAATCGAAAGCATCACCCATCTGAAAACAGGGACGCCACTCAAATGGCGCAACATGGCCGACTATCACAGCGAAAACAATACCAAAGGATGGCGCTTCATCACTTTACCTGATAATCTGAGAGAAGAATTTGCTACTGTTATTAAAATAAAATTTAAAGACAAAAAAGTTACGATTAAAGCGCCAACCGGCGAAAGCATTATTTGGATGGATTAAATGTCTGCTAACAAAAAATAAAATCATGAATCAATACGATCTCGGAATCATTGGCGGCGGACCTGCCGGCTATGTGGCTGCTGAACGCGCCGGAAAAAAAGGAATGAAAGTGGTTCTTTTCGAAAAGAAAGAACTGGGCGGTGTATGCCTTAACGAAGGGTGCATCCCTACCAAAACCTTATTATACTCGGCAAAGATTTACGATAATGCGAAACACAGCGATAAATACGGAGTAAAAACAGAAAATGTAACGATTGATTTTCCGGCGATGATGCAGCGGAAAAACAAAGTGGTTAAAAAACTCGTTGGCGGTATCGGTATGCAGATGAAGCACTACGGCGTTGAAGTAATCAGGGCCATGGCTGTTATTACCGGCCAAAAACAAAGCATAACAACCATTGTTGCTGAAGAAAAATCGTTTGAATGTAAAAACATTCTGATCTGTACCGGTTCCGAAGCCTTTGTGCCTCCCATTGCCGGAATAGACAAAGTTAATTACATGACAAACCGGGAGATCCTGCAGATCACCCATATCCCTGCATCACTCAATATCATTGGCGGCGGTGTAATCGGTATGGAGTTCGCCGGTTTTTTTTCATCCATGGGAACAAAAGTAAATGTCATTGAAATGATGCCTGAAATCCTTCCTGGCGGAGACAGCGAAATTATTGCAATGTTTCACAAAGAGATGGAAGCCAAAGGGATTAAATTTTTCCTCAACGCTAAAGTGATTGAAGTAAAAGAAAAAGAAGTATTCTTTGAACGCGAAGGAAAAAAAGAATCTGTAAGCGCCAACGAACTGCTGGTGAGCGTTGGTCGCAAACCTGTAATCTCTGGTTTCGGACTGGAGACACTGGGTGTTGAAACCGTAAAAGGCGGTATCAAAATTGATGAAAAATGCAAAACCAATATACCCAATGTATATGCCGCCGGAGATGTTAAGGGTTATCATCTGCTGGCGCATGTTGCAAGCCGTGAAGGTGAGGTAGTGGTTAACAATCTTACCGGCCATAACGACATTATGCGATACAACGCTGTTCCAGGGGTAGTATACACCAATCCCGAAATTTCCGGTGTCGGGCTAACCGAAGATTCGGCAAAGCAAAAAGGGATACGGTATAATGTATTGAAACTTCCAATGACCTATGCCGGCCGCTTTGTTGCCGAAAATGAAGGAAAAAACGGGCTCTGCAAGGTTATCACCGGTGCGCAACACAACGAGATACTTGGCGTGCAGATGATTGGAAATCCCAGTTCCGAAATGATTTACGGAGCATGTATGGCTATTGAGATGCAAATGCGGGCTAGTGATATTGAAGAAGTGATATTCCCTCATCCAACAGTATCAGAAATTTTTAAAGAAGTTGCCGCAAGCCGATAACCGATATTTATATTTCACATTAAAAAATACAAACCAGATAATAAATTCTCAGATATGCCAAAAACACAAATGATAGACCCCTTGGTGGTCAGAAAAAAAAGCGAGATCACGTTTAAACCTATACCGGTAAACGCATATGACAAAACCATAGAACAGGAAAAGAAAAATTTTTCGAATGATGATTTAATACGGATTTACCGCGATATGGCTATTATCCGCGAGTTTGAAACCATGTTAAATCTGATAAAAACAACCAACGAGTATAATGGAATCAAGTACAATCATCCCGGACCAGCCCACCTGAGCATCGGACAAGAAGCGGCTGCCGTAGGTATGGCTTATACACTGAGCATAGATGATTTTATTTTCGGTTCACACCGCAGTCATGGCGAAATACTGGCCAAAGGGCTTTCTGCCATTCATCAGTTGGATGATAAAACATTGCTTACAATTATGAAGGATTTTTTTGATGGCGCAATATTGAACGTAGTTGAAAAAGGCGCTAACGGCAATGTAAAAAATCTGGCCATTGATTTTCTGCTGTATGGCACCCTGGCTGAGATTTTTGCGCGTCATAACGGGTTCAACCGTGGCCTGGGTGGCTCTATGCATGCATTCTTCACTCCTTTCGGTATTTATCCCAACAACGCCATTGTAGGCGGCTCAGGTGATATTGCCGTTGGCGGCGCACTCTATAAAAAAATAAATAAAAAACCCGGCATCGTAGTTGCTAATATTGGTGATGCATCCATGGGTTGCGGGCCGGTATGGGAAGGAATCTCTTTTGCCGCTATGGATCAATTCAAAAAATTATGGACCGGTGAATATCAGGGCGGACTACCAATTATCTTTAACTTCATGAACAATCAATACGGCATGGGCGGACAAACCTGCGGTGAAACCATGGGGTACGAAATACTCGCGCGTGTAGGCGCCGGAGTCAATCCCGAGCAAATGCATTCGGAGCGTGTTGATGGCTATAATCCGCTTGCCGTGATTGATGCATTCAAACGGAAACGCAAAATACTGGAAGAAAAAAATGGACCTGTATTACTCGATACGCTGACCTACCGCATCAGCGGCCATTCACCGTCTGATGCTTCATCCTATCGTTCGAAGGAAGAAATCGAGGCATGGGAAAAATCCTGTTCAATTATTGAGTATGGCAATAAACTAATCGCCGCTAAAATAACCACACAGGCCGATCTGGATAAAATGCGCCATTCAATTAAAGAACTGGTAACAAAGATAACAACCCTGGCCGTTGACGATAAGATTTCGCCGCTGATGGATATGGAAAAAAATCCTAACCGGATTGGAGATATGATGTTCTCAAATAAATCGGTTGACAATATGGATCCCACGCGCAAGCCGGAAGTAAATCACCCGATGGCAGAAAATCCACGCGTACAATCATTGCAGAAAAAAGAACGTTTTGCTTTTGACACGAATGGAAAACCGGTGCCCAAAACAAAACTGTATATGCTGCGCGATGGTATTTTTGAAGCTATCATTGATCGTTTCTATAAAGATTCGTCACTCGTTGCCTTTGGAGAGGAAAATCGTGACTGGGGAGGCGCATTTGCTGTTTATCGTGGCCTTACAGAAGCATTGCCCTATAACCGGTTATTCAATTCACCTATTTCGGAAGCCGCTATTGCAGGCATTGCTGTGGGTTATGGGATGTGCGGAGGCCGTGTTATTCCCGAAATCATGTATTGCGATTTCCTGGGCCGTTGCGGTGATGAGGTGTTCAATCAGCTTCCCAAATGGCAGGCCATGAGCGGCAACGTCATTAGTATGCCGGTGGTGCTGCGTGTATCTGTTGGATCGAAGTACGGTGCTCAGCATTCACAGGACTGGTCATCGCTCGTTGCTCATATTCCCGGCATAAAAGTTGTCTTTCCCGCTACCCCTTACGATGCCAAGGGCTTGATGAATTCGGCATTACAAGGCACTGACCCGGTAGTATACTTCGAGAGCCAGCGCATTTATGATATTGGCGAAATGTTCCATCAAGGAGGCGTTCCTGAAGGTTATTATGAGATACCGCTTGGCGAACCGGACATCAAACTGCCGGGTGATGATATAACAATTTTAACCATTGGTTCAACGTTATATACAGCCATAGATGCAGCAAAAATTTTAAAAGAAAAATACACCATGACTGCCGAAGTAATTGATGCGCGCTCCATTGTGCCTTTCAATTATGACATAGTGATTCAATCGGTAAAAAAAACAGGACGCATCCTTCTCGCCAGCGATGCTTCGGCGCGCGGATCATTTCTGAATGACATGGCACGGACGATTACTGAAGTGTGCTTCGACTACCTCGATGCACCACCGGTGGTTGTCGGCTCGCGCAACTGGATCACTCCGGCGTATGAATTAGAAAAATACTTTTTCCCGCAATCCGACTGGATCCTGGATGCCATTCATGAAAAAATAATCCCACTCAAAGGACATATTGCAAAAAATAATTTTACTGCAAACGAACAATTACTGAGAGCAAAGAAAGGAGTATAAACAATTAAAATAATGAAGAAACTAGTGCTCTTCGGAGCAGGAAAAATCGGGCGGTCGTTTATCGGCCAACTATTTAGCCGCGGCGGTTACGAAGTGGTATTCATTGATATTTTTCAACCCGTAATTGATGCGCTTAACCAACAACGCAAATACAAAATTATCATTAAATCAAACAGCGGCGACAACGTATTGATGGTTGAAAATGTCAGGGCTGTTCTTGCATCAGAAACAGAAAAAGTCATCAGTGAACTGCTAACTGCCGATATAGCAGCAGTATCCGTTGGCCAGCAGGGACTGCCCATGGTCATTGAACTGCTGGCAGAAGCACTGCGCCGCCGGCATACACCGCTTGATTGCATTATCGCCGAAAACCTGCGCGATGCCGCTGAATATTTCGCTGAAGAAATAAAAAAAATCAATGGACACAATTTCCCGGTACACGAGCGGGCAGGACTGATTGAAACGAGTATTGGCAAAATGGTTCCCATCATGCTTAAAAAGGATGTGGAACAAGATATCCTGCAGGTATTTGCCGAGCCATACAATACACTGATACTGGATAAAAAGGGATTTAAAAATCCGGTGCCCGATATCGAAGGACTTGCACCCAAAGACAATATGAAGGCATGGGTTGACCGGAAATTATTTATTCATAATCTCGGTCATGCTGCTACTGCATATCTTGGTTATCAGAAAAATCCCCAATGGAAATATATATGGGAAGTGCTGGGTGACGAAAAAATAAAGGACCAGGTGCGCGAGACCATGATGGAATCGGCACAAATACTGATGGCTATATATACCTATGAATTCTCTTTTGGCCAGTTGATGGATCATATTGAAGACCTGCTGACACGCTTCGAAAATAAAGCATTAGGCGATACTGTATTTCGCGTTGGTTGTGATCTCCAGCGAAAACTGGGCAGAAACGACCGGTTAGCCGGAGCCATCGTCAATGCTCAGAAAACCGGACTTTCCTACCATCTGATATTACAGGCGCTGGCTGCCGGATTCACGTTCAGGGCAACAGACGAAGACAACTGTATGCATCCGGGAGATATTGAATTTGCGCAATTATTTAAAGAAAATGGCTATAAAGCAATATTGTCCAATATCTGCGGCTTTGATCCGGTGAAGGACAAGCAAATATTTAATCATCCAATTTTCACTTCGTTCAACTAAACGAAAAAAATTAACCCAAATCTGTCAATAGGAATAAAATCTCTAATGACCGTCATTAGAGATTTTATTCTATAACTATTAGATTATTAACTCATTAAATTTGCTGAAGGAATTAAAAAAATTACTTTTTTTGTGTAAGCATTTCTTACAACGTATGAAGGCAATACAAATCGAGTTTACCGACAAAGAGATTACCCCATGGGGAGGCATGTCACTTTTAAAGCAGATGCTT
>Ga0209381_1004271_pt1 | contig 13123 bp, 20 predicted proteins | sample DewCreD2012metaG_FD_184111 | JGI IMG/M metagenome (GOLD analysis project Ga0209381, IMG submission 184111) | Hot spring sediment bacterial and archeal communities from British Columbia, Canada, to study Microbial Dark Matter (Phase II) - Dewar... ...
GAAACAGTTGAAGTATCAATCTGAATTGAAGTCCCCCAGGTTTTTGTTGTAATATTATATATTCTGCAATACAAAGAATTTGCAGAAATACCTACTACAACGAGTCTGTCACTGTCCAATTTATATGTTTGAAAGCTTGACCAACTTGTTCCTGTTCCTGCCGTAACGAAGCTATCATAAAAGTTTGAATTGTTGTTTCGGATTTTTAAAGCAACAGGCTCTCCAGAGATTCTTTCTATCTTTACAATATCACCAGCAGACAAATTCTCGCCTGCTTTTATGGATAGCTTTTTCTCTGCTTTTGCTAACAAATCGCTTGTCAGGTTCTGCACATCACTCTGCGGAATAGGCGGATTGTAATTGCTATCGCTGTTGTTTTGTCCTCTTGTTGAAATTCTTGGCATTATATTCTCCTTAAGACTGCAATTGCACTTAATTTCCCCCCATTGATTGCATTGTGAAAATATTCGAGGTATATCAATCTCGCAGGTCCAGTAATATCTACAATTATAGTATCATTGATATTACTTGTTGATGTAATATCAATGCTTTTTTCAAGACATTTTCCAAGTCCATGGGTTGAATATATATTCAATATCCCATCAATGGGTACTGAACCCTCTGTTGTTACATTCTCCCACAGCACCTCGATACTCACTATGTTAGCATCTTCGGTATAGATTGGAAGCACAACAGTCTGGTCGTTACTCATTGATATTTCATTAAATAATTGTTTTAACATGATTTACCTCTATTTTGCTATTATATAACCAAGAAGAAAACCTCCAGCAACATAGGCTGCTGTTTCCCACACAGATTGCTCTTTTTTTAGTATTTTATCCTTAAAAACTGTTATTGTCCTTACCGTGTCAGGTTTTTGTTTGATATTCAAATTAAAAAAGTTTTCCGGGTAAAAGTAGCTCACTGATATTGTGTCTGCGTTTGCTATTGTGTCTAAAGATGCTGTAAATCTTATATCTTCACAATTTTGTTTAATAACCAAGGTGTCGATGTCTTTTATCAACTTAGTCCGATATACCAGTTTTGCTTTTGCAGTATCAATAATAATTGGTTCCTGAGTGATGACAACCGTTACTGTATCAGTTTTTATAATTACAGGGTCATTATGAATCTTGTAAACTTTATACATCGAATATCCAGCAATAAGCAAGAGAATAATGATGATAATAATTAATATTTTGAATAATTTGTCTTTCATTTCCTTTTTAATACATACATTTCACAAGAAAATTTACCTTGTTTAAACTCAAAACATGATCTTATTACTTTTCCGTTTGGTTTTAGATAATGTTCGTCATACCTTTGACATCTCAGTCTTGCTGGGCATTTCTCGCCGGTACATCTTATTTCTTTTTCGTCATCCATTACAAAAACCTACAATTCCTCTTACATTAAGCCTTCCAATTGAATCAAATATACTTCTGTAACGATAGTAATTCCCCTCGCCATCCCTTACATTGCCGTTGCTTGTATTAAACCCAATAGTAAGGTAGATTCCTGCATTAATCGACCGAACAATTATCTCAATATGCCCGCTATATGACTTCGGCAACTTCCAAACAAGTAAATCACCGGTTTTCGCTAGATATAACGTTGGGTTTCCTTTTCGCTTTGCATCATCGAAAATCGCATTTGCAGAAGCAGTCTTTTTGATTGGTATTTCTGTTTGTTGCATTTGTAAGTTATTCGTTGCCTTAACAAAACACCAATAAATCCCAGCGGCACAGTATGGGTATCTCCCACGTAAACCAACAGAGTTTAAGTATTTTTCAATATGAAGACCGTCGTTATTACCTGTAATCTCTTTCAATCCTACTTGCGACCTTGCTATTGTAACAACCTCTGTAATCAGTTTTTTCTCAGCAGGTAATTCATACCTCACCTGCGCTGTGCAGTATGTTGATAATAGCAATATTGAGATGATTAATTTCAATCAATTCCCTGATAATATGTTTAATATTGTCGTTTGATATGATGCGAGATATATCAACCCAACAAGGATATGCACACCAATAAACACTGCTGCAATAACCCGTGCAAAAGCATGTTGTTCTACACTGTTGAATTTTTTATCCTCGCCTGCTGACAAGGTCTTTGTGAAATTAATACTTGTATATATAAATAATGCTGCTCCAGATAGCGCTAATGCTACCATTTCGACCAGAACTATCATAATAATTAGATTAATGATGGTTCCGAATAGTGAGAAAAATTTAAAAAGAAATGCAAGTGATAGCATTACTAATACTGCCCACACTCCATAACGTTGAATAAAATTCAATATCTGTGTCATTTAAGTTTCCTTTTTGTGTTGATGAAATTTATGTTCAAGTTTTAATTCGTTGATATCACCCTGAAGTACTTCATGTTTATCTTCGAGTGTATTGATTCGTAACTCGTGAGAGTCAATAACCTTGCTGTATGTCTGATTTTTTTCATCTTGCCTTGCTGCGAATTCACCGAGTTTGGATATCGCATCAGTCATCTCTTTGAGCCGTGAATTAATGTTCTGCAGAAAAAATCCAATTACTAACATTGCAATTGTAATTATCCCTGATAGTATCCACCATGCAAGCGGTTCCTGATACATCATTCAAACCCCCATAAATAAATTTTCCTTCCCAACCCTGAGAATAGCCATCCACAGCCCCTCCGAGTGGCTTTTAACCGGTGCCATGCTGCCATAATAGAGATAAGGTATCTTGTCGTACAAAATGAATTTTGCTGTCTCATAAAATTCTATTATTTCATCCTCAGAATTTTTGTTGTTAGAAAAAATATAAATTGTGAACACTTGAACAGGATGATATAGACCGCCATCTTTCGGACCGAATGTCTCCTCGCTAAATGCAACATAAAACGCACCGTTATCAGCGTACGATTTCGCCTTTTTCTCAAGTAATTCCAATGCTTCTTTTGTTTCCGGGAACGATGTTATTGCAATGTACGGGGTTCTATTTAATGCCATAAACCCATTGATTAAATCATCCCTTATCTTATTCCTTGTTTCAATAATCCCCATCACATTACACCAAGATTTGCAAACTTTCTGTCTTCAATGGTTTTATTGGTTTTTATGACTGTGTTCAAATCATATAGCTTCACTGCCTCGGCATTTACAAGTTTGATATCTCCTTCTGCGATAGCATTTAATTTCTGGAATGCTTTGTTGTACCTCACATAAACATCCTTCATCTCTTCGTCATCATACTTCCCAGCGTACAGGTAATACAAAGCAATATCAAACACAACACGTTTCACAAAGTCATCTGGATTAACGATTGGGATTACATACCCTGCCTGAGCTGCCGCTCTGTCAAATTCTGCTGATGCATCAACTATAGCTGCATTTACTTTAGTTTCGTTTATTTCGTCAGGACCGTCTTTTTCTCTCGTGACGGCTTTTAAATCCTCCTGCTTAACCCGCGCAAGTATGTAATCCATGTCAATATACATTGTTATAATCCAATCTTAACCAATATTGTTCCACCGGATGATCCGCAAGATGTTAAAGCCCTGCCGTTTTTTGCTGGTATGGTTAAATCAACTGTTAGATTAGCTAAGACACCACCTGTTACTGTGCCATCATGCACTGCAGCAGACGGATTCCACTTTACTGCTTTACCATTTGCATCGGAGGTTACATCATCACCCACTGCAATAGTCCCGGCTGCCTTGACTGCGAATACTCCGATAGCGTGAATTGCAAGCTCCTGACCTGCATCAGCATCATAAGCTGATATTCCAGCTGCTGCCTCACCAGCCCCGCAAATCGTTCCATCTGCTTTCACAAACAAACCTTTTGTGACATTAGCAGGAACGGGACCTGTTGCTGTAATTGTTAAAACTTCATATTCTGAAAGTACTGCCATTTGTTACAACTCCTGTATTAATTTGAGATATTGTTTTATGTTATCATAATCTTGCATTTTGTCTTCAGTGATATCGATGATATCCCCCTCTTTGATTTTGACATGGTTAATCATTAAATCACTACCAACTACCTGAAACGTTAAAGTCTTAACTCCTTTATTCGTTGCTTGAACAGGTTTTGCCATTACATCCTCCTTTTACGCATTTGTATCGTTAAGGATATACATTGCTTCTGCTTTCAATAGTGCTGGTGTCATTCTTTTCTTTACATCAATGATGAGGTTCTTTTTGGCATCATTTTCCCAAAACACCGTCACTTGTGGTTGCTCCTCCCCTTTGTAAACAAAAGTGTAACCAGCTGACATTGTGTAATAATTTGCTTGATCTCTTTTTGTCTGTGGTACTCTTGCAATGATTAGATTATCTTGCCAGATATCTGTGAATGTTCCGGTTTCGGGATTTTCGAGAAAATCACCACCAACTACAATATTATCAATACCATCAAAAATATCGTAAATATGATCAAGAGTAACAATTTCTCTGTTATTTGCACCATGAACCTGTGTTATTACCTGAGCGTGATTACGGAATGCCTGCCAGCTCTTTAATCCAAAAATCAACGTATTTGCTTTGATTCCCTTGCCCCTTAGTGTATCAATCCCGGTTTGAATTTGGGTTAAAGGTTTTGAGTCAACATCGGTCCACTGATCGTTACCTGTTAAAGTAGTTTTATGACCTGTTGGATAATTACTCAATGTTTGTGCGATATCCGCCACCTGACATTCGACTTCCAGATGGATAGCATCGGTTAAGACTTTTGTGTTGTGTGCTAACAAATCGAGTCCTGCATCTGAACTATTAATCGCATCAATTTCCCTGTGATCAATTTTCATATCTAACGAATACTCATCAAGAACAATTTCGTGAGGAGTAATCTGTCCGGGCTTGATCCTCATTGTATCAGCTCTTAAAGCCCTCCTCATCTCTCTGCGTCTTAAATGGTCTTTCGCATACTCAGGTACTATGATTCTTTCTGTCTCAACAGGTACAATCGGAAACAAATTGCTGCTAATATGAACATCGTTATCATATCCTAACGATATCTTGGTTAAGACTTTTGACTGACCAAGAAACAGATTGTCAATGATTTTACTTCCTCTTCCCATTAGTTTTTCTCCTTCAATAATTTTTTAACAATTTGAATTGCTTGCTCGTAGGTAGCTTCAGGATGATTTTTTAAATATTCTTCTGCAGCTCTGTCTAATGTTGAATTAAAGGCCAGCGGGTCTGTTGCAGATATAACAATATTTGCATCGTTAATCTGGATTGGTTGTTCAAGGTATGCTTGTGATTCCCTTGCTTCAATCTTTTCAATCTCTGCGGTATATAAACTTTTGCCATCAGCATCAACCAGAGTATCTTTGTTTTTTAATAGATGAATTAGATTTCTACGGAGTTTAAAATTATTCTCCTCTGAGTTCTCACCAGCTTTAATTTTGTCTCTAAGTCTTCCAATCTCAGCATCAACCTGTGCTTCGATTACTAAATCCTGTAGCTCCTGAATTCTTTGGTCCGCAGCATTGGTTTGTTGTTTAATACTCTCAAGCTCTTGGCTGATAATATTTTTCTCATCAGTCAGTTGCTGGATGTTTGCTTCCAATGTTTTCTTTTGTTCTTGCAGGACAGTTATCTCCTGCTCTAACATATTGTTTTTTGTAATGGCTTCTTGTAAATCCATTTCGTCTCCTTGTGTTAGATTAGATAAAATATTTCTATACATAAATTCATATTCTTCATCGCTAAGTATATTAGATAATTTTTTCTTGAATGAAGCCCCTGTATTGGCAGGGAGGGGGACAATTGATATTTCCGCAAGCTCAGTCTTGGTAAAGACATTAACTTTTTCTTTCCAAGGCGGGACCTTGCCTTTTAGAGCTGGTGTAATAGGGATTGGTTCGCCCTCTTCAACAACATATACGCCAATTGAAGACATTTTCATCACATTGGCATCAATCAATTTTTTTGTCAGTCTGCTCTCTTCGCTTTCCTCGTGAAACCAGATGTCAGCATATAATTTATCTTTTTCTTCAAATACGTTAACCGCGATTCCGACAGGTAATCCTTCGTGCCCTAATAAAATCACAGGGTTTTTTAGAAACTCTTTATAGTCAATACCCTGAGTAATTATCTTCCAACCGTTCCGGTTAATTCTTTCATCACTCACACAAAAACGATATAACTCTTTCCCCTCATCGTCGTTGAGTTTGTTAACCAGAAAACCTTGATGAAAAGTACTTTTCACATATACTCCTATATAACTCAACTCAAAAATAATTTTCATTATTAACTAATCTTTCCTCCAGTTAGCCTGCTAATCAGCCCGCCAATCTTTCAGCCGTTTAGCCCCCCTGTTTAGCCCACATTTTAGCAGAGTTTTGTAATAGTGATTATTCATTTACGAGGATTTATGACTAAATTAAATAAGTTAAAAAAACAAATAACTCAGGCTTTCTCTGAAGAAGCTTTGTCCAAATTGGGGTTACCAGAGGAGGAAATAGTGGTTTTTCGAAATTACAAACTATTCCCTAGAGAATTACTCGTTCAAGCAGATTGGAATTACAAAGAAGAAGATGAATTTGTTTCAAAACAACTTGTAAACAATATAAAAAGGATTGGTCAGGTTGAAAATATTCATGTCCGAGAGCTTGATACAGGGTATTATGAAATTATCAATGGTAATCATCGGGATACAGCTCTCAGTGAGTTAGGAAAGGAGTTTGTTGTTGCTTATGACCACGGTAAAGTAACCATTGAAGAGGCAATTAGAAGAGCTATCGAAACAAACGAAACAAAATTTAAAGCAAATAGTGAAAAATTAGCAAAATTGCTTCAGGAAATTAAACTTGTGATACCTGATATTGAATTATCAGAAACACTGCCTTACCAACCAGAAGAATTAGATGCTTTAATTAATCAGACTTTATCTGATATGAATAACTCTGTTATTGATATCGAAGAAGATGATTATCAAGAACCCTTGCCTGAAACACCAAAAACACAGCCTGGAGATTTGTACGAACTAAACGGTCATCGTTTGCTCTGTGGAGATTCAACGAATCCTGAAGATGTTGCAAAATTAATGAATGGTCGGTTAGCTCACATACTTTTTACGGATCCACCATACAATATTAATTATCCTGAATTTAACAAAAATCGCTCGGAAGGCGGCAAAGATTGGACTGATAGTTATTGCTCTGAATGGAAAGATTCTATGTCAGATTCGGATTATATCTCTTTTTTAAAGTCTTTTATTCAGAATGCTAAAAACAATTTAATTGAATGGGGGCATTACTACATCTGGCACGCATCTACATATTATAGAGAATTAATAACGGTGCTTGAGGAATTGAACATTCCTTATGATAAAGTACCAATTCAATGGGTTAAACAGGTCGCGCCTCTATCTTGGGTTAGATATAAGAGAATAACTGAACCGTGTATTTTTGGAGGAAGGGGCGCGGTTAACGGGAATGGTGAAGGGGCACGTTGGTTCGGACCAAACAACGAGACTAATGCGTGGATAATTAATCGCGAACACAATGGCAGTTATATTCACCCTACGCAAAAACCAGTCGCTTTAGCAGCAAGAGGAATTAATAACAGTACACGAGATGGGGAATTGGTATTAGATCTATTTCTTGGTTCCGGTTCAACTTTAATTGCTTCGGATATGTTAAACAGAATTTGTTACGGTATGGAATTAGAACCAGTTTACTGCGATCATATTGTTAAAAGATTTTTTAAGTATTGCGCTGACAATCAAAAAGAATGTGTTGTAAAACTTAACGGTAATGTTATTACTAATAATTATTTTGATTAATTATGCCTATTGAAAAGATTGAACTCAGCTACCCGGAATGGGAACGACAACAAGGAGAAACTAATATGGCTTTTGAGGCTTTTGTTCTGTATCGAAACATGGGAATTAATCGTAATTACCGTCACGTGGTTAACGCCATGGGGAAAACAGGTAATTATATATCTGTTATCACTAGTTGGGCATCAAAATATCGGTGGCAGGAAAGAATAGCTAAATACTTAGACTATCTAAATAAGATTCAGCTCGAATTGGACTTGAAAGACAGAAAAGAAATGTATAAAAGACACGCCCAGCACGCTATGGCAATTGAAACTGCTTTAATGACGCCTGTTCAGGATTTCTTGAGAAGATATAAAAACAACGAAATTAATTTTAGTGATATTCTTGCTGATCAATACTCTTCAGTAGATGAGAAACGGCTTAAGTTAGTGTTAGCGGTTGCTGAGAAAATTGCAAAAGTGGTTGATATCGAACGAATATCAAGAGGTGAGCCAACTGCGATTAGCCAACAAAGTATTGACCATACCTCAGGTGGAGACAAAGTTAAAAGCATAAATATTAATGTAGTACATACTAAAGATGATACAATACCCGAAGACAATGAGTAATGGTGAAATAAATCTTCAGGTCACAAACGTGTTCTGGAGAAACTGGCAAGCCAAAAATGCTGGGGTTGAGTTTATTGTTAACGAAGGCGGCTCACGATCCAGTAAAACTTGGTCAATAGCACAAGTATTAATCTTAACACTTTTAAATGAATCGAATATTACGTTAACAATTGCTCGTAAGACATTCAATGCGTTGAAATCAACAGCAATGAGAGATTTTTTTCAGATTCTTGTTGAACTTGACTTGTACGATTCTTCAAAACACAACAAAACTGATAATATTTACTACCTTAATGGTAATCTTATTGAGTTTATAGGTTTAGACCAACCCCAGAAAAAACGTGGTGCAAAACGTAAATATCTTTGGATGAATGAGGCAAACGAGTTTGATCTTGAAGACTGGAGGCAGCTAAATATTCGTACTGAAGGACAAATATTTATGGATTACAATCCATCGGAAATATCTCACTGGATTTACGACGAAGTTCTGACTCATCATAACTGCGTTTTGATTAGATCAACCTACAAAGACAATCCGTTCCTCAATGATAGACTGGTTAGGGAACTTGAAAGATATCGTGACATAGATGATCACTTTTGGACGATCTATGGGTTGGGTGAAAGGTCTGTGCCAACAAATACTATCTTCCCTCGTTGGTATGAGTACGAAGTTACAACAACTAATACGTTTGCCTATGGCCTGGATTTCGGCTACAATCACCCTACGGCACTGGTTAAAGTATCTTTTGATATATATCAGATGAAATTGTACTGGGAAGAATTGTTGTATGAAACTAAACTTACTAACGATGAATTGATCAACAAATTAAACGCTTTAATTCCCAACAAACATGATTACATATTTGGTGATTCCGAAGACCCAAAAACGATTGATGCAATTATTAACGCAGGTTTCAATATACAACCTGCCCTCAAGGGTCCAGGTTCGGTTCTGGAAAGCATTAAATACATCAAAGGATTTCAATTAAATGTGCATAAATTTTCTGTGAATCTTAAAAATGAACTTAAAAATTACAAGTGGAAAGAAAACAAAAAAACCGGCGATATACTTGATGAACCTGTTAAACTTAGGGACCACGCTATTGATGCTGGTAGATATGCTACATACTCGTTTGGAGTTAATTATTTATCATTAAATGGTATTTATGTTCCAATTGGTTCAATCAACCATCCGCAATATGTAAATAATACTTTTAGAAATAAATTGAGAAGCATAGAATGAACAAGATCTTATATTTACCCGATGGCACAACTCATAACATTACCAGAAGTTTATTCTTGAAAAACAACGGTTCATCTTTAAATCAATATTATTCAATCACAAGAAAAATTTTTGAGTATTTTGATAAGTTAATTCCTAACCCTGATCACAAACTCCGTGCGCAAGGAATTTCTGCATATAAAGAAACTGAAAAAGATCCAATCGTGAGAAGTTGCTTTAATGTAGTTGTTGACTCAGTTGCTGCGTTGGAATGGTCAATTGTAGGCACTGATTCTACACCACAACAGATAGACACTGCTTACAAAGTTTTTGAGACACTATTTAAACACGATTTTCGCCGGGTAGTACTCAAAGCAATCAATTATGGTATTCAATTTATTGATCTAATTTGGAACAATGATTCTATTCGATTTCCTGAAGAATTTGCCCCGTTACCACATGAATATCTGTACTTTAAACGTAATGAAAAAACTGGTAAAAACGAACTCTGGGCATTAACTAAAAACAATCCAACTTCCGGGGAGCTTGTCCCGGAATATAAAATTTTTACACCGACAATTGATGCTACGTATGACAATCCTTATGGAGTTGGAGCGTTGTATTATGCATTTAAAAGTGTTTTTATTAAGCAAAACGCTGTGGATTTCTGGGCTATTCTACTTGAAGACCACGGCCAACCCAAAGTTGATGCTGAAATCTCTGATAAATTATTTCACTTTATGCGAAACACTTTAGGATTATCTCAAGAAAACATCATTGGAGAGATCCAAACACAAATTGAAACACTCAGACAAAACGGATACTTCACTCATTTCGAAGGTTTAAATGTCAAAACGCTTGATAGCGGAATCACAGACAAAGGTACTTCGCATCACGATCTTGCTACTTATTGTGATGATATGATTCGAATACTGTACCTTGGTCATACCGGGGCAGGAATCTCTACACCGGGACGGCTTGGTAGCGAACAGGCTGCTATGAAGGTTCTGGATATTAGGGCGGCTGCTTATATTGATTTTCTTGAAAATGCTTGTAATAACCTTCTGATCTGGATAAATCAAGTCAATGGTTTTTCAAATCCAGCTCCTCGAATCGTGTTTTTTGAAAAGGATGATTTAAATAAATACAAAGAGAAGCTAGAAGTTGTGAAGGGATTAAGAGAGTGTGGTTTAAGCTTCTCAGAAGATTATTATGCTGAAGAATTTAATCTGGATAAATCTTATTTCGAACTCAATAAGCCTGTTCAATCTCCAAATGACAAAAATGACGCAGAGTTATTAAGAGAGATTTATAACATCTTCCCTAATCTGTCTCCAAATGATTTAGTTGACTTAACTACAAAAATCAAAGTTATTAATTCATATGGCAAAAAAGAAAACAATAGAAAACAATCAAAATTTTTTAGATGAGTTCGGGATTATAATTCTGAATAATCCTGAGTATCAGCAAATTATTCAAGAGCGTTTTGGTGTTATTGAAGAGTTTATAGATAACTCCGATTCCTACGAAGCTATGAGCGAAGGTATTTTTAATATATTCGATAATCTCGATACTTCAAAATACGAATCTTTGCTGACAAGATTGATGTTTGTTTCATATATTTTTGGTTTTAATACTTCTAATGAAAATAAATCTTAATGATTTGGAATTTGCCTTTGGCCTTGAACCTGAAGATGCTGTTGAGTATTTCAGAAAGCTTGGTGTGAAAATCTCTGAAAACTGGGGAGATACTCTTGCGGCTATCATGGAGGATGCTTTTTCAATCGCCGGAGTTAAGAATATGGATCATCTTATTGATGCAAAAAACTTGATATTAGAAGCAATGAGCAGAGGCGATGATTTAAAAGAATTCAAGCAACAATTTAAAGAGAATTTTCAACTTCGTTCCTGGCATGCAGATTTAGTAGTAACACAAAACATTTCAAATTCTTATAACGCTGGCAGATATTTACAACAAACAGATAATCCTGCCGACTTCCCTTATTTAAGACCAATAGTGTTAGAAGACAAAAAAACGACAAACATTTGCAAATGGCTTGCAAAACAAAAAATTGTTGTGCGCATTGATGACAAACTTTTAAAAAACGTTTATAGCCCACGACATTTTCACTGCAGAACAATATGGGTCGCAATCAACGACAAAATGAGAAAGCTTTTAGGTTTAAAAGTTAAAAATATTGCTGAAATACCACCTCAATTTTGGAATGCAGAGGGGTTTAGACGGTTACCAACAGACAAATACAAACCAGATTTAAAAAAATATCCGAAAAATTTAATTGATAAATTCAAGAACAGAAAGAGATGACTTTAGAAGCTCTACTTAAAGAGGTTGAACAGCAAATTAATAACTTGTTTAATAAACCGTTGGATTTTACGCCGTTTTATCATAATGTTGGTAAAATACTGTTAAATTCGGTTGCATTGCAATTCGAAACTGAGGGTATGTACTATCAAAAAGGAGCACCCTGGCAATCGCTGGCTCCTTCAACAATAGCAGAGAGAAAAAGAAAAGGTTTTTTCCCAATTCAGATTCTACGGAGAAGAGCCGGGGATGCAGGTCTTCTTGGTTCGATTAATTATCAAGTCTTTGCTGTAAAAAATACTTTAAGCCAATCCCAATACAGAGCTGGATTGACGTTATCAACAAATGTATTCTATGCTCCATATCTGCACTATGGAACGAGAAAAATGCCCCCTCGAATTATCTTCCCGAGTGACGACTACCTACCACAAGAAGATATTGATGCTATTGTGGGAGCAGCTGTTAAATTTTTTAATAAAGCTTTATAAAGCTATGCGATGACCACGAAAAAATCGTGCAGGCTCTTAAAGTTTTTTACATTCAGCATTTAAATAAGTGAATATTTCTACTAAAAAATCTAAACATCGTTTACTAATCGCTTAGGTTGTAGCAGTTCTTTTATTTTAGAACAAATTCACTTATTACTTTGTTGAATGTAACAATATCAAAATTTCCTTTGATTTCAAATCTTATTTTACCTATAGCGCTGATATAAATCTCTAGCTCACAATCTAGATCAAATATACCTGCTGTTTCAACAGAAAATGTTTGTATTTTACTGTAGGGTATTGAAGTATAATCAACCTTTTTTCCTGTGAACCCCTGAACATTGGCACTTATAATTCTTTTATTAGTGAATACCAGTTGGTCCCTTGTTGTTTTAAATACTGATAATATCTCCTCGCCTTCAATGAGAAAACTTTTAATAGGTTCTAATATCTCCTCAGTTTTGGCAGGTGTTAACTTGAAAATCGAACTTTTTTGGAAATCAATCATAACAACTCCTTAACTAATAATTTAACAATGATTTATTGATATTTTTTTTACGTTTCCATTAATAAATTATTTTTTACTTCCACTCTCCATCATCAATTTTAGGATACTTATCAGCACCGGGATAAAGATAAATCCATGCTTCATCGAATTTACCTTCGCAGATAACTTTTGTTTTCTCTCGTTTATAAAACGTTGGATGC
>Ga0209381_1004274_pt1 | contig 13106 bp, 10 predicted proteins | sample DewCreD2012metaG_FD_184111 | JGI IMG/M metagenome (GOLD analysis project Ga0209381, IMG submission 184111) | Hot spring sediment bacterial and archeal communities from British Columbia, Canada, to study Microbial Dark Matter (Phase II) - Dewar... ...
CTGTACCGAAAAGACCGAAGGGATAGCTGGCAGGTTCTTCCGGCCCAGCTCAACGGAAATGAACAGGAAGGATTTCTTGAAACAACGCCCCTGCGAAATGGTTATTACTGCATAGGGGTAAAACGATAGGAAATATTGTTGAGAGGTTCCTGAAGCTCCGGGCACGCGGCTTCAGAGGCCAAGAAGATCCATTAATCCGTTAATGAAAGTGAGCGGGTGAGCAGGATTTCCGGGTACGTACAGGTCGATCCGGTGGCTTTCAGGGAAGCTCCTGTCAACGGCAGGGCTGTCAGCAAAAATGCCTCCGCTGATAGCATCGGTACCCACCAGAATGATCATCTTCGGATCAGGCACAGCATCATAGGTCATCTGAAGGGCTGTTGCCATGTTTTTGCTCACAGGCCCTGTAATTACAATTCCGTCTGCATGACGGGGTGAAGCAACGAATTCAATTCCATATCTGCCCATATCAAAATTCACATTGCCGGCTGCATTCAGTTCCATCTCGCCCGAATTGTCGCCTCCGGCAGAAACCTGTCTCAATTTAAGTGATCCATGGAACAGGTTTCTGATTTCCGGTCGGATTTCGTGCTCCGCCAGTCTTACCGGCTGATCGGCCCCGGGCCGGATGATTAAATCTTCCCTGCGGTTGGCGGCAATGCGGTAATCGTTGGTAAACCGGATTTTGTCGGGCAGGGCTAAGGCACACTCATTGCAGAAAACGCACCGGCCAAGATCAATGCAACCTTTCGCCGGATCAATGGCTCCCGTAGGGCAAATTGCTGCTGCCTGACGCTTTTCTTCGTCTGTTATATCGTTTGCAATAACGGGGCGGCCCCTGAACCTTTCAGCCACTTTCTGGGTTCTCAGGTCTTTTACATATTGGATCCCGTGACTTTTCAGAATCTTGATTTCTTTCAGCATGGCGCTTTCTTTTCAAAAGGTTTATAAATCATGCCCGCAGTAGGAAAGATTATAGCTTTTATTGCACAGGGGGAAGTCGGATATTTCCTGGTTTCGTACTGCAAGGGCAAGTGCCATCCAGTTGTGGAAAGAGGCATCCTTGATTTTGTAATGCTGAAGCTTTCCCTCTGCATTCGTCACGGCGGTATGACAGATTTCGCCTCTCCATCCTTCGGTCAGGGAAATAGCAAACGTCGAAGGCCGAAGCTTGCTGTGGTATGAAGGCATGGGAACATCAGCCTTGTTTTCTTTCCATCTGGCCACGAGGTTTTGGATTATCCTGATGGATTCATCCACTTCCTTTTTGCGCTGGAGAGCACGTGCCAGTACATCACCGGAAGTCTGAACAACCGGTTGCACCGGGAAATTTCTGTAAAACTGAAACGGATGGGATATTCTGACGTCCCTGAATAAGCCTGAGGAACGGGCTGCCATCCCGACAAGGCCCAGTTTCAGTGCCTGTTCCCTGGTAACAATACCGATATCCTCAAAACGTGCCAGAAGGCTGGGAAGAGTAAAGATCCGATCAGCCATTTCGGCATACCGCCTTCCGGTGTCGTCCAGCAATTTCAGAATACTTTCGGCAACTTCTTCTGTAAGGGGAAAGTTTGATCCACCCGGTCGTATCAGGCTTTTTCCGAATCGGTTGCCGCACCATAACTGCGTGGTATTTATAACAGTTGTTCTCAGGGCTTCACACACCACCTGCCCCAGCTGATAGGCAACATCACCGCACAAGGCTGCCGTATCGCCGATATGGACTGCCATTCGTTCCAGTTCAAGAGCGATGCAGCGTTCTATATGCAGTGTTTCATATTCCGGCGTTTCGCTCAGAGCCTCCGTGAGCTGGGCATGGGCAAGTGCGTGCCCTATGGCTGTATCGCCGGCAATGTTTTCTGAAAGAATGCAGCGCTGAAGGGCAGACTCTTTTGCCAGCATAAGCTGTTCCACTCCCCGGTGCTGGTAACCAAGCTGAATTTCCAGATGCAATACCTTTTCTCCATTGCAGATGAAGCGGAAATGACCCGGTTCTATGACGCCGGCATGCACCGGTCCAACTCCTACCTCGTGCAATTCTTCGCTTTCAATGGAATAAAACGGGTAATTCTCCATAACAGAGTTCTGATCGTGCCTGTTATACGGAAATCGTACCGGTTTAAGCCAGGGATGCCCTTCAAACCGTACCCCGTAATTTTCATGAATTTCCCGCTCAAATCCATGAAGCTGATAGGCTCCGGAAGCCAGCGACTGCAATACCGCACCTTTCCTTTCCGAAACGTGCGCGGCAAGGAGAATGCCGTTACGGGTATCATCGGCAATAGCAATGTAAAACTGCAAATTTTCCCCTGAGGGAACAGCAAAATACACAAGACAGTGTTTTGACTCGTCGGCAAGCAGATTGCTGACCAGATCATAAAATTCGTGATAGGGCAATACCGGTATATCATCGGTATTGCATATGGCCGGATTGGCTTTGATATCAAGATACTTCCTGCTCATTCTTTTTCAGTTTGGAAGCATAAAGAAACTCTGGTTGATTATTTCGGCAAGAAAAGGCGGCTGGACAAAACACAAAGCAATAACCACCGCAAAAAGTATGAACTGGGTGATGGTCTCTGCCGGGTTCACCTTTCCCGGAGGCAGGGGCGTGGCATATTCCTTTGGTTCCGAATAGGCAATATGCAGGATTCTGGTACTCATTGCGTAAATAATGAAACTGATCAGCACCATGACAATAACAGCCAGGATCCATCTGCCCTGAAAGATCATGCCTTTGAAAATAAAGAATTCGGCCAGAAACATGCCGGAGGGAGGAAAAGCCAGAATCAGAATCATTCCGGTAATCAGTACCAGGGCTCCGGCAGGGTAAGCATTCATGTATTTTCCGGTTTCATCGAGTTTGAAGGTGTGAAGAACGCGGTGCAGTTGACCCATCTGAAAGAAAAGCCCTGATTTCACAAACGAATGGAGAACTATCAGGAGAAATGCACCATAATATGCCTGGCCGCCAATGCCAAGTGCAATGGCAACCAGTCCCATGTTTTCCAGACTCGAATAGGCCAGCATGCGCTTTACATGCTTCGCCTTGAGCATATAGCCTGCCGCAATCAGAAGAGACAATACTCCCGAAAGGATCAGGGCATTGTTCATAAACCCCAGCACAGGTGAACTGGCAAAAAGAGTGTATACCCTGAAAATAGCTATAAATCCAACGTTCATGAGGGTTGTGGAAATGAGTGCACTGATGGGGGGAGGGGCAACGGAATGGGCATCAATTGTTACGGTGTGCATGGGGAAAAGCCCCATTTTTGTGCTGAAACCTACCAGCACAAACAGAAAGGCAATTTTAAGGTACAGGGGATTTACTGTGTTTATCATTCCTGCAAGGTCTTCAAATGACAGGCTGGCAGCATCTTCACGACCATAAATAAACCCGAGAAACAGAATTCCGAGGTAGGCAAGTGCAATCCCTGTGGAACAGATGAAAACATATTTCCAGGTTGCTTCGAGGGCTATTTCTGTCCTGTCATGGTAAATGAGGGCTGCTACGGCCAGCGTAGTGGCTTCCACAAAAATCCACAGAACCGTCATATTGTTGGCAAGGTATGCTCCTGTTATGAAGGCTGCCAGGGCAATGAGTGATGAATGGTAAATGCTGTATTTCCGTGCATCATCCCCGGCAACATATATGAATCCGTGGTAAACCACCGGAAGAAGCAGAAATGCCAGAACGGACATCAGCAATACACCGGAATGATTGAACGTGAAATATGTGAGCTCGGTATTCCCGATATTTTTCCATGCATAAACAGTAACGGCAATATGTGCAGCGGAAAAAAGGAGCATGATCATCCGGATTATGGCCTTGTTCCGGATCAGCAAGGTCAGGATAGCCAGAATAACCGACAAAGCAAAGAATGCGAAAAGTCCCATATTCAGTCTTTTAATCTGGTAAGTTCATTGGTATGTGCCTTCAGCCTCAGCCCGAAGAAGCCAAGGATCAGAACGCCGACAAAAATATCGAGCAGTATTCCCACATTGATCAGCATTGGCATTTTGCTGCCCATGGCTAAGGAGAAAAAGAACACCGCGTTTTCGATAATCATGAAACCAATCAGATGGGAAACAATCAGGCGGTGGGTAACAATCAGTATCAGTCCTGTGAACAGCGCAAAGAGAGCAATGGTCATATAAATCGTACTTACGTAATTGTTCATCATGGATGCGGCCAGAACAACGCTTATCAGAAGGGACGCAATCGAAAAAAGCAAGGTGTAAAAGGCCGGCATGGCCAGACGGTGCACTTTGGTTACACCCGAAGCATCAACAATCTTCGACAGCAGGAAGGGCATAATAAACGCTTTGAAAAGCAGGGTTTCTGAAATGATAAACAAGAGATTGCCGAGATTGATATCGCTGAGTTCAAACAGCGCAATGCCGCACAATAACAACCCCTGAAGCCCGATCAGCCGGATATAGGTTATGATTCTCTCTGTCGAAGCAAAGTATACCAGAGTTAATGCAAACGCAACAATCAGGTAATTGATCATGTCAGTTAATTTAAGAATCGTTCACCAAGCAGCAGGATAACAATAAATGCAATCCAGGCAACTCCTGATATGGTTAAAATGTACTTTGGATTCTTATTCATTTTATTTCTTGCCCTGAATGATTCAATAAGGCCGACAGCCAGGGCGAGCAGAACCTGAATAGCAACGAAACTGACGAGCTGAACAGGGAATGTCCAGGCAGGGGGTATGGTCAGGTTAAAAATGAGAAGCCCGTAGAGGGCAAATTTAATATAGGTGCCCAGGTGTATGAGAGCTTTGTCAAAACCGCTGTTGTCCAGAATCATCACTTCGTGAATCATGGTGAGTTCCAGATGGGTTTTGGGATCATCTACCGGCAACCGGCAGGTCTCGACCATCGCTGTCTGCAGGAAAACAAAAATCCCAAGCAATCCGAAGATCAACATGAAGTTGTTTTCTGACAGATAGAAATTGGAAAAAATGTCAGTAAATGAAGTAAATCCGGTTGCCATAGCAAAGGATGCCATCAGAATGAAGAAAGCCGGTTCCAGCAGCATGGAGAAAAAGGCTTCGCGGTTGGCTCCCATTCCTTCAAAACTGCTTCCGGTATCAAGGGCGGCAATGATGGAGAAAAATCGTCCAAGTGCGATGAGATACGAGAAGAAAATAAAATCGCCCTCAAAGGAAATGAGGGCTCCGTATTTTCCAAAGGGAATGAACAAGGCGGCACATACAACCGTCGCCAGGTTTATGGCCGGAGCTATCTGGAAAATACTGCCCGAGGTAGTGCTGAAAACACTCCCCTTTTTCAGGAGTACGCTGATGTCTTTGTAGGGCTGAAACATACCGGGACCTTTCCTGCCTGATGCAATGCTTTTGGTGCGAAGAATGATCCCCGGGATAATCAGGGCTGCCAGAAAAACAGCTATAATACCTGCACTGTTCATAATAGTTTTAAATAGGTCAGAATCAGAACAAGAAGCATGAAAAGAAAGGCATACAGAATGTAATGCTGTATCTTTCCTGTCTGCATGGCGGCTATGCGTTTCAGTACGGAAAGACCCCAGTTGGCAGGTTTGTCCGTAAGATATTCCTTGATGATGTCTTCACTATGCGATACAAAGGTTCGTTTATCCGGAAAAATTTCATCTTCCCTGATCTCGGCCATGATCTTTCTGGTATGAAGAAGAGGCTTTGCCAGGTGATTGTAATTATATACGTAGGAAGTAGCCGTGTATTGATGCCGGGGAGTAACAGCGGTATACCCGCACCCCCAGGTAGGCTGGCAGGCAACAGGACGGTTTTTGAGATGCTGTCGCCTGTATAGCAAAAGGAGCACAACCAAACCAATAAAAATTCCTCCGGCAAGGTTGATTCCTGTCAGGTTTTTCAGAACCGGAGCCGCCAGGTCGGCTGCTTCCGGAAGAAATGTTGCCTGCTGAACAATCGAAAAAACAGGTCGGGCAAACCATGCCGATAAAAGCCCGATGGAAATGATGAACAGCACCGGGATGAACTGCGGCAGAATGGTGGAAAATGCGGCTTCTTTTGCCTCAGCAGCTTTTTGGGTTCTGGCTTCTCCCAGGAAAACAATCCCAAATGCTTTGGTGAAACAGAAGATAGCCAGCCCTCCGATCAGCGACAGAGCGACAATGGTGGATATAAGTATGATAGCCTGGTACATGGATGATGCGGGAAGGCTTTTGAACATTCCGATGTAGATAAGATATTCCGAAATGAAACCGTTAAAGGGAGGTAATCCGCAGATAGCCAGTGATCCGATAAGAAAAAACAGGGCGCTCCAGGGCATTTTTTTCAGCAGGCCTCCCATTTGCTCTACGTTCCGGGTATGGGTAGCCTGATATACTGCTCCTGCACTGAAGAAAAGCAGCGATTTGAAGAGCGAATGGTTCAAAACATGCAATAACCCCCCACCGAATCCGGTAATAATGAGAAACGGATTGTGGACAGCCAGTCCGATTACACCCAGCCCGGTTCCGATACCGATAATACCTATGTTTTCAATACTGTGATAGGCGAGCAGCCTCTTAATGTCGTGCTGCATGATGGCCATCATTACGCCCAGAATACCTGAGAGTATCGAAACAATAAGTATTGTAAGGCCGATGGAAAGAAAATCATTCTGCAGTTGAAAAACTACCCGCAGGATCCCATAAATACCCATTTTTATCATAACACCCGACATAACCCCCGAAACGTGCGATGGCGCTGCCGGATGTGCGTCAGGTAACCAGGTATGCAGGAAAAGAAAGCCGGCTTTTATGCCAAAACCAATAAAGAATAAAAGAAACAGACCAAAATTCGGATGGGTCGAAAAATATGCCGGCAATGAATCAAAGCCTGTGATTCCCGTTTCCCTTCCTGCAATGAGAAATGCTATCAGCAGAAAGAACATGCCGATATGCATCTGCACCAGATACCGTATCCCTGTTTTCAGCGTAGCCTTGTCCTCCGCATCGAATATCACAAGAACAAAGGAAGAAACAGCCATTATCTCCCACGCAATAAGAAAAGCCAGGCCGTCCCTCAGCATGACCACCATCAGCATGGAATAATGCAGAAACAGGTACGAAAAGTAATGGATGGAGAGCTGAATATCGCTTTTGGAGTTCAGGTATGGCTTCAGATATCCGTATGCATACAAAATACCTGTTACTACGGTAAGGTTGATCACGAAAATGAAAAAAGCGGAAAGCCTGTCAATAGTAAAAATCAATCCGCTGTCAGCACCGAAGGGATAGATCTTTATTTCCTGAATCTGATCCAGACTGCTGAACAAATCAAAACTCCAGCAGGATGTTAAAAAAACGCCTGCCAGCACCAGTACCAGGGTCAGGTAGTATTTCCATTTTTTGGTTACCAGAAATATACCCGTCATAAGACCGAACAGGCAAATCGCGAAAATTGCTTGAGGAATCATTGGATGAACTTAACTGGGCTGCAAAAGTAAAAAAAAATCGGATGATCACTTTAGACCACATGGCTCATGAGAATTTCGCAATGTGCCACTAAGGCCGCTTCCCCTTCGTTCCAGCGGGGTTTGTCCGTATGCCTCCGCAACTATCCAGCCCACTGCGCATTGGTTCGCTTGCTCTTCTAATGTGCAATCCGGACGTAAAAAACTGATAAATGTAACTCTTGTCCTTACTGATGTTTAGAGGGATCTTATGTCCATGAATTGATCTTTCAATGCCAGCCCATTCAGCAGGAAATGAACCGAATGCAATTCAAAATAAATCATCGGAGCTTACCACAGGAAAAACTTCAGCAAGAGGTACTCTGACATAAATATTTTTACTATTTTGTCCTTCAAATCAGGCGAGCATGAATATCCGGAAATTTCATCGGGCATGTATCATGCCTCTTTTATCTCTTTTGCTGATATTTTCCTGTTCAAGGGAGCAGGAGATTATTATGAGCGTGAAAGGGAAAATACCTTCCGATAGTATGGGCATTACCCTGGCACATGAACACATTCTGGTCGATTTCATAGGTGCCGATAGCACCGGGTATCATCGGTGGAACCGCCAGGAGGTTCTCTCAAAAGTACTGCCCTACCTGCTCGAAATAAAAAATATGGGGGTAAAAACCCTGGTGGAATGCACTCCTGCCTATCTGGGCAGGGATCCGTTGTTACTCAGAATGCTGTCAGAACAATCCGGCATAGCGATTCTCACCAATACAGGATATTACGGAGCCATTGGCAAGAAAGCACTTCCTCCTCATACCTGGACAGAATCGGCAGAGCAACTGGCCGGCAGGTGGATTGATGAATGGAAAAACGGGATCGAGAATACTGGTATCAGGCCGGGTTTTATTAAAATTGCCGTGCAAAGCGATAGCCTGCTCGATTCAATCCATGAAAAAATCGTTCGGGCGGCTGCGCTTACCCACCTAAAAACCGGTCTGACCATCAATGCCCATACCGAATCAGCTGCTGCGGCCCGGGCTGAATTGAAAATTCTCCAAAACGAAGGAGTTTCCCCCCGTGCATTTATCTGGACGCATGCCCAGATTGCCCAGCTTTCTGATCATATCGACCTGGCCCGGCAGGGAGTCTGGGTTTCTTATGATAATGTAACAACCGACAGTGCGGAATTGAAAAAATATGTTTACCTGCTTTCCGAAATGAAAGCCCATGGCCTCCTTGACCGGGTGATCCTTTCGCATGATGCCGGATGGTATGACGTGGTCAATCCGGCAGGAGTGACTTTCCGACCTTATACGGCCATTTTCACACACCTGATTCCTGCACTGAAAAGCCATGGATTTACTGACCGGGAAATTTCCCTGCTCCTGATGGACAACCCGCGGAAGGCATATACAGTAAGGGTACGGAAAAAGTAAAGCAATTGCTTTGGGCAGATAAAGCTTAATTCCAATGACTATTGATGTAACGACAAACCAGACAATTGAAAAAAAATATTTGCAGATGAATCAGGTTTAACGAGAGCATAGCGAGAGGTATTGAATTCCAATATCCATGGTGACCGCTCTGTTAAATGAGGGATGCGTTCGCACAATGCCGGCAATATAATGGATTGCGGCCAGCAAATCCTTATTCAAACGGATGCTCCCGGCTGAAATCAGGGCGATAGTGCCCATGGCTTCCGGGATCCTGCACCCACCCGTTCCTGAAACCAAGCCGGTACATTTCCTCTTTTACGCTTTCGTATTCCTCCTCGTACAGCGTTCTTTTCAATGATGCCGGACCCCTGGTCAATGGCGTCGGATAATACTGTGACATCAGGGAAATATATACACCGGTGGAAATATTTTCTGCAATAAACCGCAGTACTTTTTTGCTTTCTTCAATGAACCCGGGAATGACAAGGTGGCGGATGATCAAACCCCGCCTGGCAGTTCCATCTTCCGAGAAATGCAAACGGTTGCCGCGCTGTCGGTACATTTCGGTGATTGCCGAAGCGGCATAAAACGGATAATCCTCTGCATCCGAAAGTTCTCCTGCAACGGCGGGGGTAATGTATTTGAAATCAGGCAGGTAGATGTCCACCAGGGTATCGAGCATGCGAATGGTCTCCGGTTTTTCGTACGCATTGGTATTCCATACAATGACAGGCCGGTACCCGCGGGCATGCAATTCATGGATCACAGAAACTGCCTGGGGAGCAACATGCGAGGGTGAGACAAAGCCCACGGAATGATAGCCCGCATCAAGTTTTTCCGCAATGGAATCTGCCACTTCTTTAAAAGACCAGTTCCTTATCCCTGAATTTGTTCCGTAACCGCAAACCGCTTCGAAACCGGGTTTGCCATAAAAACTGATTTCGTAATTCTGGCAAAACACACAGCGCAGGTTACAGCCGGCAAAAAACAGGTTGATGATACCCCTTTCTCCGCTTATAACCGGTTCCTCTCCGCGATGAATGCAAAATGATGCAACAGGGATGCCGGCTCCTGTGCGGCAATATCCCGACGGCTTCTCAAGCCGGTTGGCATGGCAATTGCGCGGACACAATGTGCAGTCAGCAAGATCAGTATGTATTCCCTCACGGGTCACCTGTTTGTGGTCTTTTCCCTGCTCCATCGGTTACTCTAATCCGAAAACTTTTCTGATGAAGGAAATCTTGCGTTCCTGAAATTCTGAAGGCAATCCATGACCGCTTTCGGGATAGGCAATGTATTCCTTCGGTACGTTCAGCTGATTGTATGCTGCAAAATTAATATGCGGGGGACAGACATTGTCCATGAGGCCGACAGCCATTAAGACAGGACATCTGACCCAGGGCGCCAGATTTTTGATATCAATATAGCTCAGCGTTTCGAACACCTTGTCCCAGCCCATTTCGGGGTGCTGTCTGACGTAGGCCTCGAATTCGTTGGCAGGCCAGGTAGCACAGCGGAAATAATCCCTGAAATCAGATAAAAAAGGAACCTGTGGAACGGCAACCTTAATGCGCTGGTTGTCGAGGGCTGCTGTAGCGAAGGTTAAAGCCCCTCCCTGGCTTCCTCCTTCAACAGCAATGCGTGCAGTGTCCACCTCCGGCCTGGAACAGAGAAAATCCACTGCCCGAATGCAATCCATGTAAGCACCCCGGTAAATATAATTTTCCTTGTCATGCAACTGGAAGAGGAGATATCCCGGAAATCCCGGATTGACATTGTCTTTGCTGTTACCGTGTCCGCGGATATTGAGGGCAAAGGAAACCATGTCATCCCCCTGGTAAGCCCACTGGGGAATCATATAGGAACTGTATCCCTGAACGTGCAGAATTGCAGGATATTTCCCTGGTCTAACCGGACGACCGTACCATCCTCTGATCAGCACATTCCCCAGAGAACGCATTTCAACCAGGAACCATTCCCGCTTGGGAGTGCAAAGGGAATCGAGCCGGATCATGCGGAACTGAGGTTCAACCGCCGCCAGCTCCTTCTTTGCACGGCGCCAGTATTCGTCGAAGTCCGGCCTGCGGTCAACAGGAGAAACGATGTTTTCCGGATTTATTCCGAAATTAAATCCCTCCTGCTTATTGGCAACAGAACTCACCAGGCTTACTTCCGCGCTGTAAAATCCGGGCGCAAGATCTCCGGCTGCTATACTGATGGTCCGCTTTTGTTTGCCCGGCAGGCTTACTTTCTCGCTGGCCGAAAATACCGGATCGCCAAAATCGGTTTTTACCTTTATGTTGACGATACCATCTATTTTCCGGCCCGAAGTGTTGGAAACAGCAAGAGGAATGGTAAATGGCCCTTTTCCTGTAACGATTCTGTCCTGGCGGCTGAAAGCAGGGGAAATAACGAGAAAATCTTCAACCCCCGCAGGCTTCAGCTCAACATTTTTTGTGTACATGCCTCCTTCCCCTCCGCCGTCATAAACGCGCACAGCAATCACATTGAAAGCATTCCACCGGATTTTTTCCGGAGGAATGGTGCATTTTCTTTCCTTGTCATATGCCGAAACATAGGCGGGAGGGAGATCCCCTGAGGTTGCCACAAGTTCCCCGTTCCAGTAGGTATAATCGGCATCATCAATTCTTCCGAGAGTTAAGACCAGGCCCCCTCCGCCGATAACCTGTTTTTTTAAGGAAGAAGGAATAAAAACTGATTTCCGGTACCAGGCAAAGCCGTCGTATCCTCCATAACCCTGCCGCTCCCATGGAATTCCGGCTGTAATTTCCTTCCAGTGACCATCATTGTAAGCTGTATCAGCCCATTGCAGACTATCTCCTGTTTGGAATTTCCATTCGGGCGTCAACAGGTTCTGGGAATTGCATTGCAGAAACACTGCTGTAAAAATCAGCAGGAAAATGTATGTTTTTCTCATATCAGATTTTATTAAGGTATCATTTTGTATCAAGGATCAGCGGCAATCCGTCCTTTCCTGCGCCGATCACAATAACCTTGGTATTGGGTGAATTGGCCAGTTTTTCCGTAGCCTCAATACCTTTCCAGCGCAGAAGCTGTTCGCTGATTCCTTTGGAGACAATATTCTGGAAGTCGGAAATTCCCTGTGCCTCAATCCTCTTACGGTCGGCTTCCTGCCGTTCCTTGGCCAGAACAAACTGCATGCGCTGGCTTTCTTGCTCTGCACGAAGTTTTTCTTCAATGGCGGCTCTCAGTCCTTCCGGCAGTGCAATTCGCCTGAGGGGAGAAGCCTCGATGACAATTCCGCGCGGTCCGACAATCTTTTGCAGGTCCGTCATAATGATCTGCGCCAGCATCTCACGTTCCGATGTATAAAGGGCCTTTGCTTCGTACCCGGCGGTTACACCCCGCGAAACGGAGCGGAATTGAGGTTCAAGTATGATGTCTACATAGTTTTCTCCGACAGTCTTATATACTTCTCCGGCTTTTTCCGGATCGAGATGGAACAAGACACTTACTTCCAGTTGCACTGTTAATCCTTCTTTGGAAGGAACGTCCATTATCTCTTTGATTTCCTGGGTTTTAACAGAGAATTTGATGACACGGGCCAGCGGATTAACCATGTTGATACCGGCTTTGAGGGTTTTGTCAGATACCTGGCCAAAAAAATCGATTACCCCTACATGACCGGCAGGAATTACGGTAAAGCACTGGCTGATGGCCAGAACGGCCAGTATCAGAGCCAGTACTCCGCTGATCTGCGAGGTGTTTCTGAACAGGGGATTATGTTCTCCGTGAACCTTTTTTCGGGCTCTGTACCAGATGAAAAAGGCCACAAGTAAAATGACGGCGGTAAGGGTAAACAGCATAGAGCCTCCTTGGTTAAATGAAGAAGATTTCGGTGATAAAGATAAGGAGTTTATGGAGAATTGATTTTATTTTGAATAATTTAACATTTTATTCAAAAAAAATGTTATAATTTTGATATGAAATCAAAAAATGATAATATGCTGGCTGAAGCAAGAGAAGTTCCTTCTGATATTCGCGGACAGATCATTGAAGCGGCAAGGGAAGTGTTCAGGCAATACGGTTTCCGTAAAGCCACCATGGATGAAATTGCCGCTCGCGTTGGAAAACAGAAAGGAGCCATCTATTATTACTTCCCCGGAAAAGAAGAACTCTTCAAAGCAATTCTTGAAAAGGAAGCAGACCTTTTCCGGCAGGAACTGGTAAAAGCCTACTCCTCTTTCCGTAAGGCTTCCGATA
>Ga0209381_1004283_pt1 | contig 13073 bp, 11 predicted proteins | sample DewCreD2012metaG_FD_184111 | JGI IMG/M metagenome (GOLD analysis project Ga0209381, IMG submission 184111) | Hot spring sediment bacterial and archeal communities from British Columbia, Canada, to study Microbial Dark Matter (Phase II) - Dewar... ...
AATGCCACACTGCATTTTTCAACCCGCTTTACCTTGCCCTCAAACTGCATTCCGCTGGTAAGGGTAATAACATCGCCTGCCTGAGCAGCGCCGGCCATGATCAGAAGGACCAGAAACAAAAGAGTCTTTTTCATACGTATTGAATTTAATTGGTTTGCGATGCTAATAACCCAAGCAACATGCCAACAAATCTATATATCTGTTTATCAAACTTTTATACAGTATTTTATACAATTAATCAATTTATTTTCCAGTTCATTTTTTGAAATAATTTGTCTCTTTTATTGTCAATTTTTGACATTCTTTCGATGCATTTTCGAAAATGTTGTAACTTGGTTAAAAATTCAGGATATGGATAAAATTCTCATTTCATGGATTGCCCGTACGAATGATTTCGCAAAGAACAGGGTCAGAGAAGACGGGCCAACAATGTGTTTTCATCGTTTTCACTGGGATCATTCCTTTCATGTTCTTCTGGCTGCCGAAGCAGATAAGAAACTTCAAATGCAGCTGGCGGGCAGAATCAGAAAAGAGTTTGGCCATAGGGTGGAAGAAGTAACACTGCCTGTGGAAAATGTTTTAGACATTAAGGAAATAAAAGGTAAGACCGAAAAGATTCTGATGCAATACCGGCAACATACTGTTGACATATTTGCTTCGCCAGGTACCTCGGCTATGCAGGTGGCATGGTACATTTGTTATACCACACTCAGGTTAAAGGGTCGATTTTTACAAACCCGTTCGCCGAAAGATTCAAAATCAGGCCAGTCGGAACTATTTGCCCTTAAGTTCGAGAAATCGGAGCAACCGCTTTCAATGATGATTTTTGAAGAGGAGATCAGCAGGCCAACCGAATTAAAATCGTCTGAATCAGTTTGTCTTACGCCTGCGATAAAAGAACTGCGGAAAAAAGCTCTTCCGGCGGCCATGGTTGATGTTCCGGTTCTGATACTGGGAGAAACCGGAACAGGAAAAGAACTTCTGGCAAGGTATATACACGATCAAAGTTACCGAAAGAATAAAAAGATGCTGGCCTTTAACTGTTCGGCTCTTGGGCATGAACTTCTGGAATCGCGGTTATTTGGGTATAAGAAAGGAGCTTTCACGGGAGCGGAAAAAGACACACCGGGGCTTTTTCATGAAGCCAACGGAAGCACAATTTTTCTTGACGAAATTGGCGATATAACACCTTACACACAGAAGAGTCTTTTGCGGGTATTACAGGAGAAAGAGGTTCTGCCGGTCGGCGGCAGAAAGTCTGAACAGGTTGATGTCCGGGTTATCGCAGCAACCAATAAAAACTTACGGAAGTTATGCGAAGAAGGCAAGTTCCGCTGGGATTTGTATTACAGGCTGGCCATAGTGGAGCTCATCATCCCCTCCCTTGCCGAGCAGGGCAGAGAGGCTATAGAAATGATGCTCCAATTCATGCTGGAGCAAATAGCCAAAAAGTATAAAAAACCCGTCTTAAAAGTCCATTCCGATGCTCTTGCAATGCTTCTCTCCTATCCCTGGCCTGGAAATATCAGAGAAATGGAAAATCTTGTCAACAATTTTTACATATACTGCAACAAGGAAGTAAGGATCGATAACCTGCCCAAATACATACTCGACCAGCAGGCAGTCCCTACTCTCTCATGGGAGGATGCCGAAAAGCAGCATATCCTCAGGGTACTGAACGTAACAGGAGGTTCCCGCAAAAAAGCCTTCCAGCTGCTGGGCTACGGGTCGTACAATACCTTGCTTAGTAAAATCCGTAAATACCGGATTGACGAGATCATTCCTGCATCAGATTAATGCAGGAATCGCAAAGGTATTTCTAATGGTTACATAAGATTAACACACGATATAAGTAAAAAAACTATATTTGCAACCGCAAACCAAAACCATTTAGTTATGGCATATAAAATTAGCGAAGACTGCACAGCATGTGGTACCTGTATTGATGAATGTCCGGTGGAAGCTATTTCTGCAGGCGACATTTATAAAATTGATCCGGAAATATGCACTGATTGCGGTTCATGTGCTGATGTTTGTCCGGTCGAAGCTATTCACCCCGAATAGTCATCCTCTGGATGCGATGCGCTTTGCAGGCAATAGTCTGCGAAGCGCATTGTTTTTTCAGGGGTCATAACGTGACCCTTCCAGTATTTCCCTTGCCCTCACCCTGGTCATCAGTTCCTCCGGAGTAACCTCCGGATGCCGCTTCATGTAGCCCGACACAATACGGTAGCCGATCCAGACGGCTGCGCGCGCCGGTGACTCCCGTGTAAAATCTTTCGTAAACGGCCCTTCATTGACAAATTTGCCAATGGTAAAAGCATCGGTAACAAAGAGTTTTTTGTTCTCCACCAGGTAGGTCCACATCTGGTGCTCGTTTTTTTTGCACCATTCGAGCTGGGCCGGGGTGAACCCCCAGAGAAGTGTGTCGGGATCACCGGGAAACATCTGCCGCACCTGATACATGATTTTGCCCTCCTTTATAATGTATTCCAGCAACCGTGGCGAAGAATCGGGCACCTGAAAAATGCTGGTCATCCAGGCTCTGATGCAGTCGGGAGCAATGCGTGCCGGCATCATTATGCGGCGCTGATAAAGTGGCAGCATAGCGGCGCGGTAAAGAAGGGATTCCATGCCCAGAAACTTATCGAGCGAAATGCCGAGCATCGAATCGGTAGCCATAAAAGACTGGTTAAGGCCGGAAATCACGGTAACCAGAACGGGAGGTTTTTGCCCGGGGAAAAAGGCAACAAAACGGTTCCAGGCATATTCCAGCCGCCGCTGCACAGGGGCAAAGTCAGAAAAAACCGAATCGGCCGCCTGCTTGAGTTCAAACACACTCCGGTCGGTAAGAAAGGTAATGAGCAATTCGGGATAGAGTGGGTCGCTGGTTTTTCCGATCTGCAGCACATACTGGCTATAGGCTTCGAGGAACTCTCCGTATTTTTCCCGCAGAGCCGGCAGGGCTAACCGTATGGAATCCGGGTCAGGTGCAAGGTTGAAGAGATCCTGGTCGAGCCGGAGGATGGTAAGATTCACCTTGCCCTCTGGTACAGATATCTCATGTCGTTTTGGCCGGCAGGATGCAATCAGCAACATACCCAGCATAACCATCATCAACCGCTTCATATACAAATCCATTTAATTTCAGAAATCCTGGCAACAAAAAAAATTTACGGGAACAAATAAACAAAAAGTATTTTAACCGGAATAACCCGGCCGGAATGGTTACCTATCCGCCCCCTGCAACACAATCACGATTTCGCCTTTGGCAGGATTTTGCCGGTAAAAGGCAGCCAGTTCACCCAGGGTTCCGCGGTTAAATTCTTCGAACTTTTTACTGATTTCCCTTACCACAACTGTTTTCCGGTCGGTACCCAGAAAAGCAGAAAGATCGTTCAGGGTACGTGCCAGCCGGTGGGGTGATTCATATAAAATAATGGTGCGTTCCTCTTCCTTCAGGCGGTTCAGCCGTGTCTGGCGGCCCTTTTTTAAAGGAAGGAAGCCCTCAAACACAAACCGTTCGCAGGGAAGGCCGCTTCCCACTAAAGCCGGGATCAGTGCCGATGGTCCGGGAAGGATTTCAACAGGAATCCCCTGCTCGATACAGGCATGAACCAGAAGGTATCCGGGATCGGAAATTCCGGGTGTGCCGGCATCGGAAACAAGGGCTATGGTTTCACCGGACAAAATGCGCTGAACAATGGAATGAACCGTTTTGTGCTCATTGAACTTATGATGGGCCAGCAGAGGTTTCTTTATCTGATAATGGTCAAGCAGAATGCGGGAAGTACGGGTATCTTCGGCCAAAACAAGGTCGGCTTCCTTTAAAATGCGCAAAGCCCGAAGCGTAATGTCTTCGAGATTGCCGATAGGGGTAGGAACTACATACAATCTGCTCATGCCTGATGGGAATGACGCCTCTGAACCAGCTCAAGCAACTGCATTACCACAGGATCCTCTTCGTCCCATGAAAAGTTCCGGCGTATGTAGGTTATGGCTTCATCGTAACCGGAAGCATTGTTGAGGATGTCAATGGTCTCTTTGTAGCGGTGGGCGTTACCGGCAAAAAGCTCCTTGATAAACAGGAATTTCTCGTTCAAACCGATCGCTGATTCGATATTGCTGATGGGGCGGGATTTCATTACCGACGAAAGGTCTTTTTTTCCACCAACGTTCTCTGCCAGCCTGTCGTGCATGAACTTCCTAGTTCCTGCAAACTTATCAGCCAGAATTTCGGCTTTTTGCTTGGTTTTTTTTATTTCCTCTGCAGGCTGACGGGCAGGTTCTTCTGCAGCACTTGCTATTTCCGGGGCAGTTTCAGAAAGCACATCCTTGGAAGGCGCTATTGAGGGTTCCTGCACCTGCGGTTTTTCTTTAACGCGAGCAGGTTCTGCCTCCTGAGCCGGCCGGGGTTCCGCCTTTGCGGTAGTGAAATACTCCGGAGGCCTTATCCCGGTTTTCAATTCCAGCAGCATGTCATAAAGCCTCACAAACCTGGCTCTCAGCAGGTCTGCATCGAGGGCTGACAGCTTTCCTTTTTCCTTTGCTTCTTTCAGCAAAGATGTGGTTTCATCCCATTCCCTGATCAATCGTTCAAAAAGAGGTTCATTGCTCATCCTTTCAATTTTTCTTTACTTTTGTAAAAATAACGATTATCCCAAACAATGCATCAGAAATTTTTCTAATGCATTGCGATTAAGAAAAACTAACTTTCAGTCGAATTTTCAATTCACCTGAAAGTTGGTTTTTCTCAATCGGGATAACCCCAATTTATTCATTAGTTTGCTCTTTTCGAGAGCTTCTAATGAATAAATTGGGATTATTACTGAATTTCATTATCTGTGGCATGGCACCCTTAATTTGGCCTTTTGCCGGCACGGAAAGAAAACAGGCAGGGAATTGCTTTTGCAAAATAATGCCTTAGAAGAATCGTTTTTCAGGGAGAGGAATCATTTCAGATGAAGTATACACTCGGAGAAATAGCTGAAATTACACAGGGCAAACTGATCGGCCAGGCTGATGAGGTGATCAGAGAAGTACTTACCGACAGCCGTTTACAGCCATCCACAACCGCATGCCTTTTCATTGCCCTCAAAGGACCGAATCATGACGGACATTCGTTCATCAGGGAGATGAGTAAAAAAGGCATCAGGAATTTCCTTGTGCAGTCCATTCCAGCTGATATAGCTGATATTACCGGTCATTCTTTCGTGGTTGTTCCCGATACCCTGAAAGCGCTTCAACAGCTGGCGGCACATTACCGGCAGCAGTTCAGAGGAAATGTAACCGGTATTACCGGAAGTAATGGGAAAACCATTGTGAAGGAGTGGCTGCACCATCTTTTTTCCCTGAAATACAACACCGTTAGCAGTCCGCGAAGCTACAATTCCCAGGTAGGGGTTCCCCTGTCGGTGCTCATGTCGGAACCTGATGCCGAAGTTTACCTCTTCGAAGCGGGGATTTCTTTCCCCGGCGAAATGGAACGGCTGGAAAAAATCATCCGGCCCCGCACGGGAATTATAACCAACATCGGGGAAGCGCATCAGGAGAATTTTTCTGATATCGGTCAAAAAGTGCGGGAAAAACTGCAGTTGTTCCGGCATGCCGACCGGCTGTTTTATTGCGCCGACCAGAAAATGGTACGACAGGCTGTTAATGAAGTATTTCCGGGACAAAAGCCGGAAAAGATCTGCTGGTCAGCTGGTTTGGAACCCTGCCGCCTTCATGTAAAAACCATACGCAGGCTCAGCGGACGAACGCATATAGCCGGCATCTGGCAAAACCATGCAGTGCGGATTACCATTCCTTTCACCGACCAGGCTTCCATAGAGAATGCCATTCACTGCTGGCTGGTAATGCTCGAATCGGGCTATGAACCCGGGGAACTTCAGGAATTGTTTCAGGCTCTTCCGCCTGTGGCAATGCGCATGGAAGTAAAAAAGGGGATCCGGCACTGTACGCTCATCAACGACAGCTACAGTTCGGATCTGGTATCGCTGAACATAGCATTGGATTTTCTTCGCCGTCAGGACCAGCACTCCGGGAAAACGGTTATTCTTTCCGACATTTTGCAGTCAGGGCGCACAGAAGGCGAGCTTTACCGGCGTGTGGCTTCTCTGCTAAAAAGCAAAAATGTTACCAGGCTGATTGGAATAGGTGAAGTAATTTCCCGCAACCGGGATGTATTTTCTCTTCCTGCCTCGTTTTATCCCTCAACAGATGCTTTTTTGCAGTCGGCCGAACGGATGTCGTTTTCCGATGAAGCCATTCTGCTGAAAGGAGCACGAGTTTTCAATTTCGAACGGATAGCGGCCTTTCTGGAAGAAACCAGGCACATAACACGCCTTGAAATCAACCTGAACGCACTGATTCACAATTTCAACTATTTCAAATCGCTGGTTCCGCCAGAAACGAAGCTAATGGTGATGGTAAAAGCTCTTTCGTACGGTAGCGGGTCGCACGAAATTGCCCAGCTGATGCAGTACCACAAGGCCGATTACCTCGCCGTAGCGTTTATTGACGAAGGGGTTGCCCTCCGTCAGGCAGGCATCACCATTCCAGTGATGGTTATGAGCCCGGAAGAACAAGGGTTCCGGCCTTTGGTGCAACAGAAACTGGAGCCCGAAATTTACAGCTGGCCTTTTTTGCGTAAAATCATTGCCTGGTTGCAGGCGGAAGGAATTACCCATTACCCTGTACACATAAAAATTGATACAGGAATGCACAGGCTGGGTTTTGCGCCAGAGGATGCCGGCGAGCTGGCGGTTTTTCTGTCACAGCAGAATACCATCCGCGTGGTTTCTGTTTTCTCGCATCTGGCCGGAAGCGAAGACTCCGGACTGGACGAATTTACGCGCTGGCAGATCAATACCTTCAGGCAGGCTGCAGAGATACTGCAGGCTAGACTTCCTTACCCTTTTCTTCGGCATATTCTCAATTCAGCCGGCATAGAGCGTTTTCCTGAGGCCAGCTTTGAAATGGTGCGGCTGGGAATAGGATTGTATGGCATCAGCGCCGTGCATCCTGAAAAGCTTCAGCAAATCAGCACATTCAAGTCCGTGGTTTCCCAGATACGCAATATCAGGGCCGGAGAAACGGTGGGATATAACCGCCGTGGGAAAGTGGAATGCGACAGTACCATTGCTGTGATCCCCGTAGGGTATGCTGATGGCCTTGACCGCCGCCTGGGAAACGGAACCGGGCGGTTCTGGATCAATGGCCATTATGTTCCGGTAATCGGAAATATCTGTATGGACATGTGCATGATTGATGTAACAGGTATTCCCGTTGCAGAAGGCGATGAAGTGATTCTTTTCGGAGGGCCTGTTCCGGTTACTGCCATGGCCGAAAAACTCAACACAATTCCCTATGAAGTGCTTACCGGCATTTCGTCAAGGGTAAAACGGGTATATTACTACGAGTAAATGAAACCAGTGAAGTTATCGGTTGTTATCATTACTTACAACGAAGAGCATAATATTGAGCGATGCCTGCGTTCGGTAAAAGACGTGGCGGATGAAATTGTGGTTGTGGACTCTTTTTCTGAAGACCGGACCGAAGAAATATGCCGCAAATATGGTGTTCGCTTCCTGCAACACCCTTTTGCCGGATATATTGAACAGAAGAATTATGCGCTGAAACAGGCTACTTACAATCACATCCTTGCGCTTGATGCTGATGAAGCCCTGAGTCCGGAACTCTGCCGGTCCATTCTCCAGGTAAAGGAGAACTGGACAGCCGACGGTTATTACTTCAGCCGGTTAAACAATTACTGTGGAAAGTGGATACGGTATTCGGGCTGGTACCCAAGCCGGAAGCTTCGCCTGGTTGACCGCAGGAAAGGGATGTGGGGCGGCACCAATCCGCACGACAGATTCATTCTGCAGAAAGGATCGGTAAAAAAATTCCTTCCCGGAAATTTACTGCACTATTCTTATTATTCGATCAGGGAGCATGTTCAGCAGAGCAACCGGTTTACCGATATCATTGCCCAATCCTTTTTTCAGCAGGGGAAAACGGCATCCTGGTTTACCATGATGTTTCACCCATTCTGGCGGGGGTTTCGTGATTTCTTCCTCCGGGGAGGATTTCTGGACGGATTTTATGGTATGGTTATCTGCGGAATTTCTTCGTACGAGACTTTTCTCAAATATGTCAAACTCCGGCAACTATACAGAGAACACCGTAAGAAAAGAGAAACCATCTGTTTTTTCAACTCGTCTGTTACCTGGGGAGGAGGGGAAAAATGGCATTTTGATATTGCTACCTGCTTGCAGAAAAAAGGGCACCGCATTGTGATGATCACCAACCGGAAAAGTGCTTTGTACGAAAGACTTCGTGAAACACCGGTTCCGGTTGTGCGCCTGCGGGTGCACAATCTTGATTTCCTCAATCCGCTAAAGGTAAATAAGGTAATGCAGATATACAGGCGACTGGGAGTGCGGGTTGTCATTTCGAACCTTTCGGCCGATATCAAACTGGGCGGAGTTGCTGGTCGGCTTGCCGGTGTTGAGCGGGTAATTTACCGGCGCGGACTGGCAGTTCCCATCCGGAACAGCTTCATCAACCGTTTCATCTTCCGCTATGTAGTTACCGATATAATGGCCAATTCGGAAGAAACAAAGAACACCATCCTGGCTAACCATCCCAGGCTTTTCAACCCCGAAAAAATCAAGGTTATATACAATGGTCTTGACCTGAATGCTTTCGACAACGAAAAGTATGAGCCTGTTTTCAACCGGGGTAAGGAAGAATTCATTATTGGCAATGCCGGCCGATTGGTATATCAGAAAGGCCAAAAAATGCTTATCGACCTGGCTGTCATTCTCAGCAGGAAAGGATACAGGTTTCGCATTGTTATTGCCGGAGAGGGCAAAATGTATCAGGAGCTGGCCGAGTATGCACGAAAAAACGGGGTGGAAGACAAAATTGTCTTGCTGGGTTTTGTGGAAAACATACCAAGTTTTATGAAGGACATTGACGTGTTCTGCCTCACTTCACTGTGGGAAGGGTTTGGGTATGTGCTGGTGGAAGCAATGGCCGGTTCCAGGCCGGTTGTCGCCTTCCGGTCCAGCAGCAATCCTGAAATAGTTGAAGACGGGATTACCGGCTTCCTGGTTCCTGAAAATAATCTTCTGCTGATGGCTGAGCGGATCGAACAACTGATGAATGACCGTTCCTTATGCCAGTCCATGGGGGCCAAAGGGCGTAAAAGGGCCGAAACAGTTTTCAGCCTGCACACCACACTGCAGAATGTAGAAAAAATGCTGTTCGAAAAGACGCTTTTTATGTAAGAAGCATTATCAGCCCAGGTCGCTGATGCGTTCCAGCTTGTGCAGATCCAGTATCTTGATCTTCCGGCCGTCGATGGCAATCACTCCTTCACTGGCAAAAGCCGACAGGGTACGAATGGCATTTGAGGTGGTCATATTCGACAGGTTGGCCACATCTTCCCTGCTGAGGTACACCTTCAGGGTACATCCGTCGTTCTCGAACCCGTAAGTATCTTTCAAAAAGATAAGTGATTCGGCCAGTCGCCCGCGGATATGCTTTTGCGTAAGGGTTACCGTACGGTCGATGGAAAAACCGAGTTCGGTAGCAAAAGCCTTAATGATACTGAGCGAAAAATCGGGATTCTGGCGTAATGTTTTGTAAACCAGATCCTTTTCGATGGTACAGATAATCGAATCTTCGATAGCTACCGCGGTGGCATGATGGTACTCTTCGGCAAACAGGGCCCGGTAGCCAATGAATCCCACCGGCCTGGCCATACGGATAATCTGTTCCCTTCCCCCTACTCCTTCCTTAAAAACCTTCACCTTGCCTTCGGAAAGAAAGATCAGTCCGGTTGGCTTATCCCCCTCCTTAAAGATGATATCACCTTTTTTGTAGGCATGGCAAATAAGGTTCTTCTTGAAAGTCTCCTTCTCTTTCGGAGTAAGAACGGCGAAGACCGACTTCGGATTGTCAATACAGTTTTCGCATTCGAGAAATCGTTGCTGCATGGTTGTCAGAATATTCAGAATGTGTTATAAAACATACAAAGGTAAAAAAATGATTTAATGAACGATACAAAATTTAAAAATATGCAACCAGGGGCATTTTTCTGCCGGGTCCGAAGGCTTTGGATGAGATGCGAAGGATGGGCGGGGTCTGATAGCGTTTGTATTCATTGCGGTTGATCATCCGGATAACCTGCATGACGGTATCTTCTTCAAACCCTTCCTCAATGATTTCATCGGGGGTTTTGTACTGTTCAATGTACCGTAAGAGAATGGGGTCAAGTATGCTGTATTCAGGGAGCGAGTCGGAGTCTTTCTGATTGGGGCGAAGTTCTGCCGTAGGGGGTTTGATGAGCACATTTGCCGGAATAATGGTCCGGGAACGGTTGATATAACGGGCAAGATCGTACACCTGGGTTTTGTAAACATCGCCGAGCACCGAAAGTCCTCCGGCCAGATCGCCGTACAGAGTGCCGTAGCCAACAGCCGCTTCGCTTTTATTGGAAGTATTGAGAAGAATGTTTCCGAATTTGTTTGAATAAGCCATCAAGATATTGCCCCGTATGCGCGCCTGGATGTTTTCTTCGGTAACATCTTCCGGCAGGTCATTGAAAAGCGGATGGAGAACCTTTTTGTATTGCTCAAAGAGGCTGTCAATCCGAAGCATATGATAATCGATGCCCAGGTTTTCGGCAAGTTCAACGGCATCGTCAATGGAATGCTGTGAAGTAAACTGCGAAGGGAGAAGCAGGCCGGCAACATTGTCCTGGCCGAGTGCCTCCACTGCCAGTGCGGCAACCACTGACGAATCAACCCCGCCGGAAAGTCCGAGAACAGCTTTTGAAAAGCCCTGCTTGGCAAAGAAGTCGTGAATACCCAGGATCAGGGCTTCGTAAATCTTCTCGGTGGTTTCTTTCTCAGCATGGGCAACAGCGTCCATTCTGTCCACCTCACCCATATCAATCACCTGAAAATCTTCCCGGAACCAGGCCAGTTCACTGACAATGTTGCCCGAACTGTTCACCACCATGGAAGCACCGTCAAATATCAGCTCGGTATGTGCTCCCACCTGGTTCACATAAACAATCGGAACAGAGTATTTTCCTGCATGGTCTTTCAGGATCTTCTTTTTTATTTTTTCGTGCGATGTGGAAAACGGACTGGCCGAGATATTGATCACCAGATCGGGATGCAGCCGGCTGAGTTCTTCCATGGGAGAAAGGGTGTACAGCCTGGTACGGCCCAGTGAATTGGGGGCAGGCTGGTTGTCCCAAATATCTTCACAAATGGTTATTCCAATCTTTTGTCCGCGGAACTGAATGACCTTGAATTGCCGGTTGGGTTCAAAATAACGGTATTCGTCAAACACATCGTACGTGGGGAGAAGGCTTTTGTTTACCTGGTCCACAACTTTTCCCTGGTAAAGGAAAAAGGCTGAATTGAATAAGCTCTTCCCGGCGGGATCGTCGTTATAAGCCGGACCACCGACAATAGCTGCTATATCTTTGCAAACCGGGGCAATACTTTCAACGGCCCTCAGGCATTTTTCGATAAACGATTTCTGATCCAGCAGATCCAGAGGGGGGTAACCACAGACGCTTAGTTCAGGAAATACCACCAGGTCAGCTCCCACATCCTGCGCCTGCCGGATAGCGGAAATAATTTTTGTCACGTTCTCCTGAAAATTGCCAATATGATAGTTCTGCTGAGCAAGCGCTATTTTCATCATAATAAAATTAATTTTAAATGGTATGATGGAACCCACATGTTCGGCATTTTATTACCGCTGTGTTTGTGTCTGTAAAACATGTGGGGTTCATAATCTAATGATTTGTGGCACAAAGGTAAAAATAGTTTCGGGTTCAAAAATATTTACAGTATTATAAGGCTTCCTCTCCCAGCACCCGAGAAAGGCAAAAAGACAGAAGTGAATGGCGAACAGCGAATCACAAATGGCTAACCATATTTTAAAAAATTATTATTACTTTTACCTTACGAAAGGAAAGGAAGGACTGCCGGAACCAGTCCTCCGTGCCGGGCAGAGACGTTTTCACCTCAAAAACGGAGCCCTATGATACGGGAACTTCCGGAATGTCTTACCTGCCATAATTTGCAAAGGTCCTGTTTTGCAAATGTGCTTCCTGAATATTTAACTGAACTGAAATATGAAAAAGCCTGTTCCATGTACAAAAAGGGGCAGGTAATTTTTCAGGAAGATAACCGGGCGCTTGGTGTTTATTGCCTTTACAGCGGCAGTGTAAAACTTTATAAATACGGGCCCGACGGCCGGGAACAAATTGTCCGTATGGTTCAGCCGGGCGACTTGTTTGGGTACCGCGCCCTGGTAGGAAGCAGACTCTATTGCATTAATGCCCAGGCTCTTACCGATGCCGTTGTATGTTTTTTCACGGCAGAAAACTTTCTGCAGATTACCCGGAAAATTCCCGAAATAACCCATAAGATCATCATCGCACTTTCTGATTTACTGGAAGATACCGAGAATCAACTAACCTCACTGGCCCAGAAATCGGTCAGGGAGCGGCTGGCCGAAACCCTTCTCCGGCTATCTGAAGGACAGAATGATCCGGCCCGCACAGCAAGCCCGGTAATCAATCTCTCGCGGGAAGACCTGGCCAACATGGTGGGCTCAGCCACCGAAACCGTGATCAGATTGCTCTCTGAATTCCGCGAGGAAAAACTCATTGCCATTGCGGGACGAAAAATTCATTTGCTGGATATGACCGGCCTGCAAAAAGTTGCCCACGCCCATGTCAATGGTTTCCTTAAGGCCTTCGGCGTATGAATGCGGACTGTCCGGCTTCCTGATGAAAAACTGATATAGATCATATTTTTACGGAACCAATATCATATTACTGACTGACCCGTCTATATTTGTTTTTCTGACAAAAATCCTGTTTCTGCCTGTTTCCTGTCATTGCCCTTGCTGGTAATCCTTAAGAATTTTGTTTCCGATTTAAGGATGTTATGGACAAACATTACCTTACCAGCCGCGGGTCGTTTGAGCAGTTTCTGGTATCCTGTCTGAAGGACTATACGGTTTATGCCCCT
>Ga0209381_1004290_pt1 | contig 13064 bp, 15 predicted proteins | sample DewCreD2012metaG_FD_184111 | JGI IMG/M metagenome (GOLD analysis project Ga0209381, IMG submission 184111) | Hot spring sediment bacterial and archeal communities from British Columbia, Canada, to study Microbial Dark Matter (Phase II) - Dewar... ...
TTATTGACTATCTTCTTTTCTACAATACCCAAAGACCACACAATACCTTAGGCAATCAAGAACCAATGAAAACTGTAGTAGAATACCTTAAAAAGTCTAATATGTATTGGACGGATACACGCGCTTGACAAAAGTTGATTCCTAAACTAAAATCAGGTTACTAAACATGGAGCGGATATTTCGTATGTCCGCTCTATTTTTGTTTCTACTCAAATTTTAAATATTTCTCTAAGCGCGTAAAGTCAGTAAACCTTTCAGCCGCAAACTGGCGAATTTCCTTGGCCGTCCGTGTCCCCCGCGCTAAAACGATTACCTCTTTTCCGATGCCTCTTAGGTATTTCAAAACCGGCAGAAAATCCCCATCTCCCGACAAAATCAATACTCGACCGAAATTCTCTTTTTCTTTCATCAGATAAAAAGTCATTTCCACATCGCAATTGGCCTTTTTCTCAATTAAACCATCGCTGCCTTTATAAAATTTAACCGGCTTAATTTTCAGATTGTAACCAAATTGCTTTAGTTTTAAATAAAATCTGACTCTTTGTAAATACCGATGAAGAATAATTAATTCGACTTCTTTTAATATCCTTTTCCTGTTTTTAATCAGTTTTCGAAAATATTCTTCTAGTTTAATCAGTGGAACAGTTTCATTCTTTAGATAATCATACTCAAAGTCCTTAATTTCAATTCCCCCAAAGTAATAAACTTCAACAACTTCATATTTCTGACGTAAGTATTTTATTAATTTTCGATAGTCAATTTTCCAACCTAAACTCTTTTCACCACCATAAAATAGATTTGAAGCGTCTATAAAAGCATAGGTAGGCTTTTTCCCGGGCATTGTGTTAATTTTAGCACTTTGGATAAAGACCTGAAATGAATATTTAAAAAAATAAAGAAATGAAATAAAATAAAGAAATGAAAAAATTAGTCAAAATCGAGAAAAAAGTTTGGCCTGAATATTTTCAAGATCTATTGGAAGGGGAAAAAACTTTTGAATTACGGTTGGCTGATTTTGAATGCCAACCGGGCGACATTCTAATTCTTAAAGAATGGAATCCCAAAACCAAACAATATACAGGTCGCCAATTGGAGAAAAAAGTAACCTACGTTATTAAAACCAAAGACTGCCATTTTTGGACAAAAAAGGAAATTAACAAATTTGGCTATCAAATAATCGCTTTTAAATAAAAAAATCGCCAAAACCTAATTGTTCTGTAAAATTTTTATTATTTTTGAATTCTCAATAGGCTGAATATTCCCCCACTTTTCTTTTCTTAACTTTTTAAATTCTTCTTCGCTCCAAAAAGATAAATCAAGCAAGCGAGCGTTTTCCTTAAGGTAAGTCTTAATCTTATTTGTATCTCCTTTGAATTTTCGAGCTAGCTGTTCAGTTGCTTCTGCTTCCCAATAATCTCCAATCACAGCGCCTAACTTGAAAGACCAAAGTATAAATGGAGTAATAACATCAATTCTGTGGGTCGGTGAGACAAAACCTTTCTTAAGCCCAAGTTCTTCTAAAATTTTGAAAAAATCGCCAATTTGTTTTTTATCAATGGCGATGGTAAATTCATCTCTAACTGTTCTTTGTCTTTCCTGCTTGGTTTTGTAGATAAATTCAAAGTATTCTTTTTCTTTATCCCATTTGATTCGAAAATCTTGATCGTTTTCTTTATAGAAAATAATTACCTGTTTATTTTCTTGGACAATTGCCTTATCCTGTTTTTGAATCTTGGCGACTATTCTTTTGACACAAGACTTGTTTGGAAAAGCTCCCCTAATTTCTATTTCTGTATTCTTAATTTTGTTGAGCATATTTTTAAGCTCTAGAAAGTTTGCTCCCTAAGTTTTAGAAGTAATTTAATTTATGATAATTATTGTATCAAATATCCAATCTATTCTTCGAAAGGCCATTGCTGAACAAATCTTGATATAATCAACTTATGTCAAAAAATCCTATTGTAAATGCCCTAAGCGCTTCGGCTTATATTATCCTTGTTGTTTCTATTATGAACTTCGCCACTCAGCCTCTAAAAAATAAACCCGATACTTTTGCCGCGCCAATAATTTTTTTATCTGTGCTTACCCTTTCTGTAACGGTAATGGCATATCTATTTTTTTACCAGCCGATTCTACTCTTTATAGAAGGAAAGAAAAAAGAAGCGATAAACTTATTTATTAAAACCGTGGGCGTCTTTGGGGCTATTACCATAATTGCTTTGATCCTTCTTTCTTTAAGATTGATTTAAACAACCCCGTTTCTTTCACTTTTAACGTTCCCTTAGCCAATCCAATCCATTAATTTTTAGACCAAACATTATCTATATAGATAAGAGAAGATGTATAATTAGGCAATTAATTAACTATAAATTAGAAAATTTAAGACAAAGAAATAAAAAAACGACGGAAGACAAAAATAAAAGAATTTTAAAAAAGGTTTTAAAAATGGCTATATATATTAAATCTAAAAATCAGCTTATACCTGTAAAACAAACAAGTTTTGACCTAGAAAGGTATATTCAAAAATTAACTGAGGAAAACCTTGAAACTATTTTCGGTTTAAAATTTGTCAGCGGGATTTCTAATAATGAATTTAGTGTTCGGGTTCAGGAACAGGATTTTTATATTGACACCCTCGCCTTTGATGAACATCAAATGTCTTTTGTCATTATAGAATACAAAAGGGATAAAAACTTCAGCGTTATTGACCAGGGTTTTTCTTACCTTTCAGCCATGCTTCACAATAAGGCTGAGTTTGTGTTGGAGTTAAATAGAAGATTGGGAAAGGCATACGATAAAAGCGATATTGACTGGGAACAATCAAGACTAATTTTTATTTCTCCTGAATTCACCAATTATCAAAAGAATGCTATCAATTTCAAGGACTTGCCATTTTCCCTTTATGAAGTTAGAGCTTATGAAAACGGAATTGTTGAATTTGATCCGATAAAACCTTTTAAAACGACAGAGTCAATTCAAGCCTTTACAAAAGATAAAATAATCAAAGATGTTTCAAAGGAGGTCAAGGTCTACACTCTTGATGATTTGATAAAGTCAAACTGGGAGACAACGCTTTCCTTACTTTCAGAATTTGAGAAACAACTTTTAGCTTCCCAAAGCGACACTAGAGTTAAATATACAAAAAAGTATATTGCTTACATGTCAAAACACGGCAGAAATTATGTTGAAATAGTACCCCAACAGCAAGGGCTAAAGGTTTATTATCGTTTTCCTTATAATCACATTAAATCCACGCTAAAAATTGAAGACTGCTCAAAAGTTGGTCATTGGACTAATGGTGTGAGTTTTGTTTATCTGTCCGAGACAGAACAAATTCCAGAAGCGGTTAGGCTCTCAAAAGAGTCGTTCCTTTTTTTACATAAAGATATTTTAAAAGCTAATTAATTATGACAATTATGATGAATCAAAAGAATGCTTCTTCGGAAGCAGATGCCAGAATTATTGTTGATCGACTGTTACGAGAAGCGGGTTGGAATATTGAAGACAAGAATCAAGTTACAACCGAAGAATGCATCAAAGATGGCCGGGCTGATTATTTGCTTCTCGATAGCCGAAATCGACCTTTGGCTGTAATTGAGACTAAACGTTTTAGCAAAGACCCCTATTCAGCCAAAGAACAGGCAGAAATTTACGCTAAAAAACTGTTAGCTCCTTTTATTTTCCTTTCCAACGGCACCGATATTTACTTTTGGGATTACGAGAAAAGCGACGCTCGGTTAGTGGATTCGTTCTTTTCCCGTTTTGACTTGGAAAGAATTGCAACACTGCGAAAATATCAAAAACCGCTTTCAGCTATTCCCCTCCCTGATAAATTTTTCTTCAAAGGAAAAGAAATTACGGCGAGGCCCTATCAAAAAGAGGCACTAAAAACCATTGATAAAGCCTTAGAAGAAAACAAGCGCCGTTTACTGATTGAGATGGCAACCGGAACAGGTAAAACGTTGCTCGTTGCTATGATGATTAAAAGATTGTTTCAAGCTGGATTAGCAGAACGTATTTTATTCTTAGTTGATCGGATTGAACTTGCCAACCAAGCAAAAGAAACATTTGACGATTATCTCTCCGATTACCCATCAATTGTCTTGTATGGCGGCAAAAGAAGTAAAGAAGGCCAAATTATTATCGGCACCCTTCCCACCATCCAATCACAAGTCGATGCTTTTACCAGTGGTTATTTTGACCTAGTAATTACTGATGAATGCCACCGTTCAATCTATAGTATCTATCGTTCGCTTCTAACTCATTTTGATGCCATCCACATTGGATTAACCGCCACGCCCAGCAATTTGATAAATAGAAATACTTATGAATTCTTTAATTGTTGGAATCCATTAACCAGACGCGGTACGCCCACCTTTACCTATGGTATCAGACAAGGCATAAATGATGGTTACTTAGCTCCTTATAGGGTTTATCACGCAAGAAGCAAGATTTCTTTAGAAGGTATTAACTGGCAGGGAGAAGATTACGAACCGCAAGACCTGGAAAGAATCGTCACGGTTGAAGACAGAAATCGCTTGTTTGTTCAGGAATTTAAGGAAAACGAGGAAAAAAGAGGCGGAGACCATCCCAGAAAAACCATTGTTTTTGCTGTTACCAAGAGGCATGCCGCTCAATTAGCACGTTTTTTTAATGAACTTTATCCCGAATACAAAGGAAAGTATGCCGAAATTATTACCACAGACTCCCCTGACCCAGAAACGTCAATTAACAGATTTAGGAAGGAACCCTTACCTGTTATTGCGGTATCAGTCGCCATGCTTGATACGGGATTTGATTACCCAGCTGTCGAAAACCTCGTAATGTGCCGGCCAACCCGTTCACCCATCTTTTATCAGCAAATGCGAGGTAGAGGTTCAAGACTTTGTCCTGAAGTGGGCAAAAGAGAATTTCTTATCTATGACTTTGTGGGCAATGCTAAATACTTTAACGATGAAGGGTATGACCCGTTTGAACAGAAAAAGACAGCTACCAGATTAAGAGTTGAGAAAGTGGAGGAAGAAAAAGTTGAAGAAGAACAAATACCGGAACAAATAATTAGGCAATTCGTCACCATTCCTTTAGGTCAAGCCCATGATGAATGGATAGAAAAAAAATATATTGAATTTGGACCGGAAGGAGAAAAAGTTGACGCTAGGGAGTATAAAGATAAATTTGCCGAAGAAGTCAAAAAACTGGCTAACACCAATGAAATTGTAATGAAGCTCAAACAAAATAAAAATATTACTGATGAAGAGATTCAAGAACTGAAGCAACTTTTAAACCATCCTGAATACTTTTTCAATGAAAATAACTTAAGGCAAGCCTATGATCAACCAACTGGAAGTTTAGTTGACTTTGTCAGAAACGCTTTAGGCCTTCACAAATTCCCCTCCAAAGAGGAAAGAATAAGCAAAGCCTTTGACGCTTGGATAATTCAGAAAAACTTTGCTCCTGAACAGGTGCGAATACTGCGGATGCTTAAGAATCAATTTTTAGCAGGAAGCAAGGCGGACATTTCAGATTTCAATAGACCGCCAATTTCTCAATACGGGGGTTTGCAGTATGCGATTAAAACTTTTGGCGAAGACGGCTTAAAACAAGTTATTGATGATTTACAACAAGGAGTATTCAAATGAGTAAAATTCAAAGACAGGAATTACAATCTATTGTTGACCAGATTTGCAACAAATTATTTGCTGCTGGGTTAGCAAATCCATTGGATTATATTGAGCAGATTTCCTACCTATTCTTTCTTAAAATGCTTGAGGAGTGGGATAATGCTAACGCGCAAGAGGCAAAGTTGAGAAGCGATAAACAATTTAAATCAATCTTTGCCGGTGAAAATGAAAAATTCCGTTGGAGTGAGTGGACACATATTCCCGACAATACCCGGATGTTTAAATTCGTTCGCGATGAAGTTTTTCCCTTTATGGCCAACCTTCCGGGAACAAATGAAAATGTTAGACGATTCTTTTCCGACGCCAGATTTAAAATTCCTGATGGGGTTGTTCTTCGAGATGTGGTTGATAAGTTAAGAGACATTTCTTTTATTGAGCTGGACGCTGATATTAAGGGCGATTTATACGAATATCTGTTAAATCAGATTTCTTCTTCACGAAAGCTGGGTTCATTCAGAACTCCAAGGCATATTATTCGCACTATTGTTCAACTGGTTAACCCGCAGATTGGTGAAACCATCCTTGACCCGGCTTGCGGTACCGGCGGATTCTTGCTTGGGGCTTATGAATGGATAAAGACCTGCAATTCTGACCCCAGCAATATCATTGAAAACAAAAATGGCAACGGACAGATGATTAAGATAGGTCCCGGCGACAGGCTAACACCTACCCAATGGCAATTCTTACAAACTGATGCCTTAACCGGATTTGATGTTGATGCCTCAATGGTTAAGATTGCCACCATGAATTTGATTCTTCACGGACTTGAGAAATCTCGGATTATCAGACGGGACTCAATTGCCGGCAGTCCTGATGACTGGGATGAACAAGAATATGACGTTATCCTCAGCAATCCGCCTTTTGCCGGAACCATAAATAAAGAAAGAGTTAAAAAGAGCTTGCCGGTACAGGCAACAGACACAACCATTCTATTTCTTGGATTGATGATTAAAGGATTAAGACAAGGCGGTAGAGCTGGAGTAATTGTTAATGAAGGAGTGTTATTTAATCGCAATCGGGCGGCAAAAGAGTTAAGGCGGTACTTGATGGATAGAAGAAATCTAGTAGCAGTTGTTTCCCTTCCCGGTGGTGTCTTCCAACCCTATTCAGGCGTTAAAACCAGCGTTTTATTCTTCAATAATGATGGCAAAAAAACCTCAAAAGTGTGGTTCTATGACGTCCGCTATGACGGCCTTGAACTGGCAACACAAAGACGACCGACACCCGATAAGAACGATTTACCGGATTTGATTGAAAAATGGAAAGACAAACCCGACTCAGAGCGTAGCTGGACAGCAACCCGTGAACAAATAGAAGAAAATGACTTTATTCTTTCCGCTTCCGCTTACCGGCCAATTATCGAAGACAGGACTAAACATCGCGACCCAAAGGAGATATTTAAGGAAATTAGGGAATTAAATAGACAATCCCAAGAACAGTTAAAGAAAATTGAGGAATTTATATGAAACAGGCAAAAACAGAAACAAACTATTTTTTTGTTGACGAATCTGGTGACCCGACTTTTTATGATAATCAGGGTAGGCTGATTATTGGAAAAGAAGGAGTATCACAAATTCTGATTCTAGGTTTTGTTAAGACAGAAAATCCAAAGCCTATCCGCTTGGAATTGGAAAATTTACGTAAAAAAATAGCAAACGATAATTACTTACAGGGAATTCCATCTTTAAAAAAATCCCTTATTGCTTTTCATGCTAAAGATGACTGCCCGGAGGTGAGAGAAAAAGTATTTCGATTGATTGTTAAACTTGATTTTACCGCCGAACTTTTTGTCGCGAGAAAAAATTTAAATATATTCAATAAAAGGCACCACAGAAATGAAAATGAATTTTATGACGATTTAATCAGTAAGTTATTTGAGAATAAACTTCATTTGGCAAAGAAAAACGAGATCTACTTTGCTGTCAGAGGAAGTAAAACAAGACAAGTTCCCCTAAGACAAGCAATCGAAAAAGCGGCGCAAAAATTTGAATCAAAATGGAATAAAAAGATAGAGTCAGTAACAAATCTCTACCCCCAAAGTCCTTCAGGCGAACCTTGCTTGCAAGTGATTGATTATATCAATTGGGCAGTGCAAAGAGCATTTATTAAAAAAGAAATGAGATTTTATAAATTTGTGGAGGACAAAATTAAATACTTGGTGGATATATATGATACAGATAAATACCCAAAAAATTTTTACAGCTCGAGAAATAAGTTTGACATAAATAAAATAAGCCCCCTATAAGCTAGGCGGATGTTCTCCGCGCAAGGCGTGAAGCCTGCTTTCACTTATAGAGAGCTATTTTTAGGGTGTCTAGCAAACTAGACTCTTTATTAAAATATATTATACCAGAAACACAAAAGTCAAATGAAAACAAGATTAGAATTAAATAGACAATCCCAAGAACAGTTAAAGAAAATTGAGGAGTTTATATGAATGTAATGTTTCTAGACGAATCAGGCGACCATAGTTTGGAAAAAATTGATGTTTCCTACCCAATGTTCGTGTTGGCGGGTTGCATATTTAACTTTGACTATTATTTGCAGGAGGCAGAAAAGAGAGTCAACGAATTGAAAATTAAACACTTTGGGAGAACAAATATCATTCTCCGTTCTTACGATATCAGAAAACAAAAGGGTGACTTCGCTTTTCTAGTAGATAAAAAGAAAAGAGAGGCATTATATGAGGCAATAGATAACTTAGTTGAAAATCTTAACTTCACGGTAATTGCTGCGGCCATCAACAAAACCAAATTAAAAGGTCAATATGGTCACCCGACAAATCCTTATCACCTATGCCTGCAGTTTATTCTCGAAAGAGCGGTAATGTACTTAGGCAGAAGCAACGAGAAAATGATGTTTAGGATTGAATCAAGAGAAACGCACAATGACCAAAAGCTGTCTGAGGTATATGAACGCTTCTGTAATAACAACCACAAATTATTTAATAAAGATGAGATTCAGTCAAAGCTTGCCGACCTATCTTTTAATCAGAAAACACAAAATATTGCTGGGATGCAAATAGCCGACTTAGTTGCTTATCCGATTGGAAAATTGGTATTAGACAGTAGTAAAGAAAACAAGGCTTTTGCAATTATCGAAAAGAAGTTTCACAAAAAAACAAGGACGAATATATATCTTAATTATGGATTAAAAGTGTTTCCTTAACAGAATATGGGGGCCCAGGAAAGCCCTAGTCCCCCATATATTCGAAAACTGTATTATATTAAGAATATTATACCAGAAACACAAAAGTCAAATGAAATTACGAGTTAGAACAATTAAAAAAAATTGAGTTTATAAATATGAATAACGGCTGGTTGACCATCAGTTTTAACTGTGGCTCTATACTAAAAAACTTATTACTAATAATTACGATTCTGGCTGGTGGCTGGCATTTATGGGGTTTATATAAGTTAAACAAATTTGATAATGAAATCTTTAACTTGAAGGATGAAATTAATAATCTTGACGAAAAGGTTCTGAATAAAACAAGAGACTATCTTGTTAATCAGTCGCAATACGAAAAAATTGTAGCGAAAGAAAAGGAACCGTTATTAAAAAAGTTAGACACACTGAAGTTAAAACGAGAATATTTTCTAGACAAATTTCCATTAATTAGTTTTTTTAAGAAATGAATAAAACTAACTGGCAAATTAAGAAATCAGGAAAAGTTGAAAATTTATTTCAACCAATAATAAACAAATATGAGAAATTAAAATTGCAGAATTCACCAATTTACGTTGACTTAAAAAACAAACTACAAGACCAAATTTGGGTTGATAAAGTAGCAGATATACTTAATAAGGTTAAAAATGCGGCTGATATGTTCAAAATTAGCGATGAGATAACGGAAAAGAAGAATGACCAGAGAATTGAAGAAATGTTTGCAGAATTTGATGTTGCTGCTAGGCTAAGTAATACTAAATTCTTTGGAGATTTTCCCGAAGTAGAATATTTACCCAAAAGCAAAGATACCCATTCTCCCGACTTTCTAACAAAAAACGGTAACAATCTCACACCTGTAGAAGTTAAGTTGCTTTCTCCTCAAGGCTTAGACGAGAAAAAATTTTTTCAAAAACTGATTGATAAAATAAACAATCAGGCCCTTAAACAATTACAATGCTTCTATCAAAAGCAACAATTCGATACGGGGACTATCTTTATCTGGTCACATCGACCAATACAGTTACAAAATATTTCTTATCAGAATTTAAAAGTTTACTTTAGTAAAAAAATCACAAAACAAAATTTTAATGTTGCTGTTATATGTATTCTTAGTAATCTAGGGTTATGGAATTTTTACCTATGAATAACTGGCAAACTAAAAAATTAGGAGAATTAGCCGAATATTTAAACGGTTATCCTTTTAAACCTACCGACTGGGTTAATTCTGGATTACCAATAATCAGAATTCAGAATTTAAATGATGAGAATAAAGAGTATCACTATTTTAACGGTAATATTGGAGAAAAGTATCGAGTAAGGAAAGGGGATATTCTGATTTCCTGGTCTGCCTCTTTAGGTAGTTATATATGGGATAAGGATGATGCTTGGTTGAACCAACACATTTTCAAGGTACTAGTTAATGAGAATGAAGTAAATAGAGATTTCTTTTATTTTCTCTCGATGACAATTTTAGAGGAAATGAAAAGGAAAACTCATGGCGGAACGATGAAACATATTACCAAGAACTTATTTGAAAATATTCAGGTTCAACTCCCGCCACTTTCAATCCAACAGCAAATTGTTGAGAGATTAGATGCGATTAGAAAATTGCAGGAATTAAACAATAAAGAAATCGAAAAGACTGAAGAAATGTTTGATTCTTTGATTAAGCAACAATTGGCACTCAGGGAAAACTTAGTGCCTCTAATAGAGATAGCAGAAATAAATCCTGCAGTTAATATTGATAAATCGAAACCTATTCCTTTTATATCTATGGCTGATGTGGATGGGAATATGGGAAGAGTAGTGAATATTTCTTATAAGGAAAATAGCGGAGTTGGTTCAGGTTCAAGATTTGAAAACGGTGATGTGTTATTTGCCCGAATAACCCCGTGTACAGAAAACGGTAAAACCGCATTATTAAATGGACTAAATACATCTGGAATGGGGTCAACAGAATTCTACGTACTTAGAGCAAAGAAGGATAAAGCAATTCCTTACTTTATTTATCTTCTTACTAGAACAGATTGGTTTAGACAACAAGCAGTAGTAAGTATGACAGGAACCTCTGGTAGACAAAGAGTGCCAAAGTCATTCTTTGAAAATGTTTTAATTCCATCTATTCCTCTTTCTAAACAGAAAGACATGCAAATTATGTTTAGCAAGATACAGGAGTATCAGATGATAATATCTGCCCGGAAAGATAAATTATCAGAACTCTTTGAAAGCGCGCTTAATAAAGCAATGAAGGGAGAATTAGTAAGCTAAATATCTACTTTCCCTATCTTTTTTTTATATAGAGTCAAGGCGCTTTTGGTTACAGTTTAATAAAAACTCTCACACTCTCCCCTATTTATTTTGGGCTTAGTTATAAAATTATACAAAACAACCAAAAGAAAATGGTATCATCAATTAGGTGAAAAAACACAACTTTCCCTCATTTTTTCATTCTGTTTTAGTTTCTTTTGTTGTTTTGATTTTATATTTCCTCTGGTTTATTTTTCTTGACCGCAGGTTTGTTTTCCTTTACGGACATTTACACTCAACCCCTTTTGATTTTAGAACAGTCAGTCGCTATTTTATGACAGGTTTAGTGGCAAGTGGAACAATTTTAATCGCTTACACAATCTTTAATTTGGTTATTAAAAAAGTCCGTCATAGCTATCAACTTCCTGATTGGAAAATTGTTTGGAAATATACCTGCTTAATCTTGGCTTTGCCTATTTTTACAATCCTTGCTTTTTTGGGCAAACCTCCTTTGCCTCTTTTACTTTCTTTCTGGATTTTAGTTGTTCTTTTTGCTGGTTTAAGACTAGCGTTATATGCTAGTAATTTTATTGTTAACAATTTCTACCAATCAGTTTTTGCTTTCTTCGACGGTTTGGCGCTTATCCCCACTCTTTTGCTTATTCCTCTTGGTATTGAGTTTGGTCTAAGAAAATTTTTGCCTGTCGTCTTGTTTATTGCTTCTGTAGCTGCAATTGGTATGTCATTATTTGGATTGTGGATTATGACCCTGCTTTACAAGCGCTTAAAACAATCCTACCCTTCTTCCTTAAATCTCTTTTTGTCTGGTTTAACGACTGCTTACCTTCTTTTGCCTCTTTATCACTACTTAACTTCTCGTCCTAAGTATATTTACATTTCCGATAGTGCCAATTTCTTTGCCAGTAGTATTTGGTTACAAGCTATTACATTTCTAGTTACTTTCGGTGTCATTTGGCTTGTCAATCGATGGAGAGGAAAGAAAGTTAATAACCTTGATCCTGTTAAAAGACTGCTCTTTTTGCTTGTAATGGTTACCGTATTTGGGTTCTTAGTAATTTGGATGACAACCGGTAAAGAAACAGATGTCTGGCTTTGTAAAGATGACAAGTGGGTAAAACAAGGCAATCCTCCCTATGAGAAACCTTTTGATGAAGAATGCGGGATAATTGATAAGGCGATGGGGTTATAATTTGAAAGCAAGGAATTTGTTAATTTCCTTATTCGTAAATTCTGGGTATTCGAGGTAGTAGGCCCAGTCTTTAGCCCGGAAATCATACCATCGCTCGAATTAAAGTAGACTGGAAGAAAAATAAGAAGATAAATCCCTTGACAAATTACAGAAATTAAAAAAAATTATAATTAGAAATACTCTCATTTAAAGCTAAGGTTGGTACTCCAACCAAAAAAGTTTTTTAATTAAATTGATAAGAAATTTAAAAACAAACTTGTTTATGGGAATAGAAAGGGGGTGAGAAAAATGAATAAAAAATTTTTAATCATTTTAATTGCCCTCGTTTTAGTTGGTGGAAGGATATTTTTGGCAAACAAACAATTTTCCTCTAAAAAACAAACGGCTAATTTCAAGCAAGCTGAAGAAAAGATTAGTCAAGATTTAGGGTTAAAGGAAGAAAAAACAACTGCCCTTTCTTATCCGAAAGCTACTATTGACGAAGAAAAGTGTGGAAAAGATGCTTTTTACGTTGGAGAAAAAAGTGCTGATTTTGTCAAAAATTATTGTCGTTTTTTAAAAGAAAACGGTTGGAAATTAGTTCACCAAGATTATCCAACCTGTGAAGATATTAAGTCTTTTGGTGGTGGTTATAATTACGAAAAAGGGCAACAGAAGATAGCAGTTTCGGTAATTAAATACGGCGACGACGCTACTTGTTTTTGGGTGTATAAGAAATAAACAAATTAAGAAATGTTACTCAGGGTCGGCACTTGAGG
>Ga0209381_1004296_pt1 | contig 13056 bp, 19 predicted proteins | sample DewCreD2012metaG_FD_184111 | JGI IMG/M metagenome (GOLD analysis project Ga0209381, IMG submission 184111) | Hot spring sediment bacterial and archeal communities from British Columbia, Canada, to study Microbial Dark Matter (Phase II) - Dewar... ...
GAAAAGACAATATAAGGGGAAATTTGTGTGGGTTGAAGTAGTTGTTCCGAGTCAAACAAAGGCTGTAGGCGGAGTTTGCACTGAAATTCATGCAAAAAAGTTGAACACGTTACCATCTTAGGCAAACAGGCTTTATATGTAGCGGAGATACTGTGAAATAGCGAAACCTTTAAATACAACCAATCCCTGGATTTACATAGAAAAATCATAAAAGGAGGCTGATATTGATGAAGAAGGCACAAGGTGCATTAGAATTCTTGATGACTTATGGCTGGGCATTCTTGGTCATATTGATAATGATTGGCGCGCTGGCATATTTCGGAGTGCTGAATCCAAGCAAGTATCTACCTGACAAATGCATTATGCCTGTTGGTATGAGCTGCGACAAAGATAGGATGATCTTGCAGAGAAGTAACACAGGAACTGCAATTTTTGAGATCAAGAACGGTCTCATGGATACAATAACTCTGACTAACATAAGAGTTAACACTGATAGTAATGTCATCGGGAGTTGCAATACTGTAAGGATGCATGATAGTGCTTTTCCTGCAGGTGTGGTAGTTCCCACAGTTACCTACAATATGTCAGATGGAGGGACCGCCATCATGAACATCTCATGTACTTCAGGTCAAAATCTGATAAGCGGTAACAAAGTTAAGTTTACTGTGACCTTCGACTATTATCCTGCATCTGCAGGCCCTCTCTATTATAAAAATATGACTGGTGAGTTCACTGCCACAGTTAGATAATCTTTTTTTTAAATTATATTTTTTTAAATTATAAATTGTTTCGTAAATTATTTATATGCCTTTCTCCATGATTTTCCATAAAAAGAGGAGCCAATGAGGATAATCATACTGCTGCTGTTGCTTTTTCCGTCTGCTTTGGCCTATGAAGGCTGGCTCCTTTTAGGTGAGAACTTCACTGAAGGAGAGATGGTATTCAACCTGGCAGGTGCCAGCCAGTCAAGGGATACAGTAATCCTTCAGATGAATGGTACAACGATAGTAGCCAGGCAGAAAGAAACTATTATCAAGTCAGGATATAAGATAACTTATCACGAATCAAGATACAATGCCACATATCTTTCAGAGGAGGAGATTGACATCCACAAACCTGATGAGCCTTACAGGTTTAGGGTGGCGGTATCAAAATATACCCCTTTAATTAGCGCAGTTCGGACTGCTCCTGTAGAAATAGAGTATGGTAGCTCAGTTCCTGTGAAACTGGTTCTGAAGAATGAAGGTGACACTGATCTGCAGGTATACTATGTAGAAGAGGTGCCTGCCTATTACTCTTATGACGGCCTGGTATCATTCGTGAAAGACGGTGAAACAAGCACCCAGAAAACCTCGACTTTGGGTAAAATTACATGGCGTGGGCAAATAAAGGTAGGGGAAAGCGTAAATATAGAATACAGCCTAAAGCAGATTGGACATGTAAAAGATTCTCTTAATATTCCGCTTGGCAAGGGCTCTTATTCATATTCCTATGCTGAAAAGGATTATACAGTTGAGTTGCCGGATTCCTCTATCCGTATAATGAGCCCGCTTGTGGTGGAGGTAAGCATTGAAAAGCCGTCAATGGCAGTTAATGATATCACAGAATGCAAATTGAGTGTAAGGAACACATATTCAGCAAGCGTGAAGGTTAAAAATTTAAGGATAAATCTCCCCCAGAATGTCCGCTCAACTGGCACTGTTTTTGACCTGAAAGGGACTTATCCATCATACTTCTGGTCAGGCACACTAGCAGCTGGGCAGAATAGGACATTTAGTATACCATTAAAAGCCCAAATCACCGGAAAAGGCTCGGTCTTTGTCACTGTTGATTTTGAATATGATGTCTATTCAGGCATTGATACTAAGCGAGCTGACTTATCTGTAGAGCTTGAGCCGATTTCAGCAATACTTGATTTGAACACGACAATTGTCTCCGCATATGACCCTTTCATTGTCAACTACACTTTAATTAACCCTAACAAAGGAAAGAAGCTCAGTAATGTGAAAGCGGAGCTGACAAGCGGGTTTTTCGAAACTTCACAAGCATTGTTCATGGTGCTTGAATCAGGATTTCCTGTAAAAAGCGGTCATTTTGAGGTAAAAGCGCCGTGGGTATATGAAACCAGCCAGCTGGTGCTGACACTTAAAGGATCCTACCTAAGTGAAAACAATGAGCTCTTCAATTACTCCGTTAACAGGACCATCACTGTCAGGCCCATAGAAGTAAGCCACATCTTTTCTATTGAGGATGCGGTTGTTGTAGGCAAAGATGATTCCATGGAGATCATTGTTAACCTTACAAGGCTAATGCCATCTGAACCTAAGAGGATAAGTATCAGCATCATGGGCAGTGACGGGGTAGTAATAGAATCCTATATGCTTTCAGAAGCGGAAGTGTTAGAGCTGTTGGAGAATGAGCGTCAGACTGTCTCATTCACCGCAAAACCAGTCAACAATTCTACAGAGGATTACGGAATAGAAATAAGTTATGATACGGCAAACATCACAGTTTATGAGAAGAGATTCGCAAAATACTTAAAGAAACTGAAAGAAGAAAATGGCACAGTAGGGGGCTCAGGCATTAATGCTCTTTCAGAACCCCACGACATATTCGCTAAACCCGAATCAGGCTCGAACTTATTCGAAACTTTCAAGGGTGCGCAACTGCCTAGGGCGGGAATAGGCACCGCAATAGGCTCTTCAATAGGCCTTATAGTATTGTTTATGATAATCTATTTCTTGTTCCATGGGAGCAAGAGAAAAGTCAGATTTGAAAACCATGAGATACAGGAATCACGAGACGAACCGGTCAAAGAGGAAAAGCCAAAAATCGAAATCCCAAAACCGGGAAAAAGCCTTGAACCGCTGGAGGATTATATAGGGCAGTGCAAGAAAGCGGGCATATCAATGCAGGATATCCGGACTAGCCTTCTTGAAAACGGGTGGGTGCCAGAAGTGGTGGATGTGTACCTCAAATGAAGCGATCACAGGTGAGTCTCGAGTATCTGATTGTGCTTGCTGTGTCTTTTCTTATGCTAATACCCGGACTTTACCTGGTAATGAATTATGCCAGGAGTTCAAGCGGCGAGATACTTGGATACCAGATATCGCAAATCGGCGTTTCGATTGTTGATACGGCTCAGACTGTTGATGGATATGGTAAGGATGCCATGATAGTCCTGGAATTGGAGTTTCCGAAAGGGATAAGGAATATGACAATCGCCAATAACACTTATCTTATGATAGATGCGCAGGGTATTGCAGGAGGCCAGTTTTTCAGATCATTAGTCAATATTACTGGCACCTTCACTAATGACGATTTTTCTGCCGGAAGAAAGAAATTCAGGGTAGAATCAAAAGGTGATTACATATCTATAACAAGGGTCTGAAATCACAGGCAAGCGTAGAATTCACGGTGATGGTGAGTTTTCTCATGTTGGTATTCCTGTTTACATTTTACTTTGTAAGCCAGAGGGCCACAGAGGTACAGAAGCAGAATCTGGGCCTTGTTGTGGAGAACTTCCAGAATACCATAATTGAAGAAGTTAGGGTGGCATATACAGTTGAAAACGGCTATTCAAGAGAATTTTCCATACCAAAACATATAAATACCCTCCCTTATACTATTGGAATCGATGCAAGCACTGTGCTGGTAATAAACTATAGCGGCCAGTCGTACGCGAAAGTTTTGCCAGGGATAGTGAGGGGCGGTTTCTGTTTCAAGCGCGAACTTGATCCTGTCTTCTACAGACTGCTCATATCAAAAGATGCAGGCATTGTCTCATTATCTACCTGTCCTGACTGCGGCTACAGCTATTATATGTGCGACAATGCCCAAACCATGGGTTTCTGCGATATAATGGAGGGCATATCACCCGGATTCAGGCTCGAATGCTGCGATGGCCACTGCCGCTGCTGCTAGCTTTTGCCAGCCGAAAGCTTTATATCAGCCGAAAGCTTTATATATCTAACAAACCATGAAATATATAATGGCTAAATTCACGATTACCATAGTTTTCTGTCTTATCCTTATAACATCACTAATATGCTTGTCATGCGTTAAAAAGCCTTTGGAAGATAACCAAGTCACTGGAGCGAGTATACAGGAACTCAAGCAGACTGCTTGTGAAGCTGCAGAAAATGCAGATACATGCAGGACCAGGCTGCCTGAACTTGGGTTTGTTACAAACGAGGAATGCTGTGAGCTTTTCGGGAAGTGTTGCAAATGAGAAAGACTGCAATAGTCATCCTTGTATTTGTTCTCTTTGCGTCATTCGCCAGCTCGGAATGCCCTGCTGCAGGCGAGCTTAAGGGCGAAATAAGAAAAGCCCTATTTGATTACCTGAAGAATCCGCAGAAAAGCGCACTCACAGGGCAGGAGATGAACAGTGTGGTTAGCCTTTATGTAAATCAGCCTATTTGGGCATCTGACCCAGTAAACTACTGCAACAAACCATACACACAGTATCCGGGCATTAATTTCAGTATTGTGTTTGAAAAGATCGAGAATAAGATCCCTGACACAGTAGTCCCCCGCTGCAGAGATGGAACCCTTTATGGTGATTGCAGCAGAAACAAGCCTCTTCTTTGTGCAGCAGGAAGGCTTGTAGATGATTGCGAGAATTGCCTTTGCGCATCAGGCAGTTGCAATGTTGAGACGGGCTGCTGCGGTGAAAGTCTTATTCAGTGCAAAGGACAGTATAAGCAATGTGGGTTGAATACAACAATACCCTATGGTAATCCTAAGAAAAAATGTATCTGTGAAGGCTCCTTAAGGTCTTCTGGCTCCTGCTGCGATGGAGCTTATAACCCCTCACCATCATGTGGTGTTTATTCAGGTGGTAGTTGCCAAACTGACTATGATTGCCAAGGCGGATACCCTACTGGTATGGGTTACACTTGCATGAACATGATGCAGATTGGAATCAGGAATTGGACAGTTCGCTGCAATAGGGATTCGTCGGGTTACGGCTATTGCCTGCCGAATATTAGCATTGTGCCTTATCAGTCATGCAGCACCCCCAGCAGATGCGTTGAGGGAATTCCTGTGTGCGTTAAGACTTCCCCCTCATTTACTATATCCACACTTCCTATGAACACAGGTCCCGGTAATTTCATCGTATCAGGGACTGTTTCAGGAACCGACATAGCATCTGTGACAATTATGGAATACCTCAATGAAGGCAGGCTCAATACAGGAATGAACCGGATACTTCCCGTCACTTGCCCTTCCCATACATCCTGCGCTTTTTCTATACCAAGGAACTTCACATATCCCGCAATAAGCTCTGTCAGGTACATCGCATATGCAACCAACAGTGATGGCCTAGCCACTGCATCAAATGAAGTTTTTTACTCTGTCCTTCCGTCGGGATGAGAAGATGAGACGGATTTTCCTGTTCTTTATTTTCGCATCAATATTATCAATACAACTGGCGCTTGCATGTCCGGAAGAGAAAGAATTAGCTCATCTAGTGAAGAAATCTCTTTTTGATTTCCTCCGGAATCCTGCATCTTCAGCTCTTGGCGAGAATGAAGTGCGGGATTTAATAGAGCTTTTTGTGGGCGAGAGATTTCTTGGAGCTGATTGCCATGATTTGACCGGTTCCTACTCACGTCAGCCGGTTATTGCGCTTCTTGAGATAGCCAAGGGAATTCCAGAAACTGCCATACCCCGCTGCTCTGATGGCACGATTTATGGCGAATGCTCTCTTGGCGGACCAAACTTCTGCTATTCAGGCAAGTTAAGGATAATGTGCTACGGTCCTGATATGCTGCCTGGAAATGAAGACGATTGCGGCTGTCCGAGACATTATGAGGTGTGCGGCGCGGATGGCACTTGTCAACCGCATGCAATAATGTGCACAAGGAATGATGATTGCGGTCCGAATGTTTATTCCAATCTGCCCGAATGCAATGGAAGCTTGGTTGTAGATCAATATATGTACTGGGTATGCAATCAACCAGGAACTATACAGTCTAGTTGCGAATTCCATATAGAAGAAAAGATAATTCAGGACTGCTCGCCGGGTGAGTGCGTCGAAGGCTTATGCATCTAGGGCCTCTTCTCGATATCTACGAAAAGCCCGTATTTCTCATTTCCCTCAAGCTCGGAAAGAATCCTTCGGACAACCGATTTCTTTGGGTCAGGAAGCAGCTTCACTCTGTTCTTGATATCATCAAAACTTTCAAATGGTTTTAAGTCTCTCTGCTCGATTATCTGCCACATATGCTTTTTGCCGACACCCGGTAATAGCTCAATCTGATGCATCCGTGTGGATAGGGGCATTGCCTTATTGAAGAAATCCACAAATCTGGCCTCATTTTTGCTGACTATGTCTTTTATCACGAACTCAAGCTCTTTCTTCGCTGTTCCGGTGAGCCTATTTACAGGAAGCTTGCCAATAATATGGTGTATCTTGTCCCTTTTTCCGTCACCTATGTAAATCTGCTCGTAAGGCTGAAGAAAAACATCTTTCTTCGGCACCAATTCTAGCAGCGTGAAATTCTCAGTGCCTATTGCCTGCGCTATTGACGTTTTCTTATGCACAGGCCTGGTATCAAAAGGGTAGCCGTGCGGCAGGAAATCAAGAACTATTGCGTATTCTTCCTTGCGCTCTTCCATTGCTACCCCCCTTGTTTATCGAAGGTAAAGAACACCTATTTAAATATTTACTTTTTCTTCTGGGGCAGGTATTCATTTAGAATATCTAGAATCTTCTTTAGATTGTCATCGCTGATTGTGATGGTGTATGACTGGAAAATAACTCTCAGCTCCTCTAGGCTCTTTGGCATCAGATCCAATATCTTGATGATATAACTTTCCTTCATCCTTGGGATGTTTAATTTTAATATTTTCTGCTTTATCTCATCGGCATCTTTGGGCTTGAACATAATGAATTGCGAAAGGTATTCCTCTGTCTTCTGGGCCCTGAAATTCAGCTCACCATCCCTCTTTTTGATATTGGCTATCTCTGAAGCAAGCTCAACCATGGATATCTCATGGTCTTCGATAATTTTAGGTTTTGTTGTCATATTCTCCTCAGATGGACAGGATGAAGGATCAGGGTTTTCATCTTTCCCAGGTCATTGATCTGCACTTTATAGCTGCGCCCAATCCTGCCGGTAATAATGCCGGTCTTGCCGTGGAATCTCTGATGGTATAGCCCTTTTTGGATTGATGGCTCGGCCTTGACGATCACTTTATCTCCATCATTCAAGAGCTGGAAATATCTCCTGAGCTGTATCTTTCCTTTCTGCTTGTGGGGCTTGGTCATCTTGTAGCGTGACCTTCTCCTGATTCCGCCTATTCTTTGCATATTCTCGCTAGATTGGCAACTATTATAAAAAGATTGCGGCTAATTAAACTGAATATAGCCAAACAGGGCATCGCTTCGAGAAAATACCTAAAAAATGCATTCGACTTCCAAGAGATTTCTCTATGAAGGAGTAAAGCCCAATGTTGCAAAACATTTATAAATCTAAAATCCTGCTAATTGCGTATGTATGACATAATAACTGTTGGTTCTGCCACCTTCGATGTATTTGCCCTCACAGAAGCAGAGCTTATAACTATTCGTTCTAATAACGGAAAAGACGAGCACATAGCGTATCCAGTAGGGACCAAGATACTAATAGATCAGCTTGACTTCCAGACAGGAGGTGGCGGTACCAATACTGCTGTAGCATTCGCCAGACTGGGTCTAAAGACAGCATTCCTGGGGAAAGTCGGAAACGACTCGAACGGCAGGGAGGTACTCTTGCAGCTTAAGAAAGAAAATGTTGATTTCATTGGTGTGATCGGAAAAGAGCAGACAGGCTATTCCATAATTCTTGATAGTATTGAGGAGGACAGGACCATACTCACTTATAAAGGAGCTAATAATGAGCTGAGTTTTAGAGAAATTGACAAGAGAAAACTTGCGTCGCGCTGGTTTTATTTTTCAAGCATGGTTGGGAAGAGCTTCAAAGCAATGGAAAGCCTTGCTGAATATGCAAGAGATAATTCTATCAAAGTAGCATTCAATCCGAGCGCTTATCTGACAAAGAAAGGTCCTGCTTTCATATCGAAAATACTTAGGGCTGTAGAGATACTTATACTGAATAAAGAAGAGGCTGAAATGCTTGTTGGAAGGGGGCAGATAAATGAACTCGCAGTAAGGCTTAGCAAATTAGGGCCGAAGGTAATTGTGGTCACAGATGGCAGGAATGGCGTATGTGCTTATGATGGATATAATATATATAGGCAAAGTGCTAACAGGGTAAAAGTAAAAGAGACAACCGGTGCAGGGGATGCGTTCGCCTCAGGTTTTGTTGCAGGGATGGTTGAGAGAAAAGGGATTGAATATGCGCTTAACTTGGGTTTGGCGAATGCAACATCTGTTGTGATGCACATTGGTGCGAAGAATAAGCTCCTTGACAAAAAAGAGGCAAAACAATTCATCAGAAGAAATAATAAGGTTCAGGTTATCCGGAAATGTTCCAAGGTATGAAATATTGGCAGAAAGGAGCTTTGTATTCATTGGCCTTTGTTCTGGCTGTTTCAGTCATTTATGCAGGGATAATGGTCTTCTTTGAGTATGCTATTGAAAAGAAAGGCTCTATTCATCTATGCAGTGGACTGAGATTCTGCAGCGTAGAGGAGGCGATTAGCGAAAGACTCGCAATCATTCCGGCAATGCTGGTATTTTTTGGAATTCCCGTGGCTATATTTGCATCGCTTGCTGGGGTTGTTATGGATAGGTTATTTCCGAAATAATGGATGGGTGTCTTGTGATTTTTCTGATTTTTTCTGGAAAAGGTTTAAATCTGTGTGCTCTTGTTATTGAATATGGTCTGCAAATGATTAAAGATAGTAACTTAATAATAGTAGCCCTATGTGTTGCGATTTTAGGTCTGCTACTTCTTTTCATCCTGTCTGGACGGATACTTCTGCCTGACGCACTGCCTTATAAGGAAGAAAATGGAAAAATAGCAGTGAAAGGCCGGGTGATTTCTGTTGAGAACAATCCAAAATTTACAAAGATAATATTATCTCAGGAGATCATTATCGTAATGTTTGATCGGATTGACATAGGCATTGGACAGAACATAAGGGTTTTTGGCAGCCATTCACGTTTCAGGAACAATACAGAAATCATTGCTGAGAAGATCACTTTGATTTCTTAAGCTTCTCTTTCACTGTCTTATCTGAAATTATTGCGCTGTTTCCTGTTGGGTCCTCGATTATAATCTTCAGCTTCTCCTGGCCCCAGATGACACGCTGAAGCTTCTTAATCATGTTTTTTGCCTTCTTCTTCTCCTCTTCGTCTTCGGCATCGTTCTTTGCAGTTTCGATTGCTGTCTTCGCCCTGTTAAGAATACCCTCAATATTAGTGACATATCCATTGCTGGCAGGCCCTGGTGTAATGGTCATTATATGTGGTATCTTGACTGTTGCCTCTGCACTCTTCACAACCCTGATTGACATATCAGCCTCCTCACTGACCTCAATGGTGTGTTTAGTTGGTTCATGTATCTCTGCAGCTTCAACATCGGCCTTATGGTACCTGCATTCTTGGTTGCTGCAGTCCATACTGTAGAGAAAGACCTTGCCGAAGAAAGGGATTTCTTTCTCATCTTCAGTCATCGTTAAGGTATCCTTATGGCACATCGGGCATTTCTGGTTCTCAAGTATATCCATAATTAGATGACGTATGAAATCTGTTTAAAAAGTTTTCGCTGGTTTACTCAAAAACATACCCGCATTTCTTGCAGAACATCTCTTCTCCTTCAACCTCAATATTTGTGCTGCCGCATTCAGGGCATTTGCGTGTCTCATCTTCCTGTTGCAGTTCCTGGAGCGATTTTTCCACCATTTAATTAAGGCAGATTGCAAAGTTTAAATACTTTTCTGTAATATGAACTCCCTGTTATTCTTTCCGTTATCTTTATAAATAAGTGCAGAATCTTTCGATTTCAATGGCAAAAGACAGTGTAGATGTGTTAATAGAGGGCGGAAAAGCCACAGCTGCTCCGCCTCTGGGTCCGGCTCTGGGTCCAATGGGTGTGAACATTGGTCAGGTAGTTGCAGAGATAAACAAAAAGACTGCGGAATTCAAGGGTATGCAAGTGCCCGTAAAGGTTATTGTTGACAAAAGCACCAAGACTTTTGAGATCAAGATAGGTACTCCTCCTGCTTCTGCGCTCATTAAGAAAGAGGCGAATATCGAGAGTGGTGCAGGCAATCCGAAGCTTGATAAGGTAGCTGACCTGAAGATTGAGCAGATAATCAAGATAAGCAAGATGAAGGAAGACTCGCTTCTTGGAAAAGACAATGTGCAGCGTGTCCTTGAGATAATTGGGACGTGCAACTCGATGGGTGTGCTTGTCGAGGGAAAACCCGCTGTAGAGACGCAGAGGGATATCAAGAACGGTATGTTCAGGGATAAAATTATGGCAGGCAAAACCACGCTCTCCGCAGATGAGCTAAAAGCCCTTGAAGAGGAGAAAAAGAAGCTCCAGGCGGAGATTGAGGCAAGGAAGGCTGAATTCGAAGCCAAGGCAAAATCCATCATCTCATCGATGCAGGGGAAGGCAAGGGGAGAGATAAAGACTAAGCTGGTCGAGGCAGGAATCCCTGCCAAGATGATCGAGCAGTTGCTGCCTGTAGAGACTCCTGGATCAGGAACCTCTAAGCCGGAAGAGAAGAAAGCGTAGATTTCGATATTCTTGGTTATTCTTTTCTTAAAATTGTGCTTAATGTATATGGCTGCTTTATCTGCTATGATATTCTTTGTATAATGGCATTCTGAATGACAAATAATAAATGGAAAAAATGCCTTTGAGTAATCATTTTTGTGGATTTTTTCAAGGGCATCAAGGAATGTTGATGGTTTAAGTCATTTCTTATACAGAGCAAGCGAATGGGGAAAAAATCATACCCTACGCAGAAAATATTTTGAAATGTCAGATCTCTGAATTTTTGAGATACTTAATCCCGGTTTCTTCAAGAAGACTTATAATTCTTTGCTTCTCACTGCCAAGCCCTTTCCAGTCCAAAATTGCGATATCCGCCTGGCTTTTTGCCATAGCCTGCATTAAAGTATCTTTGTTAAGGTCTTTAAGAGCGTATTTTGGGCATATATGGCCGAATGCATATCCTTTAGCAAGTAGCTTATTGAAAGCAGGAGCATAATGCGGGCCTCCTATACCAATTGCATTTACCGCACTATCATCAACAGAAAGAGCTTGGTGCAAGGAGTCTGCGATTATTCCTGCAGCAGCCTCATTCGTCCATTCTTTTTCATCTGAGCCTATCTCAAGGAATATAGCTGTTTTTTCAACAAAAGGTCCGTGGTGCGTGCATTCCTGCATTACTTGATAATGCGTATTAGCGGCTCTTGCTGAAAGAGCCATGGCAATCCTACGCATTAATCTGGCGTCCGTCGGGCAAAGTCCGCCTTTTCTTCCTCCATGGAATACCTCACCCCAGTTTCCAGGAGCATGCACAAGAAGAGAAGGCATCAGGCTTAGGGACTCATGTCTGGATGCGAAGATTATACCGGAAAATCTTTCAAATATTTCTTTATCACAAAAGACAAGTTCCTCCTCAATGACTTCTGTTGGTATTTCAGGGTATCGCAAACTCACAGCATTGAGTATAGAGAGCGATGCGACATCCTTTGTGGATGCCACAACAGTATAATTAACTCTCATTCCTCATAATGTTGTTCGTATATCCTTATTAGCACGACTGTTTGGGCGAGTATGGCTAGAACTATTATAAGCAATATCTCCATCATTGCTACCTGTTCCATAAGCTTGCCCTGCTGCACCGAAAAAAAGAATATAGCAAGAGCAGCTATCCCGAATATTGCCATAAGCACCCCAATCACTTTCTCCAAAATATGAGATTTAACCCTTGTTTTCAAACTAAACACCTCCTTTTACGGATACAAGTATACTCTCTCTGTGCTCATCACGTCCGGAGCTGCAAACTCAGTGAGTGTTGCCGCACCGATTTTCGGGATGAAATTGATTCTTACATTCTCTCCTTCAGTGATATCCTCAGGTGATTCATAGCAGACTTTAATTAAATCACCTCTCTGCAGGTTGCCATCAACGAAATTAGTGCCCTGCTGCAGATAGGCTACTGTGAAGAACCCTGCTCCTTCATTATATGGTGTGACAATTATCGAATTAGCAGGTATCGTGTTATCAACATTTGCAATACCGTTAATCTGTATCTTTCCAAATCTGCTCAAAGAGCTGTTAACATTTTGTTTGCTAATTGATAAGGTCACTGGTGATGTCCCTGCTCCACCGATGTCTGGAATGGCAAAATGGCTTACTCCGCTGCTCAGGTTCATTATTATATGGGTGGAATCAAGCACGCATATCCTGTCCGTAAAGTAGCCATCATCATCTATGTCTTCACGGAAAACATAGCAGTTAGTAGTATTTATAGCTGTTGACACTGTCTCAGCTTTCCGCGTGTGGTAACCCGTAACATTATTAGGTATGCATTTACCGCCTGTTCCTCTATATATTAGTGTTGCAGTGTTATTTTTGGTATTGAAGGTTATCGTCACTTCGTTGAGCTTAATGGCTTTTGAGCCAGGAGAAAGCTTCATCAGTTGCTGAAAATGATTGACCGAGGTGTCTCTTCCGTCAGTGGCGCTCACTTCAACAGTTTCAGCATTGGAACTTATCTGTGCTGTCGCCTGAGCACCTGTACTAAGCGACTTCTCCTGTAAGGATCCAACTGTCTGTATCAGCACTCCTGCGGCAACAGCTGCCACAAGAAGCATTGCAATGAAAATAATTAGAGTACCTACTCCCATCTCACCCTTCTTTTTTTGCAACAATATCACCCTCCCACTACCCGTTTCTTTTTAGAATATAATAATTTTAGAATATATTAAGTATATAAAACTTACGTTTGGCGACACTGTTTCCAAATCGTCACATATAAATAGTACCTATGTTTTATTAAACCGGAGGTGAGTGTATGTTCAGATGCCCAAAATGCAAGAAAACAAATTCTGTCAAGGTCGGATTAAGAAAGAACAAA
>Ga0209381_1004297_pt1 | contig 13055 bp, 9 predicted proteins | sample DewCreD2012metaG_FD_184111 | JGI IMG/M metagenome (GOLD analysis project Ga0209381, IMG submission 184111) | Hot spring sediment bacterial and archeal communities from British Columbia, Canada, to study Microbial Dark Matter (Phase II) - Dewar... ...
CTCACCCCGGAGCGCCGCGAGCAGATTCTGGAAGAATGGAATGAGATCCGCAAACACGCCGAGCAGCATCTGAAAGAGTGGGCGAAACAGTTTCTCCCGGAAGGCATCGACGTGCGATACGAAATCTCAGACGCTCCCCCCGTGGAAGCCATCATCGCCGCCGCTCACCGCGCCAACGCATGGGTCGTCATGGGAACCCACGGACGCACCGGCTGGCGCCAGGTCTGGCTCGGCTCTGTCACCACCCGGACCATCGAACAGGCCAAAGTCCCCGTTCTGGCCATTCCGCCCGACAAAACCATTTGCCCGAAATAGTTCATCTTCATGCCTGACTGGTTGCTCGCACTTCTGTTCGCTGGCGGTTACATCGCCCTCATGAAATGGGTTCTCCCCCGCTTCGGCGTGCCCACCTGAATGAGCCCCTCCTGTGGCGTCGAGTCTCGGCGCCCCCGCCAGCAGGACGAAGCATCCGGAAAAAACCCGGGGGAATAAACCGCTCCTTTGCCGCGGTACTTCAGGCTTTCCCCTGATACAACCCGGCCGCTCCCTTCCCGCATGATTGGAGGAGAAAAGTCCACCCGGGCCGCGCCCGGTAGACATGGGGAGATCGGCCATGCTCTCGGACCGCATCGTTCTTCTCGCCCGCGACCTCGAGGCGGCCAGCGAACTCCGCGAGATCGTGGCGCAGTGCAACCCGTTCCATGAAATCCTCACCCTCGACGCGGGAGATCCGGCCAGAATTCAGGAGTTTCTCCAGTCTCTCGCCTCCGGGAAGCCGGATCTTGTCTTCGTTGAAATCCGCGATTTCAGGGACCTTGCCGAAGTTTTTGAACCTCTGATGAACGCCGATCCTGCCCTCCGCCTTCTCGTCTACGGCAGGAAAATTGAAAATCACACCTATCTCGAACTCCACCGGCTCGGATTCGGCAACCGCATCCTCCATCTGCCGGCGCGGCGCGAGCAGCTCGAGCGCATCACCGACGATCTCCGGACCACCCACTCCGCGCCCCTGCCCCCCTCCGTCGAGCTCTGCCCGATGATCAGCTTCCTGCCCGGCAAGCCCGGCAGCGGCGCCTCCACGGCAGCCTGGCACTTCGCCGCCGTGTGCGCCGAACGCCTCCAGGGGCGCGTCGCGCTCGTCGATCTCGATCTCAACTGCGGCGTGCAGAGCCTCTTCACCGGCGCCGCTTCGGGAATGAACCTCTTCGATGCCATCTCCGTCGTCGACCATACCGGGCGCCTCCCCGACGCCGAGTACCTCCCGTCCCGCGACGGCGTCCTCATCCTCAGCACCCAGCGCCGCTGCCGCTCCTCGCGCATCGACTCCCATCTGTTCGACAACTTCCTCACCGCCGTCCGCGCCGCCTGCAGCCTCGTCGTCGTGGATCACTCCGGCAACTGGGAGCGGTTCTCCGTCCAGGCCATGAAGGCTTCCGCCGTCGTCTTCTGCGTCTCCGGCAACGATTACCTCTCCCTCGCCCAGACCCATCGCGCGGCTGCGCTCATCGAGGAAGAGGGATTTCTCGGCTCGGTCCGCCTGATCCTCAACCGCCACGGCTCCAGTTTCAGCGTCCCGGTCGAGGAAGCCGCCCGCCTCGCCGGTTTCCAGATCGCCGCCACCCTCCCCAACAGCTTCAGCCAGCTGCAGACGGCCCTCCGCCGCGGCCGCCGGGCCGATCCCCGCAGCGCCTACTCGTCCGCCCTCGCCGATCTGGTCACTCAAACCCTCCGTTCCCTGCGGCTGTACCGCGAGGAAGACAAGGCCCAGATCCAGCGCTGGGAGGACTCCCGCAGCTGGCTCGCCGCGCTCGGCCTCTCCAGGCGCCGGGCCTCCGCCCCGTCCTCCCCTCTCATTGGAAGATCCTGACCCTCGTCCGCTCCGGATCTTGCGCCCGGACGCCATTTTTCCGTCCGATTTTCCTCCTTCTTTTCCTGGCCATCTCAATTTTCCCCTTGGCAAAAGATCCCGATTCGCGTTAGCATAAACTCGATTCTCCTGCATGGACGCCAATATGACTCCGCTTCTAGCCGTCCTTTTGATGACTGCCGTCGCCCTCGCAGGGCTCGTCTGGGTCGCCCTTCGCCTGAACAAGGCCCTCCGTCCCGCCGCGGTGGACGTCGGCTGGTGGGATCACTTCCACCCTGCGAAATACGCGCCGCTGGCCCACCTTCTCGACGAAGACGAAGTCCGTTTCCTGCGCTCACAGCCGTCGTGCAGCTTCAGGATCATCCAGAGCTTTCGCGCCGAACGCGCCCGAATCTGCCTCCGGTTCCTGAATGAAATCCGGGACGATTTTGATCGTCTCCAGGCCGTCGGCCAGGCTCTCGTCATCGCCAGCCGCTGCTCTGCGTCCTTCCCCGAGGAGCTGCTCCGGCACCGCCTCCGCTTCACCCTCGCCTGGTGGCGCGTCCGGCTCTGCCTGCCCCTCTGGCGTCTCGGCCTCGCCGAGCCCGACACGGCGCCCCTGCTCGACGCCCTCCAGTCTTCCTCCGCCGCCGTCCGGCTCGCCTTCGCCCCCGCTTCCTGACGGCCCTTACCGCGAGGCTCTCAGCCAGGCTTTGGCCTCTGTCAGGCGTTCGAACCGCCGTTCCTCCTCACGGAACGCCCTGCTGTGAACCGTCCTCCGCCCGCGCGAGTGCTCCACAGGGTGCTTCAGGTGCAGCATCTCGTGATACAGAACGTACTCCACCACGTACTCCGGCACCTCCGCCCGGTCCAGCCACGAACTCAGCACGATCGCATGATGCGCGTGGTCGTAATGCCCCAGCAGCGTCCGCGAAAGCCGCCCGCTCCATCCCAGCTCCGGCTTCGCCATCAGCGGCCCGAAATACCGCTCCCGCAGCTTCTCGAACATCGCCTCCAGATCGTACGCCCGCCCCTTCGGCCCGCAGTGCTTCTTCCGGCTCCGCGCCGCACGCAGCAGCTGGTGCGTGTGCCGTACCTCTTTCCGGTGCATGTACTGCCGGTAGTGCCTCACCCAGTGTTCCGGCGGCGCCTTCCGGAACAGCCGCGACAGCAGAATCCAGGCCAGCGCCTCCCGCACCGTCGCCGGCGCGGCGGCCATCAGCTCGCTCAGCCGCACCTCGATCCCGGCTTTCGTCATGCGCAGCTTCCCCATCGTGGCCACGTACGGCCTCACCGCCACCCTCACTTCCGGCGCCGCCCCGCTGCGCGCCAGGCTGCCGTACACGCGGCGGAATATCTCCTCGGTCGTTTCGCGCGCCGGGAACAGCTCTCCTGCCAGCAGTTGCATCCCTCTCCCTGAATAGCATAATTTGAGATTTTCCCGTCTGTTGCCGCGGAAGCGGCCGCGGCGCGCCCTTCAACGGTCGAGGCGCCGCCCGCACATCGCCCTCCGCCGGCGCGCGGGCTGCAAGGGAGGTTTTTTTGTTGCGAGCCAAAATCAGTGCCGTCGGCGCCTGGGTTCCGCCGCGGGTCCTCACCAACGACGACCTGGCGCAGATGGTGGACACGTCCAACGAGTGGATCCTCGAGCGCACCGGCATCCGCGAGCGCCATATCGCCGATCCCGACATCGCCACCTCAGACATGGCGATCCACGCCGCCCGCGCCGCCCTCGCCAACCGGGGAACATCGGCGGAAGACGTCGATGCCATCATCCTCTGCACCGTCACGCCCGACCACATGTTCCCCTCCACCGCCTGCATCGTCCAGCACAAGCTGGGCGTCCGCCGCGCTTGGGGGTTCGATCTCGTCGCCGCCTGCTCCAGCTTCGTCTACGGTCTCACCACCGCCGCCCACCTCGTCGGCTGCGGCTCCCATAAGAAAGTCCTCGTCATCGGCTCCGACACCATGAGCCGCATCATCGACTACACCGACCGCGCCACCTGCGTCCTGTTCGGCGACGGCGCCGGCGCCTTCCTCGTCGAACCCGCCGCCGACGGCGAGCCCGGCTTCCTCGGTTTCCGCAACGAAATCGACGGCTCCGGCGGCGACGTCCTCATCATGCCCGCTGGCGGCTCCCGCATGCCCCCTTCCCACGAAACCGTCGACAGGCGCCTCCACTTCGTCCACCAGGAAGGCCAGGCCGTTTTCAAATACGCCGTCAAGAAAATGGGCGACATTTCCGCCGAATTGCTCGACGAACTCGGCATCTCCCCCTCGCAGGTCAAGCTCATGGTGCCCCACCAGGCCAACCGGCGCATCATCCTCGCCGCCGCCCACCGCCTCGGCATCAGCGAGGACAACGTCCTCATCAACATCGACCGCTACGGCAACACCACCTCCGGCACCATCCCCATCGCCACCTGGGAAGCCTGGCAGCAGGGCCGCCTCCAGAAAGGCGACATCGTCCTGTTCGCCGCCGTCGGCGCCGGCTTCACCGTCGGCGCCAACGTCTGGCAGTGGGCCTTTTAGAAGTTCGGCCGCCTGTCCCCTCCCGTCTCGCCGCGGCGGGCGCCAACGCCGTAAATTCTCTTTGCCTTCCCTGCGCAGCCTCTCGTGGGCGTAGGCCCCCCTCTGAAAGGCGGCCGCCCCGCACTTCCTGCGCCCCTCCCCCTGCTATCATGAATCGCTTGGCGGCGCGCTTCCCATCGGGGCTTCTTCCGGTGCTGCTTCTCAGCGCCGCCCCTGCCTTTGCGCAGGAGCCCACGCGCGCGGCCCTCATTGAAAAAGAGCGCGAAGAAAAAGCCGCACGCCTCGCCCCCGAGCGCGTCTCCACATGGGAAGAACGCATCCGCCTCATCTACGACAGGCGCATCCCCCAGCGCATCAGCTACGGCTACAACGGGCTCCGCGCCAAAACCGGCGGCATGATCACCCAGGGCGGCTTTGGCATCGGTCCCGAGTACTTCCGCGAAGACCTCTTCAATGGCCGTCTGGAAACGCAGCTCGCCTACCAGATCTCCACCCGCGCCTACCAGCGCGGCATTGTCCGCCTGCGCTCCCGCGATCTGGCCGGAGGCCGCATCGAAGCCGAGATGCTCTCGATGCATCATTATTACCCGAAAATCCAGTATTACGGCCCGGGCCCCGATTCGAAAAAAACCGGCCGCAGCAATTTTCTCCTCGAAGACAATTCCCTCGATTTCAGCCTCGGGCTCTCGCCCGTCCGCGGCCTTCTGCTCGGCCCCAGCGCCGGCTGGCTCTGGATCAACACCGGCCCCGGCCGCGACAATCGCTTCATCTCCGCCGACGCGCAGTATCCTCCCGATCAGGTCCCCGGCATCGACCGCCAGACGGGTTTCCGCCGCTACGGAGTCTTCGCCCGCCTGAATTGGCTGGACAACCCCGAAGCCCCGCGCGCTGGCGGTTTTTATCTCTTCCAGTACAACCGCTACGACGACCGCCGTTACTCCGCCTACGGCTTCAACCTGATCGAGGCCGATCTGCGCCAGTACATTCCTTTCTGCAACCAGCGCCGCGTCATCGCCCTGCGCGCCCGCACTCTCCTGACGGACGCGCATGCCGGCGAGACCGTCCCCTTCTACCTTCAGCCCTGGCTCGGCGGCAGCGACGACCTGCGCGGCTTCCGGCCATTCCGTTTTCGCGACCGCAATTCGCTCCTGTTCAACGCCGAATACCGCTGGGAGGTCTTCGCCGGCCTCGATATGGCCCTGTTTGCCGACGCCGGGAAAGTCTTCGCCCGGCGCGGCCAGCTGAACTTCAGCCGCCTGGAGAAAAGCGCCGGCTTCGGTTTCCGCGCCAACGCCCGCAACCGCACCTTCCTCCGCATCGATTTCGGCTTCAGCCGCGAGGGCTTCCAGGCCTGGTTCAAGTTCAACGACATTTTCCCGTCGCGCCCGCTCGGCACGTCTTCGACGCAGCCGTATCAGTGAGCCGCCATGAAGAAGCTTCTGCTGGTTCTCTCAGCCGCCGCCGTCCTTCAGGCGCAGAAGTTCTACCCGGACGACCCGCTGCTCGTCGAGCCTCCCCCGCGCGATGCGGGCAAGCCCGCCCGCCGCAAGCTGAGCGACATCTACGATCTCTTCTGGCACATCCTCGCCACGCCCGGCGAAAAGCAGCCGCGCACCGGGCCTCCCATCCGCGCAAGGAACGTCAACACCCTCGGTGACCCCATGGACGGCGCCTGGTACCAACGCCGCCACTACTGGCGCCGCATGTCCGTCGAGGAACTCCAGCGCGGCCCTGGCGGCGCGGCCCCGCCCGTCCCGCCCTGGACTGTCGTCGCCGCGAAAGGCGAAGGAATTACGCCTGGATTTGCGGTCATCGACGCCACGAAACGCCGTTTTTTCATCAAGCTCGACCCGAAAACAAACCCCGAAATGATGACCGCGGCCGAGGTCATTTCCGCCCGCTTTTTCCACGCCCTCGGCTTCCACGTCGCCGACGAGTACATCGTCGAGTTCCACCCCCGCGACCTCGTCATCCAGGACCGCCTCACCTTCATCAACCAGCATGGCATCGAGCGCCCCTTCACCCGCCGCAACCTGACCGAACTTCTGGTCAAGGCGCCCCAGCTGAAGGACGGGCGCTACCGCGCCGTCGCCAGCCTCGCCCTCGAGGGCACGCCCCTCGGCCCGTTCCGCTATTTCGGCACGCGCGCCGACGACCCCAACGACACCGTGCCCCACGAGCACCGCCGCGAGCTGCGCGCCTGCCATGTCTTCTTCGCCTGGCTCGGCCACGACGATTCCCGCGCCATCAATACTCTGGACACTCTTGTCAGCAGGGACGGAAAAACCTTCGTCCGGCACCACCTGCTGGATTTCGGCTCGACCCTCGGCAGCGGCAGCGACAAGCCCAACAGCCCCCGCTCGGGCGCTTATCATTTTTCCTGGAAAGACTCCGCGATCCAGATGGCGAGTCTCGGCCTGGTCATTCCGTATTGGGCCAAAGCGCACTATCCGCGCTTCCCCTCCATCGGCCTGTTTGAATCGAAAATCTTCGACCCGGAAAAATGGCTGCCCGAATATCCCAACCCGGCGCTTCTCAACCGCCTGCCCGATGACGAATTCTGGGGCGCCAAGCAGGTGATGCATTTCACCGACGATGAAATCCGCGCCATCGTCCGCACGGGACAGCTGTCCGACCCGGAAGCCGAGCAGTACCTGGTCCGGTGCCTCATCGAGCGCCGCGACAGGATCGGCCGCGCCTATTTCCGCAAGGTCCTTCCCATCGACCGCTTCGAGGTCCGGGGCGGGGAACTGGCCTTCGAAGACCTCGCCGCTTCGCACAGGCTGCCCTCGCCCGCCCCCTATCAGATCTCCTGGCGCGAATACGACAACGACAGGCAGTCGCCCGCCGCGGCGCTCGGCTCCGGTCCGCGCCTGCCGGATTCTCCCGCCGCCTACATCATGGCCGAGATCACCAGCCCGCTACGGCCGGGCCAGTCCGTCCGCGTCTGGCTCCGCGGCCGCCGCGTGGTTGGCGTAGAGTATGCATGGTGAACGTCCCTGAACATCCGTCTTTCGCGTCCTTTCCCGTCTTCCGGGCGCTCGATCCGCGCCGCCCCAGCCGCCTCGACCGCTTCCTGAGCGTTTTCGCCGACGTCCGCGGAGGCGAAGGCGCCGGCGCCCTGCTGCTTTTTTCCAATATTTTTCTTCTTCTTTCGGCCTATTATTTCCTGAAAACCGCCCGCGAGCCGCTCATTCTCACCGAACAGGGCGCCGTCGTCAAAACCTATCTTTCCGCCGGCCAGGCGCTTCTCCTCCTCCTCGTCATCCCCGCCTACAGCTGGCTCGCCTCGAAAATCCGCCGCGTCTGGCTCCTGTCCGGCATCAGCGTCTTCTTCGCCGCCAACCTCGCCGCTTTCCATGCCCTCGCCGCCGCCGGCCACCGCATCGGCATTCCTTTCTATCTCTGGGTCGGCATCTTCAACGTCTTCGCCATCTCCCAGTTCTGGGCCTTCGCCAACGACCTCTATACGGAGCCTCAGGGCAAGCGGCTCTTCCCCCTCATCGGCGTCGGCGCCTCCATCGGCGCGGTCGTCGGCGCCCGCCTTGCCGGCGACGCCATCCGCCACTGGGGAACTCTTCCGCTTCTGCTGGCCGGCGCCGCCCTGCTCCTCGTCTGCGCACTCCTCACCCTCCTGGCCGACCGCCGCATCTCCGAACGCCTCGGCGCGGAGCAGCTCCTCGCCCGCCAGCAGCCCCTCAGGCCGGGCGACGGCTTCCTGCTCCTGTTCCAGGACCGCTACCGGGTCATGATCGCCTTCCTCGTCCTGTTGCTGAACGTCGTCAATACCTCGGGCGAGTTTCTGCTGTCGAGCCTCGTCACCGAACAGGCCTCCCGCACCCTCGGCGCCGGACCGGAATTCGCGGAGGCCCGCCGCCGCTTCATCGGCGGCTTTTTCGGCGAGTATTTCTTCTGGGTCAACACCCTCAGTTTTCTCTTCCAGGCCTTCCTCGTCTCCCGCCTGTTCCGTTACATCGGCGTGGGCGGAACCCTGTTCATTCTCCCGGCCATCGCCTTCGCCGGCTACGCGCTTCTGCTCGCCGCCCCCGTGCTTGGCGTCATCCGGCTGCTGAAAATCGTCGAAAACAGCGCCGATTATTCCATCCAGAACACCGCCCGCCACGCCCTCTTTCTCCCCACCCCGCGTGAAGTGAAATACAAGGCCAAGGCGGCCATCGACACGTTTTTCCAGCGCGCCGGCGACGTCACCCAGGCCGGCATCGTCTACGCCGGCACCAACTTCTTCGCCCTCACCATCTCCGGTTTCGCCCTTCTGAATCTCGTGCTGACCGGACTGTGGCTCGTGCTGGTCATGTATCTCGCGAAAGAGTATCGCCGCCGCGCGCAGGCTGCTTCCGGTCCATCTCCAGCCGCCTGATCAGCGACATTTCAATGCTGGCATGCGACTGCAGCAGCGCCTCCACCACCTGATCCACGCTTCGCCCTTCTCCTCCCGGCGGCTGCTCCAGCAGCGCCCGCAGCTTCGCCCCGAGTCCGGCGGGCAGCACCCCGTCCAGATACTCGAGCGCCAGCGCCTGCAGCGCCGCATCGTCGGAGTGCAGGGAGCGGAACGCCGCCTTCAGCGGCTCGCGCGGCAGCACCAGCGCCAGCAGGCTGAACAGATGCTCCAGGCTCCGGTCGGCCCGCTCTTTCAGGACTTCGTCCAGGTGCTGCAGCTGCTCGAGCGGCGTCTGTTCCGCCAGCAGCCGCCGGCTGCGCCACAGGTTCTGATCCACGCTCAGCTCGCGTTCCACCGCCGCATACACCGCCTCCGCCGGCGGCCGCAGAACCGGGTCCCGGCAGACCATTTCATCCAGCGCCCGGGAACAGCGGAAACGCACTTCGAACCGCTCGTCCTCCAGCCCTTCCACCAGCGCCTGCATCGCCCTCCGCCCCCCGAGCGCCAGCAGCAGGGAGGGAATGCGCCTGCGGATTGAAAAATCGCACTTCGGATCCGCCAGCCGGTCCCCCAGTTGCCCCGCGATCGGCGCCCGCACGCTGAGCAGCGCCTCCCGCGCCTCTCCGGAGACCGCAGGCCATGCCAGCAGGTCGATCACCGCCGGCGCCAGCACTGCATCCAGCGGCCGCTGCGCCTCCAGCACGCGCTTCACCCGCTGTTCCTGCCCCGACCGCAGCTCCGCCAGGCACCAGGCCGCATCGTCCACCCGCACCGGCGCGGCAGGCGTCGTGGGTGAAGGCTGCCGCTCTTCGATCGCTGCCGGCGCCGCCGCGTAGCGCGATTCCAGCAGCTCCCTGTCCACTGTCCAGTCTCCTGCGCCCGACAGCAGCACCTCCGCCGCCCGGTGCAGCAGTCCGCGCTCCACCACCTGCACGTAGATCCGGTCCAGCTGCCGCGCCACCCATGTGTTGGCCGCCGCGATCAGCGCCGTCGCCACCAGCAGCACTCCACCCACAGGCACGCCCGGCAGCAGCAGCGCCGCCTGGCACAGCGCGCCGCCCGCGGCGTCCCCCAGCCGGTCGCAGCCGACGTCGATCACCGTCTTCGCCGCGCGCTTCTCTCCCGGCGGAATCGGCGTGTACATCAGCTCGTAGCCGGCGCGGAACAGCGATCCCCGCAGCGTCGCTTCCACCGCCCTCAATCCCGCGATCACCGGAAACAGCGGCGCCGCCAGCGTCAGCAGGCTGCCCCCGCTCACCAGCGCCGGCATCGCCCCCACCGTCCGTCCCACTCCGATCCGCTCCAGCGCCCGCCGGCTGACCAGCGTCTGAAGCGTGAACGACACGAGCGCCACCCCCGTGTTGAAATACGCGAAAAACTCCAGCAGAACTTCGCCGCGCCCCAGCGTCTCGGCCGCCGCGCGCTTGTAGAGAAAATCGAGAATCGCCGCCGCCGCTGTCCCCAGCAGCACCAGCGCCGCCAGATGCCGCAGATGCGGCGCGGACCGCAGCACTTTCTGCGGCGAAATCCATGGCTCCGGCGCCGCCCGCGGCGCTTCCGTTCTCCGGGGCGTCTGCAACAGCAGCAGCCCGCAGACCAGATGAATCCCCCCCAGCGCCCCCAGCAGCGCCGCCTCCTGTCCCGCCCCGGTCAGATCCCGCCACTGCGCCGCCAGCAGCCCTCCCAGCACGCTGCCCGTCGTCCCGGCGCCCGCAATCCGTCCGATCCGCTTCTTTGCCTCGATCGGATCCAGCTGCTCGCTCAGCAGAAGCCAGAAGCTCGACAGCAGCACCGCCCCGAACGCCACCATGTGCAGATAGACGGCCAGCGCTCCCAGCCGCGGACTCGCCTCCGCCAGCTTCCATTCCGCCAGCTGCAGCACCCCGCTCGCCGCAAAACTCCAGGGCACCGCACGCTCCGGGCTGAAGCGGCTGAACAGCCGCGCCCCGAACACCCCCAGCAGCACCGACACCGCCGCCGCCGCCATCACCATCGCCGGCAGCCGCTCCGGTCCGAACGCCTGCAGGAACAGCGCGTCCCGGATCGACTTGCCGCCCACCTGATGCGACATCATGAAGGCGGCTGTCGCCATCGCCGCCCATGCGGGGAAACGCCCGCCGCCGCCCGCCGGCACTCACTCGCTCCTGATCGGAACCGCCGCCATGCCCGCCACCCGCGGCTCCGGACACCGGGCTGCGAACAGTTCAGGAAGATTCGTCCGCCACCACGCCTCCGCGTCCTCCTGCGTCCATTGGCCGCACTCCGGGCACTGCTCCAGCATCTTCCGCAACAGCCGCGCGCTCGCAGGCCTGTCTTCCGGCTTCTTGCTCAGGCACTGCAGGATGATCTTTTCCAGTTCCGCCGAGATCCGCACTTCCGTCCGCGAACTCGGCCTGACAGGCTCCTTCTGCACGTGCGCCAGCGCCATCGCCGTCGGCGTCGGCTCCTCGAACACCAGCCCGCCCGTCAGCAGCCAGTACGCCACGCACCCCAGCCCGTAGAGATCCGTGCGGCCGTCCAGTTCGTCCACCCCCAGCGCCAGCTCGGGCGCCATGTAGGCCGGCGTGCCTGTCGTGATGTTGTCCATCGTCATCCGCCCGCCGCCGCTCATCAGCCGCCACCGCGCCAGCCCGAAATCGAGCAGTTTCACAAAATCAAATTCCAGCCCCAGCCGGCACAGAAACAGGTTTGTCGGTTTGATGTCGCGGTGGATGATGCCGGCGCAGTGCGCCTCTTCCAGCGACTCGCACGCCTGCCGCAGAATGTAGACGACCCGCGCCGCCGGCTGCGGCCCGAACCGCTTCACCAGCTGCTCCAGGTCCAGCCCCTGCAGCAGCTCCATCGCGTAATAAAAATTCCCGCTCTGATCCACGCCGAAGTCGTACAGCGAAACCGTGTGCGGCGACGTCAGCGCTGCGATCGCGCGCGCCTCCAGTTCGAACCGCCTCTTCAGCAGATCCGCCTGCCGCCCGCTCTGCGCCAGCAGCGTCTCGGCGCGGATCAGCTTGATGGCCGATTCGCGCTTCAGCAGCCGGTGCCGCGCCCGCCACACTTCGCCCATCCCGCCGACGCCCAGCACCTCTTCCATCTCGTAGCTGCCCAGTTCCCTCGCATGGTGCATCGAGCACTCCATGCGGAAGATCAGCCGGCTCATCCACCACGCGCACGCCGCCACCAGGAACGGCGGCACGTACAGCACCGCCATCTTGTTGGGAGTCAGCCCCGGGTCGTGCAGCGTCGCGCGCACCAGCAGGTACGCGGCAGGCCCCATCGCCGCCGATCCGAACGCGCCCACCAGCGCCTGCAGCGGAGACGCCGGCAGAAACAGCGCTGCGGCGAAGATCCACGTCACCAGCATCGACATGCCGCGCACCGGATACTCCTGCGGCCATGGCAGCGACACCTCGAACACCGCAATGCTGAACGCCACCAGGATCTGGAAGCCGAGCCCCGCGTACACGCTCGCCCGCGGCCGCATCACCCCCATCCGGTACGCCGCGACGATCAGCAGCGAAACCAGGATCAGCACCGCCTCCAGCGCCACCACGTGCGGCTGCCTCTGCGCTGCCGCAATCTCGGGCTGCAGATGCGCCTGCAGCACCATCAGCGCCACGGTCAGAGCGGCGCAGATCACCGCCGTCAGCGCCAGCCGCGAGGGCGCGCGTTCCAGCGCCTCTGCCGGCAGCGCCGTCCACGTCGTCGGCGTCGCCCCGCTCAGCGCGGGACAGCACACCCGCGCGCCGGCCACCGATTGGCCGGCATGGGCTTTCGCTCCCTGCGCTTCAGTCATGCCTTCTTCGATGGTAGCCCAGCCGCGGCCGGGTCCTGCAAACATTTTGCATCAAGCTTGTCAGATTCAGACCCGATCCTCCCGGTGACCGCCGAAACCGGGTTTTTCCGCCATCCGTATGAAACAATGAAAACAGGAGAGCGGCCGGACGGGCAGTCGCGGGCCCGGCGCGTCCCCCGAGGGGGATACGGCCGGCGTCCGAGGCAAAGTCCGGTCTCCTCAGGGCAGCGTGCCGGCTAACGGCCGGGGGGGCGCGCTCAAAGCGCGCTTCACGGAAAGTGCCACAGAAAACAGACCGCCGGCTGCGGCGACGCAGCAGGCAAGGGTGAAAAGGTGCGGTAAGAGCGCACCGCGTTCCGGGCAACCGGAATGGCAGGGTAAACCCCACGCGGAGCAAGACCAAATAGGGGAGGATGGAGTGGCCCGCTCCGCCTGACTCCCGGGTAGGTCGCTGGAGCCCGTCAGCAATGGCGGGCCTAGAGGAATGA